>Ga0256839_1001535_pt1 | contig 27856 bp, 23 predicted proteins | sample 354166metaG_FD_185968 | JGI IMG/M metagenome (GOLD analysis project Ga0256839, IMG submission 185968) | Hydrothermal vent microbial communities from Mid Atlantic Ridge, Atlantic Ocean - 354-166 | ecosystem: Environmental > Aquatic > Marine > Hydrothermal vents | place: Atlantic Ocean: Mid... | reverse complement strand
CATCACCGACCGCCCCCAGATCCTGGTCCCCACCCTGCAGCGGGAGCTGGGTCGGGGCGTCAGCTACTGGGAGATCAAGGGCGGCTACCAGGGAGCCCGCCACTACCTGGTGTTCATCACTGTGTTCCGTCCCCAGGTCCAGGACCTGAAACGGATCGTGGCCGAACACGATGAGAACGCCTTCATGGTGATCGGAGACGCCCACCAGGCCCTGGGAGCCGGGTTCACGCCCCTGCGCCGGGCCCGGCGGCGGAGCCGCTCCAGACCTCCCGACCGGGCCCAGGGATAGCGCCCAGGCGCCCCGGCTCGGCCCCGGGAGCCTCCGCTCTGCGCTCCTGGCCGATGGCCTTGGACGCGATACCCGTCCCTGAAGACGGGTTTGCCCATTCCGGCTGCCGGTTGTACCATTAGAGGAAGGCCACCGCCCCGGACTCGCAGTGGCCCGCCTTCCGACACCCAGATCCCAAACCCCACACCGGAGGAAACCCTTCCATGGACACCCCCCTGCGCTCCCTGACGCCCACGCCCAAGCATCTGGAGCCCCGGGAGGGGACCTATCCGCTCCCGCGCTCCCTGCTCGTCCACCTGTCCGGCGACCCCCATACCATCCATTTCAGCGGAGAGTACCTGGCCGAGGCCCTGGCGGAATGGGACGTGGACGCGGAGCTCACCGCTGTGGACCGGGGGGATTGCCCGGTAACCCTCCAGGTGGATCCGGCCCTCATCGGCCAGCCCCAGGGCTATCGGCTGGTGGTGGACGACCGGGGCATCGCGGTGACCGGCGGCAGCCCTGCGGGCGTCTTCTACGGCACGGTCACCCTGGTCCAGCTCCTGCGGCTCTGCCGCGACCCAGAGGGAGAGATCCATCTGCCCCAGGTGCACATCCGAGATTGGCCCGACTTTCCCCACCGAGGGGTCATGTTGGACATCAGCCGAGACCGGGTGCCCACCCTGGAGACCCTGCTGGAGCTGGTGGATCTGCTGGCAGAGCTGAAGGTGAACCAGCTCCAGCTCTACATGGAGCATACCTTTGCCTACCGGGGACACGAGAGGGTGTGGGAGAAGGCCAGCCCCCTCACGGGCGAGGAGATCCTGGTCCTGGACGCCTACTGCCAGGAACGGTTCGTGGAGCTGGTGCCCAACCAGAACAGCCTGGGCCACATGCACCGCTGGCTCAAGCATGAACCCTACCGTGCCCTGGCCGAGGTGCCCGAGGGCTGGTTCCACCCCTTCCACGACGAGCCAGAGCCCTTCAGCCTCTGCCCCACAGACCCAGGCAGCCTGGAGCTGTTGCGGGACCTGTACGACCAACTTCTGCCCCACTTTCGAAGCCGCCAGTTCAATGTGGGGCTGGACGAGACCTGGGACCTGGGCCTGGGGCGCTCGCGGGAGATCTGTGCACAGAAGGGCACGGAGCGGGTCTACCTGGACTTCCTCCTCCAGATCCACCGAGAGGTGGACCGCCGAGGATACACCATGCAGTTCTGGGGCGACATCATCCTCCACCAGCCCCAGCTCATCCGGGAGCTCCCCCAGAACGTCATCCCCCTGGAGTGGGGGTACGAGAAGGACCATCCCTTCGCGGAGCACGGCCAACAGTTCGCGGATGCGGGGCTCAGCTTCTACGTCTGTCCAGGCACCAGCTCCTGGAACAGCCTGGCCGGCCGCACGGACAACGCGCTGGGCAACCTGCGCAACGCGGCCGTCAACGGCCAACGGTACGGAGCCATCGGCTACCTGAACACCGACTGGGGAGACTTCGGCCACATGCAGCCCCTCCCGGTCAGCTTCCTGGGATACCTGGCCGGTGCCGCCTACAGCTGGAACGTGGCGGATGCCCAGGCCCAGGAGGGGCCGGACTTCCCCAGCCTCCTGGACCGGCACATCTTCCGGGATCGGGCCCGGGTCATGGGTCGCCTGGCCTACGACCTGGGCAATACCTATCGCCAGGTGGGCGTGGAGCCGCTCCCCAACAGCTCGCCCCTCTTCTGGGTACTGGTGATGCCCAACGTCATGCACCAGGCCGCAAAGCATCCCGCAGGCGCGGTGGATCGGATCTCCAGATGGTTCGAATATGTGCGGGCCGGACTGGACCAGGCCCGGTTCGACCAGGTGGAGCCCTACATCGAGCAGACCATGGCCCGGCTGGACCAGGCCCAGATGGACCGCCCCGACGCGGACCTGATCCGGGAGGAGTTCCGCTGGGTGGCGGACATGCTCCGTTTCGCGGCCCGGCTAGGGCAGGCCTGGCAGGCCGTGGGCTTCGACCGCCCGGTCACCGAGATCCCCCAGGACGTGCGCAGGACATTGGCCCAGGAGCTGGGCCCCCTCCTGGAACGCTACCGAGAACTGTGGCTGGCCCGCTCCCGCCCCGGTGGCCTGGAGGACTCCCTGCGCTGGACCGAACGCCTGCGGGCCCTGCTCCAGGAAGGCTGAGGCCCCGCTCACACCACCGGTGGAATGCCGGCCGCCTGGATGGCCCGATTGAAGGCGGGCAGCTCCTGGTCCAGGATGGCGTCCAGCCGGGCCAGGGCCTGGTCCGCCTCCCGGGAGAGCTTGGCGAAGACGTCGTAGCTCTGGCGGGTGGGCCGAGCGTCCGCGGAGGCCACCACGCTCATCAGCCCCACCAGCTTGGCGTTGACCTTCACCGGCAGGCGCAGGCGGTCGAAGGGGGTCTGGGCCTTGGTCTGGACCAGGGCCTCCTCCACCTGGGTCAACGCCTGGGCCAGGGCCTCCGCCTGGTCCTGGATGGCCTGGCGGGTGGCGTCGTCCAGGTCGGCCTCTCCAGCCTGTTCCGCCCAGAGCTTCACCCGCTCCCGGACCTTGCGCAGCCGCTTCACCGCCTGGTGCACCTGGCTCACCTTGTCCCGGATCTGCATCCACAGCCGGAACTGCTCCTCCAGCTCCTCCTGGGTGGCCCCGGTGCGGGGATCCACGTAGATCTGGAAGGTGGCGGTCTGGCTGGCGTCGCCTGCGTCCAGGCGCACCTGGTAGGTCCCTGGCGGCACGAAGGGGCCGGTGGTGGCCTTCTCGGTGAAGGGATCCCCGGGCAGGGTCTCCGCGTCTGGGTAGCGCATGTCCCAGACGAAGCGGTTCAGGCCTGGGCGAGCCGGCGCGTAGGGCTTGCTCTCCACGCTTTCCGCTGCATCCGCCTGGCCGCTGTTCGCCTGGTCACTGTCCGCCTGCTTCTCCGGGCTCGGTCGGCGGCGGAAGGTGCGGATCTCGTTCCCCTGGGCGTCCAGGAAGGTGAGGGAGACGTTCGCCGGCACCTCCTCCGGCAGGGTGTAGTACACGATGACCCCCCGGGGTGGGTTCTCGCCGCTGTCCACCATGCGCAGGATCTCCTGGCCCTCCTCCCCTTCCTCCTGGAAGTAGGTGATCTGGAGGCCGAAGGAGAGGCGGTAGTTGCGGTTGCCCTGGCTGCCGCCCCAGTAGACCCCCCACTGGAGCCAGCGGCGCAGGGTGGGCCGGGGGGTGAAGAGATGGACCCCTTCCTGGACCGAGCCGGCCGCCAGCTCCCGCAGGGGCGTCAGGTCGTCCAGGATCCAGAAGGAGCGGCCGTGGGTGGCCACCACCAGGTCCCCGTCCTTGACCTTCATGTCGTAGACCGGGACCACGGGCAGGTTGCCCGGCATGCGCTGCCAGGTGGCCCCCTCGTCCAGGGAGACGAAGATGCCCGTCTCTGTGCCCACGAAGAGGAGCCGGGGCTGTTCCGGGTCCACCCGGATCACCCGGGTGATCTCGTCCTGGGGAAAGCCGTGGTCCAGCCGCTGCCAGCTCTGGCCGTAGTCCCGGGTGACGAAGAGGTAGGGCCGGTAGTCGTCCAGCTTGTAGCGGGTGGCGGAGAGGTAGACCGTGGCCGGGTCCACCGGGGAGGGCTCCAGCATGGTGATGTAGCTCCACTCCGGCAGCTCCGGCGGGGTGACGTTCTGCCAGCTTTCGCCCCCATCCCGGCTGACGTGGACCAGGCCGTCGTCGCTGCCGGCCCAGAGGACCCCCGGCTCGTGGGGCGACTCGAAGAAGGCGGAGATGGTGCAGTAGTGCTCCGCGCCGCTGGTGTCCAGGGTCAGGGGGCCGCCGGAAGGCCCCAGCTTGCTCTCGTCGTTGCGGGTCAGGTCCGGGCTGATCACCTCCCAGGAGCTGCCCTCGTCCGTGGAGCGGAAGACGTGGTTGCCGCAGGTGTAGAGGACATTCGTGTCATGGGGTGAAAAGGCGATGGGGAAGGTCCAGGGGAAGCGGTAGACCATGTCCTTGGCCCCCCAGCCGCTGTAGAGCTCGGGCCAGACGGTGACCAGGCGGATCTGCTTGGTCCGGTGATCGTAGCGCTGGAGCGCGCCGCCGCCCCCGGGGCTGGAACCCACCGCGCCCACGAAGACGATGTCCGGGTCGTCGGGCTTCACCGCGATGTAGCCGCTCTCGCCGGTGCCCGCGGGGTAGCAGTCCGTCCAGGGGATGGCCCCCTTCTCCGAGGCGCTGGGCACCGCGATGCTGGAGTTGTCCTGCTGGGTGCCGTAGACGTGGTAGGGCAGCCGGTTGTCCACGTCCAGATGGTAGAACTGGGCGGTCATCTGGTTGTAGATGCTGGACCAGGTCTGGCCACCGTTGAAGCTGACGCAGGCCCCGCCGTCGTTGCCGTTGATCATGCGCTGGGGGTCCTTCGGGTCGATCCAGAGGGCGTGGTTGTCCCCGTGGGGCGTGGTGATCTCGGCCCAGCTCACGCCCCCGTCCGTGGACTTCCACATGCGCAGGTTGTTCACGTAGACCGTGTCCGGGTCCTGGGGATCCGCGAAGATGTGCATGTAGTACCAGGGCCGAGCCAGCAGGTCCCGGTTGGAGGTGAGCTGCTGCCAGGTCTGGCCGCCGTCGTCCGAGCGATAGACCCCAGCCTGGTCGTTCTTCGCCTCGATGATGGCCCACACCCGGTCCGGGTTGGCCGGGGAGACGGTGACCCCGATCTTGCCCAGGATGCCCTCCTGGGGCAGGCCCTTGGCCCGGCTGATGTTCGTCCAGGTGTCGCCACCATCGGTGGACTTCCAGAGGCCGCTGTCCGGCCCGCCGCTCACCAGCTCCCAGAAGTGGCGGTGCACCTGCCAGATGCTGGCGTAGAGGATGCGGGGATTGGTCACGTCCAGGGCCAGGTCCACCGCGCCGGCCCGGTTCGACACATAGAGCACCTTCTCCCAGGTCCGGCCGCCGTCGGTGGTGCGGAAGACGCCCCGTTCGGCGTTGGGACCGAAGGCGTGGCCCAGCGCGGCCACGTAGACGATGTCTGGGTCCTGGGGGTGGATGCGGATCTGGCCGATGTGGTGGGTGTCTCGCAGGCCCACGTTGCGCCAGGTCTTGCCCCCGTCCGTGGACTTGTAGACGCCGTCGCCCCAGCTCACATCGCCGCGGATGGTGGCCTCGCCAGTGCCCACGTAGATCACGTTGGGATCGGATTCCGAGACCGCGATGGCCCCCACCGAGGCGCTGCTCAGGTAGCCGTCGGAGATGTTCTCCCAGTAGACGCCGCCGTCGATGGTCCTCCAGACGCCCCCGGCCACCCCGCCGAAGTAGAAGACGTTGCGCTGGGTGGGGTGGCCGCAGGCCGCCACCACCCGGCCACCCCGGGGCGGCCCGATGCAGCGAAAGGTCAGGGCGTTCCAACCCTGAAGATCCGGTTGTACAGCCATGGATAGGAACCTCCTGTCAGGTCGTGGGGGAGGGGACAAACCGGTTTAGGCCAGTGTAGCGGAGAGGGAGGAAAAGATCAAACCGAATCCGGCCAAGCGGAACGCGGCTCGAGGCATCCGATGTCCCTCCTGTCCCCCTGGTCGCCGGGTGGGAAAGCCGCCCGGAGCTCGCCCCACAGGCCCGACGGAGGACCGTCCGGCTCCCTGCCCGAAAAAAGGGCGCTCCAGGACTACCCAGAAGGCTCTGGCTGTGATACGATCTCCCTGGAACAGACAGAGGCTTGTCGGTTTCCCGGAAGGGGAACCAAGCCCTCCATCTATCGAACCGGTTTCCCGTGGAGCAGAGACCATGCCGAACACCGCGGCCGTACACCCATCCCAGAGCCCAGGACCTCGCTACCGCATTCCAGGCACCGCCCTGTGGCGCTTCCGCCGGGACCCCCTGACCTTCCTGACCGATCTGGCCCGCGACTACGGCGATGTGGCCCATTTCACCCTGCTGGGACGGGACACCTTCCTGCTCGCCCATCCCGAACACATCCGCCGGGTCCTGGTGGAGGACGCGCACCGCTTCGTGAAGGGGCTGGGCCTGCAGCGGATGCGGCGGGTGCTGGGCCAGGGGCTCCTCACCCAGGAAGGTCCGGCCCATCGCCGGGATCGGCGGCAGATCCAGCCGGACTTCGACCACCGCCGGATGGTGGGCTATGCGGAGATCATGTGGCAGGAGGCCGTGTCCCTGGCCGAGAGCTGGCGACCGGGCCAGGTGGTGGAGGTGGCCCGGGAGATGAACCGCCTCACCCTGTTGGTGGTGGGCAAGGCCCTCTTCCGCACGGATCTGAGCGCCCAGGCCGAGACCATCGGCCAGGCCCTGGACGCGCTGATCCAGGTCACCGAACCCCTGTGGCTGACCTTCGGGCCCTGGCTGGAGCGGACCCCTCTCCCCTCCGCCCGGCGCTACCGCTGGGCCCGAGCCGTGCTGGAACAGGTGGTCCAGACGCTGATCCAGGACCACCGGCAGAGGGGCCCCGCCCCGGATGGGGGCGACGTGTTGGATCACCTGTTGGCCGCCATGGACGCGGGCCAGATGGACCCGCGCACGGTCCACGACCACACCCTGGTGCTGCTCTTGGCCGGCCACGAGACCACGGCCAACGCCCTGGCCTGGACCTGGTGGCTCCTGGCCCACCATCCAGAGGCAGAGGCCCGCCTCCGTGAGGAGGCCCGGAACCTGGAACAGGATCCGCCTGAGAACGCCTGGAAGCGGGTCACCCGGCTCACCTACACCCGGATGGTGCTCCAGGAGGCCATGCGCCTCTATCCCCCCGCCTGGGTCATCGGCCGCTCCCCTTTGGAGGACTATCTCCTGGATGGCCACATGTTGCCCGCAGGGTCGAGCGTGCTGATGAGCCAGTGGGTGACCCACCGGGATCCTCGCTGGTATCCGGAGCCCGAACGTTTCCTCCCGGAGCGCTGGTCTGCGGAGGCCCGAAGCGGACGGCCCAAGTTCGCCTACTTCCCCTTCGGCGGCGGCCCCCGAGTGTGCATCGGCGCCCATTTCGCCCAGACCGAGGCGGTCCTGGCCCTGGCAGCCATCGGCGCGCGCTGGCGGCTGCGCCCTCTGGTGGATCGGGTCCAGCCCCAGGCCCGGGTCACCCTGCGTCCCCGGGGCGGCATGCCCATGCAGGTGATGGCCCTGGACAGGTGAGGAGACGGCCGTCGACGGAACGGCTCCTTACCCGCCCCTCGGGGTCGCTCCCGGGATCCTCTCCGCGGCTGCGGCCGCCCACCGCCACAGCTGCCGTCCCAACTCCTGGATCTCCGCCACCCGCAGCGCGGCCAACACCCCCACATAGACGGCCAGGCCACTCCCGCCCACCACCAGCAGGTGGAGCAAGGTGCCCAGCAGGGTGACGGGGTCGCCCAGGAAGAACCGCCACCCCTCGGCCAGACCGCCGAGGGTCCCGGCCATGGCCAGACCGGCGCCCCCCACCTGGAACAGCCCCCTGCGCACCTGTCCACCCAGGCGGCCCACGGTCCAGGCCAGCAGGGCCACCATGATCAGGGCGTGGCTGGCCTGTTTGGCCGTATCCGCCCATACCAGCCCCAGGTAGCCCATGGGCTCCACCAGGGCCCACGCGAGGACCGCGTAGATCCCCACGCTGATGGCCCCCACCGAGGCCGGCAGCCAGGTGTTGTTGCGCGCGTAGAAGGCGTAGTTCAGGAGGAAGTCCACCCCTGCGAAGAGGGCTCCAACCAGGTAGATCCGCAGGGCCTGGGCCACCTGGGCCGTGTCCTGGGCCGTGAACGCCCCCCGCTGGAAGAGGAGCCGGATCACGGGCTCTGCCAGAAGCGCCAGGCCCACCAAGCCGGGCACCAACAACACCAGAACCATGCGCAGTCCTTGGGCCAGGGTACGGCGATAGCCCGCCTCATCCCGGGCTGCGAAATGGCGGCTGAGCCGGGGCAGCGCGGCCAGGGCCACGGCCACACTGATGAGGCCCAGAGGAAGCTGTTGCAAGGTGGTCGCGTTCCGCATCCACGCGATGCTCTGCACCCCTGTACCGCTGGCCAGTCGGCGATCCAGGGCCACCTGGAACTGGGCGATCACCAGCCCAACCGCGATGGGCACATACAGCCCCAGGATGGTCCGCAGGGCCGGGTGGCTCCAGCGCACCTGCAGACGAAGCCCGGCCCGGCGGACGTCCCAGGCCATGACCGCGAACTGGAGACCGCTGCCCAACAGGACCCCGAACACCAGGCTGGTGGCGCCCACCTGAGAAGCCAGGAGGGGAACAGCCAACACCATGCCCCCGTTGTAGATGGCCGTGGCCAGGGCCGGGAAGGTGAAGCGCTGGAGCGCGTAGAGAAGGGCCATGAGGAGTCCGGCCATGCTGGTGAACCAGGCCGCGGGTGCCAACAGCCGGATCCACCGGACCGTCAAGGGGAGCAGGGTGGGATCGAGCTCCTGGAATCCCCCGGCCAACAGCCAGGCCACCTGGGGCGCGGTCCACTGGAGCAGGAGGACCAGCCCGGCCAGGGTCACGGCCAGCAGGCTCGCCAAGGCCCCCACCAGACGGAGCAGCTCCTGGCGCCGGTCGGGGCGGGCGTACTGGCTGAGGACCGGCACCAGGGCCGCGCTCAGCATGCCGCCCACCAGAAAATCGTAGAGCATGGTGGGAACCATGCTGGCCACCGTGAAGGCCGAGACCTGCCCGCTGGCACCGAAGAAGGCCGCGATGAGCATCTCCCGGGCCAGCCCCAGGACCCGGCTGAGGATGTTGCCGATGGCCAGGATCCCCGCGCTGCGGGCCAGCCCCACACCGGAAGAGCCCTGATCCGGGCTCTCGACGCTCGACGGGGAGGAGATGCGGTCAGAGCGGTCAGACATGGCCGGTATTCTAGCACAGGAGCCCCAAAAGAGAACGGGAGCCGCCGGCGCAGCTCCCGTGGGCAGAGGCTCTCCCGCGCGGGGGCTCTGTCAAGAGGTCACGGGTTCCTGGGCCCACTCCTCCCTGGGATCCGGGAACTCCCGGGGATCCACGTGGATGCCTGGATAGCCCTCGGCCTCGGTCTCGGCCAGGAAGCGTTCCGCCTGCATGCCGGCCGCGGCCCCCTGGCCCACGCTGGTGGCCACCTGGCGGTACACCTTGTCCATGATCTCCCCGGCTGCAAAGATACCCGGAATGTTGGTCTGCATCTTGCGATCCACCACCAAATAGCCCTCCGGATCCAGGTGGAGCTTGCCCTGGAAGAGCTCGTTGTTGGGCACGTGGCCGATGAAGATGAAGACCCCGTCGGTGGTCAGCTCCCTTTCCTCGCCGGTGACCACGTCCCTGGCCGTCACCCTGGCCACGGAGCCATCCGGCCCCGGGTGGATGGCGGTGACCACGGTGTTCCACACGAACTCGATCTTGGGGTTCTCGAAGGCCCGCCGTTGCAGGATCTTGCTGGCCCGGAGCTGATCCCGGCGATGGACGATCCGCACCCTTCGGGCGAACTTGGTGAGGAAGAGCCCCTCCTCCACCGCGCTGTCACCGCCCCCCACCACGATGACGTCCTTGTCCTTGAAGAAGAAGCCGTCACAGGTGGCACAGTAGCTCACCCCACGGCCGGTCAGCTCGGCCTCGCCGGGCACGTTCAACTTCCGAGGACTGGCACCGGTGCACAGGATCAGGGACTTGGCCCTGTATTCCTGGCCGCTGGCCGTCCGCACGGTGAAGGGATAGGCATCGACCCCGATCTCCACCACGTGGTCGTACTCCACCGTACAGCCGAAGCGCTCGGCCTGTTGCTTGAAACGTTCCACCAGCTCCGGGCCGCTGAGTCCCTCGGGAAAGCCGGGATAGTTCTCGATCTCGTAGGTCAGGCTTACCTGGCCGCCCAGCTCGTTGCCCGTGATGAGCAGCGGGTTCAGGTTGGCCCGGGCCGTGTAGAGCCCTGCGGTCCAGCCGGCAGGCCCGCTGCCGACGATGATGGTGTTCTCTACCTCCGGCCGTTCACTGCCCTGCTCCTCCGGGACGCCGCCCAGGTTCAGCTCCAACATGATGGTTCCTCCTCGTCCGCGTGCCTCGCTCTGCACGGCACATGGCCGTGCAGAGCCCATTCGCTATACAAAACGTAGTGTATTGTACACCCGCCAGTATCCTCCGTCAAGCAGGGCGCTTCTGTGGTTGAGATTACACCAGACACCCGGGGAGAGGAGCCCGACATCCTGCCCAGATCAGCGCCCCAAGGCCCGAATACCGGAGCCGTGCGGTTGGCCACCTCCTCTCCCCGGGAATTCGGCCCCCTGGAAGACAGCGGCTATAATGGTCCTGTTGCTGAAAACGACGGCAGCAATGGGTCCACCGGACCAAGGAGGCATACACCCCATGATCCCCTCATTTCCCCGCACCCTGCTGATCGGCGACCTGGTGGTGTTGGCCCTGTTGACGTTGCTGGGCTTCGCCACCCACCAGCAGGTGGGCGCCTGGTACCGCATGGCCGTGGTCTTCACCTCGGTGGGCTTCGCCTGGCTGTGGACGGCCCCATGGCTGGGGCTCTTCCGGGAGGACCTGACACGACGGCCGGGACAGATCTGGTGGCGAACGGCCTGGGCCTGGACCCTGGCCGGTCCTCTGGGGCTGGTGCTCCGGGCCATCTGGCTCGACGCGCCGCTGATCCCGCTCTTCGCCATGATCTTCGTGGGGCTGAACGGCCTGGGTTTCGTCCTCTGGCGCACGGCCTACGCCTGGTGGGCAGGACCCCGGACCATGGCCTCGGGGACAGCCCCTTCCCAGATCTGAGCCCCCTTCCCGGTCCGAGGTAACGAGGGAGTTCACCCCAGATCCCCCAGACGGTGCAGCACCAGGGCCGCGGCCACCAGGGCCGCGGTCTCCGCGCGGAGGGTCCGGGGGCCCAGGCTCACGGCCGTCCAGCCCGCGGCCTGGGCTCGTCGGGCCTCCTGGGGTTCCACCCCGCCCTCCGGCCCCACCAACAGCGCGATCCGTTCCCCGGACCGGCCCCCCGTCCAACGGGAGAGGGCATCGCTCAGGTGGGGCTCCACCGCCTGTTCCCACAGGAGCAGACGGAGCCCCTGCCCCTGGGCCACGGCCTGTTCCCAGAGGAGAGGCTCCCCCAGCTCGGGGATCCGGGCCCGGCCACTCTGCTCCGCGGCCTCCCGCAGGATGGCCCGCCAGCGGGGGTATTTCCGGCCCAAGGCCTGGAGAGGACGGACCACCGTCCGTGCGCTGACGACCGGAACGAAGCAGGATACCCCTATCTCCGTCCCCTTCTGGAGCACCCATTCGAACCTCTCCCGCCGCAGGGCACACAGGTAGAGGCTCACGTGCACTCCAGGCTCCGTGTGGAGAGTCCACGCTTCCAACACCCGCCCTCGGGCCTCCCGCCGGTCCAGAGCCGTGATCTCGGTCGGGTAGGCCCGTCCCTGGCCGTCCAGGAGGAGGATGCGCTGGCCCGGCCCCATGCGCAGGACGGTCCGGAGCTGGTGGGACAGGGAGCTCAGGTCCACCTCCTGGTGGGGCTCCAGGGGCCGATCCGTGAGGAAGAAGCGGTGCATGGCCGAAGGGCTCCCTAGGTCCTCAGCTCGGGACAGGTCTGCGGACCACCAGGGCTACCCAGTCCTCCTCCTGGCGCCGCTCCACCCACTCCAGGCCCTGGCGTGCCGCGGCCTCCAGCACCTGGGAGACCTGTTCTCCCTCGTCCAGGATGCCGGACAGGACCAGATGGCCACCCGGAGCCAGCGGTTCGGCCAGGGGCACGTTGTCGTCCACACCGTCCAGGAGGCCCACCAACACCTCGGCCAGGATGTTGGCCACGATGAGGGCGAAACGAGCGGTCCATCCGCTCGGTACACTGGCCTGTTGGATGCAGAGCACGTCTGGGTCCTCGGGGATCCGGTTGCGGCGGGCGTTCTCCTGGGCAGCGGCCACGGCCAGGGGATCGATGTCCGTGGCCACCACAGGCCGGGCCCCCAGCTTCACCCCCGCGATGGCCAGGATGCCGCTGCCGGTCCCCACGTCCAGCAGAGGGCGGCCGGGGCACACGTAGTCCTCCAGCGCGGCCAGGCAGAGGCGGGTGGAGGGATGCAGGCCGGTGCCGAAGGCCATGCCCGGCTCCAGGCGGACCAGCACATCCTCCGGCTCGGGTGTCACCTCCTCCCAGGCAGGTACAACCAGGACCCGTCGCCCCACCCGCATGGGGACGAAGTGCCGTTTCCAGGCCGTGGTCCAGTCCTCCGGCTGGAGGGCTCGGACCGTGGGCTCGGGAACCGGCCAGATCGCGCTCAGGTGGGCCAGGCCTTCCCGGATCCGACGCAGGATCGCCTGTCCCCCAGGACCCGGGCGGACATAGGTCTTCACCACCACCCGGTGTTCTCCGGGGATGGGCCTGCCGAAGTCGTCGAAGCCCGTGGCCTCGATCACGGCGCCGCCGCCTGCCTCCCCGGTTCGACCTTCCGCGTTCCAGTCCACCGGTGGGTTGTAGCGGCTGAAGAGCTCGGCCACGGCCTCCGCGGCCTCGGGATCCACCTCCACCGCGATCTCCAGCAGGGTTGGATGGCGGTTCACAGGGCCTCGTGTCCCAGCAGCTCCTGGATCAGGTGCTCCAGGTCCTCGTCGCTGAAGAAATGGATCACCAGGCGGCCCCGGCCTCCAGGCTGGCGCTCCAGCCGTACCTTGGTGCCCAGCCGCTCCCGAAAGCGGTCCTCCAGGGAACGCAGATAGGTGTCCATGGGCTCGTCCACCGGGGGCTCGGCTTCGGCAGCGGATTCCTGCCGCTGCTCCCAACGCCGGACCAGGGCCTCGGTCTGGCGTACGGTCAGATCGCGGGCCAGGACCTGCTCCAGGGCGGCCTCCATCGCCTGAGGGGTGGGCAGGGCCAGGAGGGCCCGGGCATGGCCAGCGTGGATGGTCCCTTGGGTCAGGGCCTCCTGGACCCGGGGAGGCAGGGCCAGGAGGCGGACCGTGTTGGCCACCGCGGAGCGGCTCCGCCCCACCCGCTCCGCCACCTGGGCCTGGGTCAGGCCGAACTCCTGCATGAGGGCCTGGTAGGCGGCGGCCTCCTCCAGGGGGTTCAGATCCGCCCGCTGCAGGTTCTCCACCAGGGCCCACTCCAGGAGCTGTTGCGGGGTGGCCTCGCGGACGATGACAGGCACCTCCTGCAGGCCGGCCCGCCGGGCTGCCCGCCAGCGGCGCTCCCCGGCCACCAGCCAGTATCCCTCGGTGGACTCTTGGGCCCGGGTGACGATGAGGGGCTGGATGATGCCGTGCTGCGCGATGGACGCGGCCAACTCCTCCAGGGCCTCGGGATCGAAATGGCTCCGGGGCTGGTGGGGATTGGGCTGGATCGCGTCCACCGGGAGCACACGGATGCCTCCGGCCTCGGCCTGGGCCACCAACGTGGAAGCCTGCTCGGGCGGGGCAGCAGAGGAGCCCGCGATGAGAGCGCCCAGGCCACGGCCCAGGCCCCGGCGACGGCGAGGAGACCGGGAAGGGGTGGGTTCCGGGGGTTGGTTCATGCCGAAGCCTCCTTGGACAGCACGGCCTGGCCCTCCATCCGGGCCATGAACTCCCGGGCCAGGGCGGCATAGGCCTGGGCCCCCGCACAGCCAGGGGCGTAGCTCAGGATGGTCTGGCCGTAGCTGGGGGCCTCGCTCAGGCGGACGTTGCGGGGGATGATGGTCTGGAAGGTCTCCTGGGGAAAGAAACGGCGGACCTCGGCCACCACCTGCTGGCTCAGATTGGTCCGGGCGTCGAACATGGTCAGGACCACCCCGGCGATGTGGAGGCGGGGGTTGAGCATATCCCGTACCTGGTGGATGGTGTGGAGCAGGTGGCTGAGCCCCTCCAGGGCCAGGTACTCGCATTGGACGGGGATGAGGACCCCATGGGCCGCGGTGAGGCCGTTCACCGTCAGGAGACCCAGGCTGGGCGGATCGTCCACGAAGATGTAGTCGTAGCGCTCCAGGACCGGGGCCAAGGCCCGGGCCAGCAGGCGCTCCCGGGCCATGAGGCCGGTCATCTCCACCTCGGCGCCGGCCAGATCCACCGTGGCCGGAACCAGATCCAGCCCCACCCGGTCGGTCAACGTGATGGCCTCCTGGATGGGCACCTGTTCGATGAGCACCTCGTAGAGGCTGACGTAGATCCCCCGGGGATCGATCCCCAGGCTGGTGGTGGCATTGCTCTGGGGATCGCTGTCCACCAGGAGGACCTTACGGCCGGCTGCAGCCAGGTAGGCGCCCAGATTCACCGCGGTGGTGGTCTTGCCCACACCGCCCTTCTGGTTGGCGAAGGCGATGACGGTGGCCGTCATGGGTCCGGCTCCCAGGGATGGGCTTCCAGGTAGGCCATGACCTGTTCATGGGTGGGCACCCCGTCCACTCCGGGGGCCTCCACGCCGAAGGACGCGGTGACATTGGCGTATCGAGCCGCGTGGAGCGGATCGCCGGTCTCCCGGAGCCGGATCAGGAACGCGGTGGTGAAGATGTCCCCGGCCCCTGTGGGGTCCACCTCCTGTGCAGGGCGAGGAGGCACCGGCACCACCCGCAGCTCGCCGTCCGGCTGTCGCCAGTAGACCGTGCTCCCTTCCTTGTACCGGGTGAGGACCACCAGGGGCAGGGCCGCCACGTAGGGCTCCAGCCGGGTGAGGTCGAACTGGATGTCCTCGATGGAGAGGACCAGGGCATCCAGATGGGGCAGGAAGGCCTCCGCGTCCTCCCAGGGCTTGGGATAGACCCGGCCCGCGCCATCCCAGCGGCGCATCCAGCCCTGGGGGATGGCCCCCAGGAGGGTCTGGTGGGGAAAGGACGCGGCCACGTCTGGGGGGATCTCATCCACCAGGGGGCCCAGCAGCGTCACCGGCACCTGGCGCAGGTGGGCCGGGATCTCGTCGGCGGTGATGGGCGGGCAGGGGGTGTAGACGTACTGGATGCGCCCCTGGGGGGTGTAGAGGTTGGCAAAGGTGGTGGTGGCCGGGCTGGGCAGCACGTGGAGCTCTGCGACCTGGGCCAACATCGAGAGGTCCACATCGTTCCCGGCCCGGGTGACGATGGCGGGCCGTTTGCCCAGCCGATGGGCGGTCATGGCCGCGAAGCTGACCGTGCCGCCCAGGCGATAGGTGCGGCAACAGGGATCGTTGGTGGGGATGTCCCGGGTCACCGCGCCGATGGCGAGAAAGTCCACCGGTTCGGGGCCAGATGGCATCATCGAAGTCGGCTCCACAGGGTTCTGGGCAGGGAGAGAGGGGCAACAAAAAACCCCACCAGGCGGATCCACCTGGTGGGGTCCATTGTACTGTCTCCGCGTTCATTTGGGCAAGATCTGCACTTTGCGCCGGTCGCCTTCGCCCACGCTCTGGGTGTAGACCTGGGGATGATCCCGCAGGGCCAGGTGGATCTGGCGGCGATCTGCCGCGGGCATGGGCTCCAGGGCCACGCCGCGGCCGCTGCTCACCACCTGCTCGGCCAGGCGGAGGGCCAATCGCTGGAGCCGCTCGGCCCGCTCCTCCCGGTAGTCGTTCACGTCCACGATCAGGGGGATCCACCGGTGGATGCGTTGGTTCACCATGAGGCGCACCAGGTACTGGACGCTGGCCAGGGTCTGGCCATGGCGTCCGATGAGCATCCCCAGGTCATCGCCCACCACGTTGAGCCGGATCACCGGCTCGGTCCCCTGGTCGGGGTCCAGGAAGTGGAGCTCCACCCGGGCCCGGATGCCCATCAGGTCGACCATCTCGGTCAGGAGGTCCCGGGCCAGCTGGCCGATCTCCTGGGGAGAGGGGAGGGGAGGAGGCGGGGAAGGGGTCGCCTCCGCCGAGAGCGGGGCGGCCTGGGCAGGGCCGGGGGCCGGGAGCTCCTCCTGGGAGGCCGAGAGATCGGACGCCGGGCCCTCCGGGGCTTCCTGCTCCGAGGGAGCCGACGACACCTCGGGCTCCGCCGGCTTGGCGACCTCCTCGGATGTCGGTGCGGGGGAATGCCTGGGGATCAGGCGGACGATGGCGTCCGTGCGGCCGATGCCCAGGAGGCCGCGGCTTCCCTTGCGCACCACCTGGACCTCCACATCCTCGGGCTGAAGGCCCAGCTCCTGCAGGCCCAGGGCGATGGCTTCGTCGACGGTTGGCGCAGTGAACTCGTAGGGCTGCACAGACATGGACTATTTCCTCTTCCGGCGGCGACGGGTGGAACGGGCCGGTCTGGACGGTCGGGGGCTCTTGGCCGTGCTCTCCACAGAGGTGGCCTCCTGGGAGCGGGCTTCGGGCGCCTCGGTGTCCGCGCCGTTGGGGTTGACCGGGGCCTCCTTCGGGGCCTCCACCGAGGCGGGCAGGGCCTTGGAGCCGGTCTGCCAACGATCCATGGCCATCTGCTGGGCCATCTGGAGGAGGTTGCTGGTGACCCAGTAGAGGGTCAGGCCGGCCGGCACCTGGAGGGTGAAGAAGCCAAACATGAGGGTCATCATCAGGGTCATCTGCTTCATCATCCCGGCCTGGCTATCGTCCGCGGACGGCGTCATGGCCGTGGTCATCTTCTGCATGTAGAACTGGGAGACGATGAGCAGGACCGGCAGAACCAGGTACGCGGCCAGGGTGCCGTACTCTCCGTTCTGGAGGAGCCGGGGAATCCAGCCCAACCCCTCGGTGAACCGGGGAAAGCCCAGGTTCGGGATCCAGAAGAACCGGGCGTCCTCCAGCTGAGGTCCCAGGGCCACCAGGGCCGAGTAGAGGCCAAAGAGGATCGGCATCTGGATCAGCAGGGGCAGACAGCCGCTGAGCGGGTTGACCCCGGCCTCCTGGTAGAGCTTCATCTGCTCCTGGGCCAGCTTCTCCCGGTTCTTGCCGTATTTCTTCTGGAGGGCCTGGAGTTTGGGCTGCAGCTCCCGCTGGGCCTGCATGCCCCGGATCTGGCTCAAGGTGAGGGGGAAGAGGATCACCCGGATGATGAGGGTGAAGAGGATGATCGCGAAGCCCCAGGGGTAGGGCGTGCCCATGTCCGCGAGGACCCGGTACAGAGCCAGCAGGGCCTTGGCCAGGGGCCATACCACCAGGGTCTGCCACCATCCGGAGGGCGGGGTGTTGGCCACATCGGCCCCCTCCCGGGGCACCCCACACCCGCTGAGGGCCCACAGAGCCACCAGCAGGACGAATAAGAGGATCCAGTGCTTTCGTTTCACAGGTGCTCTCCTGCTCGGAGTCGAGACCAGCCAAAGACCGGGTGGCACCGGAGGATCATGGGACCGGATCGTAGCCGCCTGGATGGAAGGGATGACAACGGACCAGCCGCCTGAGCCCCATCCATCCCCCCCGCAACACCCCATAGCGCTCCACGGCCTGGTAGGTGTAGTGGGAGCAGGTAGGGTAGAAGCGACAGTTGCTCCCCAGCCAGGGCGAGACAAAACGCTGATAGGCCCGGATCAGGGCCAACACCCCGCGGCGCATGGCTATCCCCTCTCGGTGGACGCCTGGACCCAGGGTTCGTCCGCGGCCTCCTTCAACAAAGAAGCCCGCCGAAGCAGGCGGGCAACGGCGGCATCGATGGCGTGGAAATCCACCTCTCGAATGGGAGCCCGCGCGATGAAGACCACGTCCCACCCGGGTTCGATCTGGCCCATCCGCAGACGTACTGCCTCTCGCAGACGGCGTTTGACCCGGTTGCGCACCACAGCCTTGCCGATCCGACGGCTGACCGAGAAGCCGAAGCGGCTGTAGGGCAGGTCGTTGGGCAGAGCACAGAGGACGAGGAGCCGATCGACGTAGGAGCGCCCCTTGCGGCGAACCTCCTGGAAACGCGCCTTCTCCCGCAGGCGATACCGGCGTTTCACGGGCCGACCGGAGGGAGACCGGACCGGCCTCACCAGGTCCGTTTGCGCAGGCTCAGGCGGACCGCCAGGCGCTTGCGGCCCTTCAACCGTCGGCGCTTGAGCACCTTGCGCCCCCCCGGGGTGGACATCCGTCGACGGAACCCATGGACTCGAAGGCGCTTGCGGGTCTTGGGCTGCCAGGTTCGCTTGGGCATGGCGTATGGCTCCTCACGGCTCTGCAGCGAGCCGACATCCCGGAGAGTCGGCTCGACCTGTCTTCGGTTCTTCGGATGGATCGAGCGGCACCGGGTCCACAACCCTGCCACCCACGCGGTGCCAAGGGAAAATTATACGTTGAAGGGAAGACGGATGTCAAATGGTACGGAACCTGCGCCGCCGATGTTCCAGCCGCGGAGATCCTGGACGGATCGCCCCCTGAACCCCTTCGAAGGCCTCGAGCCCCCTCAGGAGCTTGGGAAAACGGAGCGCCTGTGCTATCCTATGGGCGACGCCCCCGAAACAGCTCCGAACTCCAGAGCCCAGGGATGCCGTCATCACCTTCCGAACCGAGGGCCGACATGCCGGCAGGAGAACGACGTTCCAGGCCCCATCCAAGGACCCGCCCATCATCCCGTCCCGAGGAGCCGCCTGCAGCCGCGGCCGCCTCCCCTCCCTCCTCGGCCCAGCTCCGCCAGTGGCAGGAGGCCGAGAGCCTGTTGGACGAGCTCTATGCACCGGGCCTGGAGGCCGCGCTGGGAAACGGCCCAGAGAAGGACCGCTCTGCGGAGGGCGCGGAGAGCCCCGGATCGCCCCCGGAGGCCGCGGCGGAGATCCTGCCCCTCTCGGAGCTCGCGTCCGCGGTCTCGGCCGAGGAGCTCGCCGCGTCGCCCCCTCCCGCTGCCGAGCCCCCCACCCAGCCACCGCCCGCCAAATGGTCTCCCCAGGCCGAAGAGCTGGATCCCCTGCAGACGGAGATCCAGGACCTGATGGGCACCTCCTTCCGCCCGGTCCCCTCGCCCGCCGCCCCGGAGACCGCGCTCTCCCCGCCGGCCCAGGAGCCGGCCACCTGGTCCCAGGGCCGTTCCGCTGCCGGGGCCGACCGCCTGGCGGCCTCGGGCTCCCAGCCCCTCTCCGCCCCGGCCCCCTCCACAGGCCCCGAGGAGCTTGAGACCGCCCGTCTCCCCTCGGAGATGCCCCCCGCGGCCTTTGCCCTGGAGGAGGAGATCCGGCAGCTCTACGCTGCCCTCACCCAGGAGATGTCGGCCCGGCAGGGGCTGACCGGCCACGCCCTCTCCCTGCTGCGGGAGGCCCGGACCATTGTCCTCACCCAGCCGGAGCGGCTGGCCCGGGCCCAGTCCAACGTCCACCAGGTCCGGAGCCTGTTGGAGGCGGCCCAGGCGGAACGGCGCCGATCCCGCCGGGCCGGGATGACCCTGCTCCTGTACCTGGGCGCCGTGCTGGCCCTGAGCGGGGCCATGCTGGGCTTTCTCTACACCCAGGCCGATCCGGTGACACGGTTCAGCCAAGCCTTCTGGGGAGAGGGCTCCCGCTTGGCCCTGTACACGCTGCCGTTCCTGGGGGCCTTCTGGGCCGGCGGGGCCGGCGCGAGCCTGTCCGCGCTGCGCTCCCTGCTCGGCGATCTTCGGATCGGCCAGCTCTTCGACGGACGGCTCACCCTGCGCTACCTGCTCCAGCCGGTGATGGGCTTCGTCCTGGCGGTGCTCACCTTCCTGACGGTGGCCTTCACCCTGAACAGCCTGGCCATCCCCTGGGTGACCCATCGCTGGCTTCCGTTCCTCCCACCGGTGCTGGCCTTCCTGGCCGGGTACGGCCAGCTCCTGGTCTACGGCCTCCTGTTCCAGTTTCTGCGGTTCCTCACCTTCCGCCCCCGACGCCGCCGAGGGCCCGGATAACCCCCCGTGCCCCTGCCATGGATGCCCCGTCCCTGGACCGCCCCCTTTCCCCAGCCCCGCCCCCCGCGGCCGCGGGGGAGCCTCGGGCAACGGCCGGCGCCCCTCGCTTTGTGGAGGTGGTGGTGGATGTGCCCATCCGGCGCGCCTTCGGCCCCACATCCCCTCCCCCGCCCGAGGGAACGCCCCAGGCAGACGCCCACGCCCTGGGGGGCGGGCCGGCCCACCTCCAGACCTTCCACTATCACCTGCCCCCAGAGCTCCTCTCCGTGGTGGAGCCCGGCCACCTGGTCTGGGTGCCCTTTGGGCCCCGGCATGTCCAGGGGATCGTGGTGCGCCGGGTGGATGCCGCGCCGGTAGCCACCCGGGCCGTCCACCGGCTGGCCCGACCCAGGCCGGTGTTGCTGCCCGTCCAGATAGAGCTGGCCTTCTGGATCGCGGACTACTACGTGGCCCCCCTGGCCCAGGCCGTGCGCCTCTTCCTGCCGCCCGGCCTGTTGCAGCGCCGCCCGGATCGTCCTGGGGTACGGGCCAAGCACGAGGAGCTGGTGGAACTGCTGGTGCCCCCCGAGGCCATCCCCCAGGCCCTGGGACGGCTGGGCCGGGAGAGCCAGGCGGCCCGGGTGCTGGCCCTCCTCCTGGAGCGCCCCACCGAACGGATCCCCCGGGAGGCCCTGCGGGGCCTGGGCGTCCGGGGCACCGGCCCCCTACGGCGCCTGGCCGAGGCGGGCTGGATCGGCTGGGATCGGACCGCGGTCTGGCTCACCACCTCCCCGGAGGCCGCGGAGGCCGGCCTCCGGGCCCTCCGGGGCACGGACCGCTACATGCCGGTGTTGAGGGCCCTGGCCCAGGCCGGACGCCCCCTGTGGAAACGCGAGCTCTACGCCCAGGTGGCCACGGACCGGGCCACCCTGCGGCGCCTGGAACAGGCCGGGCTGATCCGAGTCCGCACCCAGGTGCGCTACCGAGATCCCCTGGCCGGCCGGGCCTACCCCACCACCGAGCCCCCGGTGCTCACCGCCCAACAGGAGAGGGTATGGCAGGCCATCCAGGACACGGCCTTCGGCCAGGAGCGGATCCTGCCGGCCCGTTTCCTGCTCCACGGCGTCACCGGGAGCGGCAAGACCGAGATCTACCTGCGGGCCATCCAGGCAGCCCTGGAGCGTGGACGCCAGGCCCTGGTGCTGGTGCCGGAGATCGCCCTGACCCCCCAGACGGTGGCCCGGTTTGCCGGCCGCTTCCCGGGCCGGGTGACCGTGGTCCACTCCGAAATGAGCCCCGGAGAGCGATACGACGTCTGGCGACGCATCCGGGACGGCCAGGTGGATGTGGTGGTGGGCCCCCGGAGTGCCCTGTTCAGCCCCCTGCCACGGCTGGGGCTCATCGTGGTCGACGAGGAACACGAGGCCGCCTACAAACAGGACGCGGAGGCCTGGGGCAGCTACACGGTCTTCTACGACGCGCGCACCGTGGCCCAGGAGCTGGCCCAGCGCACCGGCAGCCTCCTGATCCTGGGCAGCGCGACCCCCTCCCTGGAGGCCTACCACCGGGCCCAACAGGGCGAGATCGTCCTCCTGGAGATGCCCGAACGGGTGGCCGGACATGGCCATCGGCAAGCCGACGGCCCCCCTGCCGCGTACACAGAGCTGCCCCCCGTGGAGATCGTGGACATGCGCCAGGAGCTGCGGGCCGGCAACCGGAGCATCTTCAGCCGCTCCCTCCAGGCAGAGCTCCACGCCACCCTGGACGCGGGCGAACAGGCCATCCTCTTCCTGAACCGCCGCGGTTCCCGGACCTTCGTCATGTGTCGGGACTGCGGCCACGTGGAGAGATGCCCCGGCTGCCAGGTCCCCCTGACCTATCACGAGGGGGCCCAACGGCTGATCTGCCACCACTGCAGCCGACGTTTCCCCATTCCCCAGATGTGCCCGGAATGTGGGGGGCGGCGCATCCGATACTTCGGCACAGGCACCCAACGCATCCAGGAGCTGGTGCGCCAGATCGCGCCCCGGGCCCGGATCCTCCGCTGGGACCGGGACGTGACCGGCCGCAAGGGCAGCCACGAGGCCATCCTGGAACGCTTTGCCGCCCACCAGGCGGATGTGCTCATCGGCACCCAGATGATCGCGAAGGGACTGGACCTCCCCCTGGTCACCCTGGTGGGGGTCGTCTCCGCGGACGTGGGCCTCTACCTGCCGGATTTTCGGGCCGCGGAGCGGACCTTCCAGCTCCTGACCCAGGTGGCCGGCCGGGCCGGGCGCAGCGCCCGGGGGGGGCGGGTGATCTTCCAGACCTATACGCCGGAGCACTACGCGATCCGGGCCGCGGCCGAACACGACTACCATGCCTTCTACCAACGGGAGATGGCCTTTCGCCGGGAACAGGGCTACCCCCCGGTCCGCCGCCTGGCCCGGCTGCTGCTGTGGGAGCGCCACCCGAAGAAGGCCCAGGAGAAGGCCCAACAGATGGCCGCGGCCCTGCGCAGCCGGGCCAAGGCCCTGGACCAGGACCCGGCAGAGGTCCTGGGGCCCGCGCCGGCCTTCTTCGCCCGCTATCAGGGATACTATCGATGGCAGATCCTGGTACGGGCCCCGGATCCGGCTCGGCTCCTGCGGGGCATGGACATCCCCTTCGGCTGGCGAGTGGACGTGGATCCCATGTCGGTGCTGTGAGGAGTCGTCGGTCCGGCCATCCGGGCTCCCGGCCCCCAACCCCCGAGCCTCGACCGCGCGAGCGGCAAGGAGTGTGAACCCGTGACCACCCAACTACCCGCGTTGCCGGAGCACGAGCAGGACCGCTGGCTCACTCTGCGGGAGGCCAGCGATCTGCTGGGAGTGCACTACACCACCCTGCGGAGCTGGGCAGACCGGGGGCTGATCCCGGTGTTCCGTACCCCCGGAGGGCACCGCCGCTTTCGCCTGAGCGATGTCCGTCGCTTTCTGGCCGCCCGGATCCAACAGCACACGCCGGTGGCCATCAACGGCGTCATGCAACAGGCCCTGCTCCGGGTCCGCTCGGAGCTGGAGCGGACCCCGGTGGAGACGGTGGCCTGGCGGGCCCACCTGAGCGAGGAGGAGCGCCAGGCGAACCGGGAACGGGGACGCCGGCTCTTCGCCCTGGCCTTGAACTACGTCCTGCGCCAAGAACAGCGAGAGGAGCTCCTGGAGGCCGGTCGGAAGCTGGGGCGCCTCTACGGCATGGAGGCGGTCCAGGCCGGGCTCTCCCTGGTGGAGGCCGGTCGGGCCGTCCAGTTCTTCCGCCGCCTGATCCTGGAGGCCGTCCGCCGAGATGAGAGCCTGGACCCCGAGGACGTGCGCATCCGGCAGATGCTGGCCCATTTCCTGGACGAGGTCCTCTACGCGGTGCTGGAAGGATACGAGGAGGCGAAGGAACAGAGGCGATCCTGAGGCCTGCCCAGAACAGCCAGATCGAAGCCCCCCGGCCATCGGGCCCACAGGCCGAACAGCGTCTGAGGGGATGGCCTGGCCCGGGCCGGACAGCCCCCTCACCCATGCCGTACCAACTGGACCAGGGCCTCTCGCACCCGGCCCCCGGCCCTCTCCAGGGCGGCCTGGGCCTCGGCAGCCCCCGTTCCGCTGATGCCCATCACCACAGCCACCTTCACCTGCCAGCCGCTGGCCTCCAGAAGCTCCCGGGCCTGGACCTCGTCCACGCCCACCAGGTCCATGACCATGCCCACCGCGCGCCGGCGCAGCTTCCGATTGGCGGGCTGGACATCCACCATGCGGTTGCCGTAGACCTTGCCCAGCCGCACCATGGCTCCGGTGCTCAGCATGTTCAACACCAGTTTCTGGGCCGTCCCGGCCTTGAGGCGGGTGGACCCGGTCAACACCTCGGGGCCCGTGAGGGCGAGAATGGGGATCTGGGCCTCGGCCAGGAGGGGCGTATCCGGGTTGCAGGCCACGCCGATGGTCACCGCGCCCAGGCCGTTGGCATGGCGCAGCCCGCCCAGGACATAGGGGGTACGGCCGCTGGCGGCCAGCGCGACGAGCACATCCGGGGGCCGAAAGCCGTGGGCGGCCAGGTCTGCGGCCCCCTGGTCCGGGTCGTCCTCGGCGCCCTCCACGGATTGGGTCAGCGCGGTGGGTCCGCCGGCGATGAGGGCCACGGCCCGGCCCGGTTCCAGGCTGAAGGTGGGGCCCAGCTCCGCGGCGTCCAGGGCACCCAGGCGCCCGCTGGTGCCCGCCCCCTGGTAGAAGAGGCGTCCGCCCTGGGCCATCCCCTCTGCAATGGCCTGGATGGCCCGGGCGATCTGGGGCAGGGCCTCGGCCACCGCGGCGGGGACACCGGCATCCTGGCGGTTCATCAGCCGAGCCAGCTCCAGAGGGGCCAGCCGGTCCAGCTCCTGGCTGAGGGGGTTGGGCTGTTCGGTCGGCGGGAGCACCATGATCGATCCTTTCGTTTGTGGTGAAGGCTTGGCACCCGGTATAATACCACGGGTTGGGCTGTGACCGCGGCCACCGAGCCCCGGGCCCCTTGCGAGACAGGCCGGTTCCCCTCCCAGGGCCGGAGCGCTATCCATCCGAACAGAGGCGACCATGGCATTCGGCTTCCTCGGCAAGAACATCGGCATCGATCTGGGCACCGTCAACGTGTTGGTCTACGTCCAGGGCCAGGGGATCGTGATCCACGAGCCTTCGGTGGTGGCCATCCAGGTGAACATGGACCCCATGAAGGTGGTCGCGGTGGGCCACGAGGCCTACGACATGCTGGGCCGCACCCCCGAGAGCATCGAGGTGGCCCGGCCCCTGCGCAACGGCGTCATCGCGGACTTCGTGGTCACCGAGCGGATGTTGCGCCACTTCATCGAGAAGATCGTGGGGCGGTTTCCCCTGGTGAAGCCCCGGGTGATGGTCTCCACCCCTAGGGGCGTGACCAGCGTGGAGGAGCGGGCCGTCCACGATGCCGCGCTGGAGGCCGGTGCCGGCGCGGCCTACCTGATCCCCGAGCCCCTGGCCGCGGCCTACGGGGCCGGGCTGCCCATCGGCACCCCCACGGGCAACATGGTGGTGGACATGGGCGGCGGGACCACCGAGGCCGCGATCGTCTCCATGTACGACATCGTGGTGTGGAGCAGCGTTCGGGTGGGGGGCAACCGCCTGGACGAGTCCATCATCCACTACGTGCGCAAGAAGTACAACCTCCTCATCGGCGACCAGACCGCGGAGGAGATCAAGATGGCCATCGGCTCGGCCCTGCCCCTGGAAGAGGAGCGGCGCATGGAGGTCAAGGGCCGGGACCAGATCACCGGCCTGCCCAAGACCATCGAGATCACCAGCAGCGAGGTCACCGAGGCCATGGCCGAGCCCCTCCAGGCCATCGTGAGCACGGTCCGGGCGACCCTGGAGAAGGCCCCTCCGGAGCTGGCCGCGGACATCATCGATCGGGGGATGGTGCTCACCGGTGGGGGGGCCCTGTTGCGGAACATCGCCCGGCTGTTGACCCAGGAGACGGGGGTGCCCGTCTACGTGGCCGAGAACCCCATGGCCTGTGTGGCCCTGGGCGCCGGCCGTGCCCTGGAGAACTACGAGATCATGCGCCGCAGCCTGCCCACGGTGAGCTACTAGTGCCCATGGCCGCCCCCATCCCCCCAGCGCGGCCCCGGGCCGATGCCCCAGGGCCGCAAATTCCCCGGCCGACCTCAATTTTGCTTGCAACCTGTTTGACAAACATCGGAATTGGGATTACAATGAAAGCGTTGTACCCGGCCTGATTGGCAACTTCTGTTGTCACATCAGGATTCCATAGCTTTCCATGTGTTTGAGCTGCCCATCTGTCTGCTGTCTCTGTTCGCGCGACATCCCAGGCCCACATCTCCGTGAACCCATCCACCGAACGCACCGTCGTCAGCACCGAAAAAGCCCCGGCCGCGGTCGGCCCCTACTCCCAGGCCGTGGTGGCCGGTCCCTTGGTCTTCACCTCCGGCCAGATCGGCATCAACCCTCTCACCGGCCAACTGCGCATCGGCATCGAGGAGCAGACCCGGCAGGTCCTGGCCAATCTGGCGGCCGTGTTGGAGGCCGCCGGCTCCGGCATGGACCGGATCCTCAAGACCACCATCTTCCTGACCGACATCGCGGAGTTCGCCACGGTCAACCGGATCTACGAGGAGGCCTTCCGCGGCGATCCCCCGGCCCGCAGCACCGTCCAGGTGGCCGCGCTTCCCCTGGGGGCCCTGATCGAGATCGAGGCCATCGCCCTGGTGACGTAGCCGGCCCGCCGTCGGCTCGATGGGAGTCCCCTCGCCCGGACGACAGCGGCCCCTCCCCCCGGCCTATCCCGACCTTCCAGGGTCGGTTCCACATAGAGAAGCCGTGAGGTCGATGTCCGTAGATCGTGTGCCAGGCTTGTTCCCATTTGCACAGATGCAGCGGGAGCACTATAATCGCGTGGACTGAGACATTCTTGTTCCGGAGGTAGTTTCCCACCCATGTCTACCCAAACACAGACCACCATGGACCCCACCGACACCCCATTTGGCATGGACCTCGGCGAAGACGTCCCGCTGTTCCAGGACGAGGAGGTCTTCGCCGAGGACCATCCCATGGCCCAGCTTCTCCAGGAATTCGAGGAAGCCGGGCTCCTGGAACCCCACAGCGGTGACATCCGTCAGGGCGTCATCGTGGAGAAGCGCTCCAGCGAACTCCTGGTGGACATCGGCTACAAGTCCGAGGGCATTGTCACCAGCCGGGAGCTGGACCGGCTGGGCCCCGAGGAGGTGGCCAAGCTCTCCGTGGGCGACGTGGTCCCGGTCTACATCCTCCGGGAGGACCGGGAGGGCAACGTCCTCCTCAGCATCGCCCGGGCCCGGGCCGAGGAGGACTGGAAGCGGGCCGAGGCCCTCCTGGAGAGCCAGGAGACCTTCGTGGGCACGGTCAGCGGGTACAACCGCGGGGGCGTGATCATCCGCATCGGGCTGGTCCGGGGCTTTGTGCCGGCCAGCCAACTGGCCAGCGAGAGCCAGGCCCAACAGCTCACGGACGTGGACCAGGAGGAGCGCTGGGCCCGGCTCATGGGCAAGGAGATGCGGGTGAAGGTCATCGACCTGGACCGAAAACGCAACCGTCTCATCCTCTCCGAGCGGCTGGCCATGCGGGAGTTCCGCCGGCAGCAGAAGGAGAAGCTGCTGGAGGAACTGGAGGAAGGGGCCATCATGGAGGGGGTGGTGAGCAGCCTGGCCGACTTCGGCGCCTTCGTGAACCTGGGCGGCGCGGACGGCCTGGTCCACCTGAGCGAGCTGAGCTGGGAGCGGATCAGCCACCCCAGCGAGGTGGTGGAGATCGGCCAGAAGGTCCAGGTCCAGGTGATCAGCGTGGACCGAGAGCGCAAGCGGATCGGCCTGAGCCTCCGCCGTCTGCAGCCCGAACCCTGGACCGTGGTGGCGGAACAGTACCAGGTCGGCCAGATCGTCCGGGGCATCATCACCAAACTGGTGAACTTCGGCGCCTTTGCCCGCCTGGTGGACGTGCCGGTGGAAGGGCTGATCCACATCAGCGAGCTCTCCCATCAGCGGATCAGCCACCCCAAGGAGGTGGTCTCCCCCGGGGAGGAGCACGAGCTGCGCATCATCCGCATCGAGCCCGAGCGCAAGCGGCTGGGGCTCAGCCTGAAGCAGGCCCTGCCCGAGGAGGAGACCGTGGAGGTGGATTGGGAGCCGGTGCCCCTGGAGGAGAGCGGGGCCGCGGAGACGGGCTCCGCGGCCGTGGAGGAGGCCGCCCCGGAGCTCGCGGAAGGACCGGCCCCCTTGCCCGAGAGCGAGGAGGAGCCCGTGGCCGGCTGAGTCCACCCCAGCCCCGTCGTCGGCCCGAGAGACGAAGACCCTTTGCTCCACCGTGCGCACGGCGCAGCCCCACCCGGTTGCGCCGTGTTCTCTTTTTTTCGGACCATCGCAATTCGGGCCATCGCAAGGGGGCCGGGATCCCGTATTGACAAAAGCCGCGCCCCCTCGTTACAATTAGGC
>Ga0256839_1001534_pt1 | contig 27867 bp, 32 predicted proteins | sample 354166metaG_FD_185968 | JGI IMG/M metagenome (GOLD analysis project Ga0256839, IMG submission 185968) | Hydrothermal vent microbial communities from Mid Atlantic Ridge, Atlantic Ocean - 354-166 | ecosystem: Environmental > Aquatic > Marine > Hydrothermal vents | place: Atlantic Ocean: Mid... | reverse complement strand
TGCGGCGGGCATGGATGACAAGATCCTGAAACGCCAGATTGCCCTGATCAACTCCATGACCAAGCGCGAGCGCGCCAACCCGAAATTGCTACAAGCCAGCCGCAAAAAGCGCATCGCCAAGGGGGCAGGGCTTGAGGTTTCGGAGCTGAACAAGCTGATGAAAATGCAGCGCCAGATGGGCGACATGATGAAGAAAATGGGCAAAATGGGCAAAAAAGGCCTGATGCGCCAAGGGCTTGGCGCGCTTATGGGCAAAGGCGGCGGCAACATGCAGCAAGGCATGCCCGGCACCCCTCCGGGCGGGCTGCCTGGCCTTGGGGGCGGCTTGCCGACTGACATGAGCGGGTTTGGTAAAAAGAAATGACCTTTGCGCCGATAGAAACTGAAAGCCTGATTTTGCGCATGCTCAAAGCCGAAGACTTTGACGTGCACGCAGCGTTTTTTGCGACCGAGCGCTCAAAAGGGGTGGGCGGCCCAGTGAACCGTGCTGATGCATGGCGCAAGTTCGCCACTGATTTTGGCCATTGGGCGCTGCGCGGCTACGGCATGGTTACGATTGTCGAAAAATCATCTGGCAAACAGGTTGGTGTTGTCGGCTTCTGGAACCCTGAAGGCTGGCTGGAGGTCGAGCTGGGCTGGACCGTATATGACGGGTTCGAGGGCCGCAACTATGCCTATGAGGCCGCTATGGCCATGCGGAAATATGCTTATGAAACGCTCGGCTGGACAACGCTTACCAGCGTAATTGCCACCGATAACACCCGCTCAATCGCCCTTGCCAAGCGGCTTGGCGCGCAGTTCGAGCAGGATTGGACCTCGCCTTCGGGGCATTCCGCCGTGATCTACCGCCACCCGACCCCCGATCAAATCGGCGGCGATGGCGGCATGGAGGCCTACGCATGACCCCTGACCAGATAAAAGCCGCAGAGCTGTTGCAAGAGCATCGCGAGAGCATTGATCGGCTTGATTCGATCCTTGTTTATACGCTGGGCGAGCGGTTTAAGCATACGCAAGCGGTGGGGCGCTTGAAGGCGGAGCATGACTTGCCAGCAAGCGACCCCGCCCGCGAGGCCACGCAAATAGCGCGGCTGGAGGAATTGGCAGGCAAGGCCAAGCTAGACCCCGAATTTGCCAAGAAATTCCTGAACTTCGTCATTGAGGAAGTCATCAGGCATCACAAGAGTATTAAAAATGAAACGTAGGGTGTGTGCTCTGCACGCACCATCCCAGACATCTTAAGGAGAACAACATGTCTACTAAAATCCGGCTCGCCCGTGGCGGCTCTAAAAAGCGCCCTTTCTATCGCATCGTAGTGGCTGACAGCCGCATGCCGCGCGATGGTCGCTTTATTGAAAAAATCGGCACTTATAACCCGCTGCTGCCAAAAGACTCTGAGGAGCGCGTGAAGATCGACCTTGATCGTGTGAAGCACTGGATGGACCAGGGCGCACAAGTGACCGACCGCGTATCGCGCTTTCTGGAAGCCGCTGGCGTGATCGAGAAGAAATCCCGCAACAACCCTAAAAAGGGCGCACCGCACAAAGCCGCCGTTGAGCGCGCTGAAGAAAAAGCCGCCAAGGTGGCTGAAGCTGCCGAAGCCGCTGCGGCCCCCGCTGAGGCGGCTGCTGAAGAATAAGAGGCGCAAACTCCTCTGTTATTAAAGCCCTGCCATCTGGCGGGGCTTTTTTTGTTCACATCCAAGGTAAAGCGGCTTATCTCTAATCTATGGAACACTTCCCTGATAAATTTTGCGACCAACTGCATGACCTGATGAGCTGGCGGCGCGATGTCCGCCACTTTCAGCCCGATAAACCTGTGCCAGAAGCCCTGCTCGCCACGGTGCTGGAGTCCATAAGGCTGGCCCCGTCAGTAGGGCTTTCAGAGCCATGGCGGCTGATCAATGTAAAATCGCCCGAGGCGCGCGCCAAAACGCTGGCGAATTTCGAGGCGGCGAACGCCGAGGCGCTGGCGGGCTATTCTGGCGAGCGCGCGCAGATTTATGCGGGGCTAAAGCTGAGCGGCATGCGCGATGCCCCCGTGCAACTGGCAATATTTTGCGATGACGGCACCGATAAGGGCGCGGGGCTTGGTGCGGGCACCATGCCCGAGGCGCGGCGCTATTCGGTGGTGTCGGCGGTGATGAACCTGTGGCTTATGGCCCGCGCGCACGGGCTGGGCGTGGGCTGGGTTTCCATCATCGACCCCGTGCAAATGGCGGCTGATCTGGATACGCCCGAGGGCTGGGCTTTGGTGGCTTACCTTTGCATTGGCTTTCCGGTAAAGACCAGCCAAACCCCCGAACTTGAAAAGGCCAAGTGGGAACAGCGTGACCCGCTTTTGGCGGAAGTTGAGGATAGATAAATGGATGATAAGCTAATTTGCGTGGGGGCCGTCATGGGGGCGTTTGGCGTGCGCGGCGAAGTGCGGCTGAAAAGCTTTTGCGCCGACCCTTCGGCGATTGAGGCCTACAGCCCGCTGGTGGCGGAGTCGGGCGAAAGCTATGAGATAAAGCTGGTACGCTCTGTCAAGGGCGGCTTTGGCGCGCGGCTCACAGGTGTGCAAGATAAAGAAGCCGCCGACGCCCTGCGTGGCACCAAGCTTTATGCGCGACGAGAAGACCTCCCGAACCTGCCGGATGATGAATATTACCACTCCGACCTGATCGGGCTTCAGGTGCTGGATACCGGCGGCGTGCGGCTTGGCAAAGTCACTTCGGTGCAGGATTTTGGGGCCGGGGATATACTGGAGATCACTGGCAAGGGCCTGAAAGAGCCGGTAATGCTGCCGTTTACGCTGGTTAACGTGCCAACGGTAGATTTGGCGGCGGGTAAAATTATTGCCGACCCCCCCGAGGGCCTGTTTCCTGTCCGGAAAGATGACTAGCCGCGCGCTATGACCACACACCATCCTTGCCGCCCGCCACCCTGAAAAGCAGGCGGAAGAGCTTGGCACCACCCCCTCGGTGATGGATTGGCGAGACCCAAGCTTGCCTCGGCGGGGCGATTTGTGCATGTGCATGGATCGGCGGGACTGGATGCAGCCGTGCAGGCGCGCCGCGCGGTGGCTGGTGCCGGGATGCAAAACATAATTCTGGGCCGCGCCAACGGGGCTAACGGCCCCCGCTGGCTCAGCAAAGCCGAGATTAGTGACGGCGTGATTGCAGCGCTTGAAACCCCATATGAACCGCGCAGCGTGGTCGGGCAGCAAGCGGCATAAAGTGGCCCCGCCTGGCAGCGTTGGCAAGCGCACTGTTTTTGGGTAATTACTGCGGACCACCCACCATAACATATTGTAATTATGCGATAATTGTCCATTTATATTAAACTATTCCCCTAGGGGAATATCCGAATAACAAGTATTCACATCAAGGCGACAAACCGCCTTGATATTCAGACTGGAAAAACAATCTAGAGCATGTCGCGCCAAATCGAATTCGGCTGTCAGGGCCCTGAAAAGCATATGTCGGCCCGAACCCGCCCGTGCCGAGTGCTTGAAACACCGCTTCGCCTAAGGGCATTGCAGGGCGTATCAGGCCCTACGGCAACCCCCGCCGCCTGAGCGACGCCGCCACCCGCCCCGCCCGATACGGCATATTGGAAAGGAAGGCATAGGGAATGTCCGCCGCCTGCAAGCCCTCAAGCGCCGCAATCGCCCCGGGGAGAACCGCTTCGCCATCAGGGATAACCCCGAAAATGTTAAACAACACCCCGTCATAGCCGCGGGCGACCTATGAAAGGCCTTTAAGGTTTTGCATGGAATGCCCTCCGGTTTCTCGCTATAGAGCCTTAAACCCACCTTTGCAAAGGCCAAGCCAAATGCCAACCCCTACCAAATCCCATGGCCGCCTCAATATCGAAGCCAGCCATAAACCGCGCGCCTTGCTGCATGATACCCCCGACCTTGCAGGCGTGTGGAAGGCCAAAGTACTGACCCTTTATCCCGACATGTTCCCCGGTATTCTTGGCCATTCCCTCACCGGTCGCGCATTAAACGAGGGCCTGTGGGGGCTGGAGCCAATCGACATTCGCATGTTTGCCCGTGGCAAGCACCGCAATGTGGACGACACCCCCGCAGGTGGCGGTGCGGGCATGGTGCTGCGCGCCGATGTGGTGGGCCGCGCGATAGATTTTGCCGATAAAGGCTGTAGCCGCACCGATTGGCCGGTGGTTTACCTGTCCCCGCGCGGCAAGCCGTTTACGCAGGCCATGGCGCAGCGCTTTAGCGAGGCGCGCGGCGTTACGCTGCTGTGCGGGCGTTTCGAGGGGGTGGACGAACGGGCGCTTGAAGCCCGCCAAGTGGAGGAGATCTCACTGGGGGATTTTGTGCTGACCGGCGGCGAGATCGCCGCGCAAGCCCTGATAGATGCCACCGTGCGCCTGCTGCCCAAGGTGCTGGGCAACGCCGAGAGTACCCAGGAAGAAAGCTTTTCCAATGGCTTGCTGGAGCACCCGCACTACACCCGCCCCGCCGAATGGGAGGGCCGCACCATCCCCGAAGTGCTGACCTCGGGACATCACGGCAAGGTGGCCGCGTGGCGGCAGGCGCAAAGTGAAGCCATAACCAAAGCGCGGCGACCTGACCTGTGGGCGGCCTATTCAAGCACAAGAAAGGACACAAAATGAATAATATTATCCGCATCGCGGCAAAGGCCAAGCCATGATCATCGCCACCGCCGAGGATGTCCGCCGCGCCCTGCCCATGGCCAAAGCCATTGAACTGGTGAGCGCTGCTATGGTCATGGTTTCCGAGGGCAAAGCCAACCTGCCGCTGCGCAGCGCCATGGATATTGACGGGGTAAACAAGCTCGGAATCATGCCCGGCGTGCTCGGTGATATTTACGGCGTTAAGCTCATCAGCCTGTTTCCGGGCAACCCCGCCAAAGGGCTTTCCTCGCATATTGGTGCCATGGTGCTGTTTGACCCTTCAACCGGCGCACCCAGCGCCATGGTCGATGCCGATGCGCTTACGGCCATTCGCACCGCCGCCGCCAGCGCCGTGGCCACCCGCGCGCTGTCCCGTGAAAACGCCACAACGCTGGCCATTATTGGCACCGGCGAGCAGGCCCATAGCCATATCGAGGCCATAAGCGCTGTGCGCGATATTCATAATATCCGCATTGCAGGGCGCAGTTTCGAGCGCTCGCAAGGATTTGTGCGTGGTTTGCCTTTGCCCGCGACCGCCTGTGCCAGCGCGCAAGAGGCTGTTCAGGGGGCAGATATTATCTGCACCGTTACCTCGTCTCCCACGCCGGTTTTGCAGGGAGAATGGGTGGCAAAAGGGGCGCATATCAATGCTGTCGGGGCCTCTGTGCCGAGCATGCAGGAGATCGACCAAACCGTGCTATTAAGGTCCGCTCTGTTCACCGACTATCGCCCTTCGGCGCTGGCGCAGGCAAGCGAGATTATGGCCGCTATTGCAGCCGGAAAAATTGACGAAACCGCGATTCTGGGCGAGATAGGCGAGGTGCTTGCCGGCAAGGTGATAGGGCGGCGTTCGCCGGATGACATTACCCTCTACCGCTCGCTTGGTATTGCGGCACAAGACCTGATTTGCGCTGATTTTGTGCGGCGAAAAATGCCTGCTAACGGGTGAGCGACATAAACAGCTTTGGCAGTTTTTCCGGCAGGCTTTCCACACGGTCAATCACGGTAAAGTTGTTACGGCCAAAAATATCGGCGACATAATCATCGGCGTTCGGGTCTAGACTGATGCAATAGGTCGTCACCCCCTTGCTGGCCAGCTCGCCCACCGCGATATGGGTGTCATCTTGCAGATATTTCGGATCCGACACGTCAATATCATGCGGCTCGCCATCGGTCAGCACCAACAGCAGGCGCTTTTCTTCCTGACGGTTGGCAAGGTAGGCCCCCGCATGGCGCAGGGCCGCCCCCATACGGGTAGAATAGCCCGCCTTCATGCCCGCCAGCCGCGCTTTTGGCGCCTCGCCCCATGGCTCCTTGAAGCCTTTAAAATGGGAATAGCTGACCTCGTTTCTGGTGTTGGAACTAAAGCCGCCAATCGCCAGCGGGTCGCCCAGCGCCTCAACCGAGGTGGCCAGCAAAGCAGCGGCCTCTTGCGACAGCTGCAAAATGGTGCTTTCGGCACCTCGCGGCACCTCGTTGATAGATTCTGAAAGGTCCAGCAGTAGCATAACCGCAATATCGCGACCGTCTTTCACATGGCTTTGCATGATACGGGTGTCGGGCGTGGAGCCGATACGGTAGTCTATTGCGGCCCGAATAGCGACATCCAGATCAAGATCATCGCCCTCGTTCTGGTAGCGGATACGCTTACGTTGTTGGGGTTTTAGCAGGTCCACTATGGCCTTGAGCTGTTTAAGCAGGCGCTGGTGCTTTTCCAGCAGCACATCAATTTCAGCCGCGTTGCCCTGCTCGGCCAAGCTTTCAAACACCGTCACCCAATCAGGCCGGTAGCTTTGTAACTGATAATCCCACTCGGGGTAAAAGCGCGGCGGCAAAAGGCCGTCGTCCTCTTCCTCAACGCGGGCCTGCGCGCCGTGGTCAGAATGAAAATCATCCTCTTCCTCTGCCTCCTCAAGGAACATCCAGAGATAGCGGTTATCATCACGATAGCTGACCTCGGTATCTTCAAACCACACATTTGGCTGTCTGAAATCATGCTCGTAATTCTTGGCCAGCCAACCAACGCCAAGGTCAACTGCCAGCTTGGGGTCATGCGGGTCTGCTGTGAAGCGCTCGCGGAATTTAGCAGCGAACTCAAGCAAGGAAGGCTCGGTATAGCGGTGCTCGGGGTTCAATATAGCATATGACAGCATAGCCAGCCTATGCCGGATGCACGCCCAGCCCGAGGGGCAACTTCCGGGCACGGGTATCGGATGCAGCGAGACCCAAAGTTTTCGCAGACCGGGGTATTTTTGCATGGCGAGATGCTCAATACGGGCGTCTTCAAACACCTCGATCGCGATATGTTGAAACACGCTAAAGTTGTCGGCCAATAGCGGCGTGGTCCACTTTTTATGGGCCAACATATGGGCCAAAACAGCATAGTAGCGATCAATGCCTGATACCGTGCCGAGATCCTCATACACATCGGGGATGTGCAGGCCCTGCTGGTCATAATGCGGCTTGGGCTTACGGTCGGTTTCAAATGCCTCGGAATAAGGCCGGAAATCTGTGTTTGACTCGAAAAACGCCCGCTGAAACATGTAAAGCTGGCGCTCGGCATCCATAAACAGCGTGCCGGAGCGCTGTTTGACAAGCATGGCCTTGGAATCAGCGCTTTGCAGGCTAAAATAGTCGGGCAGGCGGTGCTGGTAATCACGATACACCCTCATGCCGTAATCGACCCACGCCTGCACGCCGGGAAGAGAAAGCTGGGCAAAAAGATAGGGCGCACGGGCGAGCAGTGGCGCGGTGCCGCCCTTGGCCTCACCCACCATTTTGCGGATCATCCGGAGCCATATACGCAAGAGGTCGGCGTTATCCAACCGCCGCGCCACCTGCGCCAAGGTGCCGAGAAACGGCGCAATGGAGCCGCGCACCGCCTCTTTGGAAAGCAGCGCACAAAGGTCGGCAACTTCGGGCAAAATGGCGGCGTCAGAGTGCTTTACCACCTCGGGCATTTCGTCCAAGTAATAAAGCGGCAGCTCTATGCCTCGGCCAAGCGCGCACACCACATCGGTACCGGCGAGCCACGCATAAAGCGCGTCCTCGTCCATAACTTCTTGCGCACGCGCGAGCGCCTCTTCAAAAATGTCATCCACCTTTGAAACGGTGCAGTTTAGCCGATCACGCCAGATTTGGGCTGAGGGTTCCATTTACCCGATGATCATTTCAACGGCGGCATCCAGCGTGGCGCGGATATCGGCATCATCTGAAAGTGGCCGCACCATAGCCATTTTGCAGGCCTCCACAGGGGCAATGCCTTGGTTGATCAGCATCGCACCGTAAACCAGCAGGCGGGTGGAAATGCCCTCGTCAATGCCGTGGCCCTTGAGGTTCCGCGCCTTGTGGGCAATTTCAACAAGCTTCAGCGCGGTGGCGCGGTCTACCCCGCCCTCGCGCTCTACAATCGCGGCTTCATCGGCGGCCTCGGGATAATCAAAATCAAGCGCCGTGAAGCGTTGTTTTGTCGATTGCTTAAGGTCTTTCATCAAGCTTTGGTAGCCCGGATTATAGGAGATCACGAGTTGGAAATCGGGGTGGGCCTCCAGCAGCTCGCCCTTTTTATCCAGCGGCAAAACGCGGCGGTGGTCGGTGAGCGGATGGATAACCACGGTGGTATCTTGGCGGGCTTCCACCACCTCATCAAGGTAGCAAATCGCGCCGATGCGGGCCGCGACCGTCAAAGGCCCATCTTGCCAGTTGGTGCCGTTTTCATCGAGCAGAAAGCGGCCCACGAGGTCGGCCGCAGTCATGTCCTCGTTACAGGCAACCGTAATCAGCGGCTTGCCCAGCTTCCACGCCATATATTCCACAAAGCGGGATTTGCCGCAGCCGGTGGGGCCTTTAACCATCACCGGCAGGCGGGCGGCGTAGGCAGCTTCGTAAAGCTCGATCTCCGCGCCTGTGGCATGGTAAAACGGTTCGGTTTGGATGGTGAATTGCTGCGCGTCGGTCATTGGATTTCCCCTGATCTTTATAAAAAAGCCAAGCGCCTTGGCTCATTGATAAAGGTCGCCTGCGCCGCCGGTTAAGCGGCGCAGGGATAGGCTTATTTGTGGGCGCCGAGCTTCTCGCGCCAATCTGGATAGATTTTATCCGCATCGGAAGAGAAGGACGAGAACGCGCCCGCCAGCTCCGGGTGCTCTTTGGCGTATTCAACCAAATCCACACCTTCTTGCCAAGCCTCATAAGACTGGCGCAGGGATTTTGCGCCTGCCACAATGCCGTCTTTATGGCCCAAAGCGCCACCGCCCGAGGTTTGGATCACGTTACAGTGGCCCAAGTTATCAAAGAAGCCGGGTAGCCGGAGGGCGTTCATGCCGCCGGAAATGATCGGCGCGGTGGGCTTCATGCGCTCCCATGGCTGGGTGTAGTGGGTGCCCACAGATACATCGTCAATCAGCACGTCAGCCAGCACGGTATCGGAGTTATAGCCCTCCATTTTGCCAAAGCCCATGGTGCCGGTGTGAATGCCCGAAGAGCCGGCCATACGTGCCCATTTCATGTGGGCAAGGGCGGTGTAGCCACGGTTGCTTTCTTCGCCCGTTACCATGCCGTGGCCGGCACGGTGATAGTGGATGAATTGGTTGCCAAAGTGGCGGCGCGCTGTCGTAACCATGCCGGTGCCACCTACAAAACCATCAACCAAAAGCGCCACATTTTCAGCCATGTTGCCAAATTGCGCGAGCACATATTCACCACGCGCCAGCATTTCATCATGGCTATCAGCGGTAATGTTGGCCGAGAAAATCTTGCCTTGGCCGGTTTCGTCCATCGCGCGCTTCATGGCGTCTACCACCAGCGGAATGCTCTCGCGCATCGGGGCATACACTTGGTTGCCCTGTGGCTCATCGTTTTTAATGAAGTCGCCGCCCAGCCAGAACTGGTAGCAGGCATCTGCAAATGGCTTAGGGCGCAGGCCGAGCTTTGGCTTGATGATTGTGCCCACAACCATGCCGCCATTCTCAAGCGGACGGCCCAGAATGCGCCACATATCAATAATGCCCTTGGACGGGCCATCAAACAGGCGCAGGAAGTTTGGCGGCACGAAAAAATCGAGCAGTTTGGCATATTCAACGTCGCCCATGGCTTGGTTGTTGCCGATCATGCAGGTCATCAGCGAAACAACCATGGCGCGGCCATCGGTGATGTTGCGGTCAAACAGATCAATCGGAAAAGCGATTTTCATCAGCTCTTTTTCTTCGTCAACCGCGTAGCAAATTGCGTCTAGCCCTTGAGCGAAATCATCGGTGGTCACGGTGGCCACATTGGTGCCGGTCGAGCTTTCAGCGCAAAAGTGTGCGGCGGTGCCAACATAGTCAAAGAAGCCAGCGGCGGGCTTCATTTTGTAAGCGGCGAGCACATGCTTGCCATTGGCAATCAGGTCCTCTTCCTTGAGCGTCAGATCGCTATAACGACTTGTTTGGTCTAGCATGTTTTTCTCCCTTAACAGTGCTGATTCGAGTGGTTCACTAATTTCTATATGTTTTCTAGGCAGGTAACCGTATAGAGTAAAATTGATTGTTTCTATTGCTTGCATCGCTTTTATCTATACAATGGACACATGCCCGAACAAATCCATAGTAATATCGTCCAAAGCCTCACCCTGCGGCAGCTGCAAATCTTTGAAGCCGTGGTGCGGTTGCAAGGCTATACCAAGGCGGCTGAGGCGCTGCACCTTTCGCAGCCTACCGTCTCGATGCAGATCAAAAAACTGTGTGAAACCTTGGGCTTACCGCTGCTAGAGCAGGTTGGTCGCAAAGTGCACCCCACCGCCGCTGGCCGCGATGTTTATGCCACCGCGCAGGAAATTCTCGGCGGCGTTGTGGCGCTGGAGGACATGGCCTCGGCCCATCACGGCGTTATAAAAGGCGACCTCAGCCTCGCCGTTATCACCTCCGCCACATACTTTATGCCGCACCTTCTGGGCGCTTTTATCAACCGCCACCCTGATTTACGGCCGCGCCTGACCATCACCAACCGCGCCAACGTGCTGGAGCGGCTGCGCTCGAATCAGGATGATTTGCTGATCATGGGGCAGGTGCCAAAGGAAATTGCGGTCAAGGCGCACCCGTTTATTGATAATGAAATGGTGGTGGTCGCCCCGCCGACCCACCCGCTGCTCAGGCAAAAAAACATCACCCTCGCGCAGCTGGCCAAGGAGCGCTTTCTGGTGCGCGAACCCGGCTCCGGCACCCGACTCACCGTCGACCGCCTGTTTGCCGAGCACCACGTTTCGATCGAGCCATTTATGGAGCTGGGCAGCGCCGAGGCCATCAAGCAGGGGGTGCTGGCGGGCCTTGGCATTTCGGTGCTGTCGAAACGCAACATCGCGCTGGAGCTGGAAAGCGGGCATATCGCGGTGCTGGATGCGCAAAACTTCCCGCTGGTGCGCCGCTGGTATGCTGTGCATTTACGCGGCAAAAAGCTCTCGCTTGCCGCGCGCTCGTTTCTGGAGTTTATTCTGACAGAAAGCCCGTAAGGCTAACCTTTCCTGTGCCCGTTTTTGCGAAATATTCCGGAGCTAAATATGCAACCGCTTAGTGCCTTTCCCACCGATATTGCCCGCAATATCGCCTGCGTTTTCACCGATATTGATGACACCCTCACCACCGATGGCCACCTGCCTGCCAATGCTTACAGCGCGCTTGAGGCGCTGCAAAAAGCGGGTATTCATGTGGCACCCATCACGGGGCGCCCCGCGGGCTGGTGTGATATGATCGCGCGGATGTGGCCGGTGTCGGGCGTGGTGGGGGAAAACGGCGCGTTTTATTTTTCATATGATGCCGCCAGCAAAAAAATGCTGCGGTTCTATGAAATGGATGCCGCCATGCGCACCGCCAACCGGCAAAAGCTGGCCCATATTCAGGCGCGGGTGCTGGCAGAGGTGCCCGGCTGTGGGGTGTCGGCGGACCAGCCCTACCGCGAGGCCGATCTGGCGATTGATTTTTGTGAAGATGTGCCGCCGCTGCCCGAGGCCAGCGTGCAGCGCATTGTTGATATTTTCGAGGATGAGGGTGCGGTGGCCAAGGTTTCCTCTATCCACGTTAACGGCTGGTATGGCACCTATGACAAGCTTTCCATGAGCCGCCGTTTTGCGGCCGAGCGGCTAGGGCTGGATATCGAGTCTGCACGCACCCGCGTGGTATTTTGCGGCGACAGCCCCAATGATAGCCCGATGTTTTCTTTTTTTCCCTATGCCTGCGGCGTGGCCAATGTAGCTGATTTTGCGGGGAAGATGGCCGCCGAGCCTGCGTTTATTGCCCCCTCGCGTGGCGGTGACGGGTTTGTAGAAATCGCGGATATGCTGCTGGAAAGCAGGCGCTAGCGGCTTTGCATAAAAAAGGGCGTGCACATGGCACGCCCTTTATTTTAATTGAGAAAAACCTAGTCTTTGCGCTTGGCTTTGGCCCATATCTTTTTGTTGGTTAGGTAAAGCATAACCGCAAGGAAGGTGAGGAAAATCACCGCCACGAGGCCGGCCTTTTTACGCTGTATCAGCTTTGGCTCGGCGGTCCACATCAAGAAGGCAGACACATCTTTAGCCATGGATTCAACAGTGTTTTCATGGGCCGGGTCAAATTCAACCAGCTCATCCGACAGCGGTGGCGGCATGCCAATCCAGCCGCCGGCAAAGGCCGTGTTTCCGTAAAGCACAGCACCCGCCTCTTCTTTTTCCTCGCCGGTATAGCCGTTAAGGATAGCCGCGATATACTCGGGGCCACCCACACCACGGAACAGCGGGTTAACCACCAAGCCGTATGGGCCTTCAAAACCTTTACGGGCTTTGGCCATCAGAGAAAGATCAGGGGCGGTTTCCAATCCGCTTTCCCCGAATCTGTCTGACGGGATCGCCGGGCGATAATCGTCAAGCTCCGGATCAAAGGTCTCGTATTGCGCCGCATAGGCTTTTACCTGATCTTCGGGCAGCATGGGGCCGCCCTCATCGCTAAGATTGCGATAATAAACCAGATTCAAGCCGTGGCAGGCCGCGCACACTTCGGTGTATATCTGCAAACCGCGTTGAAGCTGCGGCTCGTCAAATTTGCCGAACACCCCTTCAAAGCTGAAGGCGAGATCTTCGATTTCGTGCTTGTTTTCTGCTGCCAAGCCCGTTGTTGCCAAACCCAGCGACAGGGTCGCGGAAAGGAGTATTTTCTTAAACATTTTAAATGTCCTCTCGATGGGGTTACTCAGCCGGTTTCGGCGGATAGTGGCTGTCAAAATCCGCTTCGATGGTCTCGGGCGGGGTTTGTGGTTTTTCAAACAAGCCAAGCAGGGGCAAGATAACCAGAAAATACCCGAACCAGTAGAAAGAGGCGTAAAGCGCCATGCTGGCATAAGGCTCCTCGGCGGGGCGCGAGCCGAGCCACATCAGGAACATGAAGTCAAACGCCAGCAGCCAGAAGAAGAACCGGAACGCCGGGCGGAAACGGCCCGAACGCACGCGGGAGGTATCCAGCCAAGGCACCAGCGCCATCACAAAGATAGAACCGAACATCGCGATCACACCAAAGAACTTGGCGGTAACGATGCCACCGGTGATGAAGCTGGCAAACTGAACCACCATAACCTCGTCGGTGAAGGCGCGCAAAATGGCGTAGAACGGTAGATAATACCACTCCGGCACAATATGCGGCGGGGTTTTCAAGGGGTTGGCCATGATATAGTTATCAGGCTCGCCAAAGAAGTTGGGCATAAAGCCAACCACAGCAGCAAAGACGATCAGCACAACCACCAGCGCATACAGGTCTTTGATCACAAAGTAAGGCCAGAATGGCAGAGTGTCTGCCTCTGCTTCTTTCTTGGAGCCACGGCGCACCTCAACCCCTGTCGGGTTGGAATTGCCCGTGGTGTGAAAGGCCCAGATATGCAGCGCCACAAGGGCGACAATCACAAATGGCAGCAGGTAATGCAACGAGAAGAACCGGTTAAGCGTGGCGTTATCCACCGATGGTCCGCCCAGTAGCCAGGCTTGCAGGCTTTCACCCACACCCGGAACCGCGCCGAACAGGCCGGTAATAACCGTAGCACCCCAGAAGGACATTTGGCCCCATGGCAGCACATAGCCAAGGAAACCGGTTGCCATCATCGCCAAGTAAATCAGCATGCCGATGATCCATGTAACTTCACGCGGGGCTTTATAAGAGCCATAGTAAAGGCCACGGAAGATGTGCAGGTAAACCGCGATGAAAAACAGCGATGCGCCGTTCATATGGGTATAGCGGATCAGCCAGCCATAGTTCACGTTGCGCATGATATGCTCAACCGACTGGAAGGCGAGGGTTACATTCGGCGTGTAGTGCATGGCCAGAATGATACCGGTGACAATTTGCAAAACCAGCGTGAAGGCAAGCACAATGCCCCAGATCCACATCCAGTTCAGGTTTTTTGGCGTCGGGATCATGATCGTATCATAGATCAGCCCTACAATGGGCAGACGCGCGTGAAGCCATTTTTCCGATTTGGACTTTGGCTCGTATTTATCGTGTGGAATACCACTCATAAGTTCGCCCCTTACCCTATTTTAATGACCGTATCAGACACGAATGCCATGATCGGGATATCAAGATTGCGAGGCGCAGGCCCCTTGCGAATGCGGCCAGCGGTATCATAGTGCGAGCCGTGGCACGGGCAGAACCAGCCGCCAAAATCGCCAGAGGCGCCGCCCAGCGGAATGCAGCCAAGGTGGGTGCAAACCCCGATCATAACCATCCACTTGCCATCGGCATCCAGCGCGCGGTTTTCATCGGTGGCCTCGGCGCCGGGCTTGTTTCTGTTTTCAGCGTTCGGGTCTTTCAGGTCTTCCAGCGGTGTGTTGCGGCCGGCTTCGATCTCTTCATCGGTGCGATGACGGATGAAAATCGGCTTGCCCTGCCATTTAACCGTGAGCTGGGTGCCCACATCAACGCCGGAAATATCAACTTCCTTGGATGCAAGCGCCTGCACATCGGCGCTGGCATTCATCTGGTCGATCAGCGGCCAAACGGCAGCGCCCACCGCAACGGCCCCGGTGGTGGCGGTCGCGACATAAAGAAAATCGCGGCGTGAGCCTGTATCTTCTGCGTGAGACAATGGACGTCCCCCCTTGCTGTTGCCCGAATGCTCGGGCTTGGTATACATTTTGAGCCCACAGATTGCAGGCATTGCCAGAACCGAATACACCTCACATGGCGCGCGGTCCAGCGGACTTTGCGCCGCATGCCTAAAGAAAGTGGAAATTTTGCCCCAAAAACTCCGAATCGCCGCCTTTCAGCCCGATATTGCCCCGAACCTGGGCACAATGATTCGACTCGCCGCCTGCTTTGGCGCGGGAATTGACGTGATCGAACCCTGTGGTTTTCCGTTTTCGGTCAAGGCCCTGCGGCGTTCGGCGATGGATTATGCCGATATCGCCGATATTACCCGCCATATATCATGGGAGGATTTTCAAGCCAGCTTAAAGGGCCGCCTGATTCTGATGTCGACCAAAGCCGCCACGCCGCTGTGGGATTTCGGCTTTCAAGCAGGTGATACCATAATGATGGGCCGCGAAAGTGCAGGCGTGCCCGCAAACGTGGCCAGCGCCTGCGACGCCCGCTTGCTCATCCCCATGCCCGGCGGTGGCCGCTCGCTCAATGTGGCCGTGTCGGCGGGCATTGCTTTGGGGGAGGCCGTGCGGCAGTTACGCGCCGGTTAGCATCAGTAGGGCCGCGCGCATCTGGAAATAGGCGATCATGGTTTCAAACATCATTCGCCAAAACACCTCCAACATCAGCACCAGCGCAACCGTGCCCGCAATTTTCTTACCCGTGTGGTCGGCTGATTTCAGCAACGACACGAGCTTTTTCCACAAGTAAACCGCCAGCACAGGCATCAGCAGCACGCCCACATAATAGCACCCCACCAGCACCTCGGGGGTGATAAAGCTCTTGAAGGTCAAAAAATCCATCATGGGCTTATTGAGCATTGCCAACGCCAGATTGCAACCCGTAGGGTGCCGTGCTCTGCACGCACCGCCCGCCCCGGCAACATCCGCAACATATTCCAAAAAACCACCAAATCCGCTTGCGAAATCGCGCGCTTCCCCGCATCTTGAGGGCAAATTATTATGGAGAAACCCAATGCTCGATAAAACAGACCTCGCCAGCAAGCTAAAAGACCCGTCCCTGCTCATCTCGCAAGCCTATATCGCGGGCGAATGGGTGGCGGCCGATAGCGGTGCCACGCTTGATGTGACCAACCCCGCGCGCGGTGATGTGATCGCTCAAGTCGCCGATTGCGGCGTGGCGGAAACCACCCGCGCCATCAAGGCCGCCTACACCGCACAAAAACCATGGGCCGCCCGCACCGGCAAAGACCGCGCCGCCGTGCTGCGCCGCTGGTATGACCTTATGGTCGAAAACGCTGACGATCTCGGCGCGATTCTCACCGCAGAAATGGGCAAGCCCCTGCCCGAAGCCAAGGGCGAAATCCTTTACGGTGCCAGCTTCATCGAGTGGTTCTCCGAGGAGGCCAAGCGGGTGTATGGCGAGACCATTCCGGGCCATCAGGAAAGCAAGCGCATTGTGGTGCTCAAGCAGCCTGTTGGCGTGGTGGCCTCGATCACCCCGTGGAATTTCCCCAATGCCATGATCGCCCGCAAGGTTGGCCCCGCGTTGGCCGTGGGCTGCGCCTTTGTGGCCAAACCCGCCGCCGAAACCCCGCTTTCGGCGCTGGCCATGGCCCTGCTCGCCGAGCGCGCGGGCGTGCCCAAGGGGGTGTTTTCGGTGGTGCCCTCCAGCCATGCGGCGGACATCGGCAAGGAATTCACCTCCAACCCCAAGGTGCGCAAACTTACGTTTACAGGCTCCACCCAAGTGGGCCGTATCCTGCTCGCCCAAGGGGCTGAACAGGTGATGAAAATGAGCATGGAGCTGGGCGGCAATGCACCCTTTATCGTGTTTGACGATGCCGATATAGACGCCGCCGTGGAAGGCGCGATGATCGCGAAATACCGCAATAACGGCCAAACCTGTGTTTGCGCCAACCGGATTTATGTGCAGGATGGCATTTATGACGCCTTTGCCACCAAGCTCGCCGAGGCCGTGGGCAAAATGCAGGTCGGCGACGGCTTTGAGGCCGGCACCATCGCTGGCCCGCTGATCACAGAGGCCGCCGTTGAAAAGGTCGAGGCCCATATCGCCGACGCCACCGCCAAAGGTGCAACCGTTACTGCGGGCGGCCACCGCCACGCGCTTGGCGGCACCTTCTTTGAGCCAACCATCCTTACCGGTGTCACCCGCGATATGATCGTCACCAATGACGAAACCTTCGGCCCCGTCGCGCCGCTGTTTCGCTTTACCGACGAGGATGACGTGATTGCGCAAGCCAATGATACCATCTTTGGCCTCGCCAGCTATTTTTACGCCAATAACCTGAGCCGCGTTTGGCGGGTGGCCGAGGCGCTGGAATATGGCATGGTCGGGGTGAATACCGGCCTGATCTCCACCGAGGTCGCCCCCTTTGGCGGGGTCAAGCAATCGGGCCTCGGGCGAGAAGGCTCGCATCACGGGGTCGAGGATTATCTGGAGATGAAATACATCTGCATGGAGGTATAGGCCTACGCTTTTACCAGAAACTAAACGTCATGTTTTGCGGTGCGAGGCAAATTTCATCGCTGCACGATTGCAGCACAAGGTTCACCACATTCGGCCCTGCCTTCACAGGCGCGCTTAGCCGCACCTCGCCATCATACAGCGCCAAAGGGGTGTCGCTGTTAAAGGCCAAGGTGGTGATCAGCGGCGCGGGATAGGCCTCTGGCCCCAGCGCTTCGCCGTTAACTTGTAGCGCGGTCGGGATGAAGTAATCCTCCAGCGGCTCATGGGCGTTTATGTGCCAGCCCTCGGCCACAGAGATGGTGAAATTCACCACCCCCGCCGCGCGGTCATACCGTGCGCGCACCTGCACCGCGCCATTGGCCACGGCGCGCAGCTGGCCGACATCACCCCGATTTTGCGCATCGACCGCCGCCAGTGCCGCCGCGCGTTGCTCGGGGAAGGTCAGCGCATGGCCCGAAAGCACATCGGCCAAGGCGCTGGCCTGCTGGATGAAATCTACATCTTCGCTGCGCCGCGCCAAGGCGGTCAGCAGCCATTGCGCTTGGGCGTTGGAAGAAGGCACCTCGCCGTCATCCATCTGGATAAAGGCCCCCAGCCCCTCCACCTGTTCGTTCATCCTGAAAATGCCGCTGTCTTCTTGGAAATGCGCCAGCATATAGCGCGCTATGCGCTTGGCCTCAGCCAGCCAGTCCCCCTCGGGGTCGGCATCGTTCAGCGCCACCAGCGCGCGGCCAAAGCCAGCGTAATCAGGCAATTGGGCTGCAATTGTGGCCTCTCCGGCAATATAGGCGCGGTAATAACCCTCGCCATTGCGCATGTTTTCCATGATAAACCGCGCCGCTTTTTGCGCCGCCGCCAGATATTCAGGCCGCCCATAAGCCTCTGCCCCCGCCACCAGCGAAATGATCATCTCGCCATTCCAGCCCATCAGGATTTTTTTGTCCTGATGCGGCGGGGTGCGGGCCATGCGCGCCAGCCGCAAGGTTTCCAGCCCCGCATCCAGCCGCGATTGGTCTCCGCTGAAATAATCCAGCCGCAAAGTGCTGGCCCCGTCAAACGGCCCGTTTTCATCTACATTTAGGGCGTCGATCAGGAAATCCGCCTCCTCGCCTGACACGGCGCGAATCTCGACTGGTGTCCAGACATAGTAGAACCCCTCAACGTATTTCCCGTTTTCATCCAGAGAATCCGCGTCCTCCGAGGCATAAAACCCACCCGTTTTGGCCTGCATATCGCGCAGCATATAATCAAAGGTGCGCCGGGCGGCGCGGGCGAAATCGGGGTTGGCTTGCAAACCGTCCAGCCGCAGCAGCACCCGTGAAATCAGCGCCTGATTATAGAGCATTTTCTCAAAATGCGGCTCGGCCCACTCGTTATCGACCGCATAGCGATGAAAGCCGCCGCCCGCTTGATCATGAATGCCGCCATTGACCATGCCGGTGGCCGCCAGCTGCACCGCCTCCAGCAAGGCGCTGTCTATGGTGCGCTCGGCTTGGTCGAGCAGGTAAAGCAGGCTGGATTCCTGCGGAAACTTGGGTGCCACGCCAAAACCGCCATTAAAATCATCCATTTGGCTGAGCATGCGGGCCGAAACCGCGCTCGTAAGCGCGGGGGTGAGCGGGCGGGCGGCGGCTTTGCGGCTCAGGTATGTGCGCACCACACCGCCCAGCGCCGCAGCTGTGCCTTCAACGGTTTGGCGGTCGTCCTGCCATAAAGTGTCAAGCTGGGTGAGCACCTCCATAAAAGTATCGCGCGGGTAATAACCGCCGCCATAAAACGGCTCACCAGATGAGGTCAGAAACACCGAATTGGGCCAGCCGCCGCCACCCGTCGCGGTTTGTGTGACAAGCATAAACTGCTCGTCAAGGTCGGGGCGCTCTTCTCGGTCCATCTTGATGGAAATGAAGTTCTCATTGAGAAAAGCACCAACCGCCTCATCCTCGAAGCTCTCTTCAGCCATAACGCGGCACCAATGGCAGGAGGCATAGCCAACGGACAGGAAAATCGGCTTATCCTCGGCGCGGGCCTTGGCAAAGGCGGCCTCGCCCCACGGATACCAATCGACGGTATTGTAAAGATGCTGCAGCAAATAAGGCGAGGATTCCCCCAGCAGGTAGTTGGGTGCGCGCTCTTGCGCCGCTAAAGGGCTGGTGAAAAGCAGGGCTATAAGGGCCAGAATGCGCATGAAAACCTCCGTTTCCAGCACTGTAACACGTTTTGCGGGCCAAAACCCTCACGTCTGCGCGAGACGCGCCCCCTCAGGCCAGAAGCTGCTTGATAACGGGCATGTCAGCGGGATAAAGCGCGGCCAGCACCTGCATAAAGGCGACATCCGCCTTGGCGAGGCGGACAAAACCAAGGGCAAACGGGTCATCCTCCATTGTTTCCCAGCGGGCGGTCAGCGGCAGCGCCTCGGCGGGGGTTTGATGGGCCGAAAACGATGAGCCGCCGCCATAGGGCTGAAGCCGCCCCAGCCCGTTATCGACCTCGTTCAGCCCCAGCGCGGCCAGCTTTTCAAGCCGATAGCGCGGCGAGGTTGCCCATTTGTCAAAGCAAACCACCACATGTGGCGTGGCCTGTGCTGCCAGCAAATGCGCCTTGTAGCGCATCATTTCAAACACAATCCCGTTGCTGATATCCAGCGCTTCCGGATCCGATTTCGGGTTCATAACCCGCATCAGCCGGATGAAAGACGGCAGCCAGTTGACAAAACTGCGGGTGACAAGCACCTCGCGGATAAAATCCGCATCGGGAAAATTGGGCGTCAGCGCGCCCTCATCATAGCCCGCCTCATAGGAAACCAGCACAAACGGGTGTTTTTCGGGGGTTAAATAGGCTTCCATCGCACGTTTTAGCGGATAGCCCCCGCCCGCAAATTTCCCGTTTAACTCGGATTGCCCACAGGTGCGCATAGCCGAGCGGCGCATGGTGCAGCTATTAAGAAAAACCGTATCCGCACAGCCTGAATTCCGCAAAATCCAGTTGATAACCGCGTGCTGCCCCGTGCGCCGAATGCCCAGCACCCGCATGCGCCCGCTTGAGGCGGCAAAAACCTGCTGTTCGATCTCGGCAAAGGGTTGGTCCGGCACGGCTCAGACCTTGCGGGCGATCATCAGCTTTTTCACTTCGGCAATCGCCTTGGCGGGGTTCAGGCCCTTGGGGCAGGTGCGGGTGCAGTTCATAATAGTGTGGCAGCGATAAAGCTTGAACGGGTCTTCCAGCTCGTCCAGCCGTTCGCCGGTGGCCTCGTCGCGGCTGTCAATAATCCAGCGATAGGCGTGCAGCAGGGCCGCCGGCCCGAGGTAGCGGTCGCCATTCCACCAATAGCTGGGGCAGGAGGTGGAACAGCTGGCGCACATCACGCATTCATAGAGGCCGTCGAGCTTTTTGCGGTCTTCAATGCTTTGCCGCCACTCTTTGGCGGGGCGGTTGGTTTTGGTTTCCAGCCACGGCATAATGCTGGCATGCTGGGCGTAAAAATGCGTGAGGTCAGGTATAAGGTCCTTCACCACCGGCATATGCGGCAAGGGGTAGATCTTCACGTCACCTTTCATTTCGTCCAGCCCGTAAAGGCAGGCGAGGGTGTTGATGCCATCAATATTCATCGCACAGGAGCCGCAAATGCCTTCGCGGCACGAGCGCCGGAAGCTTAAGGTCGGGTCGATCTCGGTTTTGATCTTTATCAGTGCATCCAGCACCATCGGGCCGCAATCGGCGACATCAATATAATAGGTATCAATGCGCGGGTTTTCCCCCGAATCGGGGTCAAACCGGTAAATTTTCACCGCGCGCACGTCTTTGCCATCCGGCTTGGGCCAGATTTTACCCGCCTTCATGCGCGAGTTTTTCGGCAGTGTAAATTCAACCATTGTCCGTATCCCTTATGGCGGTGGGTGCAGGCCCGAAGGCCAGCCCCGAATTATTGTGACCCGAGCGACGACACCAGCGTCGCGCCGTTGGTGATAAACAGAATGGCCCGCTGGCGTTGTGCCGAATCAAGCGTTGCCCAAATGTTTTGTTCATCAGGCGAAAGCTGCAAATATTCCGGCGCAAGGCTGGTAACGGCCTCTGTTTGCGCACAGGCCCCCAGCGCCAGCGCGCCCATCAGTAAAACAACTTTTTTCATCTACATTCCCTCCACAATCTGGCCATTGGCCGTGAGTTTGCTCATGCAGGCCTCAAAAGTTTGCGCCCTTGGTTTAGGCGTCAGATTTATGCTTATACCAAGCCCGAACGAGGGGCCGGTATTGGAGTTAACCCCCGCAGAGGCATTGCCCGAAACCACCTGCGCGGCGTCATCTGCCTGCGCTTGGCAGCTGGCAATCGCCTCGGACCGCGTCATGGTTTCCAAGCTCGGGGTGCAGGCGGCGAGGGCCAGAATAGACAGGGCTAAAAATCGCTTCATCATAGGCTCCGTTGCTCAATACACCCGCTTTTTGGGGGCCAGACGCTTCATCTCGATCCCGCCCTCGGATTCAGGTGTGAGCGGGGTTATGTGCACATCACGATAGCTCAGTTTCACCTTCCAGTCATCCCCGACGGTCGCCAAGCTGTGCTTGCGCCAGTTCTTGTCATCGCGGTCAGGGAAATCCTCATGGGCATGCGCGCCGCGGCTTTCCTTGCGGGCCTCGGCAGATACGATAGTGGCCAGTGCATTGGGCATAAGGTTGCCCAGTTCCAGCGTTTCCATCAGGTCGGAATTCCAGATCATCGAGCGGTCGGTGACATGCAGGTCGTTCATTTTTGCCGCCACCTTGTCCATCTTTTCGCAGCCCTCTTTCAGGCTTTCAGAGGTCCGGAACACAGCCGCATCGTTTTGCATGGTTTTTTGCATTTCCAAACGCAGATCGGCGGTCGGCACCCCGCCGCGCGCATGGCGAATATCGTCAAAGCGCGCCACGGCCGCCTCAACCGAAGCCTCGTCAAAACCTTGATTGGGCGCATCAGAATCAATAATTTCGCCCGCTTTAATAGCCGCCGCGCGGCCAAAGACCACAAGGTCGATCAGCGAGTTGGAGCCAAGCCGGTTGGCCCCGTGCACCGAAGCACAACCCGCCTCGCCTACAGCCATAAGGCCCGGTTGGATGGCGTCATGATCATCCGCCGTCGGGTTCAGAACCTCGCCCCAATAGTTGGTCGGAATACCACCCATATTATAGTGCACCGTCGGCAAAACAGGGATCGGCTCTTTAGTGACATCCACGCCCGCAAAAATCTTGGCGCTTTCGGAAATGCCGGGCAGGCGCTCCGCCAAAGCCTCGGGGGGGAGGTGGTCAAGGTGCAGATAAACATGGTCCTTATTTGGCCCAACGCCACGCCCTTCCCGAATTTCGATCGTCGAGCAGCGCGACACCACATCGCGGCTCGCGAGGTCTTTATAAGTTGGCGCATAGCGCTCCATATAGCGCTCGCCCTCGGAGTTGGTCAGGTAGCCGCCCTCGCCGCGCGCGCCCTCGGTAATAAGCATGCCCGCGCCATAAATGCCGGTGGGGTGGAATTGCACAAACTCCATATCCTGCAAAGGCAGGCCCGCGCGCGCCACCATGCCGCCACCGTCGCCAGTGCAGGTGTGGGCCGAGGTGCAGCTGAAAAACGCACGGCCATAGCCGCCGGTGGCCAGCACGGTCATTTTGGCGTTAAAACGGTGCAGGGTGCCGTCATCCAGCTTCCACGCCAGCACGCCCTGAATGGCACCATCAACACCGCGCAAAAGGTCGATCACGAAATATTCGATGTAAAATTCGGCATTATGCTTCAGGCTCTGGCCATAAAGCGTGTGCAGCATGGCGTGGCCGGTGCGGTCTGCCGCCGCACAGGTGCGCTGCACGGGGGGGCCTTCGCCAAATTCGGTGGTATGGCCGCCAAAGGGGCGCTGATAAATTTTGCCCTCTTCTGTGCGGGAAAACGGCACGCCATAATGCTCTAGCTCGTAAACCGCCTCAGGCGCGTGGCGCACAAGGTATTCCTGCGCGTCCATATCGCCGAGCCAGTCAGAGCCTTTTACGGTGTCATACATATGCCACTGCCAGTTATCCGGCCCCATATTGGACAGGCTGGCCGCAATGCCGCCCTGCGCTGCCACCGTGTGGGAGCGGGTCGGGAAAACCTTGGTCACACAGGCGGTTTTCAGCCCCTGCTCGGCCATGCCCAGCGTGGCCCGCAAGCCCGCACCGCCAGCGCCCACAACCACCACGTCATATTCGTGGTCAATAAATTCATATGCAGCCATGATACTTTTCCTTACTCAACCGCCAAACGCGATTTTGGCGACTGAAAAAACGCCGGTTACGCCGATCAGCGTGGTAAACATTGTGTTGGCCAAAAGCGCGATGGTCATCGCCGCTTTGCCATGCACATAATCCACAATCACCTCCTGCAAGCCTTGGCGCAGGTGAGACATGATGGTGATGAAAAACAGGATCGCCACCAGCGCATTGAGGGGGTTTTCATAAATCCCGCGCACGGTGTCAAAATCAGCACCAATTGAACGCAAGAGCGGGAAAATAAACAGGAACACCAACGGGATAAGTGCCACCGCCCCCAGCCGCTGCTTCCACCACTCTACCGTGCCGTCCTTGGCCGAGCCGAGGCCCTCGACCCGCTGTCTGTCTGTTTGATACCGCATCAGAACACCCCCTTGGCAACCAGAATGCCGATCACCGTCAGCACCACGGAGCCGGCCATAACCGCCAAGCCCGATTTATAGGCGGTGGGCAGGTCCAGCCCCTTGCCCGCATCCCAGAACAGGTGCCGGATGCCGTTGCAAAAATGAAACGAAAGCGCCCAGAGCGAGACGATAAGGATAAAACCGCCAACAACCGAGGTCATCACCGCGTTGGCGACCTCGAAATACGCTTCATTGATCGCCAATGCCAGAAACCACCACGTAATCATGGTGATGCTCAGCGCCATGCCCACACCGGTAATCCGGTGGGTGATGGACAGAACCATCGTCCAGAGCGGGCGGTAAATGGAAAGATGGGGGGAAAGCGGGCGGTTGCCGCGGTTCACATCTGCCATGGTATCTCCTGACTATTTATCGGCCCAAAGCGCGCTTTGAGTCTATTTTGCCGCAGGTTTACGCAGTTTACCCTTTCGGGCAAGTTAATTCGCGCAAATGTATTCCGAAGTATTCATATTGTGATGGGCAATGGAATTATGTGATCACTTAAAATTTTAATGTGATCACAAATTAGCGCTTATGTTTGTTGGCATGGGGAAACGGCTTAAGCGCGCTTTTTCCCAGAAAGGTCACCAACTCCAGCCAGCCATCGCCTTTTCCAAGGTCCATCACCAACAGATCATCAGGGCGGCCCGCGAAATAGGTCATGATTTCCGCCGTCTGTGCTTCATAAACCTCACGGTAGCGCGCCTCGTTGCCAGACAGCCGCTCGACCCCGTACATCCATCGCCGCAGCGGGTTGTTTTGGTCAGGAAAAAAGCGGCGATAGCTTTCAAGCCAGTCTGCGGTATTGCGTGTGGTCAGAATGAACTTCGCGCCCGGGTGGGCGGCATCCAGCTCGGGATAGAGAAAGGCGCAGGGTGAATCCTGAAGGGCGTCCATGCCCGCAACCACCGAAAGCACCTTTTCCACAATCTCGGGGCGCGGGTCTTTGGCCTGCCAATCCACGGTTTGGTTGAGCACGCCAATGGCATCCCCCACGGAAAAGCCCAGCCCCTGCAGAGCCTTGCTCAAGGAGCTTGTGCCGGTTTTTTGAAAGCCGATGCAAAAGACCTTGCTCATTTCGGCATCAAGGCCCAGAAATCAAGGTCGAGCAACAGGTGCGCAGGCGGCTTTCCGTCCACATTTTCAAGGCTTTGCCCCGCCGCCCCCGTATAGGCCTGCATCCGCAGCCTGACTGCGCCAATGCCGCCAATTTCGGCCTTGTCGAGCACGGTCGAGCGCGCCCGCAGGGTGTTTCCGGCAAAGCAGGGGTTGGTGTGGCTGCCGGCATTTATCGCCACAATCATTTGCGCATTGGCAAGGCCGTTAAAGCTCAGCGCGCGGGCCATTGAAATAACGTGGCCGCCATAAATCAGCCGTTTGCCGTCAGGCCGCTGGCTGGCATCAAAATGCACTTTGGCGGTGTTTTGCCAAAGCCGCGTGGCGATCATATGCTCGGCTTCCTCGATGGTCACGCCGTCAACATGGTCGATCACTTCGCCGATTTCGTAATCCGCCAAACGGTGCTTTTCCCCCGCCTGCGAAAAATCATATCTGCTGAAATCCAGCCCTTCCGGGATCGGCAGATCTGCCGCCTCAAGCGCCGGTTTCAACACCGGAATCACGGTTTCGGGCGCAGGCGCATTTGCATCCCGCTTCTTCACCATCACCCAGCGCACATATTCCAGCACCGCCTCGCCGCGCTGGTTGGTGCCGGTCGAGCGCACCCAGACCACGCCGTTTTTGCCGCTGGAATTTTGCTTCAGCCCAATCACTTCAGAGCGGGTGCTTAACGTATCCCCCGCATAAACCGGCCTTAAAAACCGGCACTCGGCATAGCCCAGATTGGCCACCGCATTCAGCGAGATATCCGGCACGGTTTTGCCAAACACAATGTGAAACGCCGCGAGGTCCTCGATCGGGCTTTCCGGCAGCCCACAGCTACGCGCAAATTCATCAGATGAATAGAGCGCGAAGCGGGTAGGATAGAGCGCTGTATAAAGCGCGCGTTCACCGCCGGAAACCGTGCGCGGGGTGGCATGCTCAAACACCTGCCCAAGCCTGTAATCCTCGAAAAAATAGCCCGCGTTGACCTTGCTCATACCTGCCCCAGCTTCATATCGGGGGTATACTCGCCGTCATGCTCTTTCACCACCGCCTGGGCGCAGCGCACCACACCGCGGCCGGCATCATAGGTCATGGTCGGGTCGCCTTGCAGCGACCAGCCCTTGGCCAGCGCTTCGGTGACCTTGTGGCAAAAGGCCGAGGTGTCATCCTCGGTTAACAGTCGGTAAACCAGCATATTACCCTCCAAAAGGGTTGGGGCCGAGCCAAATATGCAGCCCGCCGATGGCGATAAACACCACGGCTGAAATCAGCACCCACTTGATATCCCCCGAAACAGGCCCAGCCTCCGGCTTTTTCCACGGGCCTTCCTGTTTGTTGATCAGCACCATCGAGGCCATCGCCCACAGGGCCAGCCCGCCAAACAGCACAATCGACGCCACATCGCCGTTGACCAGCAAATGCGCCCCTGCCCATACAATCACGCCCACCAGCATCGGGTGGCGCACCCATGTGCGGGCGCGGCCTTTGGATTTGCCCATGCCCATCAGCAGCACCGCCTCGATCATCAGCAGGTTATTGAGGTGGCGCAGCCAGTCAGGGCCGGCATACACGATATTCACAGGGGCCGCGCCGTAGCCCTTCACCATCATCACCACCGCGCCCACAAGAATGATTCCCATAACGCCCTTGGCCGGCCCTTTGCCCAGCTTGGCATCCATGCCGGCGCGCATTTCCGGTGCCAACCGCTTGAAAAAGTGCGCAACCGTCCAGAGCGCAAGGCCCGCTATAAGTAAATTCATGATCTTCCCCTATGTTTTCATTTTGGCGATCATATCGGCCTTGGCCAGCAAACGCACGGCATTTTCCACATGCAGGTTTTCAACGATTTTGCCATCGACCACAGCCACGCCAGACGCGTGCTCAAAGGCTTCTATATAACGTTTAGCCAGTTCCAGCGCCGTCGCATCGGGGGCAAACACATCGTTGGTCACGGAAATTTGTGCAGGGTGAATCAGGGTTTTGCCGTCAAAGCCCATTTCAAGGCCCTGCAGGCACTCGGTGCGAAGGCCGTCCTCATCTTTAAAGGCATTATAAACACCATCAATGCACACCAGCCCATGCGCCCGCGCTGCCAGCAGGCACAGCGAAAGCGCGGTCATCACCGGCGCGCGGCTTGGCGTGTGGCTGGCGAAAAGCTCTTTTACAAGGTCATTGGTGCCCATCACAAAGCCTTCCAGCTTTGGCGTGCTGGCGGCAATTTCACGCGCATTCAGAATGCCAAGCGGGGTTTCCATCATCGCCCAGAGCCGTGTTTCGCCCTTCAGGCGGGCCGCAATCGCCTGAAGTTCATCCGGCCCATTGACCTTAGGCACCAATATCCCGTCCGGCGCGGCCGCAATCGCCGCCTCAAGGTCAGCCTCGCCCCACGGGGTGTCCAGCCCGTTCACCCGTATCAGCCTTTTGCGAGCGCCGTAACCGTGCTGCACCATTTTACACACCAAATCCCGTGCCGCCAGCTTGTCTTCCGGCGCGACCGCGTCCTCCAGATCAAAGATCAGCGCATCGGCAGCCAGCCCTTTGGCCTTTTCCAGCACGCGTTCGCGTGCGCCGGGGAGATACAGCACAGAGCGGTAGGGGTGGGTCATGTCGGGCCTCTTTTGATATGTTGCAGTGCAGCACTCTAACGGGGTTGCGGGCAAAAACAAGTGTTTTTGTCAAGCATCCGAGGCTTGCGGAGAATCAAAAATAGGGCTAATCGGAGGGCGAAATCAATGAAACTCCAGGAGAGTATGAGAATGGCACGCGCAAAAATCGCCCTGATCGGGGCCGGACAAATTGGCGGGACTTTGGCCCATTTGGCAGCCATGAAAGAACTGGGCGACGTTGTCCTGTTTGATATTGCCGAGGGCAT
>Ga0256839_1001533_pt1 | contig 27882 bp, 25 predicted proteins | sample 354166metaG_FD_185968 | JGI IMG/M metagenome (GOLD analysis project Ga0256839, IMG submission 185968) | Hydrothermal vent microbial communities from Mid Atlantic Ridge, Atlantic Ocean - 354-166 | ecosystem: Environmental > Aquatic > Marine > Hydrothermal vents | place: Atlantic Ocean: Mid... | reverse complement strand
GTGTGCCGGGGGCGGTGGCGCGTCTCGCCCCCCGTTTCGTGGGCGCGCCCCGCTTCGGCGGCGAGGTGCTGGGTCTGGCGCTCGGGCTCGGGCTCGGGCTGTGGGCCCTGGGCGAGGTGGCGAGCCTGCTGCTGGTGCGCCTTTATCCCAATCCCGACGGCATGCTCCCCTTCGCCCTCGCCTTCCTCAACGTGCCGATGATGGCGCTGATCTTCGGCTACCACGGGCTGCTGTACGCCCGCGGCCGGCTCGGGCTGCTTTCGGGGGCGTTGGCGCTGCAGACCCTGGTCAAGATGGTGGCGGTGGTGGCGGCGGTGCTGGCGGGCGGCGGGCTGGTGGCGATGATCGGAACCCATCTGCTCGGCACCCTGGCGGCGCTCGCGTTGCTGCTTTTCGGTCTGCCGGTGCTCGTCCGCCGGCCGCAGCGCGCCTTCGTCCGGCTGCTCGCCCTGGCCGCCCTGCCGCTCGGCTTCTACGCCCTCGTCTACCAGGCCCTGCCCCATCTCGGCCTGTGGTGGCTCGGGGCGGCGGCGGGCGAGCTGCGGGCCGCCTCGGGCTTCTACGCGGCGGCGCTGAACGTGGCCCGGGTCCTGACCCTGGTGCCGGCGGTGCTGGCGACGGTGCTGTTCGCGCGTCTCGCCGAGGCGGCGGCGCGCGGCGAGCGGCGGGTGGTGCAGGGGGAGCTGCGCACCGCCGTGCGCCTTGCGCTCATGCTGCTGCTGCCGGCGGCGGCGGCGCTCGTCGCCGAGGCGCGGCCGATCACGGCGCTGCTCTACGGCGCCGGCTACCGCGAGGCGGCGGCCATGCTGGCCTGGCTGGGGCCGGCGGTGGCCCTGCTGGGGCTGTTGGATCTGCTGCTGCGGGCGCTTCTGGCCTGCGGCCACAACCGCCTCGCCCTGGCCGCCCTAGCCCTGGGCGGCGCGCTTGCGCTTGCCGCCCTCAAGCCTCTGATCGCGCTCGCCGGCGGGGTCGGGGCGGCGATGGCGCTCGCGCTCGGAGCGGCGGCGGCGGTGGCGGCGAGCGGGGTGGCGGTGCGGCTGCGGCTGGGGCCCTTCCTCGCAGGCAAGACGCTCGCCCGCCTCGCCCTCGCCACCCTGCTCCTGGCCCTCACCCTGCTCCTCTGGCACGGCGAGGGCGCGGCGCTGATCCTGGTCTACGCCGCCGCCGGCGGGGGCTATTTCCTGCTCCTGTTCCTGATCGGCGAGCTCAAGCCGGCGGAGCTGCGCGAACTGGTCGGCGTCGGCCCGTCGGCGCGGCCGGCCCGTCCCTAGCGGAGCGCGAGCGCCGTCCCCGCCCGCTCCGGCGCCTCCCCCCAGAGGTGGATCCGCCCCCACAGTTCGAGCGCGAACAGGCCGAAGGCGCCGTAGGGGTGCCGGGCGAGGTCGCGCAGAATCCCGGCGATCGCCGCCCGGCTGAGCCCCACCTCCTGTTCGAGGAAGGGGAAGTCGGGCGCAGCGGCGAGGGGGGCGAGATAGTCGGCGAGGGGCAGGGGAAAGCCCATCTTCGGGCGGTGGACGAGCGAGCGCGGCAGGTGGCGGACGGCGATCCGCTTGAGCACCCATTTGTCGGCGCGCCGTCCGGCCTTGAAGGCGGCGGGCAGCGCGAGGGCGAAATGGACCAGCTCCGGGTCCAAAAACGGCTCCCGGCATTCCACCGAGGCGCCCATGGTGGTGCGGTCCAGCCGCCGCAGGAGGGGGGCGAGGAAGTCGAGGAGGTCCACCGCCGCGCCCGCCAGCACCACCCGCTCCCGCTCCTCCAAGAACCCGTAGGCGGCCAGCGCCCGCTCCCACAAGGCGGCCCTGCGCCCCCGGTCCACCACCGCCGTCGCCGCCGGCAGCGCCTCCCGGAACCGGTGGGCGGTCACCGGCAGCCCCTCCATCCCGTAGGCGAGCAGGGTGAGGGCGTCGCGGAGCTTGCCCGGCAGCCGCGCGAGCCAGGGCCGCAGGCGCAGCAACAGCCGCCGCCTGCGGTGGCTCCAGGCGTAGCCGCCGAAGAGCTCGTCCGCCCCCTCGCCGGACAGCAGCACGATCACCCCCTCCGCCCGGGCCTTCTGGGCGATGCGGAAATAGGCCACCGCATTGGGATGGGTGAGGGGCAGGTCCTGCAGCCAGGCGACCCGGGGCAGGGCGCGGCGGAAGTCCTCCGGCACCAGGGCCAGGGGGATGAAGCGCAGGCCGAAGCGCCGCGCCACCTCCTCGGCGAAGGGGCGTTCGTCGTGGCGGGGGTAGCCCTGCACCGAGACGTGGAGGGCGGCGAGCCCGGACCGCTCGCGGGCGGCGAGGGCGGCGAGCAGGCTCGAATCCAGCCCTCCCGAGAGCAGGACCCCGACCGGCACGTCGGCCACCAGCCGCAGCCGCACCGCCTCCTCGAGCCGTTCCTCGAGCTCGGCGAGGATGGCGGCGATGCCGGCGCCGGCCCGCGCCCGATACCCCTGCTCGCCCACCTGGGCCAGCAGATCGTACCAGGGCGCGAGCCGGACCCGCCCCCGATCCACCCGCAGCAGATGGCCGGCCGGCAGCTGTTCCACCCCGGCCACCAGGGTGCGCGGCGCGAGAGCGTCGAGATTGCGGTAGAGCCACCATTCCCCCAGGGCCTCGCGGTCCAGCCGCCGCCGCGCGAGATGGGGCAAGAGCGCCTTGAGCTCGGAGGCGAACAGCAGCCGTCCCCGGTCCTCGGCGAAATAGAGCGGCTTGACCCCATAGCGGTCGCGCACCAGCAGGAGCGCGCCCCTGCGGGCGTCGAAGAAGGCGAAGGCGAACATGCCGCGCAGCCGCGCGAGCGCCGCCTCGCCATGGTGGCGGAGGCTCTGCAGCACCACCTCGGTGTCGGTGTCGGAGGCGAAGACAACACCCCGGGCGGCCAGATCGGCGCGCAGGGCGCGGAAGTTGTAGACCTCCCCGTTGTAGACCAGCAGCGCCCGGCCGCCGTCGGCCGCCATCGGCATGTGGCCGCGCGGGGAGAGGTCGAGGATGGCGAGCCGCACCGCCCCGAGACAGACCGGCCCCAGGGTGGCGAGGCCGCGGTCGTCCGGACCGCGATGGGCGATCGTATCCAGCATGCGGGCGACGATCGCCCGTTCCTCCTCCCCGGCGGGAGCCCCATCGAGCCGCATCACGCCGGCGAGACCGCACATGGCTCCTCAGCCCGGATAGCGGAAACAGGGAAGCGGTCGTCCGTCGAGTCCGTCCGGCGCCAGGCCGAAGAGGGCGAGGACGGTGGGGGCGAGGTCGAGGATGTGCGCGCCCACGGGCGCCTCCCCGCGCACCCGCGGCCCGCGGGCGAGCAGGAAGGCGAGCGGCCGGTGGTTGCCGGTGTAATGCGCCGGCACCTCGAAGGGTTTGGGGCCCGCGATCGCGCCCGCGCGCGGCCCCGCGATACGGTCCAGGGTGCGGGCCGCGGGATCGAAGGCCAGCACCAGATCCGGCAGATGGGGGCGCTGCGGGCCGGGAAAGATCTGGTCCACCACGTGCACCCCATGGGCGCAGCGCCGCCCGGTGTCCGGATTGACGAGCCCCCGGAGCTCCCGCGCGAGCTCCTCCACGAGCCCGGCCGCCTCCGCCTCCGCCACCGCCCCCAAGGGCTCCCGGCCCTCGAGGTTGAGCCGGAAATAGCCCTCGTTGCTGTTGGGGATGCAGAAGACGCGGGTGTGCGACCAGTCGATGCCGAGGTTGAGCCAGGTCATCGCCAGCTTCTGCCGCACCGCCCGCGGCAGGCAGCGCGACAGGCTCTGGCGCACGGAAAGGGGTACGAGCGCCCGCAGCCGGGAGGCGAGATTGCGCGATCCCCCCCCTTCGCCGCCTGTCTCGGTGCGCAGCAGGCCGAGTTCCTCGAGCAACGGCGGCAGCAGGTGGGAGCCGGAATAGTTGGGCCCCATGCCGTCGCCCGAGACCACCAGCACGTCGGTCTCCTCCCCCGCCGCCTCGAGGAGGCGTCCGATCGCCTCGTCCACCGCCCGGTAGACGTCGCGCAGGGGATGGAAGCCGGGTCCGTAGCGCCGTTTGGGGCGCAGCGGATAGTCGGGGTCGCCGGCATGCCAGAGGTAGTGGCCGCCGCCGTGGGTCTCGCCGAACATGACGAAGGCCATCTCCCAGGGATGTTCGGCGAGCAGCCAGCGCACGACCTCGCCCTTGTGCCGGGCGGCCCGCACCAGCCGGTCCCGGAACCAGCGGGGATCGGGGATGGTGACCTGGTCGAGATGTTCCGGTGCGGGATAGCGCCCGAAGCGGCGGCGGATCTCGCCAAACAGCCCCTCGGGCCGGCTCGCCGGTCCCCAGAACCAGGTCCAGCTGCCGTAGTCGATGATCTGGAGGCCGCGGAATCCCGGCACCGGCGCGTCCATGAAGGCGTCCATGACGATCACCCGCCGCCCGGCCCGATCCAGCGTCGCCCAGAAGGGCTCCACCGCCCGCCAGCGCGGGTCGGTGCGGTGCACCCGCTGCTCCCCGGCCCGCCACTGGAAGGCGTGGTAGAGGCCGTGGCGGCCGGGATGGGTGCCGGTGTAGAGCGAAGGCCAGGCGGAGACGTGCATCACCTCGGCGGTGGTGGCGAGCCGGCACCACAGCCCCTCCCGGCGCAGCCCCGCCAGCACCGGCAGCGCCCCCTCCTCCATCCACCGTTCGAGGAGTTCGGCATCGGCGCTGTCCAGGGCCAGCAGCAGCAGGCGCGCGCTCATGACCGCCTCAGAGGGGGAAGGGGTCGGGATACACCTCGGCCAGCCCCACCCGCCGTCCCTCCCGGTCGGAGCGCTTGCCCGCCTCCACCATGGCCAGGGTCCAGATGTTGTCCTCGGCCCGGGTCTCGGCCGGGGTGCCGTGGCGCACCGCATCCCGCAGGCTGTTGAGGAGCGAGGTGGTGCCCCCTTGCGGATAGGACTTCTCGTCGCCGGGCGGCACCCGCAGGTTGCGCAGCGGGCGGAACCAGCGGCTGCCGCGCGGGCGGAAGAAGACGTATTTGCGGTTCGACCACAGCACCCCCTCCTCCCCCTCGATCCAGATCGAGCAGCCGAAACGGTGGGACATCAGGGTGCCGAGGTAGACCGCCTGGGCGTCGCCGAAATCGATGATCGCCTCGCTCGCGGCCCCGTGGGCGTAGTGCGACCAGGGCGGGTTCCAGACCCGGGCGTGGACGGCGCGCGGGGTGCCGAGGAAGGCGCGCAGGCTGTCGAAATGGTGGATGGCGATCTCCTGCAGCTGCGGATAGTCCATGGTGAACAGCCAGTCCCCCTCGCTGCCGCGGGGCATGTGGCGGCGGTCGGTGAACTGGATGTGGTCCACCTTGCCGATCAGCCCCGCCGCGATCTTGGCCTTGAGGGTGCGTTCGGCGGCGAAGAAACGGTAGTTCTCGGCCACGATCAGCTGCCGGCCGACCTCCTTGGCCTTGGCGATCACGGTGCGGGCCTCCTCCACCGAGGTGGCGAGCGGTTTTTCCACCAGCACCACGAGCCCCGCCTCCAGGCAGCGCAGGCTGTGCTCGGCGTGCAGCGCCGAGGGGGTGGCGATCAGCGCCGCCTCCGCCCGCACCTCGGCGAGCGCCCCATCGAGATCCTCGAACCACCGCACCTCCTCCCCGGCCAGCGCTCGCGCCCGTTCCCGGTTGGCGGGATGCGGCTCCACCACCGCCAGCAGGCGGAAGTCGGGATGCTGGCGCAGGAAGGCGAGCCAATGCCGGCCGCGAATGCCGGCGCCGAGCTGAAGGATGCCGATCGTCACCTCACATCTCCTCGACCATGCTGCGACGGAATTCCGGCAACACCCGCCCGGCGAGGGCGTCGCTGTCGGGAAGGCCGAAATGGGCCAGCAGGCTCGGGGCGAGGTCGTAGACGCTGGCCCCATCCGCCTCTCCCGCCGCCACCCCGGGGGCGGCGAACAGCAGGAACCCCGGCCCGGCATGGGTGCCGGGGCGGGGGTCGGGGGAGGGGGCCTGCACCCGCCCGATCCGGGGGGCGGAGAGCTCGGTGAGCTCCGCCTCCTCGTTCCACAGCACCACCAGATCCGGCAGATAGGCCCGCCGGCGGCCGGGAAAGCGCCGGTCACTCCGCAGCACCGCCCGCACCGCCGGCCGCCCGTGGCGATCGCGCAACGCGCCGAGCTCCGTTTCGAGCTCGCCGAGCAGCCGTTCGTAGTCCGCCCCCGGCGCCACCGTCCCCAAGGGCTCGCGGCCCTGGAGGTTGACGCGCACGAGCCCCTCGAGATCGGAGGGGAGGGGGAAGGCGGCGGTGCGCGACCAGTCGATGCCGGCGGTGTCCACGTGGTGGGCGAGCCGTTCGCGCAGCCGCCGCGGCAACAAGCCGGCCAGGGTCTTGCGCAGCTCCTTGGGCATCAGGTCGCGCAGCGCGGTGAGCGGATCGCGGCCGCGGCGGGCGGGCGCGCCTTGCTCCGTGCCGGCCAGGCCGGCGGCGGCGTAGTGGCCGAGGCGGGCGAGGATGTCCGGCAGCAGATGGCAGGCGCTGCGGTTGGGCCTGGTGGCGTCGGCGGAGACCAGCACCAGCCCGTCCTCGGGCCCGAGCAGGGCGGCGATGCGGGCGATGGCGTCATCGAGGGCCCGGTGCAGGCGGGCGAGCCGCTCCTCGTCGCCGAACAGATAGTGGCCCATGAGATGGGTCTCGCCGAAGACCAGGAAGAACAGGCGCCAGGGATGGCGGGCGGCGAGCCACCGTGCCGCCTCCACCCGCGCCTCGAGGGCGCGCCGGAGCTCCCGCTCGAGCCGCTGCGGGTCGAGCGGGGCGAAGCCGAGGGCGTGGGCCTCCCAGGGCAGGGGATAGCGGCCCACCGCGGCCACCAGCTCGCCCAGCAGGGCGGCGGGTGTGGAGGTGGGGGCGAGATAGCGGGCCCAGCACCCCCAGTCGAACACCGCCGCACCGCCGAACCCCTCCTCGGGATGGCTGTAGGGGGCGTCCAGCACCAGGGTGGGCACGCCCGCCTCGTCGAGCCGCTTCCAGAAGGTGGGCACGCCGTAGAGGCCGGGGGCGAAGCGCCGCCAGCCCTGATGGCCGGGGTGGGGCTGGAAGGTGAAATAGACCCCGTGTTCGCCGGGCGGAGCACCGGTGTACAGGGACGGCCAGGCGGCCACGTGGAGCTCCTCGGCCGGGGTGGCGAGCCAGCGGAAACGGCCCCTTGCGAGAAGCCGGGCGAGGTGCGGCATCGTCCCGTCGGCGGCGAGACGGCGCATGAGACGCCCGCAGCCGAGCTCGAAGCCCAACACCAAGAGCCGGCCGCTCATGCCACCCCCCTCACCAGCAGCACCGAGGCGGCGAGCACCAGGAGGGCGGCGGCGATGTCGGTGTAGATGGCGCGCGGCGCCGGCCGGTGGCCGAAGATCACCTGGTAGGCGATCATGTACAGCACCGCGGCGAGCTTGACGGCGAGGGCGGGCAGGGCGGCGTAGGTGGCGGGGGCGAGGAGGTCGGTGGGGGCGATGCCGCGCGCCCACAGCAGGAACAGGCCGGTCGGGATCAGCACCAGCAGGGCCGGCCAGCCGAGCCCTCCCAGCCACAGGCTCGCGGCGCGCAGCCGGTCGCTCTCCGCCCCGGCGCGCTTGAGCGCCGGCCCCACCACAAGCGGCCAGGCGAACATGTGGCCGAGCCACAGCAGCGCGGCCAGCAGGTGGAGGATGAGGGCTGCGGTATACACGGCTAGCCTCGCACCCAGAGGGCGGCTGCGGCCGCCGCTGCGAGCAGCAGCGGCAGCGGCAGCAGCAGCGCCGGCACGAGCGGCCGGCGCAGGAGGAGCAGCTGGGCGAGCAGGGCCAGCAGCCAAAGTCCCACCTTGAGCGCGAACCAGCCGTTGCGCCCCACCTCGCCGGCGGCGAGCAGGCCGGTTGGGGGCAGCAGCAGGGTGAGCAGCAGGGCGAGGTGGAGGAGCTGGGGGCGCCGGGAGGTGGGGAGATAGGGCCAGCGGGCGGCGAGGGCGGCGGCGAGCAGGTGCGGCCTGTGGGCGGCGGGAGCGGTGCGGGCGAGCGCGATCGGCATGAGGGCGAGATAGAGGGCCAGGCCGGTGGCCATCACCGCCGTCAGCAGATGCAGGGCCACGAACAGGCGATAGGCGTCCATCAGCTCCTCCCGACCGGGGTGCGGACCTTGAGACAGGCGTCCAGATAGGCCCGGGCCGTGTCCTCCCAATCCCAAAGCGGCGTGCGCGCGGCCGCCGCGGCCATCGCCTCGAGCCGGGCCGGCGGGGGAAAGTCGGCGAGCAGCCGCCGCCAGGCGGCGGCGGTGGGAGGGATCAGGAAGCCGTTGATGCCGTCGCGCACCAGCTCCCGGGCCCGGCCGCTCGCCACCGCCGCCACCGGACGGCCGACGGCGAGATATTCGGGGATCTTCATGGTGGCATAGGCCAGCTCGCCGCCGGCGAACACCGCGGGATCATAGGGGGCGAGGCACAGGTCGGCGGCGGCGATCCAAAGCGGCACCCGCTCGTGCGGAACGCGGCCGTGGAAACGGACCGGCAGCCGGTGCTCGGCCGCATAGGCGCGGTAGTGCGCCTCGCGCTCGCCGTCGCCGAGCAGGTGCAGCACCAGCCCCTCGGGCAGCCGCCCGCGCAGGGCAGAGAGCGCCTCGAACAACGGCATGAGGTCGTGGGTGCGGTCGAGCACCCCGACGTAGAGGAGGATGCGGGCCGCGGGCGCGAGGCCGAGGGCGGCGCGGGCCTCCTGTTTGGGACGGGGGCGGAAGAGACGGCGGTCGATGCCGAGAGGGACCACCGCCACCCGCTCCGGGGCGAGCCCGAAACGCGCCACCAGCGCGCGCTTCAAGGTCTCGGTCTCGGCGATCACCAGCGGCAGGCGCCGCAGGTTGTGCCCCATGCTGCGGGCGGCCAGGGCCAGCCGCAGCCGCTTGAGGAGGCCGCGGCCGTGGCGGCGGGGGTCGGGCAGGAAGTTCTCCACCGCCACCCCGAGCGCTCCCTGGCGCTGGGCGCGCAGCGCCAGACGGCCGGAGAACAGCCAGCTCTTCTCGAGCACCAGGTCGAAGGCGGCGAAATGGCAGGCGGCGAAGGCGTCGAGGCGGCGCAGATAGGCGCAGAGGGCGAGGGCGCCGATGCCGCGGGTGGCGGCGTCGTCCCGGGGCCGGTCGGGCAGCGGACAGGCGGGATCGAGCTCGAGCAGCGGACAGGGCTCTTCCGCCGGCCGCTCCAGGATGCGGCGGAAGGCCAGGGTGACCTCGGCGAAGCGGCTCAAGCCCCGGGCCAGGTTGAGGGCGTTGCGCGAAGGGCCGGCTGAGGGAAGCAGATGGTGGCCGGGCACTAGATAGAGGACGCGGAGGCGGTAGGGGGCCATGGAGAGGGCTGCCGGCTGGTGAGGATCGGGCCCTGGGCCGCGGCCCGCGGGCGGGAGTCCGCCACCTTGTTGCATGCGGACCGAGAGTAGCCGGGCGCGGAGGGGATGCAAGCGCCGGATCCGGTATCCCCGTACGCGCCCGGGCTTGCCGCGGACGGCGAAACGTGGGAGCTCGAGGGAGGAGGGCAGCCGGGAGAGGGATCGATGGAGCAGCTCGCGGCGCGACGGGTGCTGGTCACCGGCGGCGCCGGCTTTCTGGGCTCGCATCTGTGCGAGCGCCTCTTGGGAGCGGGCTTTGAAGTGCTGTGCGTGGACAATTTCTACACCGGGCGGCGGGCCCATGTGGCCCATCTGCTGGACGATCCCCGCTTCGAGCTGATGCGCCACGACATCACCTTCCCGCTCTATGTGGAGGTCGACGAAATCTACAATCTCGCCTGTCCCGCAAGCCCGCTCCACTACCAGTTCGATCCCGTCCAGACCACCAAGGTGTCGGTGCACGGCGCCATCAACATGCTGGGGCTGGCCAAGCGCCGCAAGGCGCGCATCCTCCAGGCCTCCACCTCCGAGGTCTACGGCGATCCCACCGTGCACCCGCAGTCCGAGGACTATTGGGGCCACGTCAACCCCATCGGCCCCAGGGCCTGTTATGACGAAGGCAAGCGTTGCGCCGAGACCCTGTTCTTCGACTACCGCCGCCAGCACGGGCTCAGGATCAAGGTGGCGCGCATCTTCAACACCTACGGCCCGCGCATGCATCCCCAGGACGGGCGGGTGGTCTCCAACTTCGTCGTCCAGGCGCTGTTGGGCAAGCCGCTCACCGTCTACGGCGACGGCTCCCAGACGCGCAGCTTCTGTTATGTGGACGATCTCATCGAGGGACTGGTGCGGCTGATGGAGAGCCCGGACGAGGTCACCGGCCCGATCAATCTGGGCAATCCCGAGGAGTGCACCATCCTCGAACTCGCCGAGCGGGTGCGGGAGCTTACGGGCTCGCGCTCCGAGATCGTCTTCAAGCCGCTTCCCGAAAACGACCCGGTGCGCCGCTGCCCGGACATCACCCGCGCCAAAAGCCTGCTCGGCTGGCAGCCGAAGACCCCGCTTGAGGAGGGGCTTGCCCGCACCATCGCCTATTTCGATGCGCTTTTGCGCGGTCGCGCTACAGCCAGCGCCGGATGAGCCGGAAGTAGCCGCGGCTCGCCCCGTCCAGAAGCCGCCGCGCCCAGCGTTCGGCGGGCGAAGCGGCGAGCTCCGGGCGCAGCGGCAGCGGCCCGTCCTCGAGGATGGCGCCGTCGGCCACCCGCCGCGCCCGCTGTTCGCGGCGGCGTTTGGCCCGCACCCGCCGCCGGTGGCGCCACATCCAGACCGCGGCCCGCCACCACGACCGCCCCCAGCCCTTCTTGAGGGCGACGGAAAGCTGCGCCGCCTCGAACACCAACAGCATGGGCGCGATCAGCAGCAGGGTGCGGAGGCTGTAGTGCTTGGCCAGCACCAGCCAGCGGTTGCGGATCAGCTGGAAGACCCGCATCTCGCTGTAGCCGCCGAGCCGGCGGATCGACAGCCCCTCGGTGCCCTCGCCGTGATAGGCCAGGGCCTCGGGCACCGCCAGCAACAGCCGCCCGCGCCGCCGCAGCGCGAGGGCGAAGTCGTGGTCGTCGAAATAGACCAGCATGTCCTGGTCGAACCGCGCCCCCGCGAGCCGGCGGCGGTCGAGCAGGAAACAGCAGGTGACCAGGGAGTTGGTGGCCCGCAGCCGGGTGCGCCGCGCCGCGAGCGGCAGCTCGGCGTGCTGCAGGCTCATGAGCCCGAGATAATGGGCGCCGGCGCCGTCGTACTGGACGATCCGCGGCCGGTCGGCGTAGAGCACCGTGGCCGCGGCACAGGCCGCCTCGGGATGGCGGTCGAGGGCCGCCATCAGCGCCTCGGCACAGCCCGGCGCGAGCTGGACGTCGTTGTCGATGAAGAGAATACGATCGCTCGCCGCATGCCGGATGCCGGCGTTGCGCGCCGCCCCGGCGCCCCGGTTGACCGCGAGGGCCACCACCCGCACCTCGGGATGGCGGCTCTGCACATAGGCGAGACTGTCGTCCGTGGAGCCGTTGTCGACCAGCAGGATTTCGGCGAAGGCCGACCGCAGCCGCAGCGCCGCCGGCAGGCTGCGGCGCAGGTGGTGGACGCCGTTGTAGTTGATGATGCACAGGCTCGGGCGGAGGCACACCGTCAGCGCCCCCCCGAGGCCGCGGAGGAGCGGGGATGAGCGGCTCGGCGCGCGCGTTTCCCGAGGGCTTCCTGTTCGGCGCCGCCACCTCCGCCCACCAGGTGGAGGGCTTCAACCGCCACAGCGACTGGTGGCAGGCGGAGGAGGCGGGTCGCCTGCCCTTCCGCTCCGGCGCCGCCTGCCGTCATTTCGAGCTCTATCCGCACGACTTCGATCTCGCGCGCACCTTCGGCCACAACGCCCACCGGCTGTCGGTGGAATGGAGCCGCATCGAGCCCGCCCCGGGGCGCTTCGACGAAGCGGCCCTGCGCCACTACCACACGGTGGTGCAGGCCCTGCGCGCCCGCGGCCTCGAGCCCGTCGTCACCCTCCAGCACTTCACCCTGCCGCACTGGGCGGCGGCGGACGGCGGCTGGCTCGGCGGCGAGCAGCATATCCACCGCTTCCTCCGCTATGTCGAGCGGGTGGTGGAGGCGCTCGCCCCCGAGGTACGCCTCTGGCTCACCGTCAACGAGCCCACCGTCTACGCCAAGCGCGCCTATGTGGCGGGCGACTGGCCCCCCTTCCGGCGCCGCAACTGGGCGGCGGCGGCGCGGGTGGTGGCGGCCATGATGCGCGCCCACCGCCGCGCCTACACCCTCATCCACCGCCACCGCCCCGACGCCCTGGTGGGGTTCGCCCACAGCGCCCCCTATGTGATGCCCCGCAACCCCGGCTCCCTGCGCGACCGCCGCGCCGCCCTCGGCCGCGACCTGCTCCTCAACCGCCTGCCGCTGGCGCTCGCCGGCCGCCGCTTCCTCGACCTGCTCGGCATCAACTACTACACCCGGGCCCTGGTGCACGGCCGCGCCCGCGGTCTGGCCCGGCTGTGGGGGGCGGACTGGCCGGGCGAGGACGGCGAGGGGCCGCGGCGCTACAGCGACCTCGGCTGGGAGATCTACCCCCGCGGCCTCGGCCGGCTGCTCAGGCGCTTCGCCGCCCTCGGGGTGCCGCTGCTGGTGAGCGAGAACGGCCTCGCCACCCGCGACGAGGAGCTGCGGGTGCGCTTTCTCCTCGATCACCTGGGCGAGGTGGCGGCGGCGCTGCGCGCGGGGGTGCCGGTGATCGGCTATCTCTGGTGGTCGCTGATGGACAACTACGAATGGGCCGAGGGATTCGCCCCCCGCTTCGGCCTGTTCGCGGTGGACTACGCCACCCAGGCGCGCAGCCCCCGCCCCGCAGCCCATGTCTTCGCCCGCATCTGCCGCACCCGCCGCCTCCCCGACCCCGCTCAGGGCCACGGCCCGGGCCCGTAACCGAAGGCCACCTCGGGCAGGGGCGGGGCGGGGGCGGCGAGCGCCGCGGCGAGCGCCTCGGTCTGCCGGCGCACGAAGGGGGCGCGGATGTGGTAGGCGTCGAAGAAGGCCTCCTCGGGCAGGGCGAGAAGACGGTGCAGGTCGAGCACCCGGCCGCCCCGCTCCTCGACGATGGCGCGCACCCGGGCGAGATGGCGGGCGAGCCGCGCGCCGCCGGCATCGTAGGCGGCGAGATAGCTCGGCCGCAGCGGCGCCTGGGCGAACAGGAACACCACCCCCCGCGCCGCCAGCTCGCCGGCCAGTTCGGCGAGCGCCCTGTAGCAGCGCGGATCGGGATCGGGAAACACCCCGCGGCGCACCGCCTCGGGCACCGCCTCCGGGGGCGGATCCACGAGCTGGCCGCCGTAAGGATCCAAGACCGGCAGATCCAGCCGCCGCAGCGGCATCGCCGCCGCAGCGCCGCCGCCAAGCGCCCGCCACACCGCCCCGGGATCGGGACGGCGCAGCTGCCAGAGCAGCTCCGCACCCCGGCCGGCGAGATAACGCGCCACCTCCTGCGGCGGGAACAGCCGCGCCTCTCCCGGAGCGCAGCGCTCGAAATCGAGCGGTGTCGACACCATCACCGCCCGCCGCACCTCCGGGAAACGGTCGAGATAGAAGCGGGCGAGGAAGAGGGTCTGATGCACCTTGAGGCCCGGCGAGGAGGCGTGGAAGACCGCCGGCCGGTCGGGCAGGAGCCGCCCGAGCAGGCCGCCGTCCACCCCGTAGAAGGTGGTGGAGGAGCCCAGGAGCAACAGATCGATGCGCTCGGGCCGCCCCGCGCGCAGGTCCTGCAGCTTGCGGTCGACATCCCAGCGCCCGGAGAAGGCCGGCGGCGGCAGCCGCCCGCCCGCATCCAGCACCGCCAGCACCAGCCCGAAGACCGCGGGCGGCAGCGCCAGGGCGGTGAACAGACCGAGGAAGAAGCGGGTCATGGCCGGCCTCTCTCCGCTAGAACTGGAAGTAGAGGAACTCCTTGGGCGTGTCGGTCACCACGGCGGTCAGCACCGCGAGCGCCAGCACCCCCACCGCGATCCCCTGGAGATAGCCGGGCGCGAAACGCGCGAACGGCGGCACGAGGCGCTGCCACCACTCGGGAGGGGCGAGCTCCTCGCCTCCCGGCGGCCGGTAGCGGAACCACTGCAGGGTGTTGGGAAGGGCCAAGACCACCAGGGTGAGCAGGGCGAGCCACAGCGCCTGCGCGAGCCCGTCGAAGAGAAAGCCCGGCAGGTAGACGAACTCCACCCCGAGCGCCTCGAGCCGCGCGCCGAGCGGGCCGAGCCGCTCCCGCCAGTCGGGCGGCAGCACCACCCCGTTGAAACCGAACAGGCCGGCCAGCACCCGGGCTGCGGCATCGAAGCTCTCGGCCCGAAACGGCACCCAGGCCACCATCACCGCAAGGAAGGTAAAGATCCGCCCGCACCACAGCCCGAGCCGGGTGGGCGGGCCGACGAGACCCAGGTGTGCCCGCAGCGCGCGGAACAGGTGGTTGACCATCAGATAGAGGCCGTGCAGCGCCCCCCAGGCGACGAAGGTCCAGCCCGCCCCGTGCCAGAGCCCGCCCAGCAGCATGGTGATCATGAGGTTGAGATGGCGCCGCAGCGCACCGCGGCGGCCGCCGCCCAAGGGGATGTAGAGATAGTCGCGCAGGAAGCGGGAGAGGGTGATGTGCCACCGCTTCCAGAAGTCGATGATGCTGGTCGCCTGATAGGGGCTCAGGAAGTTGACCGGCAGGCGGATGCCGAACAGCAGGGCGAGGCCGACGGCCATGTCGGAATAGCCGGAGAAGTCGAAATAGAGCTGGAAGCCGTAGGCGAGCGTACCGCCCCAGGCCTCGAACAGGCTCGGCCAGCCGCCCGCCTGGGCGGCGTCGAAGACCGGATTGGCGTAGCGGGCCATGCCGTCCGCGATGATCACCTTCTTGAACAGGCCGGCGATGAAAATGCCGAGCCCCAAGGCCAGCCGCTCCGGATCCCAGGCGAACAGACCGGGGCGGCGGAACTGCGGCATCACCTCCCGATGGTGGACGATCGGGCCGGCGATCAGCTGCGGGAAGAAGGTCACGAACAGCGCATAGTCGCGCAATCCCCCGCCCCGCACCCGGCCGCGGTGGCTGTCCACCAGATAGGCGATCTGCTGGAAGGTGAAGAAGGAAATGCCGAGCGGCAGCAGCACCGCATGGGCCTCGAGGTCGAAGCCGCCCAGGGCGGACAGGGAGGAGAGGGCGAAGGCGGCGTATTTGTAATAGCCGATCACGGCGAGGTTGCCGGCCACCCCCACCGCAAGCCACAGCCGCGAGGGCCGGGCCTGGAGCCTGCGCCCGATGAGGTGGTTGGCGAGGATGGAGGCGAGCAGGAGCAGCAGATAGGGCGGGTTCCACCAGGCATAGAAGAACAGCGAGGCCAAAAGCAGCCAGCCGAGCGCCGCCCCCGCCCCCGCCATGCGGCCGCACAGCAGGAATCCCGCAAGCGCAAGCGGCAGGAACAGGAACAGGAACTCCGGCGAATGGAAGAGCATGCGCCGCCGACCCCGGACGGAAACCGGCCCGTTTTATCCTAGAGGTGAACCGGGGAGGCGCACAATCGCGCAGGCGTATCGATCGCCCGCCCGTCGCGCCCGGTTCATACCCCGATGCGCAAGGCCGGTGTGGGGGGATCGGCTAGGGTCGGGAGGAGGCGGCCTGTTCCGGTTCGCTGAGGGTGGTGAGGAAGCGGCGGTCGGGGCCGAACCAGCGGCTCAGGTAGTCGAGCAGGAGTTCGAGCTCGTCCGGCTCCGGTTCGCTCATCCCCTGTTCCTCCACCATCCAGTCGATGGTGTCGGCCCAGCCGGCGCGGTCCTGGCCCTGTTGGGCGACCAGGTTGAAGGAGTGGCAGGCGGCGCAGGTGTAGAAGGTGAGGTCGCGGCCGGGTTCCTCGGGCAGGTCCTCCACCAGGAGCGGCCGCTGGGGCAGGGTGGGGGGTGTGCGCGCGCGCACCCCGAAGGCCGAGGCGAGGTAGTCGAGGATGAGTTCGAGCTCCTCCGGCTCCGGTTCGCTCATCCCCTGTTCCTCCACCATCCAGGCGATGGTGTCGGCCCAGCCGGCGCGGTCCTGGCGCTGTTGGGCGACCAGGTTGAAGGAGTGGCAGGCGGCGCAGGTGTAGAAGGTGAGCTCGCGGCCGGGCCCTTCGGGGAGCTCGTCGGGCTCGATCGCCGAGACGGGACCGCCGCCCCAGAGGGCGGCGGCCAGGATCACGGCCCCAAGACGTTCTCTCATACCACCCGCACGGCGATGCGGTGCATGGAGTTGTTGAGATACCCCTTGGGGTTCCAGGGGATGCGGAAGGGCTGCATGCGCCCCTCGTCGTCCGTCGCCCGCGCCCAGATCTCGTAGTAGCCGGCGATCGGGAAGCGGATCTTGGCCCGCCAGTGCTGCCAGGCGTAGGGGTTGTCCGGCGGGTCGAGCTCGGCCCGGATCCAGCTCCGGCCGAAGTCGATGGAGATGTCCATGCGGGTGACGAAATTGTCGCCCGCCCAGGCGTGGCCGCGCACCTCCAGCACCCGGTCCTTGGGGTGTTCGATGCCGGTCTTGGGCGCGGTGATGACGGACTTGACCGGCATGGAGTGGATGATGACGAAGTCCTCCTTCGGCACCTTCTCCCCCGGCGCCACCGGATAGCGCGGCACCCGGTAGGAGGTGCCGGTCATCTTCGGCCCGTCGTGGACCCGGTCGCGGATCCAGATGCGCTGCAGCCACTTGTGGGAGCAGGAGCCCGGCCAGCCCGGGATCACGAGCCGCAGCGGCGCCCCGTTCATGGGATGGATGGGGCCGCCGTTCATGGCGAAGGCGACCAGATTGTAGGGGTTCATCGCCTTCTCGATGGGCACGCCGCGGGAGATGGGGATTTTGTTGGGATCGCCGGAGACGTCGGTGTCGGCGCCGTAGTGGGCGGTGTAGACCGCGGACGGCTTGACCCCGGCCGCTTCGAGCAGGTCCTTGAGCCGCACCCCGGTCCACAGCGCGCAGCCCACCGCCCCGTAGGTCCACTGGTTGCCCCGCGCCGGCGGATCGAAGAAGGCGCGCCCGTTGCCGCCGCACTCGAGCTGCAGGGCGAGGGTCACCACCTCGAAGTTGCGCTTGAGATCGGCGATGGAGAGCTTGAGCGGCCGCTCCACCTCGCCGTCGATCACCAGCGTCCAGCCCTCGGGATCGGTGTTCTCGGGCGGAATGCCGTTGTTGCGGATGAAAAAGCGCTCGGTGGGGGTGATCGGATCGTCGAGCAGGTGCGGCGGCGTCTCGGCGTTCACCGGCCGGTCGTTGAGCACCCGCAGCCCCTCCTTGCCGGCGATCACGAAGCCCTGGTCCTGGTCGGCGAGGGCGGCCGGGATCCAGCCCGCCGGCATGTTGCGGTGGAAGGGGATGGTGGCCCCCAGCACCGCCCCCATGGTGGCGAGACCGGCACCCTTGAGAAAGCCCCGCCGGTCGGGGCCGCTGCGCCGGCCGAAAACGAGCGCGTCCGCCCGCTCGGGATCGTCCCGATAGAGCTCGAACAGCCCGCGCTCGGGGGTGAGACCCTTGCCTTTCCTCATCCCTGGCCTCCGACGCTGGTCGCCCTTTCGGCTCACAGAAGGCGAACCGTTCTAATATGTCAAGCCTCTGAAGCACCGTCGCCGTCGCGGAAGCGGGCCGCGGGCCGGGGCCGGCGGTCGACCTCGAGGCGGAAGATGTCCGGGCGCGCGTAATGGCCGGCCACGTCCAAAAGCCGCCGCGCCCGCGGCGCCTGGTCGGGGTCGATGTCGGCGTAGAGGATCCCCGCCCGGCGGGAGAGGGGCGGGGCGTGCAGGCGGCCGGTGGGCCGCACCACCACCGCATCGCCGTCGTTGAGCCAGGCCTCGGGATCCGGGAACAGGCGGTCGCGTTCGGGCAGGTCGGCGGGCAGGTCGCGGGCGCGCAGGGCGGTGGCGGTGCCCAGCACCCAGCAGCCCCCCTCCCGGGCGATGTGGCGCAGGCTCGCGATCCACAGCTCGCCGAAGTCCCAGGTGGGGGCGAGCAGCAAGTCCAGCCCCTGGGCGTAGAGGGCGTAGCGGGCGAGCGGCATGTAGTTCTCCCAGCAGATCAGCATGCCGATGCGCCCGAGGGGGGTGGGGACGGTGGCGAGCCCCTGGCCGTCCCCCATCCCCCACACCAGCCGTTCGGGATGGGTGGGCATGAGCTTGCGCCGGTGCAGCAGCACCCCCTCGGGACCGATGAGCGCCATGCTGTTGTAGAGGGTGCCGCCGCCCCGGGGCCGTTCGTGGAAGCCGATCGCAAGCAGCATGCGGTGGGTGCGCGCCGCCTCGAGCAGCGGATCGAGATGGCCCGCCTCGAGGTCCACCGCCTCGGCGAGCAGCCGCGCGTGCAGCCGGCTCGCGAGCGGCCGCTCGGCCCCCGGCCGCAGCTGCCAGACCCACACCGGATAGCCGGGGATCCAGGTCTCCGGGAACAGCATCAGGGCGGCCCCGCGCGCCGCCGCCTCCGCCGCCAGCTCCCGGGCGCGGGCGAGGCTCCGGGCGCGGTCGAGATAGACGGGCGGATGGGTGGTGACGGCGACGGTGACGGACATGGCCGGCCCCCTCGGGCCCCGCCATGCCGCTCCCGCCGGCCGCGGTCAAGCCCGAGCCGGCTAGTCGATCACCCGCTCGGGCTCCTCCTCCCGGAGATGGCGGGCGTGGGCGAAGGTGATGAGTTCGCCGATCAGCCCCACGGCGATGATCTGCAGCCCCAGCACCACGAGCAGGGTGGAGAGGATCAGCGCCGGGCGGTCGGCGAGGGCGATGCCGAGCACGAGACGCTCGAACACCAGCCACAGGGTGGCGAGCCCGCCGAGCGCCGCCACGCCGAGCCCGATGCCGCCGAAGAAGCGGAAGGGCTTGTGCAGGAAGCGCACCAGGAAGAAGACCGCGAGCAGGTCGAGCACGAGCGGCAGGTCGAGCCGCCGCCCCGCCCCCTGCGGCAGCCAGCCCCGCACCGGCACCTCCGCCACGAGCAGCCCCTGCATCTGGGCGATCAGGGGCAGGAAGCGGTGCTGGTTGCCGTAGAGCACCAGCTGATCGGCGGCCTGCCGGCGCAGCAGCCACACCTCCGCCCGCAGGTCGGCGAAGGGGCTGCCCAAAAGCAGCCGGGTGAGCGATTCGAGCTTGCCGGCGCGCAGCCGCGAGGGCGGCTCGGCGAACATCCGCCGCGCCACCACCACATCGGCGTTGCCGATCGCCTCCGCGAGCCGTCCCAGCTCGCCGAGCTCCACCGGCGCGTCCGCCGGCAGCACCAGCACATGGGCCCCATCCGCCTTGCGCAGGCCGGCGGTGAGCACCGCCGCGCTGCCGAGGGCGCTCGGAAAGCGCAGCACCTCCACCGGCGCTCCGGAGGCGACCAGCTCGGCGAGCCGCTCCCGGCTGGTCGGCAGCGCCCCTTCCAGCAGATAGAGAAAGCGCACCTCCTCCGCCAATCCGGCCACCGCGGCGGCGAGCCGCCGATGGCGCTCGGCGAGGTCGGTGAACTCCCGGTCCACCCGCACCACCACGCACAGCCGGCCAGCGAGCCGCACCCCGGGCGCCGGCTCGGAGCGGGGCGGGGACGGTCGGTCGGCGAGCACCGCAGCCATGCTCACATCCCCCACATCAATGGCCGCTCCCCAAAGGCCGGGCGGCGAGCCGGTTGAAGCGTGCGAGCTCCCGGGCCCGGCCGGCGTAGAGGAGCTCGCTCAAGAAGGCGAGCACGAGGGCGAAGAGGGCGAGCGCCCCCCACAGCACCGCAAGACCGCTCCACACCACCGTCGGCGCCCGCTCCGGGGCGAGGAGGGCGGCCAGATAGAGCGCGAGCGCCACGAGGGCGAACAGGCCGGCCGCGCCCGCGAGCCCCAGCAGCCAGGAGAAGGGACGGCGGGCGAAGCTCAGGATGGCGCGGATCGCGAGCAGGTCGAGCAGCACCTTGTAGATGCGCGAGAAACCGTATTTGGAGCGGCCGAAGCGGCGGGGATGGTGGCGCACCGCGATCTCGGCGATGCGCGGGGCGGCGAGCGAGCTGATCGCGGGGATGAAGCGGTGCATTTCCGCATAGAGGGGGATGGACTTGATGAACTCGGCCCGGTAGGCCTTGAGGGAACAGCCGTTGTCCCGGATCGGCACCCCCGTCACCTTGCCGATCAGCCAGTTGGCCACCTTGGAGGGCCACACCCGCGACCAGTGGTCCTTGCGCTGCCGCCGCCAGCCCACCACCAGATCGAACCCCTCCTCGAGCTTGGCCAGCAGCCGCGGGATGTCGCGGGGATCGTTCTGCAGATCGCCGTCCATGGTGACCAGCACCCGCCCGCGGGCGTGGGCGATGCCCGCCGCCATCGCCGCCGTCTGGCCGCGGTTGCGGCGAAAGCGCAACAGCCGCAGCCGCACCGCACCCCGCCGCCGCGGCAGCGCCAGCACCCGCGCGAGGGTGGCATCGCGGCTGCCGTCGTCCACGAACAGGATCTCGCAGGGGACGGCGAGGGGCGCGAGCGCCGCGCACAGCGCCTCGTACAAAGGCGCCACATTGTCCTCCTCGTTGTAGAGGGGGACGATCACCGACAGCACCGGATCCCGCTCCTCAGGCCGCGCCACGGGCTCGCACCTGTCCCACGTTGCACCCCTCCCATCTAACGCCAACCGCAGCTTCGGGCGAGCCTCCCGCAGCCGGGCCGGACCATATGGGGGTACGAATCGGGGCCCGAATCAGACCGGCGCCTCCCCCTCCACCCCCTCGAGCAGGAGCAACCGCCCCCGCGCCGCCCGGAGCCGCAGGGGCAGGATCGCCTGATAGGCGGGCGAGCGGTAGAAGGCCAGCGCCCGCTTGCGGTCGGGAAAGGCGATCACCACCACCCGCCGCCCAATGAGCTCCCCCTCGAGCGCCTCCACCTGGCCGCCGCGCACCAGATACCGGCCCCCGAAGGCGGCCACCACCTCCGCCACCCGCTCCCGGTAGCGGGCGTACAGCGCGGCGTCCTCCACCACGAACTCCCCGTACAGATACGCCGTCATCGCCCTCCTCCCATCGCGCCGCCCGAGAGGGGCGGGCGCAGCTTCCACCGTCATCCACGCATCCATCTCCGCCCTCGTCCCCAGCCCTGTGGATAACCGCCCCTTCCGTCCGCCCGCCGAATCCGGCATGGAGAAGGCGGCATTGCCGGGGAGAACCATGGCCGTCCGACGCGCCCGCGCCTACTGGGCCACCGCCCCTTACGCCGGCGAGCTGCGCTCCCACCTCCTGCCGCCCGTGGGCGACGGCGAGGTGCTGGTGCAGACCCTCTATTCCGCCATCAGCCGCGGCACCGAGGCCCTGGTGTGCGCCGGCCGGGTGCCGGCGAGCGAATACCGGCGCATGCGCTGCCCCCGCCAGGAGGGGGAGTTCCCCTTTCCGGTCAAATACGGCTATGCGGCGGTGGGGCGGGTGGTGCAGGGGCCGGACGCCCTGGTCGGCCGGCCGGTGTTCGTCCACCATCCCCACCAGACCCGTTTCGTGGTGGGGGAGGGGGAGGTGTTTCCCCTGCCCGAGGCGGTGCCGCCCGAGCGGGGGGTGCTGGCGGCGGCGATGGAGACCGCCCTCAACGGCGTCTGGGACGCCCGGCCGGCGGTGGGGGAGCGGGTGCTGGTGATCGGCGCCGGCCTGGTCGGCCTGCTCGCCGCCTGGCTGATCGCCCGCATCCCCGGCATCGAGCTCGCGCTCGTGGACGTGGACGGGGAGCGCGCCCGGGTCGCCGAGGCCCTGGGCATTCCCTTCCGCCTGCCGGAGGAGGTGGAGGGGGAGGCGGACCTGCTGCTGCATGCGAGCGGCGCCCCGGAGGCGCTCGCCCGCGCCCTCGGCTGGGCCGGCTTCGAGGCCCGCATCGTCGAGCTCTCCTGGTACGGCGACGCCCTGGTGCCGCTGCCCCTGGGGGCCGCCTTCCACAGCCGGAGGCTGCGGCTCATCAGCTCCCAGGTGGGCCACATCGCCGCCCCCCAGCGGCCCCGCTGGGACAAGCGCCGGCGCATGGAAAAGGCCCTCGCCCTGCTCGCCGAGCCGCGCCTGGATCTGCTGGTGACCGGCGAGAGCCGCTTCGAGGAGCTGCCCCGGCTGCTCCCCGAACTCGCCCGCAGCGCCCGGGGCGTGCTTTGCCATCGCATCCGCTACCGCTAGCCGTGGGGCAACAGGATCTGGCGCACCGTGCGCCCCTCGGCGAGCCGGTCGAGGGCCTCGTTGAGCTCATCAAAGCCGATGCGCTCGCACAGCAGCGCATCCACCCGCAGCCGTCCCTCCCGGAACAGGGCGATATAGCGGGGCACGTCCCTGAGCGGCACGCAGCTGCCCATGTAGCTGCCCTTGAGGGTGCGCTCCTCCGCCACCAGCGACACCTGCTGCAGGCTGATCCTGCGCTCGGGATGGGCGATGCCGGCGGTGACGGTGACCCCGCCGCGGCGGGTGACGGCATAGGCGAGCTCCAGCGCCGGCACGCTGCCCACCGCCTCGATCGCCGCATCCACCCCGCCCTCGGTGAGCTCCCGCACCTTCGCCGCCGCCTCCGCCTCCTCGGCGTTGACGGTGTCGGTGGCGCCGAGCTGGCGGGCGAGGGCGAGCTTGGCCTCGAGCCGGTCGATGGCCACGATGCGGCGCGCCCCGGCGAGCCGGGCCCCCATCACCGCATTGAGCCCCACCCCGCCGAGGCCCACCACCGCCACCGTCTGGCCGGGCCGCACCCCGGCGGTGTTCAGCACCGCCCCGACCCCGGTGAGCACCGCACAGCCGAACAGCGCCGCCTGCTCCAGCGGCAGCTCCGGGTCGATGGGCACCACCGCCTCCCGCGCCACCACCGCATATTCGGCGAACACCGACAGGCCCATGTGGTGGTGGAGCGGGGTGCCGTTTCGGGAAAGCCGCCGGCCGCCGCGCAGCAGGGTGCCGGCGCTGTTGGCGCGGAAGGCGGTCTCGCACAGCACCGGACGGCCCTCGAGACAGGTGGCGCAGCGGCCGCAGGAGGCGACGTAGAGCAGCACCACCGGCTGCCCCGGGGCGAGATCGTGCACCCCGGGCCCGACCGCCTCCACCACCCCGGCCCCCTCGTGGCCGAGCACGATCGGCAGCGGCCGCGGCCGGTCGCCGTTGACCACCGACAGGTCGGAATGGCACAGGCCGGCGGCGGCGACCCGCACCAGCACCTCCCCCTCTTCGGGCGGGGCGAGCTCCACCTCCGCGATCCGGAGCGGCCGGGAGCGGGCGTAGGGGCGCGGCAGCTCCATTTGCTCGAGCACAGCGGCGCGCATGCGCATGGCCGAACCTCCCCGATCCTCCGCCGCCATCATGCCGCAGCCACAGGATGCGGTCGAGCGCCGGAGCGGGGCAGCCACAGCTGGTCGCGATGGCCCACCCAAAGCCGCCCCTCGCCGCGCGCCAGCGCCCGCAGCCGGAACCGGCACCAGGCGGCGATGCCATCCCCCTCCCCGGGCGCCTGCTCGGCCGCCGCCCGGGCCCAGGCGCGGATCAACCGGCGCTGCAGCTCCCCCGCCTCCGGGCCGAGCCGCCAGGGGCTCGAGACCGTGCACAGGCCCGGCAGATGATGCGCGAGCCACAGCCAGGCGCGGGGGCCGAGGGCGGGGCCGAACCCCTTGTCGCGCCGCTGATGGGCGCAGAGCAGCCGGGCGATGCGGGCATCCCAGGGATGCGGCGGGGCGAAGCGGATGCGGCCGTCGAAGGTGAGGCGGGCGTAGAAGGCGGTGCCGCCGAGGGCGCGCAGCGCCGCCGCCAGCTCGGCGAGCCAGGCCTCCGAGACCAGGTCGAGCAGCGCCGAGGCGGTGATCAGCTGCGGCGGCGGCTCGAGATGGGGGCCGAGGCCGGCGCGCAGATCCGCCTCCACCCACACCGCCCGCACCCCCGAAGGCAGGCGCGCGAGCCGCCTGCGGCCGGCCGCGACGAGCGCCGGATCGCGTTCGACCAGCCGCCAGAGCTGGGGGCGGGGCAGGCGGGGGGCGAGCTGGCGCAACAGCGCCCCGGTGCCGGCGCCGAGGTCGAGGATGTGCAAAGGCGGCCGCAGCTGCCGCCTGAGCCGGACCGCCAGCACCGCGGCCGCCGCCCGGGCGTCGGCCGGCTCGCGCAGGGACAGCCAGGCGGCGGAAAAGGCGCTCACGCGGCGGCGCGCAGCAGATGGTGCAGCACCACCCGGGCGGTCTCGGCCCAGCTCGGCAGCCGCTCGCCGGCGCGCAGCGCCGCCGCCGCCAGCCGCCGCCGGCGGCCGGGATCGCGGACCAGCTCCCGCAGCGCCACAGCGAGCGCCGCCGGCGCATCGGCGGGCACCAGCAGCGCCGCCTCCTCCGGCACCACCTCCGCCACCGCCCCGCCCCGCACCGCCACCACCGGCAGGCCGCGGGCGAGCGCCTCGGCGAGCGCCATGCCGTAGCCCTCGAAACGGGAGGTGGAGACGAACAGGTCCGCCCGCCGCCACGCCGCCTCCAGCTCCTCCCCGGAAAGCTCGCCGCAAAACTCCACCCGCTCGCGGAAGCCGAAGGCGGAGACCGCCTCCCGCACCGCCCGCACGGTGACGGGATCGCGCTCGGTGGAGCCCACCAGCTCGAGCCGCCAGGACAGATCGGCGAGATGGGCCAGCGCTCGGATCAGGGTGAGCGGATCCTTGCGGGCGGTGAGGCTCGCCACCCACAAAAGCCGCGGCGGACCCGCGCCGCCCCGGGCGCGGGGTGCGGGATCGGTGCCGGGGGGCGCGACCGCGATCTTGAGGAAGGGCACCCCGTACTGGGCGATGAGGAGATCGCGGACGGTGCGGGAAGGGACCAGCACCCGCCAGGCGTGGGCGAGCGCGCCCCGCTCGCGCTGCATCAGCCGCGCCCGCTGTGCGGGGGCGAGCCCGCCCTCGTAGGCCAGGGGATGGTGGACCAGGGCCACGAGCCGCAGCCGCCGCGCCTCCATGGCCATGAGCTCCGGCACGGCGCCGAAGATGAGCCCGTCCACGATCGCAAGCCCGCCATCGGGCAGGGCGGCGAGGGCGGCGGTGAGCTCCTGCACCCCCTCCGGGGAGGGATCGGGAAAGCCGCCCCTGGCCTCCAGCAGCCGGACCGGGCAGCCGAGCGCCTCGAGCTCGCGGGCGAGGCGCAGATCATACAGGGTGCCGCCGGTGCGCGCCGCAAGCGGCGCCGGCACCACCAACGCGATCGCCTCCATGGCCCCAACTCCCTGGCCGGTCCCCGCTCGATCGCCCATCTAACCGGCCCCGACCCCGGCCGGCAAGGGCGCGCTCACCTGGAAAGGCGCGCGAGCAGAGCCGGAACGTCGAGGCCGAGGCGCGGATGCACCCACTGCGGCCATACCTCGAGCAGCGGCCGGAGCACGAAGGGGCGCTCGTGCATGCGCGGATGGGGCAGCACCAGCCGCGGTGTCTCCACCACCAGCCCCTCCACCGCCAGCAGGTCGAGATCCAGGGTGCGGGGGCGCCAGCGTCCGCCCTCGCGGCGCCGGTCGCGGCCGAACCGCCGCTCGATGGCCTGCAGCGCGCCGAGCAGGCGCAGGGGCGCGAGATCGGTGACCAGCAGCGCCACGGCGTTGAGATAGGGCGGCTGGGGACGGCGGTCGCCGGGCGGCAGCAGGGCCGGATACTCGTAGAGACGCGAGCGGGCGACCAGCCGGCCGAGGCCGGCGAGGGCCTCGAGCGCCCCCTCGATCTGCCGCTCGCGCTCGCCGAGATTGGCCCCGAGCCCGATCAGCGCCCGCACCGCCGCCCCGCACCGCACGGCCCCCGCTCCCCATCCCGCCCGCTCCGCCGGCTGTCAAGGAACGAAGACGGGCCGGCATGCCCCCGCCGCCGTCTTGCCGAAACGCCGCCCATGGTATAGGAAAGAATTCCGGATTTGGGTGGAGAAGGCTCATGCCGAAGGATCCCACGCCGGCCCAGAGCGAGGCGTCGCGCCGCAACGGCCGGCGCTCTCTGGGGCCGCGCAGTGCGGAGGGGCGGGAGCGGGTGGCGTTCAACGCGCTCCGGCACGGGCTGTGTGCGCAGCGGCTGCTGTTGCCGGGCGAGAGTGCGGAGGAGTTCGCGGAGCTCGAGGGACGGCTGCGGAAGGAGTTGCGGCCCAGGGGCGTGCTGGCGGAGGAGCTGTTCGCCCGCATCCTGGCGCTGTTGTGGCGGCTGCGCCGGGTGGTGCCGGCGGAGCGGCGGCTGCTCGCACAGCAGCGCTACCACGGCGAGCGCAAGTGCACGGGCGCCGATCTGCTGTCGCGGGAGCTCGGCGAGGAGCGCATCTTGATGCAGGTGAGCGCCTATGAGCAGCGCCTCTCGCGCGAGCTCGGACGGCTTTTGGCGCTCTATGCGAAAGTTGCCGAACAAACCCGAGAAGGTGTTGATTTTCCAGGAAAACCGCCCGTCTCGGGGGGTTGGGAAACGCTGCTCAGGCTGCTCGTGGGCCCCGCACGGGGCGCTTGAGGCGCACGGCCCGTCTGTAACGGGTTGTGGAAAATCTGGGGTTTTGCATCTTTGGCCGCCGCGCCCGCTCCTGTTGCTGTGGTGCGCCGTGATCCCGCCCTTTGCAGGCGCCCGTCCCCGCAGCCGCTCGTTTCCGTGCCGGCCTTGGTTCGAGGCGGTCTGTTGGAGGCGGCGAGGGTGCTGCGGCCTGTCCGCTTTCGAAAGCCGGCGGGGTGGTTTGGGATGGCTGCCGCATCCCGTTGGCGGAGCGCATGCGCAGCCGCAGGAGCCGCCCGGATGCCGGAGGCTCGCTCTGGCGGGCTTTGGTTCTGAGGCGGCGTTTCCGATCGATGAGCGGCCGGCCCATGCCCGGCCGGGCGAACACCTGGCCGGCGGGCTTTGGCTCGCGGCGGGATTCTGGAACTCCGCAGCCCGCCCGCGCCGGCCGCGGCCGGCGGCGGTGCCCGCCTGGGGTCTTGGCGATGCCGCATCCGGCGGGGCGGTCCGGGATGGGGTGTTGTGGGTGCGGGATGTGGCCGTGGTGGCGCATCCGCGGCCGGGGGCGCCGTGCCGCTTCGGATCCCCGCCGCGGCCGGAGGGGAGCGCGCGGTTCGCTCGCTTGGCCTGCAACCTCCTTCTGGTTCGGTGCGGCCGCGGCCGGATGGGCATGGCGGCGGGATGGCCGGCTCGTCTTCTGTGCGAGCGCTCGCCGCCGCGGCCGGGTGTGCGCGGCGCCGGGGGCCGCTCCCCGGCCGGCGGCTTGGAAAAGGTCGCGTCCGGATGTGCATGGGGTCGGACGGCCGCCTCTGCGATCGCCGCCGGTGGCGCCGTGTTCGGGTGCGCGCCGTGGATCGCTCTGCCCGGAGCTCGCCGGTTCGATCCGTCCCGTCCGGGCGCGTGCGGGATCCGGCGGCATCGGCATCCGGCGAGCGAGCGTTGCGCAGCCGGATCCGGGTGTGCGCGGCATCTGGCCGACCCCCTGATGGGACGACGGCTTGCTCGCGGCCACGTCCGGGCGCGTGCGGGATCTGGTGGGCGCCGGTGCCGCTGTGTGCGGGCGCATGTGGGGCCTGGGCGCGCGTCACCGCTCGGGCGGGCCTCGACGCGCCGCGTTCGCGCGCGGCATCCGGGCGGGCGGAGCGCTTGTTCCGCTGTGCGAGGCGGCTCTGGCCGGCCGCGGATGGATCCGGCGGCATCGGCGTCCGTCGGCGGTTGGTTGCGGCCGGCGGCGGGATGCGGAGGCGGTTCCCTGATCCCGCCCGCAGCCGGATGCCGCCGGGCCGGGCGCCTTGCGGGCGGAGCGCGCGCAGGATGCGCGGTCGGCTTGGCGTCCTCCGGCCGCGGTGGAGGTCCCAAGCGGTGCGGGGCAGCCGGCCCCGAATACAGCATCGCAGCCGCATCCCGCACGCGCGAGCCTCGTTCGCATCCGGCATCGCCGAGGCCCCGGGCGGACTGCGGAGTTCCAGAACCCCGCCGCGAGCCAAAGCCCGCCGGAGCGAGCCCCCGGCATCCGGGCCGGTGCGTTGCCTGTGCCGCTGTGCGAGCCGCTACGGCCGGGCCCGTATCCGGACCGATGGCCCGGGCCAGGCATCGGCGGCGCCCTGGGCGGGCTGCGGCCGGCCCCTGCGCCCGCGGTGTCCTT
>Ga0256839_1001532_pt1 | contig 27884 bp, 20 predicted proteins | sample 354166metaG_FD_185968 | JGI IMG/M metagenome (GOLD analysis project Ga0256839, IMG submission 185968) | Hydrothermal vent microbial communities from Mid Atlantic Ridge, Atlantic Ocean - 354-166 | ecosystem: Environmental > Aquatic > Marine > Hydrothermal vents | place: Atlantic Ocean: Mid... | reverse complement strand
CTAGCAAAGGTACCCGTGAGTACGGCGCGGATAATGCCCGAGCGCTCCTTGATAGCCATGAAATTCACTGTCGCCAGGCCCTGACGGGAGATTTCCGGTAGTGTGCTTTCCGAGAACAGGGTTTCGATCAGACTGAGCAATTGATCGTTGGTGTTCGTGTACCAGGCGACGGCCCGCTTCACCGGCCAGCTTTGGCTGCGGACGCTGGCGCGTGTCGCGTCGAGCTGATCGAGTTGGGACAGCACTTGCTGGAGGTCGTGCGTGATACCGGGATGCAAGTCCTGGAGTTTTTCTTGATCGATACTGTTTCGGAATGCCGTCAAGGTCTTATCGGTATTGCTGACATGGCTGTCCAGTTTGGCAGAGAATTTTCGCCCCTTGCTGCCGAGATATCCGGCCGACAGACCACGCTCGATCTGTAGGTTGTGAATCAGTGCTGAGGCCGAGGCGGAAAATGCGGGTACGGCCTTCAGCGTTTCGATGTGCTGGTTCTCGTCGATGGCCGAAGAGAGCAAGAAGCCCAATGAGGCAATGAACGCGAGCAATGGAAACAATACGATGGCGGTCAGTCTTTGTCCGAACGAAAGTTGATTCAATCTCGGTATCATGATGTGCAGTCCTTGTGGCCAGTCTGTTGCTATATGTGGCGAAGAGGCGGCTGTTAATAGCGATATCGCCCATTTGCTATTTTTCTTTAGCTGTACGGTTAATCATCTCCATTACAGCTCCCAGTTGACAAGCAAGTAGAGTGCCAAGCCATATTGGCCTAGCGGCGGTCGCGTTTTGGTGACTAGCGGTATGGAATTCCTCAGGCCGCCATGTCGCGGCAGGCAATGGTGAGACGCTTTGTTGCCGCTATGCATCAAGATGACAAAAAGAGGAGTACTGGTTCTGGTGATGGGCTGCACTGAATACCGATGTAGTGTCTCGAGGATGTGGTGAAAGCCGCGATTGCAGGATGCAAGAGAGCGGTGCTTTGGTACCTTTTTGTTGCTGTTGACAAAAAGGTACTCGGGGCCATGGCAGAGGGTCGCGGTGGAAGCAGCAAAGCTTGATTGGCCACGAAACGATGCTACCACTATTTCCCAAGCGGCTATGGGGCGAAAAAACTGATCTTTTTGTCTTCGCCGTTCATATCGAGTTGTGGTGGTACGGGTTTCGCGCTCATCAACGCTACGATTCTTCCAACCGATTCTCGCACAGCGCGAGTTCCATTTTTTGCTCGTCCAAAAAACGGAACCCAAAAAAGGACGCCCCACACACGCTTGATTCCGCTGCCGGGCACGCCTTCCGGGGTCAGCTTGAGCGGCTTCCTGCCGCGCAAGCTTCAACCGGCCATCCATGGCCGGTTGCCCCCTCCAGGCGCACCTGGCAGCGGCGCGTGTGAAGGGGGAACGGAAACCGGGATTCTGAGAGACCATTGAACAGCTGGCTCGGCCTCGTTGTTACTTTTCAGTGTGTGGCCGCGGTGCTGAATCGTCATCACCCACTCCGCATCGCCTGAACCTTTCTGGCCGCCGTGGTTCAATAGATGTTACGGATCGTCCACTCTCGTTGTCTGGTGGTGTGTCACGATCGAGCTTGAGGGGTATCATGAACGCTATGGTGATGGCGTATTTCACTCGCAGTAAAGCTATTTTTCTTCGCTTGTTGTCAGCGACGGTGCTGGTTGGTCTGGTGCTGTCGGTGGCGCCGGCAGGTGCTGATCCTCAGCGTATTCTGCTGCCCGATATCAGCCGTATCGACAGCCGTGATGCATCACTCGACGAGGCTGCGAGGGAGGGGAAGCGGATCTACCGTGAGCTGCGCAAGCTTCTGCCGTTGATCGATGACCCGGAGCTGACGCAGTGGCTGCGATCTGTCGGCAACCGGGTTACCCAGTATCTTCCAGATGCACGTCATCCTTTCTATTTCTCGATTATCGACGATGGTTCGATCAATGCTTTTGCGACTCGGGGCGGTGTCGTGGCGGTCAATGCCGGGTTGATTCTGGCGGTTGATTCCGAAGACGAACTGGCTGCTGTGGTGGCGCATGAATTGGCGCATGTGTCGCAGCAACATATCGAACGCATGCAGGCGCGCTCAGCCGGTAGCAGCCTGATGACGGGGCTGGGTATTCTTGCAACCATGATTGCGGCTGCCTATGACCCAACGATTGCACAGGCAACATTGATGTCGACCATCGCCTTTCAGGGGCAACAGCAGTTGGCCTACTCACGGCAGATGGAGACAGAGGCGGACCGGATTGGCCTGCGCTTTCTGACGGCAGCGGGTTATGACCCGTCAGCCATGGCCAGCTTTCTTGGTAAGCTGGAGCGCTTCAGCGAAGGCGCCAATGACGATATTATTGCTTGGTTGCGAACACACCCGTTAACACGGGAACGTGTCAGCAATGTGACTGACCTGGCAAAGCAGTTGCCCACCCACCAGCGAAACCGCAACCCCGCATTCCTGTACGCTCGCGAGAAAGTGAGGGCGCTCACGGCACAGAATCGTAGTGACTACCCGGTGCCGTCCATCGAGAATCGTGATGTGTCACGGTACGCCAGGGCCTGGTCGCTGGCGCGCAAGTTTCAGTACGACGAGGCGATCAAGTTACTGGATGGTGTCGATTCCATGCAGGCACGGCTCGCATTGGCTCGGTGGCGAAATGACGACCGCCGCTTCGATGAAACCATCCAGTCGCTGGCGCCGTTGCTCGATGTGTACGCACATTCGGAGCCCATTGCCATGTTGATGGCCGAAGCCTTGCTGGGTGCCGGTGACGGAGAGAAGGCCTGGCAGGTCATTTCAGCCGTGCCGGTGACTGAGCAGAACAGCCTCGGTTTCTACGATCTGAAAGCGCGGGCCGCAGATGCGGCGGACCGGCCTGTCGAAGGTTTTCGGGCGCTGGCACAGAAAGCCCTGCGTACCGGGGCTATCGGCAGTGCCCGGTCATTGCTGAAACGTGCGCTCAGGCGTGACGACCTCACCGAGATCGAAAAAAGCCGCCTTGAATACGAGATCGGGCGATTGGACGGGCAGGAAAGCACGGCGCAGTGAAAAGATTTCGCTGCTCAGACGGTTTCCACGCCATAACGGCTGAATCTGATGGTATCCGACCAGTAATCCGGACTCAGGCCTGCTTTCATTTTCAGCTCGCTGAGAAAGCGTTCAGGCTCGGGTAGCGTTTCCCACACCTGCGGCAGGAATGTGCTCCGATAGGGGCCATCTTCGAGGATCAGGCCATCCTTGCCCGGACGCAGTTTTGCCAGCAGTTCGCTTTCGGAGTTAACGTCGACGGGCTCCGGCGCCGACAGCAGTGAAATATGGATGTCGATGTCGGGAAATTCCTCGGTGGTCAATGGCGGGAATCGATAGTCCTGAAAGGCAGCCGCATAGGCATTGTGCGCTACGTCTTCAGCCAGTGGACGTACCGCCTCTAACGAGCCGATACAGCCACGCAGGCGGCCATGCAGATTCAGGGTTACAAAAGTTGCGGCAGGCTGCCGTAACGCCTCGTCGAGTTGCTCCAGGTCCACTTGCAGGGGACGGCCAGTGGCAAGCCCGGACTGGATCGATTTCCGCGCAATCGACTTCAACAGGTTACGCTGTTCATCGGTCAACTTCATTGGATTGCTCGCTCAGGTTCGAAGAACATCCAGGCGCCATAACCGACGACGCGATCGTAGTCGCCCGAAACGACCGCGGAATTCCCCATTGCGACCGTCAATGGTTGCAGTCGATGTTTCCTCGCTGCTTCGAGCAGCCCGCCGACGGGATAGGCACCGCAAGCGTGGTTGGTGTCCAGATGCTCGGCATCGAGTGATTCGATCACCCGTGCAGTCTCGCGGTCCAGTCGCCTGGCGGTGCTGTCATCGTGGTAGTGGCTCAGGTCGGAACTGATAACGATCAGGGTTTCATCCCCTCCCCAGACGGATTCGAGCACTGCATCCACTTCGGCGGCGGTGGCTTCACCAACCACCAGTGGCAGCAGCTCGAAGTCATCGAGGGTCAGTTGCAGGAACGGAAGGTGAACTTCCAGGCTGTGCTCATCCTGGTGAGCGACATCGAGCCAGTCGACGAAATCGAAATGCTTGACGAGTTGTCGTGCCGATTCGGTATCGAGCGGAATATCGCCCAAGGGGGTGCGAAAATAGTCGGCGCTGGAAGCGGCGATGCCGTGAAACGGCACACGGTGGCTTGGGCCTAGCAGCACTACCCGTTGGATGCGCTCTCGCCAAGGTGCGAGTGCGCCATAGGCTTTGGCGGCGATGTCACCGGAATAGATGTAACCGGCATGGGGCGCAATAATTGCTTTTGGCTGTTTGTCGATCGATGCCGCGCCGTCGAGCATTTTTTTTACGCTCGCTTCAAGCTCCCGTGGGTTGCCGGGATAAAACATATCGGCAACAGCTGGCGGTCTGATTCTGGGTTGATACATTTCGAATACTCCTGCTCATGGCCCCGTCGTCTATGCGATATTGCGCACGGGAAGAGCGTTTACTGTACTTATCAGAATAATGGGGTATTCGGCTGAAATAGCAATGGTCGCCGGCCTTTCGGGCTACCGGGTTGGCGGGAATGAGAGTAGCCGATGCTCGTCCTCGTGGGGGCTGACCTTGTCGAATAGCGATGCCTGCGTGAATAGCCGCTCGATCTTAGCGCCGCGGGCGGGTGCGCCGAGAAAAAATCCCTGACCGGTTTCGCAACCATGGATCTTCACCCATTCCAGCTGCGAGGCGTCTTCTATTCCTTCAGCGATGGTGGTGACGCCGAGCCGGCGGGCAATATCGAGACTGTGATCGAACATTCTGCCGACCAACGGATCGATGGCTGCGTTTCGGGTGAATTCCTGGTCGATTTTCAGGGCGCTGATGGGTAGTCTGGCCAATAGATCGAGCATTTCGTACCGCGCGCCCTGACAGTTGACTGCGAGATGAATGCCTCGTGAGAGCATCGGGTCGAGCAGCTTGAGCTCCGCAGTGGACAGCGACATCAGGGTTGACGCCGCGATCTCGATTTCGATGCGGGAAGCGGGGATCTGGTGTTTCTGCAAAATGGCGATAAAGCGTGTTGCAAATCGGCCTTGTTTGAGTGATTGCGGTGAAATATTCAGTGCCAGCTTCGGCGGGTGGCTGTCGGTTTTGAGCCATCGGGAAAAGTCGCGGCAGGCATGTTCGATCACCCAAAGGTCGAGTTTGGTGACCAGGGTGCTGCGCTCTGCCATCGGCAGTAGTCTGGCAGGAGAGAGTAATTTGCCATCGCTGTCGTGGGAACGGATCAGTACTTCGAGCCCGGCAAGGCGGCCTGATGCGAGTTGCCATTGCGGCTGATAATGTAGCTCCAGCACGTCGCTATCGAGCTGGTGTTGCAGTTCCTGTTCGCAGATGACGGGATCGCCTGGGCCGCGCGGGGAAAAGTACTGGAAGGTGTTCTTGCCATTCGCCTTGGCCAGATACATGGCGTTGTCCGCGGCTTTCAGCAGATGCTGGCCATCGGCGCCATCCTGTGGATAGAGTGAAATGCCGATACTGGCAGAAACGGTGATTCGCTGCCCATCGATGTCGAACGGGTTCTGCAGCTGTGACAATATCTTTTCGGCGATGATGCGCGAGGTTTCTTCCGCAGTCTCAATATCAGGAATATTTGCGAGCATGATGGCGAACTCGTCACCGGAGAGGCGGCTGACGGTATCTTCCTTGCGTATCGAACGCGAGATCCGCTTCGCCGTTTCCACCAGCAGATGGTCGCCCGTTTCGTGTCCGAACTGGTCGTTGACCCCCTTGAATCCGTCGAGGTCGAGATAGAGAAAGACCAGTGCATAGCCTTCGCGTTGAGCATGCAGAATCGCCTGCCGGCTGCGGTCGCGGAACAGTGGCTGGTTGGGCAATCCGGTGAGGTGATCGAAATAGGCCAGCTGTTCCAGCAACAGATTCTTGCGGCGAATTTCCCGCGTCGCTCGTCGCAGCTCCGCCATCTGCAGGCGATCGTTTTTCAGGATTGCGCGCAACAGCAGGATCAGAGCCGAGGCGAGCAGCAGCACGAAACCAAGTAGTACCAGGCTGTGCTGCCGGTAATGTGTCAGTTCGGCATTGAGCGATGTCAGCAGCTTGCGTTCCACACTTTGGCTGGTTATCAGCAGTGATTGGTACAGCCGTGTGAATTCTGCCAAAGCGTCGCTGGCAGAGGCTTTGCCCTCGGCGCTGAGGACGTTTCGTGTACTTGCCTTGACCATGCTGTTGAGCAAGCTGTGTAGTGATTGCAAATCCGCTTCAAGCGGGTCCGCGCCCGTATGCAGATGCGCTTTGTTGCTTTCGAGTCTTGCCGCGTGGAGCATCCCAATGTAAATAGCGGCGCGATGCAGCGATTCCCATAGAAATTGCCGATTGGGATGGGTTGGTTCCTCGGTGGTGGCAGCGACAAACTCAAGCCAGGCCGTGGTGGCTTCCTGACTCACCTGGGTGATGTCGTCGAGTAACGGTAGGTATCGGTCGGTGATTTTCTGCCCGGTAACGAGTACGTAGATGAGCAGCATCACCAAAACGCTGGCGGTGGCCAGTGTCAGGGCGGGAAGCAGTAGCGGATGGTTTCTGGCATCCCGTTTCAGAGCAGTTCTTTTTTTTGTTGATGTCAATGTAATGTCTTCCGGTCCGTGGAAATCGGTGGTACCGAATGGCGCCCAATGCGGCAGTATATTGCCTTCGGGCGGCACGATTGAGCCTGGCAGGCGGATGGGTGCTTCTATTTGTGGGCTGTTCACGCGAACAGTCCGATTGTGGCGGAATATTCAAGTCACTCGGCAACGCGTCGGTCGCAGATTTCGACCTGTCGGATCTGGATAGTACCGCTAGTGTCGGGGTTGGCCAGCATGACCCGCAACGCGGCAAGTCGGGATAGCGTCGCCTGCAGAGTCTGTACTTGTGTGGCTGGCGTTGTGGCAGGTTGTGCGAATGATGACCAGGGAACATCGCGCTGCACTGTCTGACCGCCGGGTATCGACAGGGCTACCGCCATGTCATTCTCGATATCGTCAGCGGTGGCAGGATGGTTCATCCCGAGTTGGAGTTGGAGTGAGACGGCTGTCTGTTCCGGGTTGCTGAGTGTCAGCCGGAAACTCGCCGTTTCGCTGCCCTCCGACCAGTCGACGCTCTTGGTTGTTGCGGTGTCGGCAAGCAGCGGCAGCGATACGCCACAGGCCTTGCGCTCGGTCGCCGGGTGGCAGCGCAGCTCTAGCAGGCTCGCCATCTCTCCCATTTGTACGCTCGGCTGATTGGGAAAGAAGGTGATCGCCAGTGGGGTGCCTCCGGTGGCGATCTTCAGGTTCTGATTGTAGTCCTGGCTGATAAAGTCGGCACCTTCTTTGTTTGGTTCGGAAAAATCGGCGACAGTAATGCAGTGGCGGTTATCAGCCGAGGGCAGTGGACCATCGCTGATATTCTGATTCTCGAAGCTGATCCGTTGCTGCTTGAGAAGGCCCGAGGCGGGATCGAGCTGCAAATAGGTCAGGGAAAATGGCGGCAGCGCAGCGACAGTGAGTGGGGACAGGTTTGGCTGATCGATCATGACCTGGGCAGAGGTGCTGTTGCCCACAGTAATATTCCGCCGCCACAGGGGTTTGTAGTTACCGAGATAAAGATGCAGCGTACCGTCAGCATCGAAGGCACTGGGCGCCAGCGTATCGAGGGTGGTTGTTGCGGCGACAGGCATCGAATTTTTGACTGGCATCAGCAGCAGATAGCCGGGGTAGATGGCTTTTGCCGCCATCCCCGGGGGCTGGAAAAGCCCGAGTGTCGAGGTATCTTCTTCGATCAGCGACCAGTGCAGCAGGCCGACCGTTTTTTCCTGCCGCAGAATTTCGGGCAGCGTCAGCAACGTCATGAAGGCATCGCCACCACTGCCGGGATAGGTGGAACCGGCTCTCCACTGATAGGTGGTGTTGTACTCGCCGAGCAGCAGTGGGGGGCAGTCTTGGGGCAGTTGACGCAGATTGTCATCGAACTGTTTGCCCATGCCGAGCATGTCCCATTGTTTTTGCGCGCCGGTATAGGGGTAGAAATGGACCGACAGGAAATCGACTTGCCGTACTGCGGGATCATCGCTGGCGCAAAATGGGTCAACCCAGTCACGCAATGCCTGGTAGTCGTTATATTCTTCGAATGACGACAGATCGAGCGCAGTGATGGCCGCATCGGGGAAATATGCTCGTAGCAAGGGAACGATCCGTTTCAATGCGGCGAAATAGTCCGGCCATTCATAGCTGTCGGCATATTGTTCTTCGTCGCTGTCCATACGATCGACTTCATTACCAATCGCAAATAGCAGCAGGTTGCAATGGTCTTCGCGCTGCTGCAAATAAGCCAGTGCTTCGCGAATCCCCGCCGAGGGCAGGAAAACAGGTATTTGGATAACGCTGCGCTGATCCCTGCCGGTCGCATAGTTGCAGAAATGGTCGAGTGCCGCCAGGTAGCTGTCCGGCACGATGATGTCAGGGTTTTTTTCAGGCAGTGCCAGTTCCGTGACCCAACGGCCACCGAAGCGCAATACGCCGAGCAAGTCGGTCCTGGTCAGTTGCTCGATACTCGTGATCTGACTGTTGAAAAAACTGGCACCGAGGAAACGCATATCCATGGTCGTAAAATACTGCTCGACGCTGCTATCGTTCTCCATTTCCTTGCCAGTCAACTGCGCCAGGTCCACGTTCAGCCGATAGCGTGTGCCGCCTCGTAGCGGCTTCTGTGGCACGATCTCGATGAGGCAATCGGTTTTCTTCAGGTGGATATCGATGGCGACCTCATTTCCATCCATGTCGCTGAGTGATACCGCCGTTGCCCCCTGTGCCAGCGCATCGGGCTTTAGCGCGTCGCCAAGCGCGATGCGGATGGGACGGGTCGCTGGAATATCATTGGCGTCGCGGGCTGGTGATATTTCGAAGGCTGTGCCGCTCAGCCTGCAATCCGGCTGTGGTTCGTTTGGTGGGTCAGTCGATGGCTTCTCTGGCCCAGGTTGGGTACTGATCTCGTTGTTGGGATCGCTTTGGCCACCCACCTGGTTATTGCCCCCACAGCCTGAAAAGGCGAGGGCAAACAACAGCGTCAGCAGTCTGGCTGCGCTTAGCAAAAGCGTTGCCGCTGTTGCAGCCTAAGATGGTGATTGCGCCTTCGCATCAACAGTGGCAATAACAGTGGAAACATCGCTGCCATGGCGCCGCCTCCGCTGGAAACGCCGGTGTTGCCAGCGTTGCCCAGGTTGCGGCGGCTGCTGGCCAATACCTCGGTCTTGTTGCTGCTGCGCTGGAACATGGCGCGAAAGCTGCTGACTTCGGGAAGGTCGCTGTCGTTGAACAGATCCTGCAAATGGCCATAGGACAGTGGCTGATAGAGCAGCTCGGCAGTCACGACCAGATCGCGTGCCCCGCCAACATCGACTTGGTAGCGTATGCTGTCGCGGCCATTGTCGAAGTTGCTGTCACTGACTGCTGCGCCGTGTACCGCAATATCCGCTGGCGCTGTGGCTTTGTTGAAGCCCTCCGGTGTCAGCCGGTTGTCTTTCAGATAGGTTTTGGCGCGCAGCAAGGTGTGGGTGATGTTGCCATCGGTGTCGGCCATGATAGGTTCGTAGATCTGCACCTGGTCGCTGCTGCTGATCACATCGTAATGCGGCTCGAACTTTGTTTCGTCGCTGTCTTCGATATTCCCGGCAATGCTGCCATCTTCATTGGGCTTGCCCGATTCGAACAGCACATTGCCTTTGGCATCTGCCACTTTGAAATGAATGAACATCCGTCGTGATGGATAGCCGCCGGGGAGTTTGTGCCCGGTGTGATTTTGCAGTGTGACGGTCGCCTGCAATTGATTGCCGACGATGGTTGCGTCGCTGATGTCGATGCTGGCGGCTGTTTTCAAAAATTCCCGGGTGCGGGCAATTTCCCCGTCGAGATCGCTGGCGGTTACGCCGAGCGTTTTGGCATTGTCACGCAGAATGGTGAGCATTGTGGTATTGGCACCGGTCATGGTGTGGCGTGCAACATTGTCGCGTAGCGGCACATCGCCGGAGTTGGTGGCAATTTGCATTTTGCCTTCCACTCGGGGCATGTGGCACTGCTGGCAGGTTTTTTCTTCGCGGCCGCCGGTGGCATAGATGCTGTTTTTCCATTCGGTGAAAATCATCTGCTCCGGGAAATGGCTTTCGTAGCCGTCACTGGCGATATTGCCGTCGGCATCGACATAGGGCGTTTTCAGATCGTGACAGGTGGCACAGAGCGCCGAGCTGCTGATGTGGGCGGAGTGCTTCGGGGTGAAGTTGCTGTTGTCGCGCATTGGTGCAGCGACTGGCTGCGGATATTGCCCATAGGCGGGGCGATCGGCTTTGTCTGCGTAGACTTCGACCGTGAAATTCCCGGAATTGGATTGTGCTGTGCCGAGCAGTCCGTCATCGCTGATCTGGTGGCAAACGGTACAGCTGACGCCATCCATTGCGGCGTCGAAAAAATCATTATCGGGGTGATTGATGCCGGTGCCGAATAGTTTGATGGGCTGGCCAGCCTTTTTCAGCGCATCGTTGGCCATTGGGGCATGGCAGCGGGTGCATTTGTCATTGATGACGTCTTCCAGCTGCGGATTGCGCTTGAGTTCGGCGGCGACTTTGGCCAGCCAGTAGGGGTCGCGCACGGCGTTGGCCATCATGCTGTTGGACCAGTCGTTATTGATCGATACCGGTTTTCCCTTGCTGTCGGTGAGGCCACCGTGGCACAGCGCGCAGGTGCCGGAGCCTTGGTAGTGATCGCCGATGAACAGCGGATTGGCGTAGCGGTTGGCATTGGTCGGGCCAAATATGCGCAGTTCGTAGATGGCAATGCCCCAGGTCCAGTCACCACCGCGGCGAATGTCGGCGACGCGTAAATAACGCGCCTTGACCGGGCCGAAGCTGATTTTTGCGGTGTTGTTGTCGCCGCTGTTCTGGCTGAACACGGTCTGCCAGGTCTGATTGTCGGTCGATGTCTGGATGGCGTAGCTGCCGCCCCAGGCGTAAGGGTCCCACTCGATCTCCACCTGGCTGATGGTTACCTCGGTACCAAGATCGACGCTGATCTGTTGTGGTTCGGAAAAGTCGCTGGACCAGCGGGTTTTGGGATCGCCATCGACCGCGTTGCTGGCGTCGAGATTTTCCTTTGCCGCCTGGTCGGTACCCGTTTCGGTGGATGAAACGAACACCGACTTGCCGAGTGCGTAGTTGACAAGCTGAGCTCCCTGGCCGGTGAAATCGAGCCGCGACAGCTTGCCGGTCGCGGGGATTTCGCCGTAGGGGACTGGTGCATCGGTGTATTCGAGCAGATAGAGGTGGCCGTCTGGCCCGATGTCCATATCGATGACCCACTTGAACGCGCTTCCTGCGGTGTTGGCAATTTGTGTTTCGCTGATGAAGTTGCCGGCGTCATCGAACGCCACCGCCCAGATTCGGCTGGTGACGAAGTCCCAATAGATGTAGTGCTGGTCGAATGCCTCCGGCAACTTTCCTGTACTGCTCAAGCGGGGATCGAAGCGGTAGACCGGCCCACCCATCAGCGCAATATAGGGTTGCGGTTTGGAGAACCAGTGCGGTTGCGCTGGTGGCAGATCGACCGGGCCGGTATTCCATTTCGATGTATTTTTGGGCGCGGCTGGGTTTATCGTTTCGCCGCGTACAAGGTAGGGCAGGTTGTCGCCGATAAAATAAGGCCAACCATAATTGCCGGCCGTCTTGGTCAGATTGATTTCATCGAGACCCACCGGGCCTGCCTCGCTGGCCTGCGTCGCGTCCGGCCCGATATCAGCCCAGAACAGCCAGTTGGTTGCTGGATCGATCTTGAACTTATAAGGGTTGCGCGCGCCCATCACATAGATTTCGGGAAGCCCTTTGGCGGGGTCGTCGAAAAGATTGCCGGCAGGAATGGTATAGCCGCCGTCGGGGGTGGGCTTGATGCGCAGAATCTTGCCGCGCAGGTCCTTCGTATTCGAAGACGATTTTTCTGCGCTGTTGTTTTTCTCGTCTTCGTCGATGGCGGCATAGGCGCTATGTTCAGCCGCATCGCCGGTGCCGATGTAGAGATTGCCGAAGGCGTCGAATTCGAGGTTGCCCGCATCGTGGGCGGGACCGTCACGGTCGGTGGGAATGGTTAGCAGAACTTTTTCAGATGCCAGATCGACGCTGTTCCCCTGGAGCTGGAAGCGCGATACACGCTGTTCGCTCTTGTCTTCTGGCGAATAGAACAGGTAGATCAGGTTATTGCTGGAGAAACCGGGGTCGAGCGTGATGCCGAGCAGGCCCGCTTCGCTTTCCTTATAAACAGGAATGGTGGCAGCGAGGGTTTGGCCGCCGTCCGTGGTTCGAATCCACAGCTTGCCATAACGGTCGATAATGAAAATACGGCCATCGGGCGCGATCTCGAAATCGACCGGGTTGGCCAGCCCTTCGGCCAGGATGGTGCGCTCGAAACCATCGGCCACATCGGCAGGAAGCGCGATTGCCGTTAGCGGCAACGACATCGTTAGCAGCAGCGCGATGGTGGAGAGGAGCTGTTTGTATGATCGTTCAAGCATGGAGTAAGCCCGTCGTCTTTCATCGTGATCACGGCCTTGTGATCCTGCGTTGAAGTGGTGACGTATGACGGCTTCCGTGCCTTGGTGTTTTCAGTCTATGCGAATCTGGTGTCGCGGTTTGTGCAGTGGTTCAAGCAGCCTGCTTCAGCCTGGCCTGACGAAAAAGCCGGTAGAAATTATCCGTGGTGGTTGCCGCGACTTCCTCGACGTTGATACCTCGCAGTTCGGCCAGGAACTCGGCAACGTGGCGGGTGTAGGCCGGCTGATTGGTTTTGCCACGGAAAGGCACCGGTGCGAGATAGGGGGAGTCGGTCTCCACCAATATGCGCTCCATGGGCACCTTTTTGGCGGCTTCTTGAATCTGCTGCGCCGATTTGAAGGTGAGAATCCCGGAAAACGAGATATAGAAGTCAAGATCCAGTGCTTGCTTGGCGAAGTCCCAGTCTTCGGTGAAACAGTGGATGACGCCGCCCGGTTCCTCGGCATGCTGCGCCTTGAGGATCGCCAGCGTATCCTGTGCCGCCTCACGGGTGTGGATGATCAGTGGCTTGGCAAGCTGGCGGGCGGCCTCGATATGGCGCTCGAAGCGCTCCTGCTGCCAGCGCAAATCGCCTTCGCTGCGGAAATAGTCCAAGCCGGTCTCGCCGATGGCGACAACCTCACCATGCTGTCCCAGCTCGACCAGCCTGTCGACGCTGGGATCTTCGCCGTCGGTGACGTTGGGGTGAACACCCACCGAAGCGTGGATATTGGGGTGGCTCTCAGCCAGCGCCAACACCTCGGGGAATTCTTCCAGCGTGACGGCGACGCAGAGCATGCTCTGGACATCGTTTTCCGCAGCACGGGCGATCAGGCCGGGAATGTCCTCAGCCAGCGGCTCGAAGTTGATGTGGCAGTGGGAATCGACGATTTTCATCTATTGTGATTACTATGTTCGGAGAGCGGGACTATACCGCAGCTTTCCATCAGTCGAAAATGAGGTGTGAGTCCAAATGGAGATCATGGCCGTTCCGCAGGGCAATGTTGCACTGGCATGCTATCCGCTACACAAGAAAGACCCGCTCCGTGCCTGGGATGCCGCTGACGAGTACCTGCTGCGCCAGCTGCACGACAGCGGCAGGCTGGCGGAGGGCGAGCCGGTACTGGTCGTCAACGACCGCTTCGGCGCTTTGAGTGTCGCCTTGGCAGCACGGCAGCAGGTGGTAATGCAGACCGATTCGTGGTTGGCGCAGCGCGGTTGTCTGCATAACCTACAATGCAATGGCTTGGCGCCGGATCGTGTGACTCTGCTGGACAGTCTGGCGCAGCCTGAGGGGCCGTTTTGCGCCGTGCTGTTGAAAATCCCCAAATCGCTGGCGCTGCTGGAACACCAGTTGCACCAGATCCGGCCCTTGCTGGCGGATGATGTCCTGTTTCTTGCAGGGGCTATGACGAAGCATATTCATCGCAGTACCTTGCAGTTGTTCGAACGCATTATCGGCCCTTCGCCAACCTCGCTGGCGGTGAAAAAGGCGCGTCTGGTGTTGCCGCAATTCGATGCCAGCTTGATGCCGGGGGTGTCGCCCTGGCCGCGCTGCTTCATGCTGGATGATGTCGGTTTGCGTATTTGCAACCATGCGGGAGTTTTCTCGCGTGAGCGGCTGGATATCGGCACGCGCTTTTTCCTCGATCACCTGCCGCAGCGCGTTGGTGCCGCCGATATCGTCGATCTTGGCTGTGGCAATGGCATTGTCGGCTTGCTCGCTCGGCGGGACAATCCTGATGCGCGTTTGTTGTTCAGCGACGAGTCGTTCATGGCGCTGGACTCGGCGCGGATGAACTGGCAGGCAGCCTTCGCTGATGCACCAGCCGAATTCGTAGCCGATGACTGCTTGAGCAGCCACCCAGCCCGCTCTGCCGATCTGGTGTTGATCAATCCGCCATTCCACCAGCAGCATGCGATCACCAGTGGGATTGCCAAGCGTATGTTCCGTGATGCCTATCGGGTGCTGCGTTCGGGGGGAGAATGCCGCATCGTTGGCAATCGGCATCTTGGTTACCAGCGCGACCTGAAACGCATCTTCGGCAGCTGCGAAGTGGTAGCCAGCAACCCGAAATTTGTGATTCACCGTGCTTTGCGCTGAGCGGGAGGAAAAATTTGTGGAATCACCAAGTTTTTCAACAAATCCACTGCGTTTTTGGTTATGATGTCGCGTTTTTTAGCGCAGGCTCCGGCCAGCGTGGTCTCCCGCAATGCCGGGGGAACACCGATCTGGCAGCTCGGGTGTGCGATATCTCGCTGTTTTTATTGATGAAGTTCGGCTGCCGCCGCGGCGGGGCTGGTGCTTCTTGTTAGCCGAGGCAGCCACGACGATCGCCTGAGTGCTGGCAGCTGCCGCAGCAGAGCGGACAACAGGTTTTTTTAATTGCTTAACTAGAGTGCAAACATGACAGATCTATCCTATTACCGAAATATCGGTATCTTCGCTCACGTCGATGCCGGTAAGACAACCACAACTGAGCGAATCCTCAGCCTGACCGGCAAGATCCACAAGATCGGTGAGGTGCACGATGGTGAAGCAACGACAGACTTCATGGATCAGGAGCGCGAGCGCGGCATTACGATTCAGTCGGCGGCCACGTCCTGCATGTGGGATGACCATCGCCTGAACATCATCGACACACCGGGACACGTCGATTTCACGATCGAGGTCTATCGTTCCCTGAAAGTGCTCGACGGCGGTGTCGGCGTATTCTGTGGCTCCGGTGGTGTCGAGCCGCAGTCCGAGACCAACTGGCGTTATGCCAACGAATCGGAAGTTGCCCGGATCATCTTCGTCAACAAGCTCGATCGTCTGGGTGCGGACTTCTACCGTGTTGTTGGTCAGGTGCGCGACATCCTCGGCGCCAACGCGCTGATCATGACATTGCCGATTGGCACCGAAGACGATTTCGTCGGTGTTGTCGATCTGCTGACGCGTAAGGCATGGGTCTGGGATGACAGCGGTGATCCGATGAAATACCAGATCGAAGACGTGCCTGCGGATATGGCTGACGATGTCGAGAAGTACCGCGAGGAGCTCGTCGAGACCGTGCTGGAGCAGGATGACGAGGTGATGGAGAAGTACCTGGAAGGCGAGGAGCCCGACATCGACACCCTCAAGCGCCTGATTCGCAAAGGCACGATTGCGCTGGATTTCTTCCCGACCTATTGTGGTTCCGCATTCAAGAACAAGGGTGTGCAGAATGTGCTCAATGCGGTTGTCGATTACTTGCCCAGCCCAACCGAAGTCAAGCCGCAGCCCGAGGTGGATCTGGAAGGTAACGAAACCGGCGAGTACGCCATTGTCGATCCCGATCGGCCGCTGCGTGCGCTGGCGTTCAAGATCATGGACGACCGCTATGGTGCGCTCACCTTTATTCGCATCTACTCCGGTATTATCGAAAAGGGCACTACCGTGCTCAATACAGCTACCGGCAAAACCGAGCGGATCGGTCGTATCGTCGAGATGCATGCTGATTCACGCGAGGAACTCGACAAGGCGCAGGCCGGCGATATCGTCGCTGTACTGGGCATGAAGAACGTTCAGACGGGCCATACACTCTGTGATCCGAAAAATCCGGCGACCCTCGAACCGATGGTGTTCCCCGATCCGGTCATCTCCATCGCCATCAAACCGGTCGACAAGAGCGCTTCCGAGAAGATGGGCGTCGCATTGGGCAAGATGATTGCGGAAGATCCATCGTTCCATGTCGAGACCGACGAAGACAGTGGCGAAACCATCCTCAAGGGCATGGGCGAGCTGCACCTGGACATCAAGATCGACATTCTCAAACGTACCCACGGTGTCGAGGTTGAAGTGGGCAAGCCGCAGGTGGCCTACCGCGAGACCATCACGCAGCGCATCGAAGACAGCTACACGCACAAGAAGCAGACGGGTGGATCAGGTCAGTTCGGTAAGATTGACTACATCATCGAACCCGGCGAGACAGGCAGTGGCTTCCAGTTCGAATCGAAAGTCACCGGCGGCAACGTGCCACGGGAATACTGGCCTGCGGTCGAGAGCGGCTTCAAGTCGAGCATGGAGCAAGGCGTGCTGGCTGGCTTCCCCACAGTCGATGTCTCCGTGACACTGATGGATGGTGCCTATCACGCGGTCGACTCCTCGTCGATGGCCTTTGAAATCGCCGCCAAGAACGCCTATCGGCAATCGATGCCAAAAGCTGGTCCCCAGCTGCTGGAGCCGGTCATGAAGGTTGATGTCTTCACACCCGAAGATCACATCGGTGACGTTATCGGCGACCTCAACCGCCGCCGCGGCATGATCAAGTCACAGGACCCGGGTCCGACTGGCATCCGCGTCAAAGCTGACGTGCCCCTGTCCGAAATGTTCGGCTACATTGGCGACCTGCGCACCATGACCTCCGGTCGCGGCCAGTTCTCCATGGAATTCTCGCACTACATGCCATGCCCGAAGAACATTGCGGACGAGATCATCAAGGAAGCAGCGGAGCGCGCGAAAGAGGGTTGAGCCCGTTGCGTTTGCCGTGAATGCTACCCGGAGTTTGTACGCCGGGTAGCGATAAAAAAGCCGGACAGCTTGCTGTCCGGCTTTTTTGTTTGGTGCAGCGTCTGGCAAGTTGTTACGCGTCAAAAAACAGCTTGTTCTGCTCTACACGCAGTTTGTCGATCAGCCGACCTTCGGGCAGCTCGACATCGTCATAGGTTAGTGTGGTGTCTTTTGGTATGTCGCGTTTCAGGGTACAGCCTTCGGCGAGACCGATGGGTAGCAGCCGTTCTTTGCAGGTGATGTCGGCATTTTCTGCCTCGCCATAGGTCATGTAGTAGCCCATGCCATCCAGGGTCTGTCCGGCCTTGAGGTCGATTTTGGCGGTGGCAACGACATCGACGCGGGGGCCGTGATCGGGGGCGATAGTGGCATCCTGGAACAGGGCCGCGCGGGCGACGGTATTCGGTACCTCGAAGTGGCACAGGTGATAGGGCGTGTAGAAGACGTAAAGCGGGCCTTCTCCGAGCTTGTAGAGGTTGAGGTAGTGCTGTTGCTGCGGGTGGTCATGGGTGCCGAGCACGAAAACGCCTGGGCCGGGTTCGGCGCGGACAACGTAGTCGACAATGCCCGGACCTTCGATCAGGTCCTCCAGCGGATACCAGTTGACCGCTTCCTTGATTGGCGTGCCGGGCTCGACTTCGGGGCCATGCATGCCGCGTTTGGCGACGCGCATGCCGGTGGCATTGGCGACAATGGCTTGTTCGAAGGAAATCTTCGTGCCGTCGGCAAATGACGTGACCATGTGCGCTTTTTGCCCCCACTGTTTGGCAAAGCCTTCCTGTGTGGTCGGGTTGCGGTAGGGATCCTGCAAGCCTTTGATGTTGCCACAGAGCACGGGTTTGACGCCGATGCCCTGAACGAAACGGTACAGGTTCATGATCACGCCGGGCTGGTCGCCGTCGGCGTTGGTGTAGACTACGCCAGCCTTGTCTGCGTAAGTTTTCAAGAGAGGACCAACGGTGCCGTCGAGTTCGGCGTTCATCAGGATGATGTGTTTCTTGTTGGCAATGGCTTCTAGCACCACCTTGGCGCCAAATTCAACGGCACCAGTCACTTCGATAACCACATCGATGTCATTGGCCTGACATAGCAACATCGGGTCGTCGGTAACAGCGTATTGTCCGGCACCGATGGCGTCGTTCAGTGCGCCGATCGTGTGGACTTCGGTGGTATCGGTGACATCGGCTTCGTTGTAGGCGCGTATGGCGCCATCTAGCGAGCGGTTGGAGATAGCGACCAGGTCGATGCCCTGGGTGTATTTGAGAATTTGCAGTGCGATGCCACGGCCCATGAAGCCGGCACCGACCATGCCCACCTTGATTGGGTTGTTGTCGGCGGCGCGTTTTTTCAGTGCGTTGTCAATCAGAATCATTTTTTCTCCACAGGGTTTGAGGCATGGGAAGGATGGCGGGGATCAACTTCACGTGATTTCCGCCACGCTCCTGGCGATGCGTCAGAGCTTATCTACTAAAATCTGGCCAGTTGGCATCCTTTTCGGAAATTTCTGTCACTGGTATTGGCCATTCGATGCCGATTGAGGGGTCGTTGTAGCGGATGCCCTGTTCCGCACCCGGCGTGTAGAACTCGGTGACGAGATAAAACGCTTCGGTGTCATCCGTCAGGGTAATAAACCCATGGCCGAAGCCTTCCGGTACGAACAGCATGCGCCGGTTCTCCGCAGTGAGATCGACGCCAATCCATTGCTTGTAGGTGGGAGAGTCCTCCCGCAAGTCGATGATGACATCATGGAGAGCCCCGCGGGTGCAGCGCACCAGCTTGGATTCCTCGTGGGGGCTGATCTGATAATGCATGCCACGCAATGTGCCTTTGTTTTTGCTCAGCGACAGATTGGCCTGCTTCAAATCGGCGGAGCAGCCGTGCTGCTCCATCTCGTTTTTGCACCAGGCGCGGGCGAAAAAGCCGCGGTCATCTTCCAGGCGTTCGAGGTCGATTATGAACGCGCCTTTAAGTTTTGTTTCGGTGAATTTCATGGCGATAAGTGTTTCCCGGTAATCAACGAATCCAGCGCAGGTTCTTGCCTAGCAGGTTTTTCTCCATATGGGCGTTCAGCACTTTCAGACGCATGAATTGTGAATTTCGGAAATCCGTGTTGTTGAAACCCATGGCTTCCAGCCCTTCGCGTAGCTCACGAATGGACTGCGCCAGATCGACTTGGGGCAGGTGGTTCGGCGCAAGTTCCTTGAAGCGGGCGAAATCGACCTGATAGGAGCGTTTGTCCGGTGCGGCATCGGTGTTGATTTCGATGGTCACATCAGGCATCTGCTTTTTCACTTCCTCGGCCAGATCCTTTACCTGATAGTTCCATTCGGTGCGACCAACATTGATCGCCAGAAAGGCACCACCGTTGTCGCTCGGGCGACTGACGGCCCAGTCCATAGCGCGGCTCATGTCCTTGATGTCGATCAGAGGACGCCATGGTGTGCCGTCCGAAAGGATGGTGATTTTTTTCGAGGCGACGGCAGCGGCGACAAAGTCATTCAGTACCAGATCCAGCCGCACGCGCTCGCTCATGCCACAGGCGGTGGGAAAGCGCAGGCTCGTAATAACGAAATCGTCATTGGCCATCTCCTTGATGGAGTTCTCGGTATTGATTTTTGACTTGGCATAGGCCGTCAGCGGATTGAGTTCGGAGTTTTCGTCTCTCGCCGCACCTTCGGCATAACCGTAAACCGAGCAACTGGATGCGAACACGTAGGACTTGACGCCAGCCTCTTTGGCGAGTTGTGCAATGCGTACCGATGACTGGTGGTTGATTTCGTCCGTAACCTGCTCGAAAGCGTTGCCCATTGGATCATTGGAAACGGCTGCCAGATGGATGACGCTGTCGACACCTTCAAGATGTGCGGCCTGAATGTCACGCACGTCACCGTAATACTGAAAATCGATCCGCGATTCAGGCAATACGTCGGCACCCGTTAAGCAGTGGCCGAAAAAGCAGGCGTCATAGCCAATCAGTTCGACGCCAGGATAGGCCTTGTGCAGTGTATCGACCAGGGTTGGGCCGATGTATCCCATATTTCCGGTGATCAGAATTTTTTTCATTGTTCAGTTTTTCCTCATCTAAAGATTGTTTTCCAGATAATCGACGACGTAGGCGGAGAAGGGGATCGAACAAGTCCAGCCGGGCGATACGGCATTGAGGACATGGGTCGATTTGGCATCTCCTTCCAGTACGAAATCCATTTTGAGTTTGCGTTGTTTGGTGTTGACCAGTTGCGCGCGAATGCCGGGTTTTCCCCACTCCTTGAAATTGTCAACATCGATATCAGTGGCCAGTTTTTGTGCCAGTGAGACCAGATGCTTGCGCGAATATTTACGCATTTCGGTAATGGCGAGCTTCGAGAAATTGAATTCTGATGATGTGAATAGTGAGGCGGAGCGCAGCCCGATCTCGAACAGGTCGTGGAGGTCGAAGCGCTCCAAACCCTGGTAATTCTCGCGCCAGAAAGCGGGAATGGCAGTCGGGCCGATTTTGGTCATGCCATCGACGGTGATGGTGAAATGCACACCGAGGAATGGATAGTCCAGATCGGGAACCGGGTAGATATGTGTGCGATAGGCACCGGGTGGTTCCTTCGATTTCAGGTAGATCCCCTTGAAGGGCAGGATTGCGTAGTCTTTCGAAAATCCGAAATCCTTGGCGATTTGATCGGCGTGGAGTCCAGCGGCATTGATGACATGGCCAGCCTCGAAGATGCCGTCGCGGGTATGGACTTGGTTGCCCTTGCTTTTGACATAGCCTGCATTGCAGCGGAGGTCGATGCCTTCGTCCCGGGCGTCGGCTTCCATTTGTGCAATGACAGCGTGAGGATCGGCTGAAGAGGTTGTGGGTGAAAATATTGCGCGTCGCAGGGTTTTGACACGGGGTTCGATTTCCCGTGCTTCCTCGGCAGTGACTTCCTGCAGCTCAACGCCATTATTGCGGCCCCGCAGCAAGAGTTCGTCCAGCAGCGCATCCTCCTGTTCGTTGGCGGCGACGACGAGCTTGCCGCATTTATTCAGGAAAATGCCTTTTTCATCGCAGTATTCAGTGAGCGCGCGATTGCCGTCACGGGTGAATTTGGCTTTCAGGCTGTCAGCCGTGTAATAGAATCCGGCGTGCAGGACGCCGCTGTTGCGGCCGCTGGCGTGTTCACCCGTAACCGATTCTTTTTCCAGCAACGTAATATCAGCGTCGGGATGGCGGCGTTTTAGTTCGCGGGCGATATTGATGCCAATGACACCCGCACCGACGACAAGAAAATCGGTTGTCTTGATGCCGCTCACCAGGTTTTCCAGGGTGCTTCACCACTGGCCCAGAGCGCTTCGAGGTGGTTCTTGTCGCGCAGGGTATCCATCGGCTGCCAGAAGCCAGCGTGGCGGAAGGCATTGAGCTGTTGTTCGTTGGCCAACCGCTCCATTGGTTCCTGCTCCCAGGTGGTGCTGTCGCCCTCGATATAGTCGATCACATCGGGTTCGAGCACAAAATAGCCGCCGTTGATCCAGGCGTTGCCGCCTTCTGGCTTTTCGTGAAAACGCTGGATGGCTGGGTTATCGCCGTCGAGTATGAAAGCACCGAATCGGCCGGGTGGTTGAACCGCAGTAAGGGTGGCGAGTTTGCCGTGCTGGCGGTGGAATTCGAGGCTTTGCTGGATATCGATATTGCCGACGCCATCCCCGTACGTCAGGAAAAAGGTCTCATCGCCGATAAAGTCACGGACCCGTTTAATACGACCGCCAGTGAGTGTCAGCTCGCCGGTATCCACTAGCGTGACCTTCCACTGTTCGGCGCCGTTGTTGTGGATTTCGATGTCCCGGTACTCGCCGTCGAAGGAGAAGGTAACGTCAGAACGGTGCAACCAATAGTTGGCGAAGAATTCTTTGATCACAAAACCCTTGTAACCGCAGCAGATGATGAACTCATCTACACCCTGGCTGTAGTAGGTTTTCATGATGTGCCACAGGATCGGAAAACCACCGATTTCCACCATTGGTTTGGGCTTGACTGATGTTTCTTCCGAGAGCCGGGTTCCGAGCCCGCCGGCCAGGATGACTGCTTTCATTATGTATCTCCCTGTTTTCGAGACAGGTTGTTGAAAGAGGATGTCCCGCCTGCCTCCTACCACCACCAAAGCCCGGGACGGGCTTTGGCAGCACCCGCTTTTGGGGCGGACGATAGCATCTAGCTCTCACATCTTGCTGTGAACTGAAGCTCAGATTGTTGCCTCGGCGCAATTGCGTAGTGTATGGGCCATAGCGAATGTGAACGTCCCCTCGTCGCAAGTCAGCGCATTTTTCTCCTTAGTCATGCCCCAGGGTTGTTGGTTGCCAGCCAGGTTTTGTAGCTCTGGAGTTGTGCCAGCAGCTCCTGGTTCAGGTAGGGCGCCGGCAAGATGTCGACGGTTTGCTAGGGGGTGGCAAAACGGTCAGCCAGAAACCCGGCTCGCTCATCGCCGAAGTCGCCATTATCCTGTGAGCTTCTTCACATTTTGGATTTCGCCGAAACTGTTTCTGAGACTTCGGTCTGCCACGGTATTGGCCAGGTTCGTATACTGACCAGACAACAATTGCGAGAGACAAAAGGTATGGAGTTCATGGTCAAGACCGCTGTTGAGGCAGCGACTTCAGCAGGTGAGTATCTGCTGAAAAACTTTAAACGTCATCAGGTTGAAATCGGTGGCAACGATACCTTGTCAGTTGGTAATCGAGGTTTGTCGAAGGAGATCACTTCTGCAAATGACAATGTGGCGGATCGGATCATCATTGATCTGATTTCTGATCGCTATCCGGATCATAATCTGCTGACAGAAGAGACGGGGCTTATCGACAACGGCAGCCCTTATACATGGATTGTCGATCCACTCGATGGTAGTTCCAATTTTGTCAATCACAATCCATTCTTTGCCGTCTCGATTTGTCTGGCTCTCGAGAATGTGCCGATTAGTGGTGTGATTTTTTCACCCTATCTCCAGGAGATCGTCGTTGCCCGACATGGCCATGGGTGTACCCTTAACGGCCGGCCGGTGCGGGTGTCCACCACGTCCAGGCTGGACAAGTCCTATATCGTCAGTTGTCCGGGGGGGGATCCTGACAACCATCGGTTTGCAAGAATGGGCTACACCATGCTGCAAACGGTGAAGGACTTCCGCATGATGGGATCGGCAGCGATCGAGGCGTACATGATCGCCGCGGGTCGAGCTGATGCCTTTATTACGCTCAATATATCGCCCTGGGATGTTGCCGCAGGAGTCATCTGTGTGCAGGAGGCTGGCGGATCTGTCACCGATCTGGAGGGAAATCCCTGGCAGCTCGATAAGAGCGACTTGCTGATGTCGAATGGCCTTCTGCATGATGCCATCCTGTCCGAACTGGGTGCCGCCGGTATCTCACAGAGCAACCCCATCATGAGTGAAACGTCCGTGGTGCGCGCCCTATGAGCTACAGCATACTCGACAGAGCCTCTTTGCCGTCCTATCTTGGCGAGCTTCCGGATGTCGTGAATATTTTGGGTGAAGGGGCTGAGCTGGACATCGAAGAAGTCGGTGATGGCAACCTCAATTACGTCTACAAGGTTCGGCGTGCCGACGACCCGGAACGGGCGATCGTGCTGAAACAGGCCGTTCCCTATCTCCGTATGGTGGGTGAGGCATGGCCGCTTAGCCGACAGCGCATGACCTTCGAGATCCGCGGGCTGCAACTGTACAACCAACTGGTTCCGGATTTCGTACCCAGAATCTATCACGCCGACGAAGACATGAGCGTGCTTGCCATGCAGTTCTTGGATTCGCACATCATTCTTCGCCACGGCATGATCAAGGGCGTGGTGTATCCCCGTATCGGCCAGGATGTTGGTACCTTCCTGGCGGAAACGCTCTTCAAGACGAGTGCGCTTGGCATGGAGAGCATCGAGCGGCGCCGCTTGATGGATCGCTTCACACTCAATGACGAGCTGTGCAAGCTGACGGAAGAGTTCATCTTCACGTTTCCGTTGATGGAGCACGAGTCGAACTACTCCAATTCGGCGACCGATGAGTTTGCGCGCAGGCATCTGAGAACCGATACCGAGTACAAATTGCGGGTACTGAAGCTCAAGGAGCTGTTCATCACCAAGACCGATGCGCTGCTGCATGCTGATCTGCACACGGGGTCGTTGATGGTGAACGAGTCCGAGACCTATGTCATCGACATGGAGTTTGCCTATTTCGGGCCGTTTGGCTTCGATATCGGCAAGATTATCGCCAATTTTCTGCTTAGCTATACATCCCATTTCCACCATAGTGATGATGACAGCTATCAGGAGTGGATTCTTACTGAGGCCATGAAAATATGGCGCGTATTCGAGGCGCGATTCCTGGCACTGTGGGCGGAGCAGGGTGACTCGGCAATGCTGATCGACGGGCTGCTCGCCGACGATGAACTGGCGGAATACAAGCGGCGCTTCCTGCTCGATATCTTCCACGATACCATTGGCTTCTGCGGCTGTTCACTGGCCCGGCGCACGGTCGGAATTGCCGGTGTCGCCGATATCCGTGACATCCCCGATGCACAACGACGGTCTGAACTGGAAATCACCAATCTCGAACTGTCAAAGTTGCTCGTATTACAACACGACAAGATCGACAGCATTGAAGATCTGGAAGCAATGCTTCGCGCCTTCTATGATAGTCGCTCGACCAAACTCCGGAGCCATATCAGTGGATAAATTAGGTGCTTCACCACTTCTTGGGGTCATTCCTGCCGCGGGCAGCGGTGTCCGCGCACGGCCGTATAGTTATGAAATGCACAAGGGCATGTTCGCCATCGACGGCAGTCCCAATATCGAACGCCTCATCGTCAACATGCGGGACAACCTCGGTATTGACGAGGTCGTGATCATCCTGGGGTACATGGCTGATTCCATCCGCGAGCACTTCGGCGATGGCAGTGAACTCGGGGTTCGCATCAACTACGTTGAAAACCAGCATCTCGACAAGGGTTGGGCTTGGTCAGTACTGCTTGCAAAGTCCTTTCTGGCTGGTCGGCATGCCTGCGTGATGTTGTGTGATGAGTTCTATCTGGATACGAATCATGATGAACTGGCGAAGGTTCCGTATCATGAGCATGATGTCGTGGTAGCAACACAACGTGGCGCTACGCCCGACCTCATCAAGAAGAACTTCTCCGTCGAACGCGATGGTGATCGTGTTATCCGCCTTACCGAAAACCCGGTCAGTGTGCCCAATGATATTCTGGGGATGGCGAATTTCATCGTTGCTCCCAGAGTGCTGGATCTATTGGAGGAGGCTTATGACAGCGGTCGCCCTACGATCGAATTCGTCAACTTCATCGATGAGCTGATCCGCGATGGCATGTCGGTTGTCGCCTTCGATTTGGAAGGGCACTACGTGAACCTGAATGATGTCGCTAGCCTGGAGGCCGCACAGGATCTTGCGATTCGTGCACGCTTGACATCCTGAGTGCCTGAAGCATGGGGTAGCCGAACCCGCGTTACCTGGTCACCGCTTCAGCAGCGGCGCCCGGTCACAATCCGCTCCTTTGGGCACATGCTTCCACCATTCTCGATGGCTTTTGCCATCGAGGTCGCCGTAGTAGTGCGGCTGGATACGTTCGATACCGTCACCATCCTTGCGCTTGATGATTTCCATGAAGCCCCACTCCTTGATCTTTGGCGTGTGGAAGAACAGCGTCCAGGTGTCCGGTTCGGTCGAGATGATTTGGTGGAAGACCGCTGGGCGAATCAGATTGAGGCGGCCGGGGAAGATCTTCCGGTCTCGGGTGTCGTAACCAGTTTCGGGGTTGAACCAGCGGATGCGCCGTTCCAGATAGCCACCCGCCAAGCAGAGTGCGCCAGCCTGTTTCCACGGGTGGTCGTGCAATGCCCTGTCGCCATCACTGCCGACAAAGCGGTGCAGGTAGAAGGTGAAGCCGAATAGCTGGCCGAGAAAGTAGCGTTCGAGATAGCGCTTGTCCTGTGTATGGATCAAGCGGCAAGGGAGTCTGCCGCTGAAATTGTAGAGTGCTTTCCGTAACATCGGCCACAGCCTGTCATGCTTGGATCGGGCTGGGGATTCTACTAGGGATGTTGGCAGAGATCATCCTGGGAATGTCTGTTCTGGCTGGCTTCTTGCTATCGCACCAACAGCTCAATCCAATGCACTACCTCTTTCCCGGTTCCCGATTGCAGGTGTTGCTGGCAGCCGATATTGGCAGTTGCGATCAGTGTTGGTTCATTGGCGAGGAGGTTATCGAGTTTGTTATCACGCAGTTGCGTGGCGATTTCCGGTTGGAAGATGGAGTAGGTGCCGGCTGAGCCGCAGCAGAGGTGCTTGTCGTGAACCGGGGTGAGTTGGTAGCCGAGCTTGCTCAGCAGGGCTTCGACGCGGCCATTGAGTTGCTGGCCGTGTTGCAGGGTGCAGGGAGGATGGAAGGCGATCGGGGCTGCTTGTTTTCGTGCCAGAGGTGTCAGGTCTTCCTTTTCCAGCACTTCCACGATATCGCGGCTGAGGTTCGAGATCGTGGCTGCCTTGTCGGCGTAGTCAGGGTCGTGTTCGAGCAATGCGCCATATTCTTTCAGCATCAGGCCGCAGCCGCTGGCGGTGGAGATGATCGCTTCGGCGCCGGCCTCGACGTGGGGCCACCAGGCGTCGATGTTCTGCGTGATTTGCTGTTTCGCAAGCCCCGGGTTGGCCATGTGTTGCGCCATCGCGCCGCAGCAGCCGGCCTCTTTGGCGACAATGGTTTCAATGCCGAGCTGGTCGAGTACGTCGATGGTGGCGGCGTTGGTGCCGCCTTGCAGGACGGGCTGCACACAGCCGTCGAGCAGCAGCATTTTCCGTTGATGTTGCGCAGGCTTCGGCAGTGAATGAAGCCCTGAGTTCTGTGGTAGCTTGGCGCGCAACGATTTGGGCAACAACGGTTTGGCGATGCTCGCCAGTTGCATCAGCAAGGCAAAGCGCCGGGTATGGGGCAGCACCATCAGCAGCAGCCGGCGTTGCAGTGTTTCTGCAAGTGGACGTGGCTGGCGCTGCTCGATCATTTCACGCCCGATATCGAGCAATTCGTGGTAGCGCACGCCCGATGGGCAGGTGGTTTCGCAGTTGCGGCAGGTCAGGCAGCGGTCGAGATGCAGGCGGGTTTTGTCGCTGACTGGCTCGCCTTCGAGCATTTGTTTGATCTGGTAGATACGGCCTCGTGGCCCATCCAGTTCGTCGCCCAGCAGTTGGTAGGTGGGGCAGGTGGCATTGCAGAATCCACAGTGAACGCAGGCGCGCAGAATGCTGTCAGCCTTTTGGCCAACTGGTGTTCGCAGCAGTGATTCAGGGAGCTTGGTCTGCACGTTATACCTCGGGGTACATGCGGCCGGGATTGAAGATGCGTTGCGGGTCCAGCGCCTGCTTGAGTTGCTGATGCAGGGCCATCAATGCAGGCTCGAGCGGATGGAACGGCTGCTGGCTGGGCTCGACGGCGCGAAACAGCGTGGCGTGTCCGCCGGCAGCGCGGGCGATCTTTCGTAGCGTATCGGCGTCGGCATCGCTGCGCAGCCAGCGTTGCCCGCCAACCCAGTCGATCAGTTCGTCGCCGGGAAGGCTGAGTTCGCCGCTGGCGGGTTTGACCGCCAGACGCCACAGCGGCTGTCCGCCCGGGGCAAAAAATGGATGACGGTGATCGCGTAGGTCGCGCCAGAAGGTAGCGGCATCGTCGAGCCGGTCGCCGCCGAGTTCGTCAGCGCGCTGCTCGATGGATTCGGCGAAGCCCTCCAGCCGCAGGTAGAGGCGGT
>Ga0256839_1001531_pt1 | contig 27894 bp, 18 predicted proteins | sample 354166metaG_FD_185968 | JGI IMG/M metagenome (GOLD analysis project Ga0256839, IMG submission 185968) | Hydrothermal vent microbial communities from Mid Atlantic Ridge, Atlantic Ocean - 354-166 | ecosystem: Environmental > Aquatic > Marine > Hydrothermal vents | place: Atlantic Ocean: Mid... | reverse complement strand
CCACCCCTACTCTTCGGCGACGACATAGCGGTTTCTCCCCGATTCCTTCGCCTGGTACAGGGCGGCATCGGCGAGGTTGATGAGGTCGGGCGGTGACAGGTTTTCGCAGGCCACGCGGCTGACCACGCCCAGGCTGATGGTGACGATGTCCGCGGCCTGTGAGTATTCGTGCGTGATCCCCAGCGAACGAATCTTTTCACACAGTTCGCCGGCGATTCGCTTGGCGCCATTCAGGTCGGTACTGGGCAGGACCACGGCGAATTCCTCGCCACCGTAGCGGGCGATGAGATCCGAGGCACGATGCACGGCCTCGTCGAGCCCCCGGGCGACCCGGCGCAGACACTCGTCGCCGGCAAGGTGGCCGTAGTGGTCGTTGTAAGGCTTGAAGAAGTCGATGTCGATGAGGATCAGGGACAGCGGCGTATCGTCACGCGCCGAGCGCAGGCACTCCATGTGCAGGAATTCGTCGAGGCGGCGGCGGTTGGCGATGCCGGTCAGGCCGTCCAGACAGCTCAGCTTCTTCAGTTCGGCATTGCTTTGTTCCAGCTTGGCCTGGGTCTCACGCAGCGCCTGGTGGGCCAGATAGCTGCGTGAATGGGCGCGTATCCGCGCCACCAGTTCGATGCGGTCCGGCAGCTTGACCAAGTAGTCGTTGGCGCCACGCTCGAAGGCCTTGCTCTTGTCCTTGGGGTCTTCCTTGGTGGATAGCACGATCACCGGAATATTCTGGGTTTCCGGCTCTGCGCGGTACTCGTTCACCAGCGTGTAGCCATCCATGCCGGGCATGATGAGATCCTGCAGGATCACCGTGGGGCGTATCTCCAGCGCCATGGCCACGGCCTTTTTGGGCTCGGGACAATAGTGAAATTCGATATCCGCTTCGCTGGCCAGCATGCGACGAATGCCCTCGGCGACCATCATCTGGTCATCCACCAGCAATACCACCAGCCGGCCCAGGTCATCGATGGGCGGATCGGCTTCTCGGGATTGCTCGGTGTCCATTGCCATGTTTGCCGTTGTCATCATTGGGCCTCCCGCCTTATCGGTACGGGAAATTTAGACATCACTAATACGGGTATCGTCTCCAGCGGTAAGATCTCCAGTGCCGCATGGAGTTCCTTGGCCGCCTTGGGCATGCCGTAAACGGCGGACGAGCCCTCATCCTGGGCGATGGTGCAGGCGCCCTTGTTGCGCAACTCCAGCATTCCCTGGGCGCCGTCACGGCCCATGCCCGTCAGCAGAACGGCCACGATGTCCCCCTGCCAGCCGCTCACCAGGGAGTGCCAGAAGACATCCACCGAGGGGCGATAGGGCGTCTGCCGCGGCTCCGGGGTATAGGCCAGCCTGCCGTCGTCCCTGAGGATCAGGTGATTGTTGCTGCCGGCCAGCAGCACCGTGCCCACCTGCGGACGGTCGCCTTCCCTGGCCAGACGCACCTTGAGGGCGCTCTGCCGGTCCAGCCAGTCGGCCAGGCCGGCGACGAACTGTTCGTCGACATGCTGAACCAGCACCACCGGGACCGGAAAATCCGCCGGCAGTCGGCACAGTATTTCGGCCAGCGCCTGCGGCCCGCCCGACGAGGAGCCGATGGTCAGCAGGCCGCCCCGGGTCGAGGGATCGGCGCTCTCCGCCGGCTTGCGCGCCTGTGGCGTGGCGGCCGCCTGGCTGCTGGTGCGGTTGAGCACGCCGATCATGCGGATCTTGCGCAACAGCAGGTCACGCCCCTCGCCCTCCCCACCCATGCCCAGCATGGGCGTGTTGACCGCGTCCAGGGCGCCGGCGCCCATGGCCTCGAAGACCATGGCGGAATTGTGGTTCACCGAGGCCGTCACCACCAGGATCGGACAGGGCGTGGTCTGCATGATCCGCCGCGTGGCCTCGACACCGTCCATCACCGGCATGATGAGATCCATCAGGATCAGCTCGGGACAATCGTTCGCGCACTGCTCGACCGCCTCACGCCCGTCGCGGGCGATCCACGCCACCTCGTGTTCTCCGCAACTCAGCAGCACGCGCCGCATGCCCTCGATGGCCATGGGCATATCATTGACGATGCCTATCCTCATGCACGCGCCTCCCCGATCAGATCGACCACCGCCTCGATCAGCGTGTCGTCATGGAAGCTGCCCTTTGCCAGATAATAGTCGGCACCGGCCTCCAGGCCGCGCTGGCGGTCTTCGGCACGGTCCTTGTAGGAAACGATCATCACCGGCAGGGAGCGCAGCTGCGGGTCCTGCTTGATGGCCCGCACCAGTTCGATGCCGTTCATGCGCGGCATGTCCACATCGCTGACCACCAACTGATAGTCGCCGCTGCGCACGGCATTCCACCCGTCCACGCCATCCACGGCGGTCTCGACGATATAGCCGTAGGATTCCAGCAGGTCACGCTCGACCTCCCGCACCGTCAGAGAATCATCCACGATCAACACCCTCTTGCTCCGTTGCCGTTCCTGTTTCTGTTGTTCATAGAGCACCGAACTCAAACGCCCCCCCTTGACGATGTGGTCAATAGAGCGCACCACGTCATCCACATCCAGGATCAGCAGCGGCGAACCGTCTTCCATCAAGGAGGTTGCGCTGACGTCCTGCACCTTGCCGAGGCGGGGATCCAGCGGCTGAACGGACAGCTGGCGCTGGCCGAGAAAACGATCGACCACCACGCCGTATTGATCGAGCCGGTCGCTCACCACCACCACCGGCACCTCGTCGCGCGCCACCGTTTCGTGCTCCAGCCCCAGCACCTGGGGGCCGGCCGCCAGGCCAATCAATTCACCGTCCAGCTCGCAGTACTGGCGCCCGTCCATGACCCTGATGGCCTCGCCCGGCACCGACAGCAAGCGATCGACCCGGCTCAGCGGAAAGGCATAAGGCTCATCGGCGATCTCCACCAGCAGCGCATTCAGCACTGACAGACTCAGCGGCAACTGGAGGATGAATTTAACCCCCTGCCCCGGGTGATTCTCGACGCTGACGGTGCCGCCCAGCGCCCGCATCATGTCATGCACCACGTCCAGGCCGACACCGCGCCCGGAGGTCTCCGTGACCTCGTCACGGGTGGAAAAGTCCGGCAAGAAAAGAAACTCGATCAGCTCATCGTCACTCAGCGCCGCGATCACCGTGGGCGTCGACAAGCCCTTGTCGGCAATCTTCTTGCGCAATACGTCGAGGTCGATGCCGGCACCGTCATCACGGATGCTGACCCGCAACAACCCTCCGCCATGACTCGCGGCGACGACGATCTTCGCCTGCGCCGGCTTGCCCGCGGCCAGCCGCTGCTGCGGCATCTCCACGCCGTGATCCACGGCATTGCGCAGCAGGTGATTCAGCGGCGCCTTTATCTTTTCCAGCACGTCCCGGTCGACGGGCGTTTCCCTGCCACGGATCTCCAGTTCGACCTCTTTACCCAGACGGCGCGACAGATCGCGGATCATGCGTTCGAGGCCGGTGGTGCCCTCGGCGAAGGCCTGCATGCGGCTGCCGGTGACCTCGTGATACAGCGTCTTGGAGAGATTGCTGTTGCGGCGGTCGTACTCATCCAGCGAGGCCAGCTGGTGGCCCAGCAATTGACGGCAGGCATCGAGCTTTTTCTGCAGCGCCCGCAGCTCCTCATCCATGTCCACCGCCGCGCCGCAGCCCTGGCTGTTGAGCAGGCCCTCCAGGTGCTCCATCAATTCATTCTGGCGCCGCTTGAGAAACATCAGCGAATCCGAAAAACTCGATAGCCGGCGCGACTCCACCAGCATTTCACCGGACACGCCGAGGATGCGCGACATGCGCTCCGCATTGATGCGCAGCATGCGCTCGTCCCCCCGGGCGGCCGGCGCCACCGCCTTTGCCGCGGGAGCCTCGGCGGGCGGGGTCTCCGCTTGCGGCGCGCTGGACGCAGGTGACTCGGCCGCCCCGGCATCGCCGTGTTCCTCCGCCACCGGCGGGGCGGATGGCGCGGGGGCAACAGGCTCTGCGGAGACGATCTGCGCCAATTCGGCGACGGCGCCATCGACCTGTGTCCTGTTTTGTGAAAACCAGCCCTCGATGCTGTCCTCATCCAGTCCCGCGATCGATTCAATCAGATCCGTGGCGCGCAGCAGCACATCGATGGCCGGGCTGTCGAGGATGATCTTCCGATGCTGCGCGGCCACAAAGACATCTTCCATGACATGCGCCACCTGCACCACCGGCTCGACGCCCACCATGCGCGCGGCGCCCTTCAGAGAGTGGGAGGCGCGCATCAGGGCCTCCAGCTCATGCTCGTTCGCCGGATCCTTTTCCAGCACCAGCAAGCCCTGGCCCAGGGCCGCCAGCTGACCTTCCGCCTCCATGCGGAACAGGTCGAACATGGACATGTCACTGTAGTTGCCGTTGCTCATGGATTACCCGCCCGGCCTCACAGACTGCCGCCATGCAGCAGGCGATGCAGCCGCTCCACGTCCAGCACCGCCACCCTGTCACCCTGGTGGCGAAAGGTGCCGCGAATCAGTTGACGGATGTCGTCCTCGATGGTCGCCGGGGGCGGTTTCAGTTGCGCGGGCTGGTAGCGCGCCATGCCCTTCACCTCGTCGACCGGAAACACATACCGCCCGCCGTCGAGATTGACGACGATCAGACGCTTGTAGATATGCCGCGCCTCCACCGACGCCCCATGGTCTTCGGGATTCACGCCCAGCACCGTCATCAGTGAATGGCACAGGCACACCTCGCCGGCGATATTCGCCACCCCCTTCACAAAGGGATTGTTGACGTGGGGCAGGCGGTGCACCGGTCGTGATTCCGTCACGGTCTCGAACACACTGGCCGGCAGGGAGAAAAGTTCACTGCCCAGACGAAAGACGATAATGCTGACACTGTCCTGTTGGCCGACCGCCTCCGTGCTGGCCAGGCTGGCGAGATTCTCCTGCCGATAGCCCGGCGGCAATGGCCGTTCAAAGATCTGTTTCCCGGCACTGACGAAAACCTCGCAATTGCGGCAATGGACAACCTCCCGCAGCCGATCACATCGCGTGACGGAATGCGCCCACACGCCGATCCGGTTCCAGCAGTCGTTCAGTCTTTCCGCTTCCTGTTTCATTTATCGCCCCCCCCATTATCGCCCCCCGCATGGCGGCGCATCGCCCTTTTCTGCCGGCGCCGGTAGTCCTCGGCCTGGGCGGCATCACCGCGTTCTTCCGCCAACAGGGCCAGCTGAGCCAGGGCCCGATGATGGCCGGGATCGAGATACAGCGCCTTCTTCAACAGAGATTCGGCCGCGCCCTGGCTGCCTTTCCGGTGACCGATGAGTCCCAGATAATAATAGGCATCGCTGGAGTGCGGGTTGTTCTTCAAATAGCCCTCACACAGCGCCGCCGCGTCATTCAGTCTTCCCAATTGCAGATAGCCGGAAACCTGCTCCAGCGCATCACCCGCGCCCGGCGGCGCCGGTTCCCGCACGCGCTTCCGGCGTGCCTTGTTCGTCGTGGTCGTTTTTTTCTCAACCTCGCGGGGGGCGCTCGTCTTCGTCAATGCCTTGCCGCGGGACAAGCGGTGGCCAAACGCCTGATCCTTCTCCACCAGGCCGACGAGATGGTGAAAGGTGTCCTCTAGATCCTTCAGCGTGTTGGCATTTTGCGATGGCAGCGAGCCGGCCGCTGGCCGCCTGTCGGTCGCCGCACCGGCATCTTCACCGATCTTGCGAAAGGCGAAGGCCATCGAGAAATCAAGTGGGGAAAAACAATCCCTGGTGACCTGTGCCGCTTCCGCATGCCCCACGCAGAGGATGCCGCCGGGCTTCAACATGCGGTGCAATTTTCGCAATACGCGCGCCTGGGTGGGGCGATCGAAATAAATCAGCAGGTTGCGGCAGAAAACGACATCGTACATCGCCCGCTTGTGGTCGAATTTGTCGGCGATGATATTGGCGCGCGAAAAAGAAACCTTTTGCTTGACGCGCGCATCCAGGACATACCCGGCCCGGGTGCGCTGAAAGTATTTGTCGCGCAGGCCGCGATACTCCTCGCGAAAGGAGTGTTGCCCGTAGATGGCACGCCTGGCCTTGCGTATCGCGCGCTGACTGACATCACAGGCATCGATGGAAAACTTTCCCACCGATGCGGCCTCCTCCATCAGCACCATGGCAATGGAATAGGGCTCCTCCCCCGTCGAGCAGGGCAGACTGAGTATCTTCAGTTCCGCCTCTGTATCTGTCAGGCCGTTTTTTTCCAGGCCCGAGAGGTAACTGAGCAGTGCCTCGAAGGGAAACACATTGCGAAAGAACCAGGTCTCGGGAACAACGACTTCCTCGACAAGCTCATCGAATTCCTCCTTGTCCCGTTGAATCCGCCGCAGGTATTCCCGCTCGCCCTTGATGCCCGATGCGGTGATGCCCACGGCCTGCATGCGGTGATGTATGGCGCGCTCGATGCTGGCATCGCCAATCGAAGAGGGATAGAGACCGATCACCTCCTGCAGCATGGCCTTTATTTTCGCCAGGGGCACGCTAGCACCCCGGGACGGGAAACAACAATTCCCTATCCAGCACGGAAAGAATATTTTCGGGGGCGAGCAGTTGCAGCATCCCCTGTGCGTCCATGGTGACCTTGCCGAGATAGGGCGTCTGCGGATTTTCCAGGCCCGGCTCGATGAATTCCGACGCCTCCAGCTTGAGAATCTCGGTCGCCTTTTCCAGCAGCAGACCGATATCGATCGCTTCCCCCTCCGACAATCTCAGCTTTATCACTACGATACGTGAACTGAGATGCAGGGCGGAATCATAGCCGGCAAACAACTGGCTGATATCGATCACCGGCAGGGATCGTCCACGGTAATTCATCAGCCCGGCAACATACGCCGGCGCATTGGGCTGCTTCTGCAAGGGCGCCAGGGGCACAACCTCGATGATCGCCCCGGTGGCCAGCACATAGCGGGTGTTATCGACGGTGAACTGCAGAAACAGCATTTGCGCGCTCACCGGCTAGCCGCGGGACTTGCTCACACGCAGTTTTGAAACACTGCTTTGCATGGCCTGCGCAGCGTCATTCAGCTGATCGATGGCGGCATTGGAGTGGCGGATAGAATCCACCGTCTGCTGCGCCGATTCGCTGAGCTGCACCATCGCCGTCTTGATCTGCTGCGCGCCCTGGCTCTGGAAGTGCATGCCTTCCTGCACACTCTCAAAGCGCGGCGTCAGGGTCTGTACCTCATTGATGATCTGCGCCAGTTGGGCGGAAACCTCGCTGACATCCTCGGCGCTGCTGCGCACCTGCACGGAGAATTTCTCCATGCTGAGCACCCCGGCCGACACCGCGGACTGCATCTCCTTCACCATCTGTTCGATGTCCAGAGTGGCGACGGCGGTCTGGTCCGCCAGGCGGCGCACCTCGTTGGCCACCACCGAGAAACCCAGGCCGTATTCGCCGGCCTTCTCCGCCTCGATGGCGGCGTTCAGGGACAGCAGGTTGGTCTGATCCGCCACCTTGGTGATGGTTGTCACCACGCTGTTGATGTTGCGCGCCTTCTCGTTCAACACCTCGAACTTGGAGGCGATGGAGCCCGCGGCATCGACGATCTGCTGCATGGTGGACTCCATGTTGCCCAGTTCCTGCTGGCCGGTGGCCGCGGAACGGGCGGTGCGTTCGGCCACTTCGGCCACTTCGTCGATGGTGTTTTCCAGTTCCTTGGTAGTGGCGGAAATCTCCGTCGCCGTAGCGGCGATCTGATTGGTGGTCGCCGCCTGCTCGGAAATGGTAGCCTCCTGTTGTTTTGCCGTAGCCGCGATCTCCGTCGCCGACGAGGTGACCTGGATACCGGAACGCTGCACCTGCGCCACCAGCGCATTGAGGTTGTTCACCATGGTCTGCACGCCCTGCGCCAGCTTGCCGATGGCGTCGTCGCCATCGATATCCACCTCGCCGGTGAGATCGCCCTGCGCCGCCAGGGTCACCACTTGCAGTATGGCGTCCACCTTGCGCTCCAGGGTCTCGACCTCCTCGCGCTTTTGCTCGCTGGAGATGGCGATGTAATTGATCATGATCTGCAGGCTTTCGGCCAGATCGGAAACCGCATCCTCGCCACTGGCATCCAGCTCTATCTTGGCCGAAAAATCACCCTCGGCAACCCGGTTGACGGCCTCCAGAAGATGATCGATCTGGCTTCGCAGGGTCTCCGCCGCCTCGTGCTCGCGCTCGGTGATTGCATTGACGTTATCCGCCATGGTGTTGAAGGCATGGGCGAGGCTGCCGATTTCATCTTCCGTGTCGAGATCGGCGCGCACGGCCGTATCACCCTGCGAACGGCGCTTGACCACATCACTAACCTTCAACAAGGGCGTGATCACCCAGCTTTTCAGCAACAGATTGATGAGCACCAGCCCGAACACGAAGAAGGACAGATTGACACCGAGGATCAGCCAGAACTGGCGCTGCACCGCCCGGTCGATCTCACTCAGGGAGTAGCTGACACGCACCGCGCCATTCACGGAACCCGTGGGCACATCGTGGCACCTCAGGCAGTTCACGCCGCGGGTGTTTTCCGTGGCCAGGAAAGGCACCACCGCCGTCAGCACCCGCTGCCCGCCCTCCTCTCTCTCCTCAATGGACTGCTCGCCTTGCAGCGCCTTTCGATCCAGTTCATCCAGGGGCACCTCTTCCTCACTGCCAGGCCCGTACTGCTTGATCACCGGCTGGCCGCGAATCACCCGCGCCTCGACGATGGACTTGCGCGCCAGCATCTTGTTGCGCAGGATCTCGCGCTGGTCCATGGTACCCGTCAGCATCATGGTGTTCAGGCTGTCGAAGTAGAAGGTCGTGGTCTCCCTCACCTCGTACTTCGCCAGGTCCATCAGCCGCTCCCGCTCATGATGCACCTCATAGGAGGTCACCAGAATCAGCAGCAGAGTAAAGATGGAACCGACCGCCAGGTTGATCTTGGCGCGAATGGAGAGTCGATTGATGAAAGAATTCGCTGAGGGCTTGCCCATAGAGTCGTTCCTGTCGATGCCATCAGGGGCGGCGGGTTGCAGACATGCCACCCACCCACACCCATCCCGTTGAATTTTGTGGTTATTTTTCTGGCGACCCGGCGGTTCCCCGGGATGCCATAGCCTGAATCGCCTAGTTCAGCGGCTTGGGACGGGGAAAACTTTAGCGCACGCAGATGCTTAGGCGGGCCTGGCGGGACGGGAACCGCCGCGGCGATCAGCGCCGGACGCCGGCCTCGAGCAGGGCCGGCGGCGGCTGGAAACGGTGTATCGGCCGGCAGATTCTCGCCAGGCCATCGCTGGCCCAGGGCCCCACCGTCAGGCCGACCAGGCGCAGATCCTCCCGTTCCCGCGCCCGCCGCACGGCATCCGCCACCGACGCCGGCACGGGAAAGCGGCCATCGGTGATCAGCAACATGTCGGCCTTGCGCCACGCCGCCTCACGGATCTTGCGCAGGGCGCGCAACACCGGGGTGCGGATGTCGGTGCCGCCGTGAAAGCTCTGCGACAGAAAACGCAGGATCTCGCGCAGCCCCTGCGGGTCGAAGCGCAACTCCAGCGCCATCACCTGCCCCGGACCGCTGAAGGCATACAGATAACAGCGCCGGCCGGACTGGTTGGCCAGCCGCAGCACCTCCAGGCACACCGCCTTGGCGATGCGCTCCGGCTCGCCATGCATGGAGGCCGAGGTATCGACACAGAGGATGATCGGCCCCTTGACCCGCGGGCCTTCTCGCCGCACCTCCGGCTCATCGCTGTGCGCCCGCAGCGGCTCGGGGCGGTGTTCGGACAACACCCCCTCCACCTGGTAGCTGAGCAGGCCCAGCTCGGCGCGGCGCGCATGCCACAGCATCTTCAGCTTCGGGTGGCCGAGGAAGGCCGCCTCCTGCGGCAACATGCGGGCGATATCATCACTGCGCGAGACCCCCGAGGTGGACAGCGGCGATTCGCTGTGGACGAAAACCTCGCTCGACTCACTGGCCGTGCCCGGCGCATCCTGGCTCGACACGCTCTCGACCTGCGGCCCCTGCCCCGCCCCCGCCGCCTCGCGGCCCAGGCTGTCGACGATCTCGACCAACTGGGGATGCTCGCGGATCAAGCGGCGATAGGCGACGAATTCGCGCCAGCCCGCGCCATGCAGCTCGCCACTGGAAAGATCCCAGCCGCGCCCCAGCTGACTGCCCATGCCGCGAAACACCGACGCCACCTCGCGCCAGTGTTGCAAGACCTTTTCCCAATGACCGGCCAGGCCGTCACCCAGCTGCCGCAGGGCCACGGCGGATACCGGGGCGATGGGCGCATCGAAGCCCGGAGCGTCATCGCCCATGGCCTCTTCAGCGGACGGCAATGCCAGATCGGTCTCGGCCGGTGCGGACTGTTCGGCCTCAGCGGTCGCCGGCATTTCGGCCGCCTGCCGTGACTGTGACTGTGACTGTGACTGTGACTGTGACTGTGATTGGGACTGGGACTGTGATTGGGACTGGGACTGGGATTCCAGTGGCGACTCGGCCACGCTACCGTCGTCCGGCAACTGGGAACCCTCACGCTCCCGCTTGTGCGCGGCGGGCAGGCTGTCCTCGAACAACGCGTGCACGCCCTCCTCTTCACGCCGCAGCAGGGAGGTAATGGCGGCACAGATATCCTTGAGAATCTGGTCCACCAGCGCCTCCTCGTTGCGGCAGAAGGGCACCAGGTCCAGGCCGTCGAGCCGCCGGCGGATGGTCTCGGCGATGGCCGCCTCGGGCCAGCCGATCCTTTTGATGTCGGGCAGCTCGCCCTTTAGCAACGCCTGCCGCCAGGCGAGGATGCCCTCGACACGCTCACGCAGGCTGCCGTGATGCAGGGTCACCACCGGCTGAAAGATGGCCTCCGGCAGCTGGTCGAGAAATTCAAACTGGGCGTCGAGGTTCATGCGAGGATTTTTCCGGGGCGCAGATTCAACGCGAAGACGCAAAGGATTGAAATTGTTGTCCGCCAATGAACGCCAATGAAAGATCCGAGTTTTGCGAATTGAGATGAACACCGTGAACCCCAACATACCCATCAGGAAATTTGCGGTAAGTGTTGGCGTTCATGTTACTCACGCCAACCTGCGAGACTTTGAAATCATTTGCGTCCATTGGCGTTCATTGGCGGACAATTCCATACTTGGCCGTTCCCGCATTTCCACTTCTTTTCCCTTTGCGCCCTTCGCGTCTTTGCGCCTTTGCGTTGAATAGCGGCGTCCGGTCAACGTCTGGGTAGCTGCCGAAAGCCTTCCTGTAATTCGCGGATCTGCCCTTCCAGCGCTTCGATCACCCGCAGGCTTTCGCGCAGGTTCTCCTGCGCCGGCACGGCGAAAGCAGGGTCCAACCACAAGTGGCCGGCCACATCGCTGCCAATGGATTCGAGTTTGTCCGCCAACACCTGCTTGTGCCGGGCGATGGCATCGAGCAGGTCCTGCGTCGCCGCCACCCGCTCACGGATGTGGGCTTCGCCATAACGCACCGGCTCGGTGTGCGGGGCAAAGCTTTCGTGGCGCATCAGGCGGTTGTCGGGATCGGCGGTGTATTCGTCGAGGCGCACCCACTTGCCATCCACGTGACACTGCTGGTAGTGATCGTCGAAGAACTGCTCCTGCAATTCCTCGCGGCGGTAGCCCTGACCGGCATTGCTGCGGTCGTCCTGATCCGGCGGCGCCAGGTACAGGGGCTCGCCATTGTCGGCGGCGCAGTACTCACGCCCACTGAGGGTGGTCAGCTGCCCCTGGTGATCGACATACAGCCGCTCGCCCTTGTCGTTGGCCAGGTGGCGTTTGTCATTGCGCTCCTTTTCCAGGGTCTCGCGCCACACGCCGATGAGGCGCTTGAGGCGCTCCGGGTTGACCACCGCGTCGGTGCCGAGGTGCGACTGATACCATTGCAGAATGGCGTCACGCTGCCTGGGCAGATGCCACAGGCAATACTGCAACAGCCAGCAGTCCCACACCTGCACCCGTTCCTGGCCGTTGCTCCAGGCCGCCACCTGCAACAATTTCACCACCTTGCGCCAGCGCCGGTCGGAGACCGGGATGTGCCGCTCGCGCAGGAACTCGCGCAGACCGCCCAACAGATAGTAGACATCCTCGGCCAGCGGCAGTTGTGCCGACGCCGCCTGTATCGCGGCCAGGTCGTCGGCACTGAGCAGATCCGCCTCGTCCAGCGCCGACGCCGGTGCATCATCCAGTTGCAGCAGCTGCTGAAAGCCCTCGTCACTCACCGGGCCGATCTCGTAGCGCAGCAGGAAGCGGTCATAGAGGGCATCCAGCTCGTCGCCCTCCGGCAGCTCGTTGCTGGCGCCGATCACCGCCGCCAGCGGTGTCTTCACCCGCTGCGCGCCGTTGTCGAATTCACGTTCGTTGAGCAGGGTCAGCAGGGCGTTGAGGATGGCGCTGTTGGCCTTGAATATCTCGTCGATGAAGGCGATGGAGGCGCTGGGCAGGTAGGCGGCGGTGAGTCGTTCGTAGCGATCCTCTTCGAGCGCCTTGATGGACAGCGGCCCGAACAGTTCCTCGGGAACCGAGAACTTGGTCAGCAAGCGCTCGAAATACTGGCCGCCGCGAAACACCCGGCGCAGGCGCCGCGCCAGTTCGCTCTTGGCGGTGCCCGGCGGGCCGATCAACAGCAAATGTTCGCCGGAGAGCATCGCCAGCAGGGCCAGGCGGATGGGCGTATCGCGTTCGATGAGGCCGTGTTGCAGGTGTTGTTGCAGGCGCTTGAGGCGTTCTTTCATGACAATCTGTGTGGCCGGAGATGAGGAGGAAATGGAGGAGAGTGAAGTCATGGATGCCACCACGCAGGCTTGTGAGAGAGCGGACAAGGGCGGGCCATGCCCGCGATGATTTGTTTCAGCGGAATAGCATCATTGACCTGTAGGAGCGCCTTCAGGCGCGAAATCCAGTGCAAGAACCTTCGCGCCTGAAGGCGCTCCTACAGGCACCTTGATGGAACCCTGGGGCGAAATTCTCGCGGGCATCGCCGCGCCCCGCGAGACTCGTTGGAACACCACCGAGAGGCGCGAGCGGATCAATGCCCCTCTGGCACCACGCCCACCTGAGGCAGATTGGCCAGGCCGGTCTCGCGGGCGTGTTCCTGGAAACCGCGATTGCGCCAAAAGAAGGCGCCGGGCATGGTGGTGGGGATCACCAGCACGAAGAACAGGGCACGGCCGATGATGCTCATCACCAACAGCGACAGCAGCAGAATCAGACCCAGCCAGATGGCGGCGCCGGGCAGACCGAGGGCAGTGACAAACAGCGCCGCCAGCAGGTTCGTGCCTAGCAGGACGTTGCGCAACAGATACGGCTTGCCGTAGCGGCTGACCTGTTCCGCGTGAGAGGCGGCGCCTTCGCCGCCGCGGGCCTGGAGATCATTGGCGTGGGCGATGAGGCCGACACCTTCGAGCAGCAGGCCGAGGGCCACCAGCAGGCCCATCTGGCGCAGCAGTTCCTGCGCGCCATCCACGCCCAGCACCAACACGCCGACCACGGCGATCAGGCAGGCGCCGAGATACAGGGCGGTGCCAACGAAGCTGCTGCCGGTCTGCCAGTGATTCCAGTAGGGGCGCGCCTTGATGCGATACAGTTTATACATGTAATAGAAGCCGAACAGGCCACCAACCACCGCCGCGCCGGCGGCAAGATTGGCCAGCAGGGACAGGAAGCCCCAGCCCAGCCAGCCGTGGGCAAGCGTAAGCACGCCGTAGCCGGTCATGCCGCCGAAGAACAGCGACACGCCGGCGATCTCGCGGCTAACGGGAGATAGACGCCAGTTGTTGAAGCCGCGATAGAAACGGTGTGGCTTGCCCAGGTGCATGTTGAGCTTGAACATGCCGATGGCCAGCAGCACGAACATCACACTCATCAGGGGCAGGAAGCCCTGCGCCTTGACCGCCGCCACGCCACCCAGCCCCGCCAGGGGCGCGAACATCAGCATCAGGAAGGCGCCGATCACCGCCTGCGCCGAGAGGGTGAAGGCGATGTGGGCATTTTCGTGCGAACCGAGCAGTTTTTTCAGGTTCCACTGACGCTGCGGCTTGATCTTTTTCTTGTCCACCACCGGCTCATAGCGCCCACCCTTGCTGTCGTTGCGGTGATACTTCAGCGGCATGGAATCGGTGCGTGCCATTTCGCGCGGCAGGGTCTTGCGCTGCTGGAAACGGATATTGGGATGGGTGATGTCGGGGGTGGGGAAACCGGGGATGTCCAGCTTCGCCTGCTCACGGTTTTCGGGGATATTCTCGATCACACCGAACTCCAGCGCACCGCCCAGGCAGGCGGACACACAGGCGGGCTTGAGGCCAACCTCGAGACGATCCACGCACATGTTGCACTTGGACACCTGGCCCTTGATGGGATCGAGCTGCGGGGCATTGTACGGACACACCCAGGTGCAATAGCCGCAGCCGAAGCAGATGTCCGGGTCCTGCAGCACCGCGCCGTATTCGGCGAACTTGGTGTAGGCGCGCGTCGGGCAACCCTTCAGACACACGGGGTCGTCACAATGGTTGCAGGCCATGGAGATGTTCATGCGCGTGTAGGCCGGATAGGTACCCCCCTCCACGTAACCGACGCTGCGGAAGGCCAGGTGCGGCGGGTTGTCGTTCTTCTCCGAACAGGCCGCCTCGCAGGCGTGGCAGGCGATGCAGTTGTCGGCGGTGAAGTGGAAGCCGTGCTGCTTGTAGCGGTTGGGGTTGTCGCTGACGCTGGCGTCGCCGTTGATGTTCAGGCTCTGTCCGCGCAGCGGGCTGGTCTTTTCCACCAGCTCGATGAACTTGCCGTGGACATTCTTTTCCTTGGACGTCTTGTCCTGCAGAAAGGCGTATTTGGGTTCGTCGTCACGTACGGGGAACATATTCCGGTCCTGTCATTGTGTCCGTTTGCCACAGAGACACAGAGAACACAGAGGAAGAAAATTCAAGAACTCCGTGTCCTCTGTGACTCTGTGGCCAAAATCCGTGGCCAAAAAATCAGAATTCGCGCATTTCCACGTTGAGGCGCGCGGCCTCCTCCTGGTCCACGTGTTCGATGCGCACCGCGCTCTGCTTGAAGGCCGGCTGGCGCGAGTGCGGGTCGAGCAGGCCCTTGGTGAGGCGGTTGACGCAGTCGTGGTAGTGGAACGGAATGAACACCATGTTGCGCGGCACGCGCTGGGTGAGCTGCGCCAGCACCACGGCGTCACCGCGGCGCGACACCACGCGCACGTAGCTCATGTGCTCGATACCCAGCTCCTCGGCGGCGTCCGGGTTGATCTCCATGTAGGGCGTGGGGCTGAACTTGTTGCAGTTGCCCACCTTGCCGGTCTTGGTGCGGGTGTGAAAGTGTTCCACCACGCGGCCGCTGTTGAGCCAGAAGGGATATTCGTCGTCCGGCACCTCGTTGTTCTCGATATAGGGCAAGGGGATCAATTTGGCCTTGCCGTCGGCGTACTGGAAGCCGCCCTTTTCGTACAACCGCGGGCTGCCCTGCTCCTGCTCGACGTCGGAGGCCGGATAGGGCCACTGGATACCGCGCTTCTGCTCGATCAGCTCGTGATTCATGCCGGAGATGTCCACCAGCCGGCCGCGCGACAGGTAGGCCATCTCGTCGAACACGTCCGAGGGAGCTTCCGGGAACTTGACCCTGGCCCCCTGCGGGAAACGCTTGGCCATCTGGTTGAAGATCCACAGATCAGAGCGCGAGTTGGCGTGCGGCTCGGTGACCTGGCGCACGATGTTGACGCGGCGCTCGGTGTTGGTGAACACGCCCTCCTTCTCCGCCCAGGTGGCGGCAGGGAAATAGACGTGCGCGTACTGGGTGGTCTCCACGTCCACATAGGAGTCCTGCACGATCAGACACTCCAGCTTTTCCAGTGTCTTGCGGATGCGCGCGGTGTTGGGCATGGAGGTCATGGGGTTGGTGGCCACCAGCCACAGGCCCTTGATCTGTCCGGTTTCGATGGCCGGGAAGATATCGGTCTCGGTGAGGCCGCGCTGCTTGGGCAGGAACTCGGGATCGATGCCCCAGAACCTGGCGATCTCCTCACGTTCTTCGGGGTTCTCCAGGTAACGATAGCCCGGCAGGCCGGAGCAGGACGACCACTCGCGGGTGCCCATGGCGTTGCACTGGCCGGTGATGGACAGCGAGGTGCCGCCGGGCTTGCCGATGTTGCCGGTGATGAGGTTCAGGTTGTTGATGCCCACCACGCCATCGGAACCGTGGGTGGACTGGTTGATGCCCATGGTCCAGATGGACATGGCGGCATCGGCCTTGGCGTACAGGCGCGCCACGTTGCGGATGGTGTCCTCGTCGATACCGCAGATCTTCGAGGCGGTCACCGGGTCGTAGTCGGCCACCACCTTTTCCACCGCCTCGATGCCGTTGGTGTGCTCGTTGATGTAGTCGCGGTCTTCGAGGCCCTCGTCGAGAATCACGTGCATCAGGGCGTTGAGCAGCACCACGTCGGTGCCAGGGGTGATGGCCAGGTGCATGTCGGCGTTCTGCGCCAGCATGGTAACACGCGGGTCCACAACGATAAGTGGGAAGCCCCGTTTCTCGCGCGCCTCGCGCATGCGCCAGTAGATGATGGGATGCTGCTCCGGCAGGTTGGAGCCGAAGGCGATCAGGCAGTCGGTGTTCTCGAAGTCGTCATAGCAGCCGGGCGGGCCGTCGGAGCCGAAGGAGCGCTTGTAGCCGGACACCGCCGAGGCCATGCACAGGGTGGTGTTGCCGTCGTAGTTGTTGGTGCCGATCACCGCCCGCGACAGCTTGCCCAGGGTGTAGAACTCCTCGGTGAGCAGCTGACCGGTGGAGACGATGGCGAAGCTGTCACGACCGTACTTTTCCTGGATGCGCTGGATCTCGCCGGCGGCCTTGTCCAGGGCCTCGTCCCAGCTCACCTCGCGGTAGTCCTCGGTGATGCTGTCACGCACCAGCGGCTCCTCGCCGCGGCCCTTGGCGTCGAAGATCTCGTGCTCGAAGATGCCCTTGACGCACAGCTTGCCGCGGTTGACGTCGGCGGAGCCGACGCCGCGCGTGGACACCGGCTTGCCGTCGCTATTGACACCGACCTCGATGGAGCAGCCGGTGGAACAATAACCGCAAGTAGTGTACACCCACTTCTCCACCTCCTTGCTGGCGATCTTGATGGGGTTCTTTTTTCCGCGTCCGAAGAGCATTGGATAGACCTCTGGCTTTGTATGCTTGCTGCGATTGCGTTGTTTCGTTTTTCACCACAGAGTCACGGAGACGCAGAGAAGACATTTTCTGAAAAATATCGTCATTCCGGCGCCGGCCGGAATGACGCGCCATTAATTCTTTCTCTGTGCGTTCCGTGTATCTGTGGCGAAACCCTGTTACGCCGACAGGGACAGGAATACCATGCCGTTCTCCACCTTCACCGGGTAGGTCGCGGCGCAGCCCTCGTCGGGCGCCACCGCCTCGCCGGTGGCCAGTTCGATGTTCCAGTTGTGCAGCGGACAGGTCACCTTGTGGTCGTGCACGATGCCCTGGCTCAGCGGCCCGCCCTCGTGGGGGCAGGAGTCACGCAGGGCGAAGATCTCGTCGTCATTGGTGCGGAAGACGCCAATATCCCCCTCGGTGGTCTTCACCACGCGGGCGCCCAGTTTGGGAATGTCTTCGACGCTGCCTACTTCGATCCAGTCACTCATTTTCGTTTACCTTTGATAAATTCCTGATTCACCACAGAGACACAGAGGGCACAGAGAAAACCTTTTTGAACAATGTCGTCATTCCGGCGTAGGCCGGAATGACGGATTGTTTTTCTTTCTCTATGTACTCCGTGTCTCTGTGGTGAAATATTTTCTCATTTGCGCCCAGCCGCTCAGCCCACTTCCTTGAGCGGCTCGAATTCCTTGCGCAACTCGGCCTTCTGCGCATGCTCGGCCCACGGGTCGATCTGGGCGTATTTCTGCGACTCGGCGAAGCGCGCGGCCAGGGCCTTGCGGTTCTCGTCGCTCTCCATCACCTGCTGCTGGATGTGGCTGAGGCCGACGCGCTCCACCCAGGGGGCGGTGCGCTCCAGGTAGTGGGCCTCTTCACGGTAGAGCTGGGTGAAGGCGGCGCAGTATTCCATCACCTCTTCTTCCGTCTCCACCTTGCCCAGCAGGTCGGTGACGCGCACCTTGATGCCGCCGTTGCCGCCCACGTGCAGTTCGTAGCCGGAGTCCACACAGACCACGCCGAAGTCCTTGATGGTGGCCTCGGCACAGTTGCGCGGGCAACCGGAGACGGCGATCTTGAACTTGTGCGGCATCCACGAGCCCCAGGTGAGCTTCTCCAGCTTGACGCCGAGGCCGGTGGAATCCTGGGTGCCGAAGCGGCACCAGGTCTTGCCGACACAGGTCTTTACCGTGCGCAGGGACTTGCCGTAGGCGTGGCCGGAGACCATGCCGGCGGCATTGAGGTCGGCCCACACGGCGGGCAGGTCTTCCTTCTTGATGCCGAACAGGTCGATGCGCTGGCCGCCGGTGACCTTCATCTCCGGCACATTGAACTTGTCCACCACGTCGGCGATGGCACGCAGTTCCTTCGGATTGGTCAGGCCGCCCCACATGCGCGGCACCACCGAGTAGGTGCCATCCTTCTGTATGTTGGCGTGGGCGCGCTCGTTGATGAAGCGCGACTGCGGGTCGTCCTTCGCCTCGCCGGGCCAGGTGGCGATGAGGTAATAGTTGAGCGCCGGGCGGCAGGCGGCACAGCCGTCGGGCGTGTGCCAGTCGAGGGTGTCGATGACCTGGCGAATGCTGGTGAGCTTGCGATCGCGGATCGCCGCGCGCACCTCGTCGTGGGTGTGTTCGGTGCACTTGCACAGGGGCTTGGCGGAGGGCGCCTCGGAGTAGTCGCTGCCCAGGGTGTGGGCGAGGATCTGCTCCACCAGGCCGGTGCAGGAACCACAGGAGGCGGAGGCCTTGGTGTGGGCGCGTACCTCGTCGAGGGTGAACAGGCCCTCCTCGGTGATGGCCTTGACGATGTCGCCCTTGCACACGCCGTTGCAGCCGCAGACCTCGGCGTCATCGGCCATGCTGGCGGCCAGGTTGGTGCCGCCGTGGCCGGCGTCGCCCAGGTGATGCTGGCCGAGCAGCAGGGAGGCACGGATGTCGCTGACGTCGGTGCCGTCGCGCATCAGCTGGAAGTACCAGGCGCCGTCGCCGGTGTCGCCGTAGAGCACGCTGCCCAGGATGCGGTTGTCGCGCAGCACGATTTTCTTGTAGATGCCGCGCGCGGCATCCTGCATGACGATCTCCTCGGTGGAGTCGTCGCCCATGAAGTCGCCGGCGGAGAACAGGTCGATGCCGGTGACCTTGAGCTTGGTGGAGGTCACCGAGCCCTCATAGCGGGCGATGCCCATCTTCGCCAGGTGGTTGGCGGCCACCTTGGCCTGCTCGAACAGCGGCGCCACCAGGCCGTAGGTCTGGCCGCGGTGCTGCACGCACTCGCCCACCGCGTAGATGCGCGGGTCGAAGGTCTGCAGGGTGTCGTTGACCACCACGCCGCGCTCGCAGTGCAGGCCGGCCTCCTTGGCCAGGTCGATGTTGGGGCGGATGCCCACCGCCATCACCACCAGGTCGGCGGCCACTTCCAGCCCACCCTTGAAGCGCACGCCCTTGACATGCCCCTCGCCCAGCACGGCCTCGGTGCTGGCGCCCATGAGGAAATTCAGCCCGCGTTCTTCCAGGGATTCCTTCAGCATGGCGCCGGAGACGGGGTCCATCTGGCGCTCCATCAGGGTGTCCATGAGGTGTACCACGCTGACGTGCATGCCCTGCAGCTTGAGGCCGTTGGCGGCCTCCAGGCCCAGCAGGCCGCCGCCGATCACCACCGCGTGCTTGTACTTCTGCGCCGCCTCCAGCATGGCGTCCACGTCCTTGATGTCGCGGAAGCTGATCACGCCCTCGAGGTCGTTGCCGGGCACCGGCAGGATGATGGGGTGCGAGCCAGTGGCCAGCAGCAGGCGGTCGTAGGGCTCCTCGCGGCCCTTGTCGGTGATCAGCTTGCGCGCGCGGCGGTCGATCTTCACCACTTTCTCGCCGGTGTGCAGGGTGATGCCGTTGTCCTCGTACCACTGCAGATCGTTGAGCATGATGTCGTCGATGGTCTTCTCGCCGGCCAGCACCGGGGAGAGCAGGATGCGGTTGTAGTTGCCATAGGGCTCCTCACCGAAGACCGTGATGTCGTACATGTCCGGGGCGAGCTTCAGCAGCTCCTCCAGGGTGCGCACGCCGGCCATGCCATTGCCAATCAGGACCAGTTTTTCTTTCATTAATGCTCTCCGATCATTGAGGGGGCGGCGCCGGCGGAATCCAGGGCACCGCTGAATATGGCAGCCTGTAATGCAAGCACCGTGCCAGACTCAAAATACAGGAGATAACCTACTGTTTACATTGGTCAAAGGAAGGCGCCACCGACCATGAAACGGGACAACGCCCGGCCATTGCGCACCAACATGGTGCGATTGCGCCCGCCCCGCGCCTTGCGATCAGGCATGGAACATCACACGACTTCCCCGCCCGCCCCGGAAAGCAGCGCCCCCAAACAGGCGCCGGCACAGGCACAAGCGCACCGAGAAAGTGCAATTCGCGCTGAGGAAAAACCCAGCAAACGAAAATACTTCTCTTTATTCAGGGACTTGCACTTGTGGCACGATTAGTGCTAACGGGCTCGGCATACCTTCAAACTTTGTCCAAGGGTTCGCCATCATGCCGCTGACACTCAACATCTTCGACCTCAAGCAGGACAACATCCGCATCCTGCACTACACCTGGTTCGCCTTTTTCATGACCTTCGTGGTGTGGCTCGGCCTCGGCCCCATGATGCCCTTCATCAAGGAGGCCCTGGACCTCACCGACCAGCAGGCCAAGGTGCTCTTGATCCTCAACGTGGCCATGACCATCCCCGCGCGCATCATCGTCGGCATGCTGGTGGACAAGCTCGGCCCGCGCATCATGTACACCGGCATCCTCACCCTCGGCGGACTGATCAGCATCGCCTTTGCCTGGGCCGACAGCTATGAACAGCTGGCCATCCTGCGCTTCCTCTCCGGCTTCATCGGCGCCGGCTTCGTGGTCGGCATTCGCATGATCGGTGAATGGTTCCCGGCCCGACAAACCGGCACCGCCCAGGGCATCTATGGTGGCTGGGGCAACTTCGGCTCCGCCGGCGCCGCCATGACCCTGCCCTTCATCGCCGCCAACATCGGCGACGACAACGGCTGGCGCATCGCCCTGACGGTCGCCAGCGTGGCCGCCATCCTCTACGGCATCCTCTACTACACCCGCGTCAGCAACACCCCCAAGGGCTCCACCTACTTCAAGCCGAAGAAGAGCGGCGCCATGGAGATCACCAGCGGCGGTGACCTGGTGCTGTACGCGCTGATGAACATCCCCCTGTTCCTGGCCCTCGGCCTGCTGACCTGGAAGCTGTCGCCGGCCAACATGGGACTGATCGGCGAGGTCACCACCACCCTGGTCTACCTGGTGCTGGCAGGCATCTACCTGCTGCAGGTCTGGAAGATCTGGCACATCAACGGCCACGTGCTCAAGGAGCCGGTGCCCGATCTTCACCGCTACAAGTTCAAGCAGGTAGCGATCCTCGACTTCGCCTACCTGGTGACCTTTGGCACCGAACTGGCGGTGGTCTCCATGCTGGCCATGTTCTACGTCGAATGGTTCGACATCCCGAAGGTCACCGCCGCCCTCTTGGCCGGCATCTACCCCTTCATCAATCTGATTGCGCGCCCCGGCGGTGGCTGGATCAGCGACAAGATCGGCCGCAAGCTGACCCTGATCATTGTCTTCGCCGGCATCACCGGCAGCTTCCTACTGCTCGGCCTGGTAGACCATGGCTGGCCGGTTTGGATGGTGGTGGGCCTGACCATCATCGGCGGCATCTTCTCCAAGGCCGGCTCCGGCGCCGTGTACGCCATGGTGCCGCTGGTGCAGCGCCGCATGACCGGGCAGATCGCCGGCATGGTCGGCGCCTTCGGCAACGTCGGCGCGGTGCTGTTCCTCACCATCAACTCACTGGTGGACTATGACCAGTTCTTCCTCGTCATCGGCATCGTCTCGGCCTTCGTCTTCGCCCTGATCCTGTTCTTCCTCGAAGAGCCCAAGGGGCAGATGGCGGAAATCATGCCCGACGGCACGGTACAGATGATCGAGGTGAAATAGGCCTTCACCACCGGAAGCAAAAAACGGGATGACCTAACTTGTGACACCGCTCTGCGGTGTCACACATCCTGCGGCGCTCTGCGGCGCAATGCTGGTCACAGGTGTTGCCCCGACATCCGCCACAATATCCCGCATCGCGCGACGCGGAGCGTCGCCTCAGCTGCGGATGATCACCCAAATCCCGCCGTTACACCGCAGCGCGGTGTAACGAGTCCGAAGAAGACTACCGACCACCGCGAGGCAGCGGACGCACTTGCGGCTCAGCAGCCACGGCCTTCAACGCCATGGCGATCAGCAGCACCAGCAAGGGATCGGTGATCTCGGCCGTATGACCATGGACAAACAACTGTCCAATCTCGATGAACAACGTGAGCAGAAAGGTGGTGAGCACGGCAAAGCCGAAGCGCCGGTTCTCCTGATACAGCAGCAAAATCAACGCACCGTAGAAAAAGCCCTTCTCAAACAGCACGCTGACATTGATCATCATGGAGCCACCGAGGAAACCGTGAAACGGCAGCCAGTGAAGATCCCCCGGCGCCACACGCCACTGGAACGGTGCCAGCCCGCTCAACAGCAGGGACAGCATCAGCAGCAGTGCCAGCGGCACGCGCCCCGAATGTCCCCGCCCCAGCCACAGCCACCACAGCCCCAGGCCCAGCAGCGCGCCCAGCACATTGTTGGCGCTGAGGCTGTTTTTCACGATCACCACCTCCAGCGCAAACACGCCACCGACCATCAGCAGCAACCACAGGCCGGCCTTTCGATGCCGACACACCTGTGGCCACAGGCAGGCAACCACGGCCCAGGCCACCGCGTCGTGCAACAGGCCAATCGACGACAGCTGCGGATGCAGCAACAGGGGCTTGAGACTGTCCTTCCACAGCTGCCAGTCGAGGCTGGGCACGAAGGGCATCAGGCGATAGGCCAGCCAGCAGCCAATCAGCAGCAAAGGCGCGCTGACGCCCCGCTCGCGCGCCTCACCGGTGGCGGAAAGACGCAGCCACGGCAACAGCGTCAGACCCGCGCCGAAAGCCACCCCCAGCATGTTCCAGAACACGTCCTGCAGATTGGCGTCGCGCCCCGGCAGGTATACCTGCAACACCTGCACGCCCACGGCCAGCAGCAGCGCCGCGGCGATCAGCCAGGCCTTGCGGCCACAGGCCAGCAGACCAAAATAGCCAAACGGCGCAAACAGCAGGATATTGCTCAGCGCATCGCCGCGGCCGGTAAAGGCGCGCCAGCTGGCGAAGAACTCCGCCCAGACACCGGCGCCCGCGGCGTGGAAATTGAACGGGTACAGAGAGCCATAGGCGATCAGCAGGCCGATAACGAAAAATACAGGCTTCAACAAAATGGCCCCCGACGGCAGACGGCATGGAAACGGCGACGATCCTGAACCCGCAGATTCAGGAAAATGCCAATGATACAATTGCCGCGCCGCCAGTGCCGCACCTTATCCCCACTCGACCACGGCCCCACCCATGACCACAAAACTCAACGTCACCATCGGCCAGCATTCCGAGCAAGGCCTGAAAAGCGAGAACCAGGACTTCCACGGCGCCATCATCCCCAAGCCGCCGCAGCTCGACACCAAGGGCATCGCCATCGCCATCGCCGACGGCGTCAGCAGCAGCATCGACGGCCGCGAGGCCTCGCAGACCGCGGTGGGCAGCTTCCTCTCCGACTACTATTCCACCCCGGACTCGTGGACCGCCAAGACCTCCGCGCACAAGATCCTCACCGCCATCAACAGCTGGCTGTACAGCAAGGCCCAGCACACCGAGCACGCCACCCGCGGCCTGCTCACCACCTTCAGCGCGCTGGTGCTGAAGTCCACCACCGGGCACGTCTTCCACGTCGGCGACTCGCGCATCTACCGCCTGCAGGGGCATAACATGGAATTGCTGACCACCGACCATCGCCGCTGGGTGTCGGAAGAAAAAAACTACCTGAACCGCGCCGTGGGCATCGACATCCACCTCGACATCGACTATCGCAAGCTCAGCCTGGAAGCGGGCGACATCTTCATTCTGACCACCGACGGCGTGCACGACTTCATCCATGATGCCGATATCCAGCGCATCGTGGAAGAAAACCACGACCTGCAGGCGGCGGCGGAAAGGCTGGTGCAATTCGCCCTCGACAGCGGCAGCAACGACAACATCACCGCCCAGGTGGTGCGCATCGACACCCTGCCGGCAAAGGACACCAACACCGCCATCAAGGAGTTGACCCAGCTGCCCTTCCCGCCACCGCTGGAACCGGGCATGGTGCTGGACGGCTACCGCATCCTCAAGGAGATCCACGCCAGCAAGCGCACCCAGGTGTACAAGGCCGAGGACACGGAAAGCGGTCAGACCGTGATCATCAAGACCCCCTCGGAAAACTACGACGACGACCCCGCCTACATCGAGGGCTTCGTGCGCGAGGAATGGGCCGGCAGGCGCATCAACAACTCGCGCGTGCTGAAGATCATCGAACAGAAGCGCAAGCGCAACTTCCTCTACTATGTGATGGAATACGTCGACGGCCAGACCCTGCGCAAGTGGATGGACCAGCACTCGCGGCCGGACATCAAGGAGGTTCGCCTGCTGGTGGAACAGATCGCCACCGGCCTGCGCGCCTTCCACCGCCTGGAGATGCTGCACCAGGATTTGAAGCCGGAAAACATCATGCTCGATGCCAATGGCACGGTGAAGATCATCGACTTTGGCTCCACCAAGATCGCCGGCATCGCCGAGATCAGCAGCCCCATCGAACGCATCGAACTGCTCGGCACGAAAAACTACACCGCCCCCGAATACCTGCTCGGCCAGCCTGGCAGCAACCGCTCCGACATCTTCTCGCTGGGCACCATCGCCTACGAACTGCTCACCGGCAAGCTGCCCTACGGCGACGCCCTCGACCGCACCGAAGGCCGCCGCGCCGTCGCCAACCTCAAATACCAGCCCAGCTACCACCACAACCCGATGATCCCGGTGTGGATGGACGGTGCGCTGAAAAAGGCCGTGCATCCGGAACCCAAACAACGCTACGACACCCTGTCGGAATTCCTCCACGACCTCAGCAAGCCCAACCCGCGCTTCAGCGGCGAGGCCTCGGTGCCATTGCTGGAGCGCAACCCGGTGGCCTTCTGGCGCGGGCTGAGCATCGCCCTGGCGATCGGCAACGGGGTGTTGTTGTATCTGCTGCTGCGTTAAGGAACCTCTGATCAATTCATGACTGGCAGCTATGAGCCCAAAATGTCCAATCTCTGCGTTCCCAATCTTGCCAATAGTCCCCGCTATTGGCTGCGATTGGCGCCTTGATCTTGAACATTTTGAATCTCATATCTGCTCACCCAGAATTAATCAGAGGTTCCTTAATGATCAGATTTACCTGCCGACGAAGGAGATCGAGCACAAAAGAACCATCCTGCACCGAACCCGCAGGGTATCTCGTCCCGTAGGAGCGGACCCTTGGGCCGCGATGGTTTTCCCGCCCACAGCATCGCGGCCCAAGGGTCCGCTCCTACAACTCGATACTCTGCCAGCTCACCCAAAGCGCCTTCCAGGGACGAGGCGCAGAAACCCGGCCGATTTCGCTCAATTTTCCGCCCACAACTCCCGATAGGTATCACGTGAACAACTGCCGCGCCATCGAGGCGCAAACCTGATGGAGCCCGAAATGTCCGCCGACCTCAAAAACCGCCTGCTGGCCCAACTCATCGACGACATGGAGAACGACAAGCTGGTGCTGCCCAGCCTGCCGGAAGTCGCGTTGAGGGTGCGTGACACCCTGGATGACGAGAATGCCAACGCCAAGGCCGTGGCCAAGGTCATCGCCACCGACGCGGCCCTCTCGGCGCGCCTGATCGCGGTGGCCAACAGCCCCCTTTTGCGCGGCAGCAGGCATATCGACAGCGTCGACATGGCGGTGGCGCGGATGGGCAACACCATCGTCCGCAACACCGTCAACAGCCTGATCGTGCAGCAGATATTCCAGCCCACCACGGAGGTCACGGACCGCCTGTTCCACGCCTTCTGGGAACACAGCACCGAGGTCGCCGCCATCAGCCAGGCGCTGGCCGGCTTCGCCCGGCTGAAGCCGGATCAGGCCATGCTGGCGGGGCTGGTGCACGACATCGGCGCCCTGCCCATCGTCAAGTATGCCGAGGACATCCCGGAATTATTGGAACACGAGCAGGTGTTGGTCGAGATCATCCAGGAGCTGCATACCACCATCGGCACCGCCCTGCTGAGCAAGTGGGAATTCCCGCAGGACATCATCAACGTCGCCGCCAAGCACGAGGACTTGAGCTACAAGCACGACGGCGCGCCGGAACTGGTGGACGTGGTGATCGTCGCCAACCTGCAGAGCTATTTCGGCAAGGACCACCCCCATGCCAGCGTGGACTGGAGCACAGTGCCCGCCTTCGCCACCCTCGGCATGGACACCGAGGTCAGCATCATCGACATGGAGGAAACCGGCGAATCCATCCGCGAGGTGGCAGACGCCCTGCGCGCCTGAGGCCGGCAGGCACATCGTGGCAACGGGCCAGCCCGCGAAGCGCTCAACCGCCATTGTCGCGCCTGTAGGTGCGCCTTCAGGCGCGAAAGCCCGGTGTAAAAAACCTTCGCGCCTGAAGGCGCTACAGATGCATGGATCGTGTTCGCGGGCGTGGCCCGCTCCCCCGCCGAAATGGCTCAGCCCTGCCCCCTGTCCGCTGAGCGGGCGCGCATCTCGTTCTTCCACGCGCGGTGCTCGACCATGATGGTGACGATCTCGTCGATGTTGTCGGTCACGGTGATGTAGTCGAAGTCCTCTTCCGAGATGGTGCCCTGGGCCAGCAGGGTGCTGCGCATCCAGTCCAGCAGTCCCTGCCAGAATTCGGTGCCGAACAGCACCATGGGCATGGGATAGATCTTCATGGTCTGCATCAGGGTCAGGGCCTCGAAGAACTCGTCCAGGGTGCCGAAACCGCCGGGCATGCAGACGTAGCCCATGGAATGTTTGACGAACATCACCTTGCGCACGAAAAAGTAGCGGTATTCCAGGGTGAGATTCTGGTAGGGATTGGGCCGCTGTTCCTTGGGCAGGCTGATATTGAGACCGATGGATTTCACCGCCGGCCCGACGCCCGCCTCGCAGGCGCCCTTGTTGGCCGCTTCCATGATGCCGGGGCCACCACCGGTGATGATGGAAAAGCCCTCGGCGGCCAGGCGGCGCGCAATCTCTTCCGCCTGCTGGTAGTACACGTTTTCCGGCGGCAGGCGCGCGGAACCGAAGATGGAGACGGCGCAATCAATGCGCGAGAGCTTGTCAAAACCCTCGGTGAATTCGCTGATGATGCGGAACATCCGCCAGGATTCGTCGCCCTTCAGGTCTTCGATCATGTTTTATCCCTTTTTCATCCCTTTTCGTTGTATCCGGCTCCCGACGGAAATGGTCCCCCTGTGCGCGCCGCCCAGCCTGCCGGGGACCGGCAAGAGGCATTGCCAGCAGGACGAAACACAGGGCTCGCTCAGATGACCTTGGAGAAACGCTGCTCCTTCGACTGGCGCAGGTACTTGTCGAATACCATGCAGACGTTGCGGATCAGCAGGTGGCCCACCGGCAGCACGGTGATCTCGCCGTCGCCGATGGTCAGCAGGCCGTCTTCCTGCAAGCCCTCCAGCTGTTTCATCTCCGGCGCGAAATACTCGCGGAAATCGATACCGAACTGTTTTTCGATGTCGGCCTCGATGAGCGAGAAGTGGCAGATGAGCTGGCTGATCACCTCGC
>Ga0256839_1001530_pt1 | contig 27899 bp, 24 predicted proteins | sample 354166metaG_FD_185968 | JGI IMG/M metagenome (GOLD analysis project Ga0256839, IMG submission 185968) | Hydrothermal vent microbial communities from Mid Atlantic Ridge, Atlantic Ocean - 354-166 | ecosystem: Environmental > Aquatic > Marine > Hydrothermal vents | place: Atlantic Ocean: Mid... | reverse complement strand
TCTGGATTCGGTTGTTATTGGAACACCAGCCGTTTGAGGTGTGGGGGGGTGAACAATTACGTGATTTTAATTTTGTCGATGATGTGGTTGACGCTTTTTTGATTGCTGCAACTTCTGATGAAGCGTATGGCCAGGTTTTTAATCTGGGCGCATCAGAAGTGGTATCGTTGAAAGATTTGGCTGGTTTATTGGTGGAACACTGTGAGGGTGAATTTTTAGTCAGGTCTTTTCCCGAGGAAAGAAAAAAAATTGATATTGGTGATTATTATTCAGATTATTCCTTGATACAAAAAAAACTCGGCTGGTCACCAAAAATTTCGCTTGAAAAAGGCATAAAAGAAACACTGGAATATTATAAAAGTAATAGGGATGAATATATCAAATGATACTTCAATGTAATCCTAAAGCTGGATATTTGGCCCACAAAAAAGAAATTGATGAGGCGTGTTTACGGGTTCTAGACAGTGGTTGGTATATATTGGGGGGCGAATGTCTGGCCTTTGAAAATGAGTATTCAAAATTTAATCAGACTGAATTTGCTCTGGGTGTGGCCAATGGAACTGATGCCTTGGAACTTGCTTTACGTGCTATTGGCATTACAGCAGGAGACCAGGTTGTTACTGTTTCTCACACGGCCGTAGCAACTGTTTCAGCAATTTCCAGGGTTGGAGCTGAACCCGTCTTTGTGGATGTTCTGGATGATTACACGCTTGATCCAGAGCAATTGGAAACGGTACTGAAGCAAATTGATGCAAAAGCAGTCATTGTTGTGCATTTATATGGTCAGCCTGCCGATATGGGTTTGATTATGCCTATTGCGAAGCAGTTTAATGTGCCTGTTATCGAAGATTGTGCGCAGGCGCATGGAGCTTTAATTAATAATAAAAAAGTGGGATCTTTTGGCATTGTCGGTTGTTTTAGTTTTTATCCAACAAAAAATCTAGGTGGCATTGGGGATGGCGGTATGCTGGTCACCAGTAACAAAGAAGTATATGAAGCAGCAAAAGTTATTCGCCAATATGGTTGGAAAGAACGGTATATTAGTGAGGTGCAAGGTATAAACAGCCGTCTGGATGAACTGCAGGCTGCCATTTTGCGGATAAAATTAAAATACCTTCAGCAGTCTAATCAGCAACGGCAGAAATTAGCCCAGTTTTATTTTGATAATTTATTTGATACGCATTTGTTTCTCCCCGCAAAGAGATCTGGCACAGAACATGTTTTTCATCAGTTTGTTGTTAGGACACAAAACCGTGATTATTTGCAATCTCGCTTAAGCGAAAAACAAATAGCAACTGCTGTTCACTATCCTAAACCAGTTCATCAACAGCCTGCCTATAATGACCCAAAATATTGCCCTTTGCCGTTAGTCAATACCGAAAGGCTTTGTTCACAAATATTAAGTTTACCAATGTATCCAGAACTATCCGAAAATGAAGTCGCTGCAGTCAGCGATGCAGTGAACAGCATTTTGTATTGAAACTCCCTACATAACTAATGTTCCATTTTTGTACTTATTTTGACAAGAATTATTTAACCAAAGGGTTGACGCTTTTCAAGTCTTTGAAAAAACATAGTGACTCATTCAGGTTATATGTTTTGTGTATGGATGATGAAACCCATCAGTTTATTCAGGCTTTAGAGGAACAATATAGCGAGTTGATAGCCATTGCCCTTAAAGATCTTGAAGCTTGGGATGATGAGCTGCTTGCTGCAAAGAAAAATAGAAGTCAGATCGAATACTATTTTACCTTAAGCCCGATTTTACCTCTTTATGTATTCAATTTATTCAATGATATTGATATTGTCACTTATCTGGATGCGGATCTGTATTTTTATTCCAACCCAAGGCAGATTTATGATGAGTTAGGAAAAAAATCAATTCTCATCATCGAGCATCGGTTTACGGAAGTATTAAAGAAATTTGAGAAAAATGGTCGCTTTAATGTTCAGTATCAAAGCTTTAGAAACGACAAACAAGGAGTTGCTTGTTTGGAGCGCTGGCGGATGCAATGCCTGGAATGGTGTCGTGATCGCCCGGAAAATGGCAAATATGCTGATCAAGGCTATTTGAATGAGTGGCCTGATCGGTATGACAAATTGGTTGTATCCCAACTAAAAGGAGCAGGAGCCGCACCCTGGAATATCGCACAATATGAAATTGAGATTAATAATGATGGTGTAACTGTTGATGATAGGCTATTGGTTTTTTATCATTTTCATTCAGTAAGGAAGCTTTTTAATTTGGTTTATACAACAGAGTTTGGTGTTTACAAATTAAACAAAAAGCAAAAAAATCTGATTCTTTTATACAAAAAATATCTTCTAGAATTGGAAAAAGTTTTTTTTGAATTTAAAGTCGAGAACATAGCCCCGGCAAGCCAGGAAATAAGATACAATAAATACCAGTTGCTATTGTTAATTAAATATATTTTGAAAAGAAATTTATTTTTAAAGCCTTAGCTTTTACCTGAATCCGTGATGAATCAAGAGCTTGCTTCCTGTGCCGTAGTGAAGTCACGGATTCAGGTTTCAGTTTAACTGTTTTCATTGCTAGTGAAAACCTAATCAGTTACTGATAGCCGCTAACTTTTTGGAATTTAACCTGTTTTGTTTCTATACCTAAAAGATCCAGTGAAAAAAGGATAATGAAGATCTTAATCTTTGGCCTTAATTATGCACCAGAACTCATTGGAACTGGTAAATATACTGGTGAATTAGGAGCTTGGCTATCTGAGCATAATCATGATGTTAGAGTTATTTGTGCGCCGCCATATTATCCCGATTGGAATGTTAGTGCTGGTTATAAAGCGTGGTGTTACCGTTCTGAAATTGAAGAGGGTGTTAAAATTTTCAGGTGTCCATTATTTGTACCCAAAAGACCCAGTGTTTTTTTGCGTTTGCTTCATTTAATTAGTTTCTCTGTTTCGAGTATGCCACTTTTATTTTTTCATATTTTTTGGAAACCAAACATTGTCATTACCATTGAACCTACCTTGTTTTGTGGCCCAGGAACATTGCTTTTGGCGAAATTATCAGGGGCTAAAAGTCTGCTTCATATCCAGGATTTCGAACTGGATGCAATGTTAAAACTTGAGATGGGAAAACATGGTTTTTTTACTCGCCTAGGTTATAAAATAGAATCATGGATTATGAGAAACTTTGATGCTGTTTCAACTATTTCTCATAGTATGGTTAAATCGGCAAAGAATAAACTCAATGGTTCGAATACCCCAATTTTTTATTTTCCTAATTGGGTTGACGTCGATTATATTAGGCCAAGTATGGATGATGATTTTTTTCGGCAGAAATGGGGTATTTCGGCTGATAAAAAAGTGGTTATTTATTCTGGAAACTTGGGTGAAAAACAAGGTTTGGAAATGGTTTTGGAAGCTGCCAGCAGGCTTTCTAGCGATGAAGATGTAATTTTTCTATTAGTAGGGTCGGGTGCGGCTAAAGATCGTTTAGTAAACCTAGCCAGACAAATGGGGCTAACAAATGTTGAATTTCATCCAGTTCAACCTTATCGTCAGTTGCCTGCATTAATGGCCATAGGCGATATTTTTTTGGTTGTACAAAAAAAAGGGGTGGCTGATGCGGTATTGCCATCAAAATTGACCACAATTCTTGCAGCAGGAAAAAATGCATTAATTACAGCTGAAAAAGAGACCGAATTAGGGCTTCTATGTGAAAAATATCCCGGTATTGCTAAGCGTGTTGTTCCTGATGATGCAGGCAGTTTCACTGATGCCCTAGAAGAAATGTTGCAAGAAATTAACGCCAAAAATTCCAACATTAACCAAGTGGCTAGAAAATATGCCGAAAATTTTTTGGACAAAGAAAAAGCGTTAGGAGATTTTTCCCGCAACTTGAATTTATTAGCGGCAAAAAATTGATTTATACAATAGTTGTTGTTTGTATTAAAAATTAAAAAACGGCATAAATTACGGAGTTTGTCAGCATGATTTTTGTAACAGGTGGTGCGGGTTTTATTGGTTCCAATTTTATTTTGAATTGGATCAAAAGCAATGCTGAAGAGGTTGTTAATTTAGATAAATTAACTTACGCCGGCAACCTGGAAAATTTGGCTTCTGTACAAGCTAATTCCAAGCATATTTTTATTGAGGGAGATATTGGTGACTTAGAATTGGTCACTAAATTGCTGGATAAATATCAACCAAGAGCAGTGATTAATTTTGCCGCTGAATCCCACGTTGATCGTTCTATCCATACGCCAGAGGCATTTGTAAAAACCAATATGCTAGGTACATTTTGGTTGTTGGAGGCGGTCAAAAACTATTGGAACAGGCTCGATGAAATTGCGAAAAATAATTTCAGGCTTCTGCATGTTTCAACGGATGAAGTTTATGGAACATTGGATAAGCAAGCTCCGGCTTTCAATGAAGAAAATCGTTATGAACCGAATAGCCCGTATTCGGCCAGTAAAGCAGCGAGTGATCATTTGGTTCGTTCTTATCACCATACCTATGGTTTGCCTGTCTTGACTACTAACTGTTCTAACAATTATGGCCCTTTTCAATTTCCTGAGAAATTAATCCCACTAATGATAGTAAATGCACTAGAGGGAAAATCATTGCCAATTTATGGTGATGGCCAGCAAATTCGAGACTGGCTTTACGTTGAGGATCATTGTGTGGCAATCTGCAAAGTTTTAGAATCTGGCAGTGTGGGAGAAACTTACAATATAGGAGGTTGGAACGAAAAGCCTAATCTTGATATTGTTCATGAAGTTTGTTCAATTCTGGATGAGTCAAAACCACGTTCAGATCAGAAAAGTTATCGAGAACAAATAACTTATGTGAAAGATCGTCCTGGCCATGATCGCCGCTACGCTATTGATGCCAGAAAGATTGAACGCGAGTTAAACTGGAAGCCGGCAGAAACTTTTGAAACTGGTATTCGCAAGACGGTACAGTGGTATTTGGAAAATTGGCAATGGATTGCAAATGTACAATCTGGCGTTTATAGGGATTGGGTTGAAAAAAACTACGTTGGCCGCACTTGATGAGGATATTGTTGCTTGGGAAAAATGGTCAGCTTGGATGGGAGTTACAACGCAGTCTATTACCCTTAGGGGAGGTGATTGCTGTAGCAAGAGATGGTCAGAATTTTTGTGGCGATCTAATGAATTTAAAAGGTTTAGCTAATACAGTAAAGAAAATAAGACCCGATGTTATTGTTAATGCTGCCGCCTATACTGCTGTAGATCAAGCGGAAAATGAAGCTGATTTAGCGCGTATTATTAATTCTGATGCACCAGAAGTTTTGGCAAAAGAAGCAAAAATATTAGATGCTTTACTTATCCATTTTTCGACGGATTATGTTTTTGACGGCCAGGGTGATCATGCCTGGTTGGAAACAGATGCAACTAATCCTCTGAATGTTTATGGTGTAACAAAACTAGCTGGCGAACAGGCAATACGAAATATAAACTGTAAGCACTTAATATTTCGTACTAGCTGGGTATTTAGTCCCCGGGGCAATAATTTCGCAAAAACCATGTTAAGACTGGCCCAAGAGCGAAACAGTCTAACGGTTATTGATGATCAATATGGTGCCCCGACTGGGGCGGAATTACTTTCAGATATAACAGCGCATGCTATTCGAACTGTGCTGCAACAATCCGGTTTAGAAGGGTTGTATCATGTTGCTGCTGCTGGTGAGACTAGTTGGTATCATTATGCACGATTTATTGTCGATTCTGCGTTAAAAGCAGGGGTAAATTTAAAAATCAAACCTGATCAAATAAAGTCGGTTCCCAGTGAGGCATTTCATGTCGCTGCGAAGCGGCCAAAAAATTCGCGTTTGAATACAGCAAAACTCGAAAAAGCGTTCAATCTCAAAATGCCGCATTGGAAAACCGGAGTTTCCCGAATGTTGACTGAAATTATAGAGAACAAGTTATGACACAACGCAAAGGCATCATTTTGGCCGGTGGTTCTGGAACGCGGTTATATCCAGTCACCCAGGTTGTTTCCAAACAATTATTACCCATTTATGATAAGCCAATGATTTACTATCCCCTCAGTACATTGATGTTGGCTGGAATCAGGGATATTTTGATTATCAGTACGCCACAAGATACTCCTCGTTTTCAAGAGTTATTAAAAGATGGCGCTGATTGGGGGCTTAATTTACAATATGCAGTGCAACCAAGCCCTGATGGATTGGCGCAAGCGTTTATAATTGGAGAGCAATTTATTGGCAGCGATCCTTCCGCATTGATGTTGGGGGATAATATTTTTTACGGACATGATTTGCACTTGGTTTTAGAACGCGCAGCAAATCAAACTGATGGCGCTACTGTTTTCGCCTATCGTGTTAATGATCCCCAGAGGTATGGCGTTGTCGCGTTCGATGGGCTTGGCAAAGCCACCGCACTTGAAGAAAAACCTCAAAACCCCAAAAGCAATTATGCAGTGACTGGATTGTATTTTTATGATAACCAGGTTGTTGATATCGCTAAAGATCTTAGGCCATCCGAACGGGGGGAGCTGGAAATCACGGATGCAAACCGGGTTTATCTGGAACAAAAACAATTAAATGTTGAAACTTTAGGGCGTGGATATGCCTGGTTAGACACCGGCACACATGAAAGTATGAATGAGGCAAGCTTATTTATTCAAACAATCGAACATCGACAGGGATTAAAAGTAGCCTGCCCTGAAGAAATTGCTTATCGAAACGGTTTTATTGATGCGGAAAAACTGGAACAATTAGCGAAGCCTCTTGAGAATAACGGTTATGGAAAGTATTTACAGCAATTATTAAGAGAAGATATTATTTAATGAAAGCAACGCCTACTGCTATTCCAGATGTTATCCTATTAGAACCAAAAGTCTTTGGTGATAATAGAGGTTTTTTCTTTGAAAGCTTCAATCAGAAGCAATTTGAAGAGGCAACAGGACAAAAAGTGCAATTTGTTCAAGATAACCATAGTCGATCCTCAAAAGGAGTGTTAAGAGGATTGCATTATCAAATTAAACACCCCCAGGGTAAGCTGGTTCGCGTAGTTCGAGGTGCCGTTTATGATGTGGTAGTTGATATTAGGAGATCTTCGCCGACTTTTGGGCAGTGGGTGGGGGTGGAGTTAAATGAAGAAAGTCATCGTCAACTTTGGATTCCTGTTGGTTTTGCACATGGCTTTGTTGTTTTAAGCGATTCTGCAGATTTCCTTTATAAAACGACTGACTATTACGCGTCTGATTTTGAAAGATGTATTATATGGGATGATCCTGAAATCAATGTTGATTGGCCATTAAAAGTACAACCATTAGTGTCAGCTAAAGATAAACTCGGCTCGCCATTTTCTAATGCAGAGGTGTTTTCTTGAATCCACATATGCTGTATTCTACTTCTCCAGTATTTTTGGAGAAGAGTCTTTTGTTTTCATTGCATTGTCAGCTGATAAACCATGTGGTCGTTGGATGTTTAAAAACCCGATTATGGGTAAACTTTTAGTCTTTTATTTTTTTGCTTATGTTTTCTGTCTATATATTTGTTATTTCAGTCGTATTTAAAACCAGGTGGGACATTAGCGGTTTATGAAACTCATCACAAATGTTTATGGCTTTCTGTCTAAAACAGAGTTAGCACACCTGTGTGTTAATGGTAGTCAAATATAACAATGAATGAAATTTAAGTAATGCGACACTTTTCTACCTCGCCTAAAGCAATGCTGAAAAGCTTTATCAAGAACAGGTCTCTTATTTATCAAATGAGTAAACGTGAAGTGATTGGTCGTTATAAAGGTTCAGTTATGGGGTTGCTATGGTCATTTTTTAATCCAGTCCTGATGCTGATAGTTTATACCTTTGTGTTTAGCGTAATTTTTAAGGCGCGCTGGCCGGGTGTGACTAATAATCTTGAATTTGCAGGTATTTTATTTTCAGGATTGATTGTCTATACATTATTTTCTGAATGTATATCCAGAGCGCCTAACTTGATTCTCAGTAATGTAAACTATGTAAAAAAAGTAGTGTTCCCATTAGATATATTTCCTTGGATAGCATTAGCTTCCAGTCTATTCCATGCTTTCATTAGCATTGCGGTTCTTCTGGGCTTCATGTTACTTTTGAGGGGGGCAATACCTTGGACGGCCCTGTTTTTTCCTCTAATTATACTTCCTTTACTATTACTAGTAATGGGTATCTCCTGGGTGCTTACATCACTTGGAACCTTCATTCGTGATATAGGGCAGGGCATTGGAATTATTATGATGGCAATGATGTTTCTGAGCCCCATTTTTTACCCTGCATCTGCTTTTCCGGTATCGTATCGTATGTTCTTTTACTTAAACCCACTAACGTTTATTATTGAACAGTCGCGGGCAGTATTATTATGGGGTGAATTGCCTGATTGGACAGGGTTAGGCGTGTATTTTATGGTGAGTTTGTTTATCGCATGGTTGGGTTTTGCCTGGTTCCAGAAAACACGAAAGGGGTTTGCCGATGTCCTCTGATATTGCGATTCGAGTTCAGAATGTTACCAAGGCTTATCAGATTTATGACAAGCCACAGGATCGGCTTAAGCAGAGCCTGTGGCGTGGTCGTAAGCAGTTCTATCGAGAATTCAAGGCATTGGATAATGTGTCCTTTGAAGTCAAAAAAGGTGAAACCGTTGGTATTATCGGGCGTAATGGCTCGGGAAAATCGACCTTGCTTCAAATTATTTGCGGCACACTTGCGCCCTCATCCGGCACAGTTGAAGTCAATGGTCGCGTAGCTGCCTTGTTAGAATTGGGTGCAGGCTTTAACCCAGAATTTACGGGTAAAGAAAATGCCTATATGAATGCCACTATTCTTGGTTTATCAAAAGAAGAAATAGATGCCAAGTATGATGAGATTGTTGCTTTTGCGGATATTGGAGATTTTGTCGATCAGCCCGTAAAGACATATTCCAGTGGGATGTATGTTAGGCTGGCATTTGCAGTAATTGCGCATGTGGATGCAGACATTTTGGTTATTGATGAAGCGTTGGCTGTAGGCGATGCAATTTTTACTCAGAAATGCATGCGTTTTTTGCGCCGGTTCATGGGAAATGGAACGGTATTGTTTGTTAGTCATGATACAAATGTAATAAATAATCTATGCCAGCATTCTGTCTGGCTATCCCATGGTACTAAGCGGATGTTTGCTGATGCCGAGTCAGTAAGTAAGGCTTATTTGCAGTATTGTAATCAGAAACTTTATGGCGAAAGTATTAAGCTCAGTTCTGTAAATAACCTCAAAGAGCATGATCTAAAAAACAGTGATGCTGTGAAAAAAGAAGATGTCAGAATAAGCTTTTTCGAGGACATAACTAATTCTGACGGTTGGAAAACGGGAGTAGCTGATATTGTTGGCGTTGAAATGATGTCTCTCGATGAAAAACCAATCATGCTAATCGAGGGCGGGGAAAAAGTTATTTTGAAAATTTGCGTACATGTACATCAAAGCCTATCTAGTCCTATCATTGGTTTTTTTGTAAAGGATAAACTGGGTCAGTCATTATTTGGTGAACATACATATACTTATATTCAGCCGCCTTGTTCAGCTCATTCCGGAGAAATCCTTGAGGCAAGATTTATTTTTAACTTACCGCTGTTTCCAAATGGTGATTATTCAATGACCGTTTCTATTGCGGATGGAGACCCAAACAATCACACACAACACCACTGGTTACATGATGCGGTGATTATTCATGTCCAGTCTAATAAACTACGTTACGGACTGGTCGGAATTCCTTTTGAATCAGTCACAATGATAAAATACGAAAAGCTTAATGAATAAGATGAAGAGCAGTGTCAACGTGCCGGTTTTTGTTTCATCAGATTCCAGAGTATCAGTTGGAAATTTCACCTACGGCAATCCGCGTCTAATGATATGGTCAGAAAATGAACGTATAGAGATTGGTTCATTTTGCTCAATTGGTGATAATGTAACAATTTTTGCAGGAGGTGAACATAACTCTCACTGGGTTACAACTTACCCTTTAAGGATCGCTTTTGGTGATAATTTAGCCAATAAAGATGGTCATCCGGCCAGTAAGGGGCCGACAAGGATTGGACATGATGTGTGGATAGGATTTGGAGTCACTGTTCTTTCTGGAGTAACAATTGGTAATGGTGCAATACTCGGTGCCTGCTCTGTAGTAACAAAAGATGTTCCTCCTTATCATATTGTGGTTGGAAATCCCGCTAGGTCGATCAGGCAGCGATTCTCGGATAAACACATTAAGAAATTAAGCGATATTCAGTGGTGGAACTGGCCTATCGAAAAGATAAAGAAAAATAGTCATTTGCTTTGCGATTCAAATATAAATGAATTTATCAGGAAGTTTAGTTAAATGCCCTATAAAAAATTAGTTAATTCATCCATGCTCATCAATCCTGACCGAGTGACATTATCGGCATGGACAGGCCATATACCGTTTGCTGTTACGCTGATAACTAAATTAAAACCAAGAATATTTGTTGAATTGGGAACCCATACGGGAAATTCTTATTTGGCCTTTTGCCAGGCCGTAGAAGAAAAGAAATTAGATACTAAATGCTATGCCGTAGATACATGGGCTGGTGACGAACATTCTTTCCATTATGGAGAAGATGTGTTCCGAGACCTTAATGAATATCATAAAAACCGTTATGCAAGATTCTCCACGTTGATGCGAATGACTTTTGATGCAGCAACATCGTATTTTAGTGATGGAACTATTGATCTTTTACATATAGATGGACTGCACACTTATGAAGCCGTTAAACACGATTTCGAAATGTGGTTACCAAAAATGTCGGAGCGTGGTGTTATCCTATTTCATGACACTAATGTCAGGGAGCGTAATTTCGGTGTTTTCAAATTTTGGGAGGAAATACAACCTCTTTACCCTCATATAGAATTCGATCACTCATTTGGCCTTGGGGTTCTGTTTGTTGGTAAAAAATCATCAAATAAAATAAAGAACCTCATATCCGAGTGGGGTGACAAGAGGGTGAAAAAGTTATTTGCTTTTCTGGGTGAACGACTTATACAAAAGTACGAAATCACTGCCCTGAATCAAACAGTTGTGGAGCAGGATGTAAGGATTGAGGCGCTTTCAACTGAACTCAAGAGTACATTGGACATGATGGGCGAACGCGATGAGCAGATCACTGCCCTGAATCAAACAGTTGTGGAGCAGGATGTAAGGATTGAGGCGCTTTCAACTGAACTCAAGAGTACATTGGACACGATGGGCGAACGCGATGAGCAGATCATTTTTCTTAGGCGTACCATAGACGAACTGGAGAAGGGTGTAGTCGAGCGTGAAAATGTAATCAGTGAATATAAAATGTCTACTTCTTGGCGGGTTACGCTTCCATTTAGGTATGTTGGGTACAAGTATAGATTCGTCCAAAAAATAATTAAGTCGGCTTTTAAAGCAATACTGAATATCCCGGCAGCAATTTCATTGTGGGGAGTAAGGGGGGTAAGCGTTAAAGTGATTCGTAGGTTCCGTGAGGGGGGGTGGCGAATGTTATTGGGCCGTTCCAATGCTTTTCACCTACTGAATACGCAATACTCGCCCAACAAGCAAATAGTAGAGCAGTTTCAAAAAACAGTTGCGGTGTCCAAAAAAAGTGATGAGCAACAATCTTTAGCTGTCCATACCAATGTTCAATCATCGTCTGGTCTTCGTACTATCGTTTGCATCATTAATGAATATGATTTGATGACTCAACTATACCGAGTGATCAATTATTCAGAAGCATTGATGACAATGGGATATAACTATCAGATTATTAGTGAAAACGAAGTTACTGATAATTTAACCATAGATGCAGATATCTTGGTGCTTAATCGTATTGTCTGGACATCAGCCATTGATGCGTTGATACAGCAATTTAAAAAATTAGAACGTCCAGTGATCTTCGATATTGATGACTTTGTATTTGACTCATCTCAGATTGACCTTCTTCGGGCAACCAATGGAGGTTGTGATAGCCTCAGACAGCAATTTCTATCATTTATGGATGGAATTTCCAAAACCATGAGCTTATGCGATACGGTTACCGTTTCAACTTTTGCGCTCAAGGAGGAGGTAGAGAAAGTCGGAATGTCTGCATATATTTTGCCAAACAACATTGGTAAGAAACAAATTGATCTAGCTAGGCAGATTACAATAGAAAAGACTGCGAATCCAACCATAAAAAGAATAATCCGAATTGGATATTTCAGTGGTACTAAAACGCATGAAGAGGATTTTGCAGAGTGTGCGGATGCTTTGCTATCTGTGCTCTTAGACTGCTCCGATGTTGAGCTGTTAATCGTTGGCCACCTTGATCTTCCCACCAGTTTTAATGAAATCGAACATCGCATATTTCGAAAACCATTGATGCCGTATAACGATATGCTTAGGGAATTGGCTACCATAGATATCAATCTTGCACCGCTTGAATTAAACAATGCTTTTACTGATTGCAAAAGTGAACTGAAGATATTTGAAGCGGCACTGTTTGGTATTCCTACCATTGCTTCTCCCACTACGACCTTTTCAGCGACGGTTGCGCATGGCCGTACCGGTTTCCTGGCTGCTTCCATGGAGGAATGGCGTAAAGCACTCATGCTTCTCGTAAGAGACAAAGAACTGCGTTTTCAAATAGGAGAAGCAGCCAGTAACGAAATTGCCCCCCGATATTTCATTGATACCACAGTCAATAAAGCAAAAATAATTTACGAGGCTGCGTTAACAAAATCGTTGCGCCAAAAATTTGATCCAGAACAATTTTCATTGCCGACGGAAGATCGACCATTGGTTACTGTTGTTTCAATTCTCTATCGGAAAGCGAGAGAAGTTCGTTATTTCCTTGAATCGCTCAGACGCCAGGATTTCCCGGGGAGAATCGAAATAATCTTAGTTGATGATCAGACACCTGATGAGTCTGTTGCTGTTGTTGAGGATTATAGAAAATGGATGAGAGATACACATGGCGCAGGTGGTCGAATTGATATCCAGATATTAAGTAATAAAATTAACATTGGGAATTGCGGCAGTAGGAATCTGGCAATTAATGAAGCTCGTGGAGATATTGTCATAGTTGTAGATGCGGACTGCATGATTAATCGCTCTTTTCTTTCTTACCATTACAATGCATTTTTAAAGGGTGATAGCGATGTCGCTATCGGGCCAATCAATATAGAAACACATGATAGACCACCGTTGTCTGTTCTTGGACAACACGAGGCCGCGATATCTCTTGCAGAAATTGAGAGCCTCCCACAAGACCCCATAAACCAGGCAAGTTTTGTGAATTGTATTACGCGCAATTTTTCAATTCGGCGTACTTTTCTTAAAGATGTTCTTCAAGCCCCACTGTTTGATGAATCATTCAGCTATTCCTCTGATCCCCAGTCAGGTTTTGGTTGGGAAGATGTTGAAATGGGCTATCGCCTCTATGTGTCTGGGGCTCGTATTAAATATTTACCGGATACCGTATCTATTCATGTTTCCCATGAGTCTTCTGCCAACGAGTCCGAGAAACCATTACGTTCCTTACGGAACTTTCGCAGGCTATTTAACAAGCACCCAGATATTTTGTTAGCATCCCGGCAATGGAGCATAAAGACATATGAAGCAATACTTGCCTGGGCACGCTCAGTTGGAGCGGATTTGAATAACAATGTTGACTATCAATGGCTGGAAAAGCGTTTTCTCCGCTATAGGCAAGCGCCAATTATTATTGATAAACACAAAAAATTACGGGTGCTGACATATCGTTGGCATGTCCCGCATCAGTATGAATTATATAAAACAGGCCACGAATTTACGCTATTGACAGGTTGTGGTACGGCATTATGTGATTATTGGGAATTTGGTAAGCGTCCAATGCCTAAGAATTGTTGTATGAAGTCTGTTGATCAAGTTGATATGAAAGACTTCGATTTGGCCATACTCCATTTTGATGAAAATGTATTACGACCAGATCTGTGCCAGGGCAAGGTGCCATCAGATTGGGGAGAAACGTTTCGCTGGTTCATTGATAATGTTGATTTGCCTAAGGTGGCTATTTGCCATGGAACACCGCAATTCATTGGCCAGTATGATGGTGCGTATAAAGAACATGACTTGGGCCAAGTATTGGACGATGAGCGTATGGCTTTGTTCAATATTCTTGATGATATTCCAGTGGTTTGTAACAGTTACCAGGCAGAATCAGAATGGGGATTTCAAAACAGCAGGACAATTTGGCATGGATTTGATCCGAGCGAATTTTCCCCGGGGCATTATTGTAATGACGGTGTTTTGGTTATGCAGCATGCAGCATTACTCAATCGCCCTCATTATAACGGTTTATTTGTTTATGAGGATGTTAAACAGTCATTGAATGGGCGAGTGGCTTTGGATTGTCTTCATGCACCTGATCCATCAGAACTGTATAAGTTCGACACTAACAATTGGGCTGTTGCAAAGTATCAGAACTATGTTCGTGAGATGGGCAAGTATAGTGTTTATCTTAATACGACAATTCGTTCACCAATGCCAAGATCGCGTGGTGAAGCCATGATGGCTGGTTTAATATCAGTTTCGCTCCAAAACCATGATGTGGATATGTTCATTAAGAATGGTATTAATGGCTTTTATGCAAATTCATCAGAAGAACTTGCGGAACAAATTATTTGGCTTTCAGAACATCCTCTTGCGAGGGAAAAAATAGCTCGAGAATCTCGTAATACTGCGATGAATATTTTTAACCAAGATAGATACTTGTCAATTTGGAACCAACTTCTCAGCAATATTTTGATTGGCGAGGTCAACTGATTATGTGCGGATTTGCTGGGATTATCTGGAAAAATGGTAAAACATCAAAAGATACCTCTGAGTTTCTTACATGCATGGATTCAATGCTGTACCATCGCGGACCTGACGATGGAGGCAATTATGTTGGTAAAGGATTTGCCGTTGCTCACAGGAGGCTGTCAATTATCGATGCTAATCATGGACATCAGCCAATGGTATCTGATAATGGAAGGGTTGGAATAGCATATAATGGTGAAATTTATAATTTCCGCCAGATAAGAAGGGAGCTTGAAGAACAGGGATATAAATTTCAAACAGACTGTGATACTGAGGTTTTTCTTACCCTTTTTCTGCGGGATGGCGAAGCCTGTTTTGATAAATTAGATGGGATGTTTACTGCGTTTATATGGGACTTTCGCATTCATGAAAACGGGCGGTTTTACCTTGTTAGAGATCAACTTGGAATAAAGCCTTTATATTTATATGAGGATGAGAGTAAATTCGCATTTAGCAGTGAATTACTACCATTACTGAAGATTGAGGGCCTGGATCTTGCTCCAGATCCGGTTGGCTTGGTTTCATATCTTACATATCGTTACACTCAGGCACCGTATACGCTGTTTAAAAATATCAAAAGAGTGGAAGCTGGAACCTATGTGCATATTCACCAAGGCCGATCTTCCAAGTGGAGGTTTTGGGATTTGCCGTTAAATGACAATAGTTGCGAATTGAACGAAGATGAGGCAGCGGCTGAATTGAAAAGGCTGCTTCGGGAATCAGTAGCTCAGAAACAGATGTCTGATGTCCCAGTTGGTCTCCTTCTTAGTGGTGGATTAGATTCAAGTGCAATTGCTGTCCTCTGCGCTGATATCGGAGTTTCTTTAACATCATTTAATATCGGTTTCCCTGATTTGAATGAGTTTTCTTATTCTAAAGCTGTTGCTAAAAAATTTAATCTACCACATTTTACGGTTGAGACTTCTCTAGAAGAGATTACTGCCCAGTTTGAACGGGTTGTGGCGGCTCTAGATGAACCCATCGCTGACCCCGCTTGTTTTCCTCTCCATATTCTTTGCAATTCTATAAAAGAGCATGTTACTGTTGTTTTATCGGGTGAGGGGAGTGATGAGATGCTTGGCGGTTATCCGCAGTACAGACATGTATTGGAAACCCCACCGTCGCCTCAACGGGAAAAGTTTGAGCAGTTCCTGAATTTTAGTTGGTATTTCGGTCAACACGACATGCCTGTTAAACGATGTGTACCAGTGTCGCGACTTTATTTGCAGAGAATTTATTTTGAAGAAAGATCGTTGCTTGATGGTATGCTTGCGTATGATCTCAAAACATGGCTTCCTGAAAATCTAATGGCAAAGGCAGATAAAGTACTTATGTCTCATTCTTTAGAAGGCAGGTTTCCGTTTTTGTCTCCAAAGATCCTGAAATTCGTGTCTAGCCTTCCTGAGGATTTTAAACTGGGTTCGAGTGATGGAAAGGCGGTGCTCCGCCGAGCATTTGCCAACGACCTTTCGAAATCAGTTTTGACTCGTCCGAAGATGGGATTTTCAGTTCCTGTGAATGATCTCCTATTGCAAATGAAAGAACGATTATATAGTTTGCTTAATCCAGAAGAAAAGGGAATATTTGCTGACTTGATTGATTATAAGATGCTAAGGCAGGACTTCGATGATCATTTTTCTGGCCAACGGGAGAATTCCCTATGGTTATGGACGATCTTCGTCCTTTTGCAGTGGCAGAGCCTGGTTTTTGACTAAAAATGGAGTTGAAGATATGAGTTGTAAGGGTAGAAAGAACATTCCAATGGATAATAAGATGCTTCTTGAAATGCAAAGTGCTTCAAGAGACGATATTGGAAGCTTTTTCTGTGCTGGAGAAGGCTTAGAGATTGGTGCTGGTTCACGTCCAACAAAAGTTTCGCCAGGTGCAATTATACATTATGCAGATAAACGCACCCCAGATGAACTGAAAACCTATTTTGCATCAGATGATATTGTAAACGTTGAGAGTTTATCATCCTTTAGCGGAAGAAAATTCGATTTTGTTATTGCCCATCATGTGCTTGAGCACAGTGCAAATGTAATTCAAACTTTAATTGATTGGATATTCCTCCTTAAAAATGGAGGAACCCTATACATTAGCCTGCCCAATAGGCACATCACTCCTGATGCTGCTCGTTTACTAACTCCACCGACACATTTTTTGTTAGATTATATATATCAAGCAACTGAAGATGATTATGAGAGTCGTGAACATATCTGTAGCTTTCTTTGGGGTTGGATAGATGTAGGTGGCTTGCAAGGAAAAACCAAGCTTGAGTCAGCAGAGTGTGTTGCTTCTGCATTGAATAGTGAGACAAATGATTTACATTGGCATACCTTTAATATTGATACTTTTAATTTTGTCGTGAATATGGCTGCCATCCTTTCTGGATATACAATGGAACTTTTGCTTTCCCAAGATGGTTTTAACAATCAGGATGAACATAGATTGGTCTGCAAAATGACGAAAAATTCTGGGAAAAAGCCAAAGGAAATAATGGACTTATTAGATATCCATAAGCGTCTCCGCAATGTTATAAATGATGTTGCTCTTGAAAACATGGAAGGTAAAGCGACCTATGCATTGTCTAAGGGAAATAAGGGGAAAATTTTTGCCATTGAAAAGGGCAAGATGCGTTGGATTAGATCGCCACGCACGCTTGATGAGAGAGGACTAAACGGAGTTGATTATACTTATTTTGAAATAAGTGGGGCGCAACAAAACCTCATTGGCAAAGATATTACTGATTATCTTCCGGACAGGCGTTTGGCCATTATAGAACGTCTGCATGGAAAGGAAAAAGACATTGGTATTGAACTTTCTCCAGGTGCAATACCAATTATCGAGAAGAGTAAATTTAATGTGGTCTATGTTGATAAATTTGATCATGCTATTAATGCAGACTCCTATCTTCAGGGGAAGCCGGTTTCCATAGACTTTCTACTAGGCGGCAAGTTGCTTGATGAAGTTCTGGAGCATAATAAATATGGATTCTTGGTCTCAAGTCACGTCATTGAGCATATCCCCGACTTCATACAGTTTTTCAAATCTGCTGCAACTATTCTTGAAAATGGTGCCAGATTAGTAATGTACGTTCCAGATAAACGTTATACTTTTGATGTATTACGCAAACCTTCTTCAATAAAAGATATCGAACAAGCTCACAGGCTACGACTCCGTCACCCTTCCCGTTCCATGGCTAAAGATGTATACATTAACTCAGATTTCAAAGCAGATGCGGAGAAACTGTGGGGCAAATCTTACACCCCTATGCCATCCTACGAATACCATCAGGCGCTGACGATTTCAAAAGGGATGGAGTTAGAAAGCGCAGATTTGCATTGCTTTACATTCACACCGGAATCATTCAAGACATTGATTAATCATGTCATTGAAGAATATATACCTGATTTTGAAGTTCTTGAAATAACAGAAACAGGTTATGGGCAAAATGAATTCATTGTTGATCTTATCCTGAAAAAATAATTGTTTAGAAACTATGTTGTATAAAGGAATGAAGTGGATGCCGGGGTAGAAACAATTCAACGCTGTTTCCCCCGGGATCCTAGTAATTTTTGCACATTGTTTAACAATGTACGGCTTTTATTTATCAGTTATGGTTTTTATATATAAATTAGCAGTGTTTTTTTGAGGATCTATGGTATCCCAATATTGTGAATAAACCAGTTGAAAGCATCCAAAATGCTGCCGGTAATGGTACAGGGGCCTGGCCAATGATTTCATCGGCTGAATGTAATGTAAATTCTACGCGTAGTCCGGTAGGGTTGTCAGTTTCAGTGAATGGGAGGGGAGCATTGTTTAGTTTAAAATACAATGAGTTAAGTCCGTCAATAAAACCTGAATTAAATTCAAAAGAGGTATCTAGCGCAGTAAAATCTCCTCGATTGGGGAAAAGAAAAGAATCAGCATCAGGATTGCCATTCAATAAGACACCGATTCCTGCATTATCGGATGTCCATACTCCACCTAATTGTGCTGTATTTGGGTCGAAGCCAGTCAAATCAAAAGTGGTTTTGTAAATATAATCGCCAGGTGCGACGTTGGCTTGTGTTGAAGGGGTAATCCATGCTGACGATGAATTATCCTCTAGCCAAGGTCCAACAGGATAACCGCCAGAAGATTTAAAAACTACAGGACTAATTGTAACAATTGGCCCAGAGATTAGTTCATAATTAGAATCAGTAGAGCCATGTTGTTGAACATTTCCATTGCTATCAACACCCGTATTAAAAATTTGAAATTCAGCAACACCAGCATCAGCAATAATTGGCGCAAGAGTGAGTAATAAAATTCTAAAATGTTTTGATCTTTTCATAATATAATTCTCCGTTATTGATGACTATCGAAAGCCTATAAGATACTTGACAAAATAGGTATAAGCTATTGTACATAAGTACTAATCTAAAATGAACAATAAAAATCCGAAAAAGAAAGATCAAGTGGATATTTTATTGTCTACATATAATGGGCTTCCTTATCTAGCTGATTTTTTGCAATCGATACGTTCACAAACATTTGGCGCATGGAATTTGATTGTTAGAGATGATGGGTCCAGTGATCAAAGTGTTGATTTTTTGGATGACTTTAGGGGTTGTTATATAAATAGAGTTGAGATTTCAATTGGTAAGAACAACCTGGGAATAATTAATAGTCTAAACGAAATTTACAAATTATCGAAGTCCCCTTATGTTTTGTTCGCTGATCAGGATGATGTTTGGTGTGAACAAAAAATTGAATTATCTCTTGAAAAAATCAAGGTATTTGAGAGAGATCTGGGTAAGGATGTGCCAATTGTTGTTTTTTCAGATATGGAAGTTACAAACGAAAAGTTGGATTTAATTTCTCCTTCTTTTTTATCATACATGAGTTTAGATCCGGACTGGTCTCAGCAATTAAAAAACCTTCTAGTACAGAATGTTGCATCAGGTTGCTCTATGATGATGAATCGTGCTTTATTTGAAAAAGCCTTTCCAATTCCATCAAATGCAATTATGCATGATTGGTGGGTTATGTTAGTTGCTTCTGCCTTTGGAAAAATAGTTTATTTGAATGAAGCTACACTAAAATACCGGCAGCATTCGAATAATACAATTGGAGCAAGACCTATAGGTGTTTCGTTAGGGTGGAAATTACTACTTGATAATCCTGGTTTTATTCACGACAGAATTTATTCAACTCAACGACAGGCTAGAGAGATGATAAGAAGGTATAAAGGTCAACTTAGGCCTTCTGATAGAGAGCTGGTAAAAAACTATGCTTATCTATCAAGGAAGAATTTTTTTAATAAATGGTGGGTAATTATCAGATACCGGTTTCATAAAAGTTCTTTGGCAAAGTCAATTGTGTTTTATTGGTTAGTTTGATTTTGAAATGGCTTTTTAAATTCGCCGGTCTGAGCGAGTATTGATCTCTGCTTTTGCTGTGCCGGTTTAGTGTAGCCACTTCATTGGCGCTGTAAATTCTGTTTATGAAGTTATTTAAAACACTAAACGACAAAGCAAAACGAATAACCGAACATCTAGATACACCAGAAATGACAATACCTCTATGATGCTTGACTAGGGTATTACGCTTAGTTACACTAAGTTATAACTTTTGTAATAACGATAAAGTAGCGCCATGCTAAAAGTAAAGATCACCTCAATCGGAAATTCTATGGGTATTGTGCTTCCTAAAGAAGCACTGACAAAATTAAAGGCTAACAAAGGCGATGTATTGTATTTAGTTGAAGGACCTGAGGGCCTAACCCTTACTCCTTACCAACAAGATTTTGAACAACAAATGAAAGCCGCTGAAAAGGTAATGGATAAATACCGAAATGCTTTACACGAACTGGCAAAATGAAAGAGCCTATCTGGGTTTTGCAGGATACAGTAACCGCTGTTCATCAAATGTTATTGGCTGAACATGGAGGATTATCTGGAATACGAGATGAAGCTCTATTGAAGCCTGCATTAGCTCGCCCACACCAACTCTTTGCAAATACAGAAGATCTTTCAATGCCTAAATTGGCAGCTGCCTATAGCTTTGGTTTGGCAAAAAACCATCCCTTCGTAGATGGAAATAAGCGAGTTGCACTAACTGTGGCAGCCGTCTTCTTAGAATTAAATGGATATACTCTTGTTGCTCCTGAATCAGAAACTGTGGTGATTTTTGAAGAGCTGGCAGCAGGAAACTTAGAGGAAGCCAGCCTTGCTAATTGGTTTAAAGATTCGTCCATTTTAAAAAAATAATTGTGAGCCAAACTATGGCCATTTCTATCTATTTTTTGAGTCACCCCCATCCTTCTCAAGATGAAGAAGGATGGGGGATAAGAAACAAACGCCAGGCTATTAAGGCCAGGGGCTAATATCAATAACCTTGATGATTTCGGCGGTTTTAGCGTTAACCAGAACAATCATGTCCTTAACTGGGCCACGCAAAGCCAGCCATTTTACATCTTTTTTAGATTTCCACGGCTCCAAAGCGGATAACCTGGTCTCCTTAAACTTGTACAAATCATAAATCTTTTGAAAGGGCTGGGCGCGTTTCAGTATAAGCGTCTTGACTTGGGATAAAGGCACAAATAATTCAGGTAACTGTGGCCAGTCCGGTCCGCCTTGAACGCTGGAAAATAAAATTTCTTTTCTGCGCGCCAGGTCTTTGGATTTAACAGAACCAACCCATCTGGGCGCAAACCAACTGACCCTGCCGTATTTATTACCTTGCTGTTCGGCTGTTTTCAGGCTTTCAGGGTTTAAATCGCTGGCGCGAGTTACATCAAAACGATCACTATTAAAAACCACAAACGCGGGTCGTCCTTCAAAAACGGTTGACATGCCATAACCTAAAGCAGAGAGTTGCAATAATGCAATCACAGCCAAATCGAAAGGCAAGGAAGGTTTGTTTTTTTTAAAAACAATGAAAGTAATGACAGGGCCAATGGTAATATCCACAGCTAAAACAATCAAAAATATTTCGGTTACGCCGACTGCTTCATGCAAAGGGGATGGATACCAGACAAAAAACACGAAAATAATGGCAATGACAGCAATCAATGCCGAAATAGCTAGATGAATAAGAAAAGCCTGAAATTTATCTTTCATAGCAAGGTCTCTGTTGATAAAACAAGTTAATATTAACGAAATGACGGGAGCTGCTTGTGCTGCAAAAACAGCATTGCTAATCTAAGCATAGATAAAAAATGACAATAGTCCAGGTTGAAGCATTAGCTAAGAAAAGAAGGTTTTTTACGGACAATCGAGGCTAAAATATGAATTAAGAGCTTAAAGCTTTAAAGTCTTGAAAAACCTTCTCCAGAGGGAGAAGGTTGGTTGAGGGGGAAATAAAAAAATCCCCACCCTATGAATGAGATGAAAATAAATTGGCTCTTAATTCACATTAAAGTCTTTCTATGCAGGGAGCACAAATTGCCAGAATGCTCCGGTTGAAAAGGACGAATAGACTAACGGCACTGTGAAGGTGCAAAAACCGACAAAACAGTTCCCAAGGGAGCAGGCATTCCCTGGCTGGCTGCGGTAATATTGGTTGTCGATGCGCAAGCCCAGTCGATAGGACCACTGATTCCGTTGGCAAGGGCAATCGCCAGGCTGGGCTGGTTGCCGGGGAGACCGGTACGAATAAAAGGAGCAAGAACCAGGGTGTTTTGAGCGGCACCAATGCCCGTAGTGACTGCATTATAGGTGATGGTGATAACGCCATTGGAGTTTGGCGCGGCTGGAAACAGCACCGAGTTGACATATTTACTGGTGGCGCCAAGATTGCCAGCTCGACTGTTCCAGGTGGTGACGGCAATATCCAGATCGAATTGTGAAATGGCTCCTTCAACCTCAATGAGTTTTTTTGCTCCTGAAGCCAGTCCCAAGCCTTCACTAAGCCGGGTTCTAATGGTGAATTGTTGATAGCTTGGCAAGGCAATAGAAGCCAGTACGCCAACAATCGCAACTACAATCAATAGCTCGATCAGGGTAAATCCAGATTGGTTGATAGTTTTGATCATGGATATTTTTTAAGGTGGGTAAAGCATATAAGATATTTTTTGAATTTTATAAGGAGTTGTCGTGGCATAACAAAAAAGCCTCGCGTGGAAAGTCAGCTCCAGGCAAGGCTTTTATGGCTAAACTCTAGAAAAGATTAGCGGCATGAAGAAGGAGCAAAACGGGCTTGAACTCCAGCAGCACCAAGAGCAGCAGGAGCTGCCGCCGCAAATTGTCCAACAGCAGCTGTGTTTGTATTTGATACGCAAGCCCAGTCGATAGCTCCAGGCGTACCAGCGGCAATTGCAGCTGTTAATGTAAGAGTAGCAGCACCGGTACGAACCATTGGTACTAATGATATTATGTCACCAGTAAGATCTGCTGCGCCTAAACCAACTGTATTCTCATTATAGTTGATGTTAATTACACCAGTTCCAGCGCCCCCAACTGGTGGGGGGCAAGGGCCAGCTGCAGCTGTTGCAGCGTCCATACAGATATTATCGACATATTTGCTGGTAGCCCCGAGGCTTCCGGATTGGGCATTCCAGGCTGTTACAACCTGATCCAGGTCATTTTGCGTGGCAGCACCATCAGTTGCAACAGCCAGTTTAGCACTAGCAGCCAAACCCAAACCTTCAGTAATCCGCGAACGAACCGTATAATCCTGATATGCTGGTACTGCAATCGACGCCAAAATACCGATGATCGCGACCACGATCATTAATTCGATCAGGGTAAAACCTTGTTGTGCTTTATTCATTGTGTGTTTCATGTTGTGTTTTTCTCGTAAAGTAGTTAATTACGAATTTAAAGATAGCAGAGAATATGCCAATGGCCAGGTGGTTGAGGGCTTTGCTAAGAGGCGATAGGGTTTGTTTTTGTTAAGTCGTTGAAAATTATTGTTTTGTCCTTGTTGGCTGAGTTGAAGCCTTGTTTTGATATTGTGATGCGGGTAACAGTTGTGTTATGCCGTTTGGTTTTGGAGCCTGTCGGTATTTGCGGGGATAGGGATTAAAAATTGACCATTTGTGACGTTTTTTGTCAGTTTGGTGTGGGAGGGGTTTGCCGCGATGTACAGGTTTAATGTTTTCAATCATTCGAATAATCGGGGCTGAAGTCCCTCTTACAACAATCGCGGCTAAAGCCTCTCCTACTTTGTTATTTGATGCTATATTCTCCGCACATCAAAATTTAGCTTTTTAATCCTCCTCACCCTTTTGCCTTCTCCAGCGACACTGCCATTAAGTTAAGACAAAGTGTAGGTTGGGTTAGCGGTAGCGTAACCCAACATTTTCTAGATTTTGTCGGGTTACGCTACCGCTAACCCGACCTACAAAATTGCAAATGCTCTTAAATATGAATTAATAGATAAATTTATCATTATAAATCAATATATTAGTATGATAACAACTGAATATGCAAAAACAGAAATTATGTAAATTATTGATTTTGTAATATAGGGTGTTTTTAGCTCTTAATTCGCATCTAACTTAATGGCAGTGAGGCGTTAGGTCGGAAAAAGAGATTGATGCGCTGGAAATTTTTCTTGATACTTTTGAAATTGTTACGCTCAATAACGAAATTGCAAAAGCGGGAGGGCTTTTTCGTAACCAGTTTTTTTCAAGTCATGGCGTTGGGTTAGCCGATGCTTTGATTGCGGCAACTAAAGAGAGTATCAACGCTCAGCTTGTCACTTTTAACAGCAAGCATTTCCCGATGCTCAGCAATGTTATTAAGCCGTATAATCGGATGTAAGCAGTGCCGCGATTATTTAAGATGATTGAAAGCACTAAATCGACACATCGCGGCTAAAGTCGTTCCAACATTTTGCTGACAGACTTGTTCTGATAAAAGTAGTCTTCAGGATGTGTTTGTACGTCAATTAGCCGGGTGCTATAATTACTAGCTGCTGATTATTGATTGAATGGTGTTTAAATGACTGCTTCCACCCAAACCAAACGCATTGAAATGCGTGTCGATTCGGAAACTAAATTACTGGCTGAGCGGGCTTCTGCCGCTTTGGGCTGCTCATCATTAACTGAGTATATTACCCGGCTGATTAGGGAAAATTCACCTGTTATTATTAAACAGTACACGGAAATACAGCTTGACAATAAACAATTTGATCGATTTTTGGCGATATGTCAGGATGATTCTACTGACCCCGGTCAACGAATTTTAGAAGCTGCAAAACGGTTAGACCAAGAAGGTTTCTAATTGACGCTTCAGCAAACATTTGTGGCGCTTGATTCCAGTGAGCATCATTTAAAAGCTTTTGATTGTGGTCAGGCGGAAATGAATGATTATTTATCCCGCTACGCCGAAAAAAATCAAAAGTTGGGTTTAAGTGCAACATGGGTTTTGCCGGTTGTTAAAACAAATCAAAGTCTGAAGGCTAAAATAGCTTGCTATTATTCATTAGCTTCTGCGACAGTGGCACGATCTCAAATCCCCACTGATAAAAAATTACCCGGTTATCCGGTTCCAGTGATTTTATTGGCCAGACTTGCTGTTGATAAAGGATTTCAAAAACAAGGTTTTGGAGAAAAAACACTGGTCAGTACTTTACGCCATAGTGTGATTTTGACGAATAAAGGATTACCCGCGCAGGGATTAATTTTGGATGTAATAGATGAAAAAGCACTCAGTTTTTATCAGCAATTTGATATTTTCAAACCGTTTACTAATGATCCTTTACGTCTTTTTGTGGGAATGAATGTGTTGAAAAAAATATAGGCATTGCTGGTTTATTAAAGTGCTTTTTTGATGTCTGTTTATAGATGACCGTCAGGTCTGTTTATGCCAGGTAATATTGAAATGGCTACACTAAACCGGACACACAAAGCATCAATATCTATGGGTTGCGGTGGGAAATCGAAACCTTATTTGGTTGTTTGAAAGGACGGGGGTTCAAACTTGAAGACACGCGTATGGTTGGCTATCTGCGAATCAAAAAGTTGTTGGTATTGCCTGTGATTGCTTTTTGCTGGTCGCATAAAGTGGGAGACTGGAAGCACGATTGCGTTTTGCCAATCAAAATAAAAACACACCAACGGCCCGCACAAAGTATTTTCAGGTATGGACTCGATTGTCTTCGTTCAGAATTGTTTAATAGCTTTAATGGTTCAAAAAAACTGATTAAACAATTAGTGGCCTTGTTGCGCCCAACACCCCAAACCCCATTTCTAATGGGATAACGAGTGAAAATTGATTTTTTGTCATGTACAAAGTTCAACAATGTATTTTTATGGGAAAGTGGACTCTTACTGTTGAAGTTATGGATTCAGGTATCAATTAACCAGTATGTCTGCAAGCTATCCAGCTGGCGGTAATGTTTGAATTCGGCGCTTTGTTCGCTAGCTAGATACTTTTTGGTGATATTGCAGTTTTTTCTGCAAATGACATATTTTTTGCCTGAGCGTTATAATTGTTTGTTCTCGAATATTCTCGCCAGGAAAAAGCAGTAAAAAATTTATTTGAGCAAATTCAGTTTTACCTTGAATGCCGCATCCCTTACAATCTGCATGTGGCAGTTTAATAAATATAACAGGAGGATATTATGTCAAAAATGAGTTCTTTGGTGAGTTCGTTAATTTTAGCGGGTAGTGTTTCAGTGGCTTCTGCCTGGGAAGCGCTACCCAATAAGGCGCCTGAGCCAGCCAATAACCCGACTACGCCGGAAAAGGTAAAATTAGGACAGATTCTTTACCATGATCCACGTTTGTCTTCAACGGGGACGGTTTCTTGCGCTTCATGTCATAACACCATGTTGGGCGGTGAGGATAATCGACCAAATTCAATGGGTGTTAATGGTCAAACAGGGGGGCGCAGCGCTCCAACTGTTTGGAATTCGGCTTTTAATGAAGTGCAGTTCTGGGATGGTCGCGCAGCCAGTCTTGAAGATCAAGCGGCAGGGCCTGTGACTAATCCGATCGAAATGGGTATGAAAAGCTGGGACGATGTAGTTGCCCGCTTGAAATCAATTGAAGGTTACCAGGCTTTATTTGAAAAGGCCTTTGGTAAAGATTCAATTTCCAAAGATAATGCAACCAAGGCAATTGCTGCTTATGAAAGAACTTTAATAACACCAAACAGCCCTTATGATAAATATGTGAAGGGCAACAAAAACGCCATGACCGAGCAACAAGTGAGAGGCATGGAAAAGTTTGCTGAAATCGGATGTGGCGGTTGTCATAGCGGAGCTGCTTTTAATGGGCCGGGTATGTTTCAGAAATTTCCAGTGTTTAGTAATGGATTTTTTAATGCAAAATATAAATTTGTGAAAGATAAAGGTCGTGCAGAGGTCACGAAAAAAGAGTCTGACAAGAATTTCTGGAAAGTACCAACCTTGCGTAATATCGCTATCACGGCCCCATATTTCCATAATGGTTCTGTGAAAACTTTGGATGAGGCTGTAAAAATTATGGCAAAAATGCAATTGGATAAAGACCTGTCCAAAGATGAAATTGCCGATATTGTGGCATTTTTGAATGCGTTAACTGGCGAATTTCCTAAACAACAAATGCCTGCGTTGCCAGCGACACCGGGAACAACAGTTAATTAAATTAGCTAGTTAAGTTTTAGGATACGATTTGTTTCCCTGACTCACTGGTGGAAATTTTTGCCAGTGAGTCAGGAACATCTATCGGCATACCGTAAAATTGATGAACAAGAGGAGTTGTAATGGAGTGCTTATTGGTAGTCGTATTTGTACAGGTATCGGTATGGTTACTTTGGATGCGATGAGGCATGTAGATAAAAAACAACATCCAAGGTTGATAAACCTGTCCAATAGATATTACAAACCAAATTTTTCGATTTGCCCCATAATCCCTTTCTTATCCAGCCCACACAATTCAAGTAATTCCTCCCTTGTTCCTTGTTCAATAAACTGATCAGGCAAGCCCAGATTCAATACCGGCATTAATATCTGCTGCTTCTGCAAAAAACTGTTGACCGCATCACCAGCGCCGCCAGCCAGCACATTTTCCTCAACGGTAACAATGACATCGTGGGTTTTTGCCATGTCCAGAATCAGTGCTTCATCTATGGGTTTGACAAAGCGCATGT
>Ga0256839_1001528_pt1 | contig 27907 bp, 26 predicted proteins | sample 354166metaG_FD_185968 | JGI IMG/M metagenome (GOLD analysis project Ga0256839, IMG submission 185968) | Hydrothermal vent microbial communities from Mid Atlantic Ridge, Atlantic Ocean - 354-166 | ecosystem: Environmental > Aquatic > Marine > Hydrothermal vents | place: Atlantic Ocean: Mid... | reverse complement strand
GGCTCTTCAGAGAAATTAGTGGGTAAAAATATAGCGAATTTGAAGCAAGAGAGATCGTTTTTCCGAGAATGAGGGTAGAGCATCCTGCCCCGACTCTGAGAAGATGGAAGTATCGAGCAACCATCAACCAGAGCAAAAGGAACAGGATGCAGATCAAGACTATCCTCAATCGGGTACAGAAATTCAAATCATTTGTTTACGGAGCGGTACGGTGGGTGGAAGGCGCACCGCTCCCGACACTGGAAGTTGAGATCCAGCCTCGGTTGAATAGCCGCCCGATCTGCAGTGGTTGTGGACATAAAGGGCCAGGGTATGATCGGTTGCCGGAACGGCTGTTCGAGTTTATTCCGATGTGGGGACATAAGGTATTTTTTCGCTATGCCCCGCGCCGAGTTGATTGCCCCATCTGTGGTGTCCGGGTAGAACGGATGCCATGGGTGTCAGGCAAGCACCGACTGACCGAAGCCTATGCGTGGTTTCTGGCCGGTTGGGCGAAGCGGCTGAGCTGGAAAGAGGTTGCCGAGGCATTCCGCACGACCTGGGATCACGTATTCTGCTCGGTGGAGCGTGCAGTAGCCTGGGGGCGTGAACACCAGGATCTATCGGGTGTTAGAGCCATCGGCGTTGATGAGATCGCCTGGCAGCGTGGCCACCGGTATTTGACGCTGGTCTACCAGATCGATGAACACTGCAAGCGATTGCTGTGGGTCGGTGAGAAGCGCACGGTCAAGACGTTACTGCGATTCTTTCGCTGGTTCGGCAAGGAAAAAAGTCAGGCGCTGAAGTTTGTCTGTAGTGATATGTGGAAACCGTACCTTAAAGTGATCGCCAAGAAAGCAGACAAGGCTATCAACATTCTGGATCGGTTCCACATCATGGCGCACTTGAGTAAAGCCATTGATGAGGTGCGCGCTGGTGAGGCGAGGGAACTGAAGGAGAAAGGCTATGAGCCTATACTGACAAAAACACGTTGGCTATTGCTCAAACGACCTGAAAACCTGACGGACAAACAGGGCATCAAATTGGCAGAGCTTCTCAAGTATAATCTGAGATCGATCAGGAGTTACCTTCTGAAGGAAGAGTTTCAATTATTCTGGCAATACACCTCGCCGTACTGGGCGGGAATGTTTCTGGATAAGTGGTGCACCAAGACCATGCGCTCGAAGATTGAGCCGATGAAGAAAGTGGCCAGGATGCTGAGGCGGCATCGACCTCTGTTACTGAACTGGTTCAGAGCTAAAAAGAAGTTTTCCAGCGGTATAGTGGAGGGTTTTAATACCAAAGCAAAACTGACTACCAGAAAAGCGTACGGCTTTCGGACTTACCATGCGGCTGAAATTGCTTTGTATCACGCGCTTGGGGCATTACCCGTACCGGAAACCACCCACGAATTTTTCTGAGGAGGCAAAAAACATAACGGACCCGAAAAAGAAGACCAATGTTATTAATTATATAAACACTGGTTTTCTTCTTCTGGTCCGGGCAGGCTATTTAGCCTACTGCTCTGCGTTGTAAAAAATACTGTTTTGTATTAACACGGGTTTGTTATTTCAATAACACTTAATCGTGATGTCATGATTTGGCATTGGAAACTGTCCTGATTTGAACCCGTTCCCCAGACACCATATGTAAACGTAGGTACCCTCGCTAATATCGTGATTACCGATTTCATGTGTCCCCTGGGGTACCTGGCCATAATGTACGGCGTGATAGTCGCTGTCTTGTTGAAAAACCCAGGTTTGTGATGCATGGGTTTGCCAGTATATTCGGCCTGCACCGACAACAGAATGCATTTCCTGAAGACTCAAGTCCTTGGTTTGTGGGGTTTGTTCATTTACAACTGAGGCAAATGAGAGTGATACGCTACTTAAAGAAAAAGCCATGACGGTAAATATAAAAGTAATAAGCCTGTTCATGATGATATCTCCTTTATTATGAAAGGTTGCTTATAAAAACAAACACATATCTATAACAGCGTGAGAAATACAATAAATAAATGGCTTTAATGGTTGACGTAATTGATAAAGTTTTTGTGAATGCACCTATATAAGTGCCGTTACTGAATTCGGTAGCGTAGCCTCAGTAACCGTAATCGGAAAACATTTACTTCAATTACGAGGTTTCATTATAAAATAGTTTTTATGCATAACAAGCAATGCAGCTTATCCATTCATGCTATTTTTCTAGTGGTTTTTACTAAAAAAATACGTTATAAAAAGTATGGGTCATTTAATTTTTTATTTTTTTCATCCCAATAAAAACCCCCGGGCATAGCCGGGGGAGTATTTCCTTTAAATGTCGTCAGTTAATATTATTAATCCGTTTTATTGAAACACCTCCACAAAAGACATCATGCCGGTATCGGCATGTTCCAAAATGTGACAGTGGAACTGCCAGCCGCCTGAACGTCCTCGTTTACCGATACTGAGGTCGGCATTCTCGATCACAGCCATACCGCCATTTGCTTCGATATCTGCACCAGTAAGGCCTTCAGCGGGCGAGAAGTCGATAGCGATTTTGACAATTGACACTGCACCCATAGGACCATTGCGGGCAGGCAGATTGACCATATCAACATTTTCCAGTTGCGGTGCAGGCACTACCTCCAACACATTGCCATCTTTATCTTTGTAGATGGTTTCCAATACCTGAAAGAAGAAACCGTGTAGATGGAAAGGATGATCACCGCCGGTCATATTGACCAGATTCCATACCTGGGTTTCGCCAACTTGTGCGTCAGGTGCATCATGGGTGGTGACTTCATTAGCGGTTTTACCGTTGATCAGGAATTTGATCATACCGTTGGCCATGGGCATGCTGTGACCAAACTTGAGCGTGGTCTCGGCGGCACCGACAATGTCGATAGGCTCGATGGTGCGCAGATGTTCAGGCAGCTTGAGTTTCCTGGCATGCTTGTGACCTTTCTTGAAGACCAGACGCATGAGTGGAATATCAGGATAATGACCGTCCATCTCATCGTCACCCATCATCACCATGCCGTTGTCCATAATATCAATGCTGTGACGACCACGTTTGGTGTCTTTCCAGTACACGATCAGCTCAGTGCCAGGTTTACCCTTGGGGATAAACATGATATCTGCGCGCTGACCCGGGACTAGAAACACGTCATCCATGTCCTTGATGGGTGTTTCCAGAAGACCGCCATCACCACCGATACGAGTCAGTTTGTGGCCTGGTACGGCAACGCGCATGAAACGTGTATTGGCAATGTTTACCATACGCCAGCGGATAGGTTCACCGGATTTGACACGCATAGTGGGCATTTGACGACCATTGACCAGCAGAGTATTACCTGTGCGACCATTGATTTTTTTCAGCAGAACTTCTTTTGGAGTACCTGTGAATGCTTCTTCAACTTGACCATTTTCATCAAGCAGCACATCGTCAAGCACCAGTATTTTCTGTTTGGTTTTGCGAATGTGCTTATCGATATCACGTTTTTTCTCGGATACCAACAGAGCGCCCGCCAGACCTTTTTCCACCTGTTCGTTTGAGCGTACATGTGGGTGATACCAGAACAGAGAAGCCTCTTTTAACTCGTATTTGTACGTGAATGTTTCACCCGGTTGCAGAGGATTTTGCGCGACAGATGCGCCATCCATATCCGCAGGCAGGCGCAGGCCATGCCAATGGATTGTGGTGGGTTCCGGCAGGTTATTGGTGAAATGAATGATGAGGGTATCACCTACGGTGCCACGAATCAGTGGCCCCGGCACTGTGCCATTGTAAGAATAAACTTTGGAAGGTATACCGGGGATCATTTCTACATAATCGACGCGTGCTTCCAGATTGATTTCCACAATGTGTGGGTCAGGATTGATATCCTCCAACAGTTGTAAGCCGAAGGCTTCGGCTCTGGTGCGTTTATTAAAATGTTTATCGTGACGTTTGTGATGACGTTTCTTGTGGTGTTTGTCGTGATGTGGTTTGTGGTGCTCTTGTTGATGCCGTTTTTCATGATTGCGGTCATGCGATTTGCCAGCATTGGCAAGTGGTAGCGCGAACGCAAGACAGAGTGATGTTGCGATGATTAATGCTTTCATATCGCGGTGTCTCCTTGTTTTTTATGTCAGACAACCCCCACTGAAATCCACCGGGGATTTCAGTAGCCCGTTTATACCTCCCTGGTATGGTGTGAATCTTGTTAGCAGAAACCCGATCAAGTGCTCGTTATATTTCGAGTGGCTAACGTTATATGGAATAGCACTGGAGTCTCTTGGCAGTCAAATAATTGACGGGGTATTGAAGGGTTGCCGGATGGAACTGTGAACCAGGGCACACTTTGTTGCGCTATATCAGTAAATTTGTGACGTGATTGTTTTTTGTGATGTGTCGTAATTAACGCTTTTTCGTTGTGTTTTCATGAAAAGCTTTTGCGATTAAACGATAGGATAACAAGGTTATTTGATTGCCTGATATGTTGGAATGTGCGGCTGGCAAGGCGTGATGAGGAATCATAGCGACTGACGTAGCAGGTGAGCCCAACAAAAACTCAAAACATAATATGCCTCTGCACTTGGCTCAGCCCGTTCGTTATTTGTTAGCAGTTGCTACTCTCCAGGCGCCAACTGCGGAATTTAGGTTTAAGTTTTACTCAATGTGTTAAATAACTTTATTTCAATAAGTTATAACCATTGTCTTCCTTTTTGATAATAATCAGCTACTTTTTGCTCGTGTATAAAAAATCTGTATTTCTACCTTGCACACCCTCATTTTTTAGACTAAGTTTAATTTACTTCAGGCATTTAGACTAAGTCTACATGCTCGTTTTATCAATAAATGTTAAGGGAGCGTTTACATGAAAAAATTTTCACGACGACAGTTTCTGGGCATGACGACAAAAGCGGGGGCTGCAACGATGTTTGCCGGCATATTCGCTCCCAGTGCTTCCAGCATGCTGGGTTTAGGCGGCGTTGCTGAAGCGGCAACCAAAAAAATCAAACCTTTCAACTTTGCCGTGCTTACTGATGCACATCTCTACGATATAGCAGACCACAAGTTTGACCACATTCTGGAAAAAGCGGTGGCTGATGTGAACAGCATTAAACCCCGGCCTGATTTTGTTTTGTATGCCGGTGATCTTGGCCAGTCAGGTAAAAAAGCGGAACTGGTAAAAGGCAAAAAAATCCTCGACAAGCTGAAAATGCCTTATAAAATTATTCCCGGTGAACATGACTATTACCTGGATATGGGTAAGGCCTGGCGAAAATTATTCGGTGATGAACACTGGTCATTTAACCACAATGGTGTGCATTTCATTGGTATGAACTCCATTCTGGTTCCCGACTTCTGGACACTCAAAAAACTCACTCCCAAAGAACGTATGCACATGATGGAAGAGCTGGAATGCCACAATTGTGGAGCCTGGGGTGTGGGTGAAAAACAACTGAACTGGTTGGCCAGAGATGTGAAGAGAGTGTCTCCAGACACGCCGGTTGTTATTATGACACATTCACCTCTGTGGGATTATTATCCACGCTGGAATTTCCAGACCTATGATGCGCCGGAAATACGGGAAATACTGCGCAAGTTCGACAAGGTTATTTCCATCCATGGCCATGTGCATCAAGTGGTCTACAACGAAATCAACAATATGCGTTCCTGTGGTTTGTTATCCACTTCCTGGCCCTGGCCTTATCCGCCAGTGGAGCTGGAGTACCCTCATATCAAACAACGTCGCGCTGATCCTGGTGACTTTGAAGATGGACTGGGTGGCCACGATATTGCCGTGAATGCAGACTTTGATGCCATAGTACATTGGCGGGAGTTTTCGGACTTGCTGCCGGATAATATCAAAAAAGGTCTGAAAGTCTAATCACAGGAGGAGCAGAACATGAAAAAAGTACGCAAAATATCATTCACCACTGCCGCCTCAGTCATTGTGGTTAGTGGCACGTTAATTGTTGCCAGCATGGCGCAGGCTAAACCACCGCGCAGTGAAACACAGATTGCCCAGGAGCGGGCCGCATTGATGACAGCGGTTGCCAAAGGTGATGACCTGTGGCACAGCGCAAAACTGGGTAATAACGGCCTGGCTTGCGCCAACTGTCACCCCGACGGGTCTGCCAGCAATGTACATACCTGGCCTAAATTCCAGACCAATCTGGGCAAGGTGGGGACGCTGCGGGAAATGATCAACTGGTGTATTGCCGTGCCCATGCAGGGCAGGATTCTTGAATACGACAGCGAGGAAATGATCGCTATGGAAGCCTATGCCACCTATACCCATCGCGGTGTCGCCATTGCACCTGCTAAAGACGAGCAACACGGTGCAGTCCCGGTGAAAAGCGGGCCCGGCTATCCCCGGCACTAACAACAATACAGGCTATAAAGCCACCGCAGGCTGTCACCTGCGGTGGCTTTCTTGTGCATGCAGCCTTGTACTTTTGTTAATGCTCAGTAATACCTCTTTTGCTTATGAATGTGCGGACTCCATTCGTTCTACCGATATGCAGCGTTTCGATGATAATCACAACGGTACTCTCACTGACATTGACAGCGGACTGACCTGGATGCGCTGTGCCCTGGGACAGCGCTGGGAAGACAATGCCTGCCTGGGTCAGCCTGAGCGCTATACCTGGCAATCTGCGCTACAGGCGGCGCGACAACTTAACCAGCTGAATGGTTATGCTGAATATAAAGACTGGCGCGTACCCAGGGTGCAGGAGTTAGCAGGCATTGTTGAGCGACATTGTAAAAACCCTCGTATTAACCTGCAATTATTTCCGACGACTTCTGCAACGTATTTTTGGTCGGCAAATACAAAACCCAAAACGTATAATCAAGCCTATGTAATGGACTTTGGGAGCGAAGGCGTCACAACATTGCTTAAAAGTGATCAGGCGCTGGTGCGACTGGTAAGAGGCAGGCAATGAAACAAACTGCTGACAGGTATTGCAGGTTTTCACGTTCCAGACGGCTCACTTTGTTCTCGCTGCTGGATTTTACAGGCGTTAAGTTCGTGGTTTGAGTTTGAACTGACAGTCACCGCCATCGAGACAGTAACTGCCAGATCAAGCCTTAACGATGACAAGCTACTCTATTTTATCCCGTCAAGCGGGACATTCAATGCATTTGCCACACCTTGACCGTAGGCCGGGTCAGCTTTCAGGCAATTATTGATGTGACGTTTTTGCACCTCAATAGAGGCTCCGCCCACCGAGCGGGCGGTATTTTCAAATAACACCTGTTGTTGTTCCGGGGTCATCAGGCGAAACAAATTACCGGGCTGAGTGTAATAGTCATCATCATCTTCACGATGATTCCAGTGATCTGCTGTGGCACCGATTGCCAGTGGGGGCTCTTTGCTGTCAGGTTGTTCCTGCCATTCACCCAGACTGTTTGGTTCATAACCTTTAGTGCTGCCATAGTTGCCATCGACACGCATCGCGCCATCACGATGAAAACTGTGTACCGGGCAGCGTGCTGTGTTGACTGGAATCTGCGCATGATTAACACCCAGTCGGTAACGCTGTGTATCACCATAAGAAAAGAGACGCCCTTGCAGCATTTTGTCCGGTGAAAAACCAATGCCCGGCACGACATTGGCGGGATTAAATGCTGATTGCTCAACTTCGGCATGGTAATTTTCAGGGTTGCGATTGAGTTCCAGTACGCCCACATCAATCAGTGGATAGTCTTTGTGCGACCATATTTTGGTTAAATCGAAAGGGTGAAAGCGGTAAGACTCGGCTTCTTTTTCCGGCATGATTTGCACTTTGAAGTCCCAGCGCGGGAAATCACCGTTTTCAATGCTTTCGTACAAATCCTTTTGGTGGCTTTCCCGGTCCTGACCAATCAGTTTTTCCGCTTCTTCATCGGTGAGGTTTTCTATGGGCTGCTGGCTTTTGAAGTGAAACTTGACCCAGAAACGCTCATTATTTGCATTAATAAAACTGAAGGTGTGGCTGCCAAAGCCATGCATATGGCGATAGGTGCGCGGATTACCCCGGTCGCTCATCAGAATAGTGATTTGATGCAGCGCTTCGGGTAACAATGTCCAGAAATCCCAGTTGCTGTGGGCGCTGCGCATGTTGGTGCGCGGGTCACGTTTTACGGCGTGATTCAGGTCGGGAAATTTCAATGGATCACGCAGGAAAAATACGGGTGTATTGTTGCCGACCATATCCCAGTTGCCTTCTTCGGTATAAAACTTGATGGCAAAACCACGGATATCACGTTCCGCATCCGCGGCGCCACGTTCACCTGCAACGGTGGAAAAGCGCAGGAATACGTCGGTTTTTTTACCCACTTCAGAAAAAATATTAGCCTTGCTGTACTGGCTGATGTCGTGGGTTACTGTAAAGGTGCCGTAGGCGCCTGATCCTTTGGCATGCATACGACGCTCGGGAATTACTTCACGATCAAAATGTGCCAGTTTTTCCAGAAACCAGATATCTTGTAACAACATTGGCCCGCGTGGGCCCGCACTCATCACATTTTGATTATCGCCTACCGGGGTGCCATTGTTTTTGGTCAGTTTGGGTTTGTCACTCATCTCTCTCTCCTTGATTATTAAGACGGCTGGTTTGGTGTCAGCTCAGGAACATGTGCGTTCCCTACTATCGTCAGACTGTGCATTTACTATAGTGGAAAAAGGGGGCGTTTTTTGGGTCGGGGGAAAATGAATCAATTGTCATTGGTTCGACATAAATTCGACATAAATTCGACATAAATTCGACATATTATTTCATGCCTCTACATTTAACTCAGATCGTTCAGTATTCAAATCAGTGTTGTAAACGCAAAGGGCGCAGAGACGCAAAGAAAAAAGCATATACTTTACGTTCTTTGCGCCTTCGCGAACTTTGCGTTTAAATACCCGGAGTATGTTTAACCGTAGTGTTTTTTTGACGCTTAATGCACATTATTAAAATAACATGCCTTTGTATTTGACTCAGTTCGCGCGTTATTTGTTAGCCGTTGGTATCCCGAAAGGGTGTTTTTCTGCTCAATGGATGGTCTATCTGAGTTAAATGCAGAGGCATGTATTATTTTAAGTAGTTGAGTATGTTCTCCCGGCCAAACATTTTGGCAAATCCTGCTGCGTTTATACCGGCATTATTCTCATGATCAGGATTACATTCAGAAGACATCAGTTTTTTTGCCAGCGAAAATTCGCCACGAAATATGGCCGCCATTAGTGCTGTGTTACCCCGCGTATCGGCGGCACAGGTGTTGGCCTTTTGCGAAACCAGATAGTCAAAGGCTTCGGCGTGGCCATGGTATGTTGCCACCATCAAGGCTGTGTAACCTTTATTGTTCACGACATCCACCGGAAATCCTGCTTCTATAAATTCTTTTAATAACACTACATCATTGCTTCTGGCAGCGGCAAAAAAATAGGCTTTTAACTCTTCTTCCGCAGATGAAAACTCACCGGGCTGGCTGGCCCAGGTGTGGCCAGAAACCAGTAAAGTTAACAGTAATAATATCATTTTCATAACAATTCTCTCCTGTCAAAATAATTATGCAGCGGCCTGTTACAGCCGCTGCATTTCCTTTATTTATTTGGCAAGGTTTTTCACCTGTTCCATGTTTCCATTGACTGCTTTTGTCAGCCGTTCACCAAAGTCTGCATCTGCTTGATAGAAATAACTCAGCATAATGTGTTTGGTTGTGCTGTCCCGCACCTTACCCAGGTCACCTGCCAGATTACTGATCAAGTTGGCGCGCTCTGTTGCATTGAAGCTGCGATATAACACACCGGCTTGGGCAAAGGATGGCTTTCCTGCGTTCACCTTTTTGCGGACATTGCCGGTAACGACTTCTTCGGAGCTGCCAACGCTACTGTATGACATATTAATCTGAGCAAAAGGTTGCTTGATAGGACGTTTTTTCCCAGTTGTCATTGAGTGAGCATTGCCCGTTATTACTCTTTCAACAGGTTGAGCAAAAGGCTGTTTAATCGGGCGTTCCATTACAACCCTATCCTGGTGAGAATTACCCGTTATTACTCTTTCAACAGGTTGGGCAAAAGGCCGTTTAATGGGACGCTTCATTTCCACCATCCTTTGATGAGCCTTGCCAGTTGTCATCTTTTCAGAGGACTGGGCAGAAGCCTGGTTTTCCACAATCACCTTTTGTTGCGTATTACCACTCAATGCCATTTCAGAATAACGTGCGTGAGGGTCTTCCATGCGCATATCAATACGGCTTGGTTGATAATTCACATCAGATTTTTGGTGACCATAATTACCCGCGCCATCCTGATTCCAATTATTGACGGCAACCTGCGGGCGATTGATCGGCAAATGCTGGTGGTTGGCACCCAGACGATACAATTGCGTATCGGCATAGGAAAACACCCGGCCTTGCAACAAACGGTCTTCAGAAGGCTCGATGCCGGGCACGATATTGGCCGGAGAAAAGGCCGACTGTTCCGTTTCCTGGAAAAAATTATCCGGCATACGATTCAGGGTCATTGTGCCGACTTTTGTTTCTTCCACGTCCAGCCACATTTTGGTGGCATCCAGCGGGTTGTAGTCAAAGTCTGCAAGCTGTGATGGTTTCAGCACTTTGATATACAAATCCCATTTGGGATAGTCACCTTTGGCAATGGCGGCATACATGTCATTCGTCGCATGACTGAAGTCTTTAGCCTGTACGGCCGCTGCCTCTTTGGCACTGAGGTTTTTTATTCCCTGCCGGCTTTTCCAGTGAAATTTCACATAAGTGACATCACCTTCTGCATCCACCATTTTGTAAGAGTGAACTCCCCAGCCATCCATCTGCCGTAAATTGGCAGGTGTGCCGTAGTCGGAGTACACCCAGGTCAGCATGTGTGTGGACTCTGGCACATGACTGAAAAAATCAAAAAACCGATTGGGATCCTGTTGATTGGTGACCGGTGACGGTTTCAATGAATGCACCATATCCGGGAACTTGATCGCATCGCGGATGAAAAATACCGGCAGGTTGTTGCCCACCAGATCCCAATTGCCTTCACGGGTGTAAAACTTGGTGGCAAAGCCGCGCGGATCACGCAGCGTTTCCGGAGAGCCCTTGGAATGAATGACTGTTGAAAAGCGCACAAACACAGGCGTTTTTCCGCCTTTTTTGAACACGGCTGCCCGGGTCAGGTCACTGATGTCACGCGTTGCGACAAATTCGCCATGCACTCCGGTGCCACGGGCATGAACCACCCGCTCTGGAATACGCTCACGCGCAAAACGTTGCAATTTCTGTATCAGATGAACGTCTTGTAACAAAACGCCACCATTGGGGCCTGCTGTGTAGGAGTTTTGATTGTCGCCAACCGGGGCACCATTGTCACGGGTCAGGGTTGTGGCATTTACTGCCGTCGCCGCACTGATGGCCAGCGCCAAAACGGAAAGAGTTGTTTTCATCGGTGTTTTCATGGTCAATATCCTCATCGTTAGTTCGTACAAAATTTATTTGTCTGATTTTTGCAGCGAGGGCGAAACACATTGATACGTGGTGTCATTTCTTGTGTTTGCTGTCTCGACGGAATGAGTATCGCCTTGATAGTGGTTCTGGTAAATCGAATTAAATCGATATTATTCTTCTGATAAATAGAATCATTGGCCTGCGGGGAAAGGCGGGAAGTAAAGGGGGAAATGGAAAGCAGTATTACGGGTTGTCGCTGCTGAATTCAGCGGGCTCCTGGCGAGTGAGAATTAGCTGTGCCCTGGTTTTGTTTTACGGGTTCTGTGCAATTGTTGTCGAAACAGCGCCATCAATATTTCAATATTGGTGGTGCCTGCATAATTCAGGCGGGTAATAAACGCGATTTTCCGGTGTGGCCCTGGTTCGTTCAGATGAACCGCCTTTATTTCAGCATTGTCATCAATCAACTGGCTCAATGCCATTTCCGGCACCAGAGTGGTACCCATATGGCCAGCAACCATTTGCACCAGGGTATTCAAGCTGGTGCCCGACAGTGAATATTTCGTTTCGATGGGTCGGAATTTACACGCGGCAAGAGCATGGTCTTTCAAGCAATGCCCATCTTTCAATAGCAACAGCGGAGCTTCCTGCAACTGTTCGCCGGTAATTTCGCAATGATCGGCCAGCTTGTCCGAGCGGTGCGTGACGACAAAAAAATCCTCTTCCCAAAAGGTGAAGGCATGCAGGCCCTCAATAGCATAAGGCAATGCCAGTATGGCGGTATCGAGGTCACCTTTCCTGACCTTTTCCACCAGTACATTTGACTGCTCTTCAGTAATCGTGAGTTGAAAATCCGGGTACTGTTTTCTGACTTCCGGCAATACCTTCGGCAGCAAATACGGCCCGATGGTAGGAATGACGCCCAGTGACATTGGATAAGAAAGTGGTGCATTTTGGCTCTGGCACAACTGATACAGCTCATTGACTTCCAGATTGATCACGCGCGCCTTGTCCAGAATCATTTCGCCCACTGGCGTGACCAATACCTTCTTGTTATTGCGTTCGAAGATTTGTGTTTTGAGCTGGCTTTCCAGCTCGGATATGGCCGTGCTCAGTGCTGACTGGGAAACAGAGCAAAGCTCGGCCGCCCGTTTGAAATGCCGGGTTTTATCAACCGCCAGGGCGTAACTCAGCTGCTTGATAGTAATCATTGTCCCCAGCCCTTCTATTCGGAAATTTTACAAAACGTCTATTCTGTTGTCTTAGTAGAAGCACGCACATTATTTTTTTCAACGTCGCTGATTTCTGCCATTGTCGTGCGCATCCAGTTTTCCACTTCTGCGCTAATTTCGGCAGCCTTGCGGCCGCGTGGCTCGATGACCGGGCCGATAACCACCTGGATTGTGCCTGGCCGTTTGACAAATTCACGCCGGCCCCAAAATTCCCCGGCATTATGTGCTACTGGCACAATGGGGTAATTGCTCTCTTCGGCCAGTATGGCACCACCCATTCCCCAGCGTTTGTATGTGCCCGGTGCTATACGTGTGCCTTCGGGGAAAATCGTCACCCAGATGCCCGCATCCAATCTCTCCTTTCCCTGTTTGATAATTTGCTTGATGGCTTTGCGACCCGATGAGCGGTCAATGGAAATGGGTTTTAACATTGCCATTCCCCAGCCAAAAAACGGTACCCACATCAGCTCACGTTTTAACACCCACACCTGTGCGGGAAACAACAATTGCAATGCATAGGTTTCCCAGGTGGACTGGTGTTTGGAAAAGATAATCGCGGCACCTTCGGGAATATTTTCGCGGCCTTTTACCTGATAATCCACACCACACAAGATTTTTAATGTGCCGATGACATAGACAGCGTAAGCACGGCCAACACGAGAGCGCAGGTGAAATGGGAGGGGTGCGCACAACAACAATACCAGTGAAACCAGTACGGTCGCGCTGATCATGCTCACACTAAAAATGAATGAACGAATAAATTGCATCAGTTATAACACCTGTTGGTCGTTTGCTTTTTCTGTCAGTTTTCCGGTTAACAAGGCATCTACGGTCTCCGCCAGATCAGCAAATACCGGTACGTTTGCCAGACCCGGCTCTTTGACCAGTTGCGCAAGACTGCGTTCGCCTTTGCCCGTGCGCACAAGAACAGGGATTGCTCCCACCGCCTGCGCACTTTGCAAGTCCCGCAATGAGTCACCTATCACCGGCACGCCACATAATTCCGTCTCAAATTTATGACCAATCTGCTGCAACAAACCTGGTTTCGGTTTGCGGCAGTCACAACCGGCATCCGGTGCATGAGGACAATAGAAAATACCCTCAATATGTCCGCCCACTGCGGCCAATAATTTTTCCAGTTTGTGATGCATGGCATCAAGTGTCTGTACATCAAACAGACCGCGCGCGATGCCGGATTGATTAGTGGCGACCGCGACGCAATAACCCGCCGTATTGAGGCGCGCAATAGCGTCCAGACTGCCGGGCAGGGGAATAAATTCTTGCGGTGATTTGATGAAATCGTCCGAGTCTTTGTTGATCACACCGTCGCGATCCAAAATGATCAGGGGCATTGGCTAGTGGCTGCTGGTAAATTTAAGGGAGGGTAGTCTAGCAGAAGCGGGCGGCCACAAAAAAACCGGAGCCCGCCATAACGGGCTCCGGTTCGTATTGGTTAATCTGGATCCCGCCGTTGACTGCTCCGAGGATCTATTAACATATTTGATAAATAGCTTGTTGAATTGAGTCGCTACGACCGGTATAGCGCATTGCCTTTTGCGTCTGGCCGCGTTGCGCATCGTCGCAGTAGCGGGCTATGACTCCTCATTGCGCCTCGCCAGCCGCAAAATCCAACGCACTCCACAGGCCGTTCAACTGCGGAATCCAGGTTAAACGTCCGTATTAAAACTCAGGAACTGACCATGCAGAAAAAGGCAAAACCAAACAGCACAACGAACATCACTATTGCCATTGTCATAAAAAATCTCCTTTACCTTTAAAAAAGCCACGTAGTATGGTAGAGGGTAGGTCTTATTTCCGCACTGTCAAGGAGGCTTTAGCCCAGCAAAACACTCAAGTATGAGTAATTGACTGAAAAGTGCTGGTTGTTTTCTGGTTAAGAGGTGTCATGCCTGCGGGGGAAATTAAACCAGGGTAGTTACCCTTGCAATCGAGACAAATCTGCCACACGCAGAAACAGGTTGCGTAATTGGGTGAGCAGGGCAAGGCGGTTGTCACGCAGCGCGGCATCATCGGCCATCACCATGACTTCATCGAAAAAAGGGTCCACCGTTTTACGCAGGTCGGCAAGCCTGCCCAGCGCAGTTTCGTAATCACGTTGATCAAACAAAGGGGTTACTTCCCGGGTAATGACGTCTAATTGTGTTGCCAGCGCTTGTTCAGCGACATCCGTCAGTTTTGTTGCGTCAATGGCTTCGGGTACAACGATATTTTTTTCTGCCGCCTGACGTAGAATATTGGAAATGCGCTTATTGGCGGCGGCCAGGCTTTCCGCCTCGGGCAGGCTGAGAAAATGATTGACCGCGCGTACGCGGCGATCAAAATCAAATGGCTGTGTAGGGTGTTGCGCCAGTACGGACTCAAACACTTCCGGTATCACGCCGCTGTCTTTGTAATAAGCACGCAGGCGATCCATCATGAAATCAACCACCTGGTTGACCACCTTTGTTGTCGTTATTTTAGCGCCCAGCGCAGTCGTTGCCTGCTGCACCATGTCAGGCAGGTCCAGGGGCAGCTGACATTCGATAATGATGCGTAACAAACCCAGTGCGGAACGACGCAGGGCAAAAGGATCTTTGCTGCCCGTGGGCGGCTGGCCGATGCCAAACATGCCCACCAGAGTGTCCAGTTTGTCGGCGATGGCCACGGCCTGGCCGGTCGCGGTGGCAGGTAGTTCGTCACCGGCAAAGCGTGGCATGTATTGCTCGTCTTGCGCCAGCGCCACTGCTTCGGCCTCGCCATCGTGTAACGCATAGTAGCGGCCCATAATGCCTTGCAGGTCTGGAAATTCATTGACCATTTCGGTCATCAAATCACACTTGGCCAGCCACGCAGCACGCTCAGCCCATTCCTTATTGGACGATAACGATACCGCAATACTGCCGGCAAGCTGTGCGACACGTTGTGTTTTGTCGTGCAGAGTGCCGAGTTCTTTTTGAAACAAGATGGTTTTTAATTTTTCAATATGGCTGTCGAGCTTTTGCTTGCGATCCTGTGTCCAGAAAAATTCAGCATCGGCCAGGCGTGGGCGTATCACGCGCTCATTCCCATCACGCACGACGTCGGGATGAGTGCTGTCGATGTTGGCAATGGTAATAAAGTGAGGCATCAGTTTTCCGTCAGCATCGATGACGTGGAAATATTTCTGATGGGTTTTCATGGTGAGAATCAGTGCCTCGGCAGGCACGTCGAGATAACGTTCCTCAAAATTACCCGCAATGGCTACCGGCCATTCCACCATGGCCGTTACTTCATCCAGCAGGGCGCTATCGATAACCGCGTTACCACCCAATTGCTCCCCGGCTTCCAGCACTTGCGCACGCACCGCTTCACGTCGCGTGGCAAAGTCAGCAATCACCCGCCCTTCGGTTTCCAGTAACGGCGCATAACCGGCAGGTTCGGCGATGTACAGGGTTTCCGGATAGTGGAAACGATGGCCACGGGTTTCGCGGCCAGATTGTGTGCAGAGAATTTCCGCATCGATGACTTCATCACCAAACAACAGCACCAGCCATTGCACCGGACGCACAAACTGCGCGTCAAGATCCGCCCAGCGCATGCGTTTGGGGATAGGCAGTCTATCCAGCGATGCTGTTACCAGGCCGGGCACCAGTGAGGCCGTACTTTGCCCCGGCTGTTCGGCGCGATATACCAGCCATGCACCCTTGTCGGTTTCCATGCGTTCAAGATCGGCCACGGACGCCACACCGCAGGAACGGGCAAAGCCTTCAGCGGCTTTGGACGGGCAGCCTTCATCGTCAAAGGCCGCCAGTAGTGCCGGGCCACGGCGTTCAATTTTTTTGTCTGCCTGTTTATCGACCAGATCAGATACCAGCACCGCCAAACGGCGGGGACTGGCGAACACCACCACCTTGCCATAAGCAAGATCCGCCGCCTTCAATCCATCCTCGATACCGCGACCAAAGGCCTCGGATAATTTTTTCAATGCCTTGGGTGGCAGTTCTTCGGTACCAATTTCGATTAACAGGTCACGGGTATTCATGCTGCTCCCTCTTTATTGGGCAAAGCGGGAGTCACCGTATTGCACATGGGGAAACCGAGTTTCTCCCGTGCTTCAAAATAGGTTTGAGCCACTGCGCGGGATAGTGCGCGTACGCGCAAAATGTAACGCTGGCGTTCAGTCACCGAAATGGCGTGACGCGCATCCAGCAAATTAAAAGAGTGCGAAGCTTTCAGCACCTGTTCGTAAGCGGGCAACGGCAAACCGGCTTCAATGAGCTTCTGCGATTCATTTTCGTAATCATCGAATGCCTGAAACAGTACTTTGGTATTGGCATGCTCAAAATTATAGGTGGATTGCTCCACCTCATTTTGGTGAAACACGTCACCATAAGTGATTTTGCCCAACGGCCCATCGGCCCAGGTGAGATCATAAATACTGTCCACCCCCTGCAAATACATCGCGATGCGTTCCAGTCCGTAAGTGATTTCACCCGTTACCGGTTTGCACTCCAGGCCGCCCACCTGCTGGAAATAGGTAAACTGTGTCACCTCCATGCCGTTGAGCCACACCTCCCAGCCCAGCCCCCAGGCACCCAGAGTGGGGGACTCCCAGTTATCCTCCACAAAACGGATGTCGTGTTCCAGCGGGTTCAACCCGAGCATTTTCAGTGAGCCCAAGTACAGCTCCTGAATCTCCAATGGTGAGGGTTTGATCACCACCTGAAACTGATAATAGTGCTGCAAGCGATTCGGGTTCTCTCCATAACGGCCATCGGTGGGCCGACGCGAAGGCTGCACATACGCCGCAGCCCAGGGTTCGGGGCCAATGGCGCGCAGGAATGTCGCGGGGTGAAACGTGCCTGCGCCTACCTCCATATCCAATGGCTGCAAAATCACGCAGCCTCGCTCGGCCCAGTATTGTTGCAGGGCAAGGATCAGCCCCTGAAAGGTTGAGGCATCAGGGGTATTCGTATTTTGTTTCGACATGTTTCGCAGTTCTTTGTGTGATTCGCGCCAGACGTGGAAAAACCGCGCCGGAAAAGCCAGTGATTATACCCGCTGGTCCGCATGGCGGGAAACGCTTCGTGCTTGCAGTGCAAATGTTGTTTGCCTCAGCCTGTGGGATATCATCTGTGATGTACATAAACATACAGAGCCCCTATTGATCTGCCCGGGTAGAGCCTGGCCTGACGGTTGTGGTGCCAAAAGGGGAGGTGTATTCCCCGTCTGAAATAAGGGGTAAATTCAATTGCCACCTTTATGACCCCCCGAGCGTGTATTTGGCTGGCATGCACTTGAAGTGTATTGCTGCTAACAGGAGAATAGGGGGAAATACACGATGCGTGTCATCGCAGGGTTATTTCCCTGCTCATTAAACCGGATGGAGCCCGGATAGTTAAACAGTCAACGGGAAAAGGAATCACCCATGAATATACTTATTGCGGAAGATGCACCCATTCTTCAGTCATTAAACATCAGACTGATGGAGCATTGGGGGTACGATTTTGATATCGCCTCAAACGGAAAGGAAGCAGTGGAATATGCTTTAAAAAATGATGGAAAATATGATCTCGGCCTGATGGATATCGAAATGCCGATAATGAATGGTATGGAAGCCACTCAGCGTATCCGGCAGGAAACAAAATATTTTCCCATCATCGCCTATACTTCAAACCCGTCTCACCGAAGACAATGTCTTGAATACGGGTGTGATGCGTTTGTCGAAAAACCAATGATGCCTGGCAGACTTTACAAAAAAATAAAAGAATTAACCGTAAAATCGCTTCTTTTATGCATCGAAAAGAACAATATATCAATAAAACAGGTGACGCCTATGAGTTCAGATGAGTTGGAAGAATTGAGGAAGCTGGAGAAACAGGGATTGGCCAAATTCAGTCTCATTGGTACCGAATATAAGTTTCTGGTTCACAAAAACATACAGAATAAACTGTCACATGACTTTATTGCGGAGAAAAAACTGCTGTCTGAATTCATTGATCGTTCGCCTGACAGCCCGGGAATAATTCATGTCTACGCATCAAACTTGCATGCCAATAAAAAATTCATATCAACAGAATTGCTTAATCAATTGATACCCGAAGAAGATAAAAAAATGGAACAATTTACTGACAAAGTGGTGCGCGCCCCTCTCAGTTAAAAAAACGCCCCCTTTCATGCGAAAGGGGGCGTTTGTTTTATTTTACGGCACAGGCAGCAAATTAACGGCTGCTTTCCCGCTGACTAAAAATCAGCAGGAGTAGTACATATCAAACTCAACCGGATGCGTGCTCATGCGCAGGCGGGTAATTTCTTCCATTTTCAGGTCGATGAAGGCGCTGATCATGTCGTCTGTAAACACACCACCTGCGGTAAGGAAGCCGCGGTCAGCATCCAGTTCTTCCAGAGCCTGATCAAAAGAATGACAAACTTGTGGAATTTCAGCCGCCTCTTCGGCAGGCAGGTCGTACAAGTCCTTATCCATGGCTTCACCAGGGTGAGTCTTGTTTTGAATACCGTCCAGACCCGCCATCATCATGGCGGCGAAGGCCAGATAAGGATTGGCGGTGGGGTCGGGGAAGCGCAGTTCAATACGACGGCCCTTGGGGTTGCTCACAAACGGAATGCGGATGGATGCAGAACGGTTGCGCGCGGAATAGGCCAGCATCACGGGAGCTTCAAAGCCGGGTACCAGACGCTTGTAGCTGTTGGTTGATGCATTGGTGAAGGCATTCAGTGCGCGCGCGTGTTTGATGATGCCGCCAATGTAGAACAATGCGGTTTCGGACAGACCGCCGTATTCGTCACCGGCAAATAAGTTATCGCCACCTTTGAACAGCGACATGTGTACATGCATGCCGGAGCCATTGTCGCCTACCAGTGGTTTTGGCATGAAGGTAGCAGTTTTTCCATAGGCGTGGGCCACATTGTGTGTGCAGTATTTCTGGATTTGCACCCAGTCGGCACGTTGGGTCAGGGTGGCGAATTTGGTACCGATTTCGCACTGGCCAGCGGTTGCCACTTCGTGGTGATGCACTTCAACGGGAACACCCATTTCTTCCATGGCCAGACACATGGCGGCACGGATATCGTGCAGGCTGTCCACAGGTGGTACGGGGAAATAACCCCCTTTTACGCCGGGACGGTGGCCAATATTACCGTCTTCATAAACCTTTTCGGAATTCCACTCGGATTCTTCGGAGTCAATTTTGTAAAAGCTGCCGGACATGGTGGTGCCCCAGCGCACGTCATCGAGAATGAAGAATTCAGGCTCCGGGCCAAAGTAGGCTGCATCGGCAATACCCGTACTTTTCAAGTAGGCTTCAGCGCGGTTGGCAACAGAGCGGGGGTCACGTTCGTAACCCTGGCCGGTGGATGGCTCAACAATGTTACAGGTGATGTTCAGCATGGATTCGTCAGAGAACAGATCCATCACAGCGGTGGAGGTGTCAGGCATGAGAATCATGTCGGATTCGTTGATACCCTTCCAGCCTTCGATGGAGGAACCGTCAAACATCTTGCCTTCGGTGAAGACATCTTCGTCCACGGTGCTGGAAGGTACGGTGACATGCTGTTCCTTTCCGTGGGTGTCGGTGAAGCGGAAATCAACAAACTTCGCTTCGTTGTCTTTGATCATATTCAATACGTCTTGTGCAGACATGATGGACTCTCCTGATTGCTTATTTTAGTAATACTGACTAAGTGAATGATTATTTAAGAATATCCTGGCCTGGCTTTTTTCAGGCTTCTCTACTCTTTTTTTATTTTAATTTTCGATTCGTACGGTTCTGCTCAATAGTGCTGCCAAGCATGAAATATGCCACTGCTCCCTGCAAGGCATTGCCGCGTCCTGTTTCTGTAAAACTGTCACGATAACGACAGGTTATGCGGGAAACCTACCTTACCCGCATTTTTGTCCCACGGAAACCGTGACACCACCATCGCACAGTAGTGGTGCGCAAAGATGCCTGGCGCACGATAGTTGTGCGCTTTATCGCCACTGTTTCAGTGAAAGCGCACCACAACGTCGGCAATATGATCCATACCGGGTTGCTCTGTTGCCTGCTGGCGCAATGCGTGTGCTGCGGCCTGTGCTGCATTCATATCTGTCATGCGGGACAGCGGCAATAATACCTCCACATGAATTTTCCCGTCCAGATAGTGCAGCACCGTTTCTTCTTCTTCGATGTATTGGGCCGCTTCAATACTGGCCCAGCGCTGCTGGAGCCGGGCCAGTATCTCGTTGCGTAGCGGCAATCCGCTGCTGGGGGCTGCTTGTTCATCATCTTCCGGGTCAATATGCACCATCACATCAGTCACCGCATTCACATCACGCATGATTTGTGCGCGCACGGTCTCGCTGATGCGATGTCCTTCGGAAACACTGATGCGCGGGTTTACTAAAATGTGTACATCCACCAGACCGCTGTCACCCATGCGCCGGGTACGCAGCATGTGCAGCGCCTGTACGCCGTCCACGGATTGAATCGCATGGCGAATCTGTGCGACCTGGTCTGGCTCCATGGCGGTGTCGATGAGTTCCTGGGCGCTGTGCCAGGCCAGCTTGCCGCCAATCCAGGCCACCATTAACGCCACACCGATGGCGGCGACGGCATCCAGGTAATGCAGTCCGCTCATGCTGCCCAGTATGCCGATGACCACAATGACTGAAGAAATGGCATCCGAGCGACTGTGCCAGGCATTGGCACGCAGCAGGCTGGAATTCCATTTTTTCGCAACGCGCAGGGTGTACTGGTAAATGGCTTCTTTGGAAACAATTGAAATACTGGCGACCACCAGCGCCAGCCAGCCAGGATGCATGAGCAGTTCAGGGTGTCGCAGGCGTAACAGGGCATCCCAGGCGATGCCGATGGCGATGCCGATCAGCGCTACGCCGAGCGTGATGGTGGCCAGGGTTTCGATACGGGCGTGGCCATAGGGGTGTTTTTCATCGGCCTCGCGGGAGCCGTGTTTCATGGCGAACAGTACCACACCGTCCGTAGCGAGATCGGATAGCGAATGTATGCCGTCGGCGATCAAGGCCTGGGAGCTGCCGATATAACCCGCCACAATCTTTGCCACGCCCAGCAGTAAATCCACTGCCGAACCGATCAGAGTGACTTTGCGAGCCGCTTTATAACGCGCATCGTGATAACCGTTTCCGTTGGTCTCGATGCCGGGCGGGTGGTGGCTGTGACTCATTAGCCGGAAGGGGTGCCGACGCGCACACTGATTATCAGCTCGCCATCCAGCTCCTGTGTGCCGATAATTTCGTGGCCATGGATGCGGCACCAGGCCGGGATATCGTGGAGCGCGCCAGGATCAGTGCAGAGCACGTCCACGGTGTCACCCGCAGGCAGTTTGGCCACGAAATTTTGTGTACGGATCACCGGCATGGGACAGAGCATGCGGCGGGCATCAAGCTGGTGATGGCTCATAAATACCACTCCACAGGGATTTCTTCGTTAGTGAGCGGCGTCACATCCAGTTCACGTTTAGCCGCACCTTTTTCGTGCAGTTCAACGCGCACCGTTTCCGCCATTTTACCCTGACTGAAGCGGGCCGCCAGTTGTGCCGCCAATTGCAGATCATCGTCATTGGCTTCGCCATCCAGCAATACCAGCGGGCCGGGATGGCTGGTGGTATACAGGTGAGTGAACTGCTTGCGGTAGCCTTCGAGAAAGCGGTTTTCGCCTTCCTCGCGTCCAACGATAATCTTGAAATGCGGTCGTGGGCGCAAGTGACGTCCCACCTTGAGCAACATAATGTCATCGAGTTCGTAGCGACGCTCGCCGCGTGCGGACCACAAATCGGCCAGTTTGCCGGAATAGGCCGCATCGGTGAGAAAGCAGCAGCCGCCGGAAGGCTGGGCAAAATCTGATATGCCCATCTTTTCGGCCAGGGCGATTTGCGGTTTGCGGCCACGGCCATTGAAATCGAACAATTTTTCACGGTCCACCCAGCCCTCTCGCTCGGGCAGGGTGGCGGGCAGAATTTTGGCGCACAATGGACGCAGCAGGCGGTCTTCAGCCCCGGATTCACGCTGGATCACCGGCATGGTATCGCGCCGCTGTGACATGGGCCGCTGGCCGACTACTTCACCGGTGATGATGAAATCAAAGTTGTGTTCTTCAATCCACTCATGCGCCTTGCGCACCATAAAACACTTGCAGTCCAGGCAGGGGTTCATGTTGCTGCCGTAGCCGTGTTTGGGATTGATCACCACATCTTTGTATTCATCGATAACATCAATGATATGCAGTTTGATGCCCAGCTGCTCCGCCACCCACAGGGCATTGTTGCGCTTGGGCTTTGCCTTGTCTTTTTTGCGAATTGCGTGAGTATGGCCCTCCACGCAAAATCCGGTATAAAAATTAATGCCTTCCACATGAATGCCCTGCTCTAGCATGGCCTGGGTGGCCAGCATGGAGTCGAGCCCTCCGGAAATCAGGGAAACGGCTTTACGTTGTCGGGATAGTGGCTGGGGCATGGGATACGTCGCATCGGAAACGGGTTCGGAAAAAGGTCGGTGATTATAGCTGAAAATGGCTGTCCTGGTCTTGTCTTCGCTGTTTGCTGACGATGAACGTACTTGTGAGGGCTAACTTTGTTAGAATTCGGCCTTCAACTAAACCCAGCAAACTACAAGTGAATACTATGTCTGAGCAAAACACTCTCAACGCCATTCAACAAATCAAAAAAACCCTGGAAAATTTTATGGTCAGTATCGGTATTCTTTCCGGCATGATTTTGCTGGTTTATTTTTTCACCTATGGCGCACTGGTGGATTCTGTTGGCAGTTTTCTTCTTTGGTTTGAAGTGGTCACCAGTATTATGGTGCTTTTTGTGTTGCTGTTTCTCAGGCGGGTATGTTTCTTTTTGACACGACTGAAGTTGGGGCGGCGGGCGGATTGCTCGGCGGTTTTAAAAAAGTTGGAACTCGCTGATCTGGCGCTGGATGATAATGCCTTGTTGACCAGGCTGACCGGCAGTTATGTGAATGACTCAACATCGTAATCAAACAAGTGCGGTTTTTGACAGGCAGAAGATTTATTGCCTCCCTCCAGAGAAGCGAATGCAATCAGTGTCGCCGCGTTGACTGATCCTGTTTGCTGACAGGTACGGGTTGCCCGTTACTCACATCCCGCAATCGTTGCCGCGCCTGCGTGCTGTTGGTGTGTTGCCAGAGTTCATGTGCAGTGAGTGGGTCCAGCAGCGGTTGTGAATCGCCCATGTTACGAATCGTTTGTAACACATCCATAGCCGGAACAAATCCTTCGTACAAATGTTCGTAGAGCTGGCCTTGCCGGTGTGCTGTGTTGTGGTGTAACTGGTAATAGGCACCAATACCAAGGTCAACGTAATAATTCACACTGACACGGCGACGACGGGCGCGTTGTGGAAAAAACCCGGCATGCAGCAGACAAATGTCGCCTACGTCGCGCAGTTTGCCAATTTGCCGTTGTCCGGCGATGCGAAAACTTTTGAGATAATCCAGCGCGAGAACACGACTGGTCATTTCCGGTCTGTTGAGAAAACGTTGCAGCAGAAATACCAGATAACTTTGCAGTTCTTCATTCAGGCTGCGTTGTGCCTGCTGTTCTGCCTCACACACCAGTTTGTGCCAGTGCGCGGTGGATGTGGGTTGCAAATCAAGGTTACGCATACACATCTCCTGTGACTACCCTTGTTACCAAAGGCTATCGGCGTGCAATGACGAGGGCTTGAGCCTTCGTTATTCGTAGCACTCAGGATAACGTCAGCGGATTTTTTCTTCAGTACCCGCGATGAGTTCTCTGATATTGGATCGATGACGCCATATCAGCATGATACTGAGGACAATGGCGAGCGCAATGAAAGCGGGTTGCGGTGCAAGCAGCCACATATAAAACGGCAAAAGAACAGCGGCAATCAGTGCCGACAGTGATGAAATTTTGAACAGTTTGGTGAGTAATAACCAGGTGCCCAACACGGCTAAACCCACCGGCCATGCCAGGGCAATCAGCACACCAAAGGCTGTAGCAACACCTTTGCCGCCGCGAAAACCAAAGAATACCGGGTAGAGGTGGCCCAGGAATGCAGCCAGTGCAACGAGTGCCAGAATATGTGGTGGTGCTTCCATCCATTGTGCGATCAGCACGGGAATCACACCTTTTATGGCATCACCCAGCAGAGTGAAGGCGGCGGCCTTTTTTCCACCTACGCGCAGTACGTTGGTGGCCCCCGGGTTGTTGGAGCCCTGAGTGCGCGGGTCGGGTAGACCCATGAGTCTGCAAGTGATGATGGCGGCAGATAACGAACCCACAAGGTAGGCTGCGAAGATCATGATGGTGCTGAGCATGGTGCCATTATCGCGCATTTTTTGCGGTAAGTCGCTGTTGCTGGTCTGGTATTGCGCAAAACGGTATAGTTTTGTCTCATTTTATACTGGGGCTTTCTGCTGACAACTCTTATGGACATTATTTTCCTGCATGATCTTACTATCGAAACCATCATTGGTATTTACGACTGGGAGCGCAAAGAAAAACAGTCGATTATTCTTGATCTGGATATGGCGGCAGATATTCCCGCCGCTGCACGCACCGATGCTATTGAAGATACGCTTGATTACAAAGCGGTGGCCAAGCGGCTTATCGAATTTGTGGGTGATAGTCAGTTCCAGTTGGTGGAGACCCTGGCTGAGCGGGTGGCGGAAATTGTGCTCAATGAGTTTGATGTGAAGTGGGTACGTTTGCGTGTCAACAAAAAAGGCGCGGTACGTTATGCCGGGGATGTGGGTGTCATTATTGAAAGAGCTGCAAGAGACTGATATGCCAAGAGTATTTGTTGGCATCGGTAGTAATATTGACCGTGAGCGCAGCGTGCGGGCAGGCGCAGAAAGTTTGCGTCGCCACTATTGTGATGTGCAATTTTCATCGGTGTATGAAAGTGAGGCGGTCGGGTTTGAAGGAGATGCCTTTTACAATCTGGTGGCAGCATTTGATACCGATGACAGCATTGAACAGGTCGTTGCCTGTCTGGCGCACATTGAAGACCTGAATGGCCGGGTACGCAGTGGTGAGCGTTTTACCGCACGAACGCTGGATCTGGATTTGCTGCTCTACGGTCATGAAATCATTGCCACGGAAAATTACCATGTGCCACGCGATGAAATTCTTCGTTATGCTTTTGTGCTGTGGCCGCTGGCGGAGATGGTGCCGGATGATATACACCCGGAAATTGGTGAACGCTATTCTGTTTTGTGGGAAAAATTCGACAAAAGAAATCAGCTGTTGAGGCCGATACTTTTTAAATGGTAGGTTTTCTATCGATGCAGGGTATTCAGGGATTGAACGATTGTGAGTGATAACCACACAACGGCACATACAGCATCAATGAACGATACACCCAGTCCTTTTTCCGAGCCCGGTGCAGATGGCTTTAAGCCGCTGATCCTTATTGTCGATGATTCGCCCACGATTCGTCTGTCGTTAAGCCGCGCCCTGCAAGATGAATTTACACCGGTGGAAGCGGTGGATGGCGAGCAGGCCTGGGAGTTTATCAGTGGTGACGACCGGATTGAAGTGGTGATTACTGATTTGTCCATGCCCAGACTGGACGGTCTCGGCCTGGTTAAGCGCATGCGTGACAGTGTGGTGATGCGGGTACGCAATATGCCAGTGATCATGGTCACTGGTGATGATGACACTGAGGCGCGTGAGGCCTCTTTTATGGCGGGTGCCAACGATTTTGTCGCCAAAACCAGTGACCGGGTCGAGTTGCTTGCCCGCTTACGCGCCCATCGCAAGTTGGCGGTGACCCTGCGCGAGCTGGAAGAGAGTCAGCGTGAGTTGCGCGAACAGGCGAACACCGATCCCTTGACCCATTTGGCCAATCGGCGGTTTTTCAGCCACATCGCCAACAAAGAGTTGTCACTCATGCGTCGGCAAAAAGAATATTTTGCCGTATTGATGATGGACATTGACCATTTCAAACACACCAACGACACTTTTGGCCATGCTGCGGGCGATTATGTGCTGGTGCAGGTGGCACAGGTTTTGTCGGGTAATGTGCGTGAAGAGGATACGCTGGCGCGGATAGGGGGCGAGGAATTTGTGGTGAGTTCACCGTATACCAGCCGGTTGGCCGCTATTGTGCTGGCTGAACGTTTGCGTAAAGCGGTGGAGTCGCTGGAGGTTCAATTTGAGGGCAACCGGATTCCCGTCACCATCAGCATTGGTATTGCCATGCAGCCACAGGATGGCGATGTGTTGGATACCTTGTTGGCGGTTGCCGATGAGCGCTTGTATGCCGCCAAAAATGCAGGCCGTAACCGTTTTTGTGCCGCCAGCAAACATCAGGGTGAGCTGGCCGTGGATGTGGAGAAAGTTTGTCCAAAGCTGGATGAGGCCGTGGGTATGATCAAACACGGTAATCTGCATCGGCTGATACCGCATATCCCCACATTGCTGGAGGAGCTGATTCCCTTGTTTGAGCTGGTTAACGAAGAGTCGCCAGCACGCATTGATGTGGATCAGGTGCGCGCGGCAATTGTTGAGTTGAAAGCCAAAGATGGACATTAATACTGCCTAATTCGCATCCATTTTTTCCCACACCAGAATATTATTATGCGCAGGCATCACATGTGTCGCAATGCGTGAAAGGCCAGCGTTTTCCGCCAGTTTATCCAGCTCACCCTGATCCCGGATGCCACTCTTGGGGTTGTGTGATTTTAACCACTGTTCAAAACGGGCATTGCTTTCCGAAGTGAACTGTCCATTGATATTGAATGGCCCATAAAGGCAAAAGCGTCCACCGCAGGACAATACCTGGCCGATGCCTGCAAACATTTTTATCACCTCCGGCCAGCCCATGATGTGTACGGTATTGGCGCTGAACACAGCATCGAAAGTCATGTTTGGCCAGTGGTCTGTTGTGACGTTCAGGTTTAATGGAGGGTACACATTGTCCGGGCCTTCGTCGCTGATCCAGGCGTGGATGCCGGGGTGGTGTTTATCCACATCGCTGGTCTGCCAGATGAGATGGGGCAGTGCGCGGGCAAAAAACACCGCGTGCTGGCCAGTGCCGCTGCCGATTTCCAGTACGCGGTGCATTGCAGCAAATTCTTGCAGTAACACTTCAAGAATAGCGTGCTGGTTTTGCACGCAGGATTCGGAGAAAGGTTTCAAGATGATTTTCCCGGTGTGTTATCAGGGGGCGCTTGGTTTGACGTAGATCTTAACCCAAGGTTAACTGTTGAGTGAACGTCCGCCATCCACCGTAATTACCTGCCCGCTGGTGTAGTCAGCATCACGAATCAAAAACAGTGCGGCGCGGGCGATATCTTC
>Ga0256839_1001527_pt1 | contig 27913 bp, 30 predicted proteins | sample 354166metaG_FD_185968 | JGI IMG/M metagenome (GOLD analysis project Ga0256839, IMG submission 185968) | Hydrothermal vent microbial communities from Mid Atlantic Ridge, Atlantic Ocean - 354-166 | ecosystem: Environmental > Aquatic > Marine > Hydrothermal vents | place: Atlantic Ocean: Mid... | reverse complement strand
TCAGGCATTCAACACTATAGGGGGCTATTATGCTTAAGGAATTCAAAGATTTTATTGCCAAAGGCAATGTAATGGACATGGCGGTCGGTATTATTATCGGGGCTGCGTTTACGGCGATTGTTTCGTCATTGGTGGCTGATTTGATCAACCCGATTATCAGCCTGTTTACCGGCGGTGTTGATTTTGCATCGATGATGATTTTGCTGAGCGATGATCCTGATGCGGGTGCATTCAAATATGGCTCGTTCATCATGGCTATCATCAATTTTGTGATTGTGGCTTTTGTGGTTTTCATGCTGGTCAAAGCGGTGAACAAAGCCAAAGCAGCATCTGAAAAACCCGCAGAAGAAGCCGCGCCTGAAAAACCCAAAGGACCGACACAAGAAGAATTGCTGGTTGAAATTCGCGATCTTTTGAAAAAAGCCTGAAGGTTTGGCCCCGCTATTGCGGGGCCAGCCGATTTACTTTTTCAGCGCCAGCGATGGCGATAAAACATCAATCTCCAGCGCTTTGCCAACAGCCGCATAGGTCAGATGCCCCGCATGGGTGTTCAACCCGCGCAGCAGATGTTCGTCATCCTCAAGCGCTTGCCGCCAGCCTTTGTTGGCGATGGCCATCATAAACGGCATGGTGGCATTGCCCAGTGCAATGGTCGATGTGCGCGAAACCGCGCCCGGCATATTGGCCACGCAATAATGCATAATGCTGTCGACCTCATAGATCGGATCATCATGGGTGGTGGCGCGCGAGGTCTCAAAACAGCCACCTTGGTCAATGGCCACATCCACCAGCACCGCGCCCGGTTTCATCAGGCCAAGCTGCGCGCGGCTGATCAATTTGGGGGCAGCAGCGCCGGGAATAAGCACCGCGCCGATCACCATATCGGCCTCGTATGCCAGTTCAGCCGTGTTACCCTTGGAGGCATAACGGGTTTTGAACACGCCGCCAAACACATCATCCAGATAGCGCATGCGAGGCAAAGACATATCCAGCACCGTAACATCCGCGCCCATGCCCGCCGCGATTTTGGCCGCATGGGTGCCAACCACACCGCCGCCAATCACCACAACTTTGGCAGGGCCAACGCCCGGCACACCGCCCATCAGCACACCGCGCCCGCCATTGGCTTTTTGCAAGGTCCAAGCGCCCATTTGCGGGGCCAACCGGCCCGCAACTTCGGACATCGGGGCCAGCAAAGGCAGGCCACCCATACGGTCTGTAACCGTTTCATAAGCAATCGCGGTAACACCTGATTTCAACAGATCTCGGGTTTGGGGTTCATCGGGGGCCAGATGCAGATAGGTGAACAATATTTGCCCCTCGCGCAGTTGGGCGCGCTCCACCGCTTGGGGTTCCTTTACCTTGACCACCATTTCGGCACGGGCAAATATTTCTTCGGCCGTATCAACAATTTCCGCGCCAATGGCGGTATAATCTTCATCGGGGAACCCTGCGCCGATGCCGGCATTGGTTTCAATGATAACGCTATGACCATGGGAAATGGCCTCTTGTGCGGCGGCGGGGGTTACCCCGACACGGTATTCTTGATTCTTGATTTCTTTTGGACAGCCGATCAGCATTGTTTTGCTCCTGAAATATGGGCCTGAAGGAGGGGTATTGGTGCAAATATTGTGCAAAATGAACGCCTAATGCTTTGCGAATATGCGTTGCCAAACGGGGGGTTATTCGCATAATAAACGCTAAACACGGTAATTTTTCGAAGGATATTGCAATGTCAAGAATGGATGCGCTTGATCTGAAGATTCTAACATGGCTGCAAAAAGATGGTCGTATGCCCAATGCGGAACTGGCCGATCGGGTGGCTCTGTCAGCCTCGGCCTGTCATCGTCGGGTGCAACGGCTGGAAAAGGACAAGGTTATCCGTGCATATGTTGCGTTGCTTGATCCGCGCAAGGTCGACCGGCGGACAACGGTGTTCGTCGAAATCACGCTTACGGGCCAATCCGAGGAAATTCTGGGAGTGTTTGAAAAACAGGTGGCATTGATACCGGATGTGCTGGAATGCCATCTGATGGCCGGCAGCGCGGATTACCTGTTAAAAGTCGTGGCAAAGGATACCGATGATTTTGCCCGTATCCACAAACAATATCTGGCGCGCCTGCCCGGTGTTGTGCAAATGCAAAGCAGTTTTGCCTTGCGCACGGTTTTCAAAACCACAGCACTGCCGCTTTAGGGCATTAAGCGGCGCTTAGGCCAGCAAATATTGCACCAGATACAAAACCGCCATGCCAATAATCAAAGCACCTAACACGCTGCGCCATATCGCCCCGATTGCCAGCGCCACCGCAGCGGCAATCAGGCGGGCGGGGTCAGGATCACCGCCCGTTGCGGCAGGCCAAACCACCAGCGGGGCCACCAGCCCCGGCATCACGGCGGCAGGCACATAGCGCAAATGACGCAACAGCCAGTCGGGCAGTTTTTTGTCTGCAAACAACCCGATAAAGGAATAGCGGATCAAATAAGTGCCGATGCCCAGAAAAATAATGGTCAGCCAGATTGAAAGGTTGCTCATGTTTGCGCCGCCATCCGGCGTTCGGTTTCTGCCCCGGCAATCATTGCCGCCAGTGCTGCAATAATCAGCCACAGGCTATAGGGCATCCATGCCAAGGCCAGCGCGACAATGACCGAAACAAAGGCGGCAACCAGATGCGGAATGCTGCGCAGGCTGGGTGCCACCAGCGCGATAAACATGATCGGCACCGCAAAATCCAGTGCGAATTGCGGCGGAATGGTGTTGCCAACCAGATAGCCCACCAACGTAGACCCATACCAAACCGGAAAAATCAGCGTTGCCGTGCCAAAGAAATACCCAAGCTTGGCTGAAACCGACATATCGGGCTTTTTGTCCAGCTCAAGAATAGACACTCCATAGGTTTGATCAATCAGAAAATATGCGGCAATAATCCGGTGCCATTTTGCAGCTTTGCCAAGATGCGGTGCCAGAGATGCCGAATACATCAGCATGCGCATATTTACCGCCAGCCCTGTCAGTACCGCGATGTAAAACGGCGATCCGTCCACCAGCACTTGTAATGCCGAAAATTGCGATGCCCCCGCAACCACAATCACCGACATTGCCACGGTTTGGTAAATATCCAGCCCTGCTTCGGATGCAACCAGCCCGAACAACATGCCAAACGGCGCTGCCATCAATAAAAATGGCGCTCCGGCGAGAATACCGTGATAAAAGGCGGTTCTTGTGCTAGACATCCCAAAGCCCCTGTTGCAAATTTCGGGGCATATTAGGCGGGCTATCTGCCAATAACCAATCAAAGGTTGTGACCTGTGTCAAAAACATTGCTGATCAAACCAAACCCCGACAATATTCGCTTAACGCGGGCGGTGACCGGCATTGATCATAGCGGTGAGCATCAGGAAATCCGAGTGATCGAAGAGCGCCCGCTTACCATTTACCTGAATAAACAGGAAATCGTCACGGCGATGACCATTGGCGATTATCCTCAATATCTGGCGGTCGGGTATCTGCGCAATCAGGGTATGTTGCTGGGTGATGATGTGATTACCGGCGTTGACTATGAAGACGATATCGAAACCGTTGTGGTGCGCACCAAGCGCCACACCGATTTTGAAGAAAAGCTCAAGAAAAAAACCCGAACCTCGGGCTGTGCGGTCGGCACGGTTTTTGGCGATATGATGGAGGGGCTGGACAAGGTTCATCTGCCTGCAACCGAGGTCAGAACCAGTTGGCTGTATAAATTGGCCCATGAAATCAACACCATGCCCAGCCTTTATTTACAAGCGGGGGCCATTCACGGTTCGGTTTTATGCCAGCGCGATGTGCCGCTGGTATATATGGAAGACGTGGGCCGTCATAACGCGGTAGATAAAATCGCCGGCTGGATGGTGATGGAAAACGCGGTTGCCGCAGATAAAATCATGTATACGACTGGTCGCCTTACCTCGGAAATGGTGATCAAAACCGCGCTGATGGGCATTCCGGTTCTGGCCTCGCGGTCGGGGTTTACCGCATGGGGTGTGGAAATTGCCAAACAGGTCGGCATGACGCTAATTGGCCGGATGCGCGGCAAACGGTTTATCTGCCTAAGCGGCGAGGACCGCCTGATCTGGGATGCCGACCTTAAACAGATTGCCAATGACTCTAAAGAATCAGGCCGAAAATGAAACCCGCTGGTGTTATTCTGGCAGGGGGCCGTTCCACCCGCATGGGGGGCGGTGACAAATTTCTGCTTGATCTTGGTGGCAAGCCGATATTGGAACATGTGATTAAACGGCTTGCACCGCAGGTTGCCAGAATGGCGCTGAATGCCAACGGAAATGCCGCCCGTTTAAGCCGGTTTAACCTGCCGGTGATGCATGACAGCATTGACGGATATGCAGGCCCGTTGGCGGGGGTTTTGGCGGGCATGGACTGGGCGTTTGATAACGGGTTTGACCAGATCGTAACCGTTGCCGCCGATACGCCGTTTTTTCCCGAACATCTGGTTGTGGCATTGCAAATGGGCATTGTATCTGATGCAACACCGCTGGCCATGGCCACCACGCCCGACCTTGAACGCCCGTTTAACCGTCACCCGACATTCGGGCTGTGGGATGTATCCCTGCGCGAAGACCTTCGCCAATCCCTGAAAGACGGGTTGCGCAAGGTTGTGCAATGGACCGAACCCAAAGGCTGTGCCAATGTCTGTTTTCAAGGCTTTGCCTTTGATCCGTTTTTTAACGTCAACACGCCTGATGACCTGACAAAAGCCCGGGAATATCTGGCACAACAACCACAAGAAAGCCGAACATGACCAAAGCTCCGCAATTGAAAGATGATTGTTTTGCACTGCCCGCAGGCGTAAACTGGACCCCGGTTGACGATGCACTGGCCCATTTACGTGCCGCCGTGGATCTGGTGGTCGGGGTGGAAACCGTTAAAACAATCGCCGCTGGCGGGCGGGTTCTGGCGCATGATGCCATCGCAACACGATCCAATCCGCCTTATGCAAATGCGGCCGTAGATGGTTATGGATTTGCCCATTTGTCTTATCAAGACGCATTGCCGCTGGTTGACGGGCGCTCGGCTGCCGGTGCGCCTTTTGCAGGCGCGGTTCCTGCCGGTTTCGCCATTCGAATTTTAACAGGCGCCAAGCTTCCTGTCGGGGTTGATACGGTGGTTATGCAAGAAGATGTCGCGCTAAAAGATGGCATGGTTTATTTTCAGCACGGCCTGAAAGCCGGTGCAAATTGTCGAAAAGCCGGCGAAGACGTGCTGAAAGGACAACCAGCGGTTAAGGCGGGCAAAAAAATCGCTGCGGCGGAAATTGCGCTGATGGCAGCGCTGAATATTCCCGAGATCGAGGTTTATAAGAAATTGCGGGTCGGGGTGTTGTCAACCGGCGAAGAAATCCGTCAGCTTGGCGAAACGGCCGAACCACACCAGATATATGATGCCAACCGGCCGATGCTGTTGGAATTGTTGAAAAACTGGGGGTTTGAGCCGGTTGATCTGGGCCATGCAGTGGATGATCATGCTGCGGTTATATCGGCGCTTGACGGGGCTGCAAAGCGCTGTGACGCAATTTTGACCTCAGGCGGGGCATCCGCCGGAGACGAAGACCATCTCTCTGCGGTATTGGCTGAATCCGGTAACCTTAATCTATGGCGGATCGCGCTTAAACCGGGCCGCCCTTTGGCGTTGGGCATCTGGAACGGGGTTCCGGTGTTTGGCTTGCCGGGCAATCCGGTTGCGGCTTTTGTGACCACGCTGGTTTTTGCCCGCCCGACCTTGTTGAAAATGCAGGGGGCGGGCTGGCAAATACCAAACCCGATATTGCTTCCGGCGGCTTTTGAACAAACCAAAAAACCCGGTCGCCGCGAATATTTGCGCGCAAGGGTTACTGAAAAAGGCGCGGTCGAGAAATTTATATCCGAGGGCTCGGGCCGTATTTCCAGCCTGTCCTGGGCTGACGGTCTGGTTGAACTTCCGGATAAGGCCATGCAAGTCAAAAAAGGCGATATGGTCCGGTATTTCCCGTTTTCAGGCTATGGTATCTGATCAAAATACAGGGTTAGTCAAACATACCGCTTACCCGCCCCAGCAACATAAATGTGCGGGCGGTGCGGGTATTGGCCAATGCTTCGATATGGGCATCGGTGGCCTGTTTGCAAAACTCGCTTAAAACAATGTCGAACCGGCGTTGAAAATGCAGTGCCGCATCGCGAAAAATTTGATCAGACCGCATGCGCCCGCGGATCAGGGCAATGGAGGTCACATCGTGAATTCCGCCAATCGCCGCGACTTCCTCGCCGCGCGCACCTTCTGAAAATTTGCGCCACAGGGCGGCAGGGGCGATTTCCGGGGTTAGATCATCGGTGTAAATTCCGTCCTGGGCCATCAGGTTCATGATGTCCTCGGCGGCGCGAATGCATTGCGACGTGTTGCGGTGCCGCATGGCAATGCGCAACGCCCGAAACCCGTCTTTGTCTTTTTCATCTGTCGGAAAATTCAGCGCATGGATCAGCTCGTCCCATTCAGGGCCGGTTTGCGGGGCAATTTCACGCGCGCCAAGCGCCAGATGGCCCTGATCGGGGTTTTGCGGTGTTTCGCGAACCGGTCCGGCCGGACTGTTGCTGGTGGCAGGGGCTTCGGAAATTGCGACTTGCGCCTGTAATAAGGCCACCAAAGCGGTTTCTACCTGTGCCATTTGTTGTTGCAAAGATTCCAGTTTGGTGCGGGTTTCGGCCATGTCGCTGCTACTGCCTGCGGGCTTTATCCTTATGTTGCGGTTGTTCATCGGGTCGGTCTGGAATTTGCGCAAAGCAATGGTCAGATCACGGGCATCGCGCTGCACCTCAGCGGTGCGGCGCAGCAACATCACCCCTGTCCAGACCAGCGCCATAGGCGCAATCGCGGCCAGAATAAACAGGATAATTTCAAGAAATACCGCGCCGCGCGGTTCCTCTATGCCACCAAAAAGCCCAAAGAAACCAGCCGCATATGCCGCCAGCCCAACCAGCCAGACCGCTGAAAACACGCTGGCAAACAGGGTTTCGCGCCCTTCAATGGCGCTTGGCACCAGATTATTTCCCAACCGGTTCAGCACATGACCCCCTAGATAAATTTCACTGTCAGTATTTCATAGGAACGCACCCCGCCCGGTGTGCGAACCTCTATGCTGTCGCCTTCTTCTTTGCCAATCAGCGATCGCGCCAATGGCGATTGCATGTTCAGCAGGCCTTTGTCGATATCGGCCTCGTGTTGGCCAACGATCTGAAAGGTTTTTTCTTCGTCCGTATCTTCATCAGCCAATTCTACGGTTGCGCCAAATTTTATGCTGCCGGAAAGCGCAGCAACATCAATGACTTCCGCAAGGCTTAACACCGACTCCAGCTCCTTGACGCGACCCTCTATGTGGCTTTGTTCTTCGCGGGCGGCGTGGTATTCGGCGTTTTCCGACAGGTCGCCATGGGCGCGAGCCTCGGCGATGGCACGGATAACCGCTGGCCGCCGTTCGGTTTTCAGCACCTTCAATTCAGAATCCAGCTTGGCGTAACCGCCTGCTGTTAGCGGAAATTTTTCCAACAAACTACTCCTTGGCCTCGGCCCAACCGTTTGTTCGGGGGCGCATTTTCAGTCTATAACCTATTTTGCCAAAGCCAATTCGGCAAGGGATTGTTGCGGCTTGTGGCTCGAACCTGCCGAATTTTGGCATGACGCAAAGAAATAACCGGATATTGTGCAACATTTGTTGACCTTGCAAAGCATGGCTGCAATAAAATTCGAACAGTTTTATAACGCAAAGGTTTGAAAAAATGGCCGAGATCGAACGTGAATCCATGGAATACGATGTTGTCATCGTTGGCGCGGGGCCTGCGGGGCTGTCTGCCGCGATCTGCCTGAAGCAAATCAACGCGGATTTAAACGTTGTGGTGCTGGAAAAAGGTTCCGAGGTCGGGGCGCATATTTTGTCGGGCGCGGTGCTGGATACTTGTGGTCTGGACAGGTTGATCCCTGATTGGGCAGCGCGCGGCGCGCCAATCAAAACCAAGGTTAAAAAAGACAAATTTCTGATATTGGGCCAAGGCGGCGGCATTCGCATCCCCAATTTCCTGATGCCCCCCTTGATGAGCAATCATGGAAAATACATCGTTTCAATGGCAAACGTCTGTCGCTGGATGGCCGAACAAGCCGAAGAACTGGGGGTTGAGATTTTTCCGGGTATGGCCTGTTCCGAACTGGTTTACGGTGAAAATGGCGAATTGAAGGGCGTGGTAGCCGGCGAATTCGGCATCGAACCGGATGGCACCAAAGGCGCGGGTTACGAGCCGGGTATGGTGCTGTATGGCAAATACGTTTTCCTGTCCGAAGGCGTGCGTGGCTCGCTTTCCAAACAGGTGATTGCCAAATATAATCTGGACGCCGAATGCGACGTGCCAAAATTTGGTCTTGGCATCAAGGAAATCTGGGAAGTCAGCCCTGAAAACCACCGCGAGGGCGAAGTTACCCATACCATGGGCTGGCCTCTGGGGTGGAAAAATGGCGGCGGTTCCTTCATGTATCACCTTGAAAACAATCAGATTTATGTGGGGTATATCGTTGATCTAAATTACAAAAACCCGCATCTGTCCCCTTACAATGAATTCCAGCGCTGGAAACACCACCCGATGATTTCCGAAACCTTAAAGGGTGGCAAACGGGTTGCTTATGGCGCGCGCGCGGTCACCAAAGGCGGGTTTCAATCTATTCCGCAATCGGCCTTTCCGGGGGGTGCGCTGCTTGGCTGTTCTGCCGGTTTGGTGAACCTGCCGCGCATTAAGGGCAATCATAATGCAATGCTTTCGGGCATTGCTGCGGCCGATGCTGCCGCTGCTGCAATTGCGGCAGGGCGTTCGGGCGATGCGCTGGCGGATTATGACAAAGAACTGCGTTCTGGGCCGATCAGCAAAGATTTGAAACGGGTGAAAAACGTGGCGCCGCTTAACAGTAAATTCGGGCCGCTTGGCGGGCTGACGCTGGGCGCGCTGGATATGTGGATCGCCAATATTTTTGGCGTTAATATTCTGGGCACCTTGAAGCATGGCAAAAGTGATGCGGCCAGCACCGGCAAGGCTGATGAATATCCGATAATCGAATACCCGCGCCCGGACGGTAAGCTAAGCTTTGACCGCCTCACTAACCTTAGCTTTTCAGCTACCAATCACGCCGAAGAACAGCCCTGCCATCTGGTTCTGGCTGACCCGTCTGTGCCGATCAACGTGAACCTGCCGCTATATGCAGAACCGGCGCAACGGTATTGCCCAGCGGGGGTCTATGAAATTTTGCGTGATGAGGATGGCGGCAATCCACGTTTTCAGATCAATGCGCAAAACTGCGTGCATTGCAAAACCTGCGACATCAAAGACCCCAGCCAAAACATAACATGGGTAACCCCTCAAGGTGGCGAAGGCCCGAATTACCCCAATATGTAACCGTTATGTTACCTGATTGGCAGTTCCGATTGCATCGGGGCGGCTGGGCGATTAGCCTTTGCACAACCATTGCCGGAGCAAAAATGTGATAAAACAGTTTTTTACAAGCCTGATTCTCGGGGTAACTCTTGCGGGGCCGCTGGTGGCGCAGGGGCTGTCAGGGCCATATCTGGCGGCCACTTCTGCCAATATCGCCAATGATTACGAACAGGCCGCGCATTATTACCGCCGCGCCATGGAAAGCGACCCCGGTAACGGTTTTATCATGCAAGGCGCGATGGTGGCGTCGATTGCTGCCGGCCATTTTGATGATGGTGTCAAAGTCGCCCAAAAAATGGTTGATGCAGGATTTACGGATGAATACGCCCAGACCGTTCTGGTGGCAAATGCCTTTTCCAAAGGCAAATACGATCTTGTATTGGCCTTGCTGGCTGATGAACAGTTTACGCTCAACCCTTTGCTTAAGGTTTTGATCAAAGGTTGGGCTTTGGTGGGAAAGCAGGATTATGCAGCTGCGGATCTCCATTTTTCAACCACATCGCAAAATGATGCAATTGATTCTTTTGCGAATTATCACAATGCCTTAGCTGCTGCTTTGGCCGGGAATTACCCGCAAGCATCGGAATTGTTCGGGATTGAGGGCGCTTATGTCAACCGTGGCAGCATTCTGGCCCATGCGGAAATTCTGGCGGTTATTGGCCAGCGGGATGCGGCGTTTGAGCTGCTGACGGTTGGCCCGGGCAGGGCGGCAGGGGACCGGGAGGCAGATAACCTGCGCGCCGCGCTGGCCAATGGTGATGTTGTCGAATTCACCCAGATCAATCAACCGGCTGATGCGGTTTCCGAGGCGTTTCTGGTGCTTGGCGATGCCTTGAATGGCGATAATTCACCGCGGCTGGCGTTGTTTTTTTCGCGGCTGGCGCAGATGAATCAACCCGATAACACCGAAGCATTGCTGTTGATCGCCGAGATATTAACCGAACAAAACCAGTTTTCACTGGCGGTCAACGCTTTTGCAAAAATTCCTGCGGATGATGCTTTTGTGGTTAATGCCGCAATCGGGCATGCCAGCGCGTTGCAGCGGGATAATCAAGCCGACGCAGCGATTGGTGTTCTTGAAAATCTGGTGGCCAGCCAACCCGCTGATCTGACAGCATGGCGCGCATTGGGCGATGTTTTACGCCGAGAATCGCGGTTTTTGGGCGCGTTTGATGCCTATTCAAAAGCGGTTGATCTATTGCCCGATCCTGATTTTTCAGGTGCGTGGCGGTTATATTACACACGGGCAATCGCGGCCGAGCGCCTAAAAGACTGGCCGGCTGCCGATTGGAATTTCCGGCAGGCTTTGGCGCTTAACCCGGATCAGCCGGATGTTCTGAATTATCTGGGCTATTCGCTGGTTGAACGCGGTGAAAAGCTGGATGAAGCCTTGGCAATGATTGAAACCGCCGTGGCCGCGCGCCCCGAAAGCGGATATATCGCGGATTCGCTTGGCTGGATATATTATCGGCTGGGTCGGTTCGATGAAGCGGTGCCGGTGATGGAAAACGCGATTATGCTGTTGCCTGATGATCCGATTGTCAATGACCATCTGGGCGATGTTCTGTGGATGGTTGGTCGCCACCGCGAAGCACGCTTTCAGTGGCGCCGCGCCCTTTCGTTTGACCCCGAAGATATTGATGCAGAACGTATCCGCTGGAAGCTGACAGATGGGCTGGACGCGGTGCTGGAGGCCGAAAAAGATGCACCCGCCGACTAGCACAAAAATGCTGGCCCGCGCCAAAGTTAACCTTTGCCTACATGTGACCGGAAAAACCGCTGATGGATACCACCTGCTGGACAGTTTGGTAGTTTTCCCGAATGTCGGGGATGTCATTTCGGTTGCCCCTGCCGATATTCTAGGCCTGCAAATCGACGGGCCGTTTGCAAGCGGGCTTTCTTGTTCGGATAACATTATCATTGACGCGGCAAAAACCTTTGGAACCAGGCGCGGCGCAGCAATAACCCTGATCAAAAACCTGCCCGTTGCCAGTGGTATTGGCGGAGGTTCCAGCGACGCTGCGGCAACCCTGCACCTATTGGCGGATCATTGGGGGGTTGCCCTGCCCGGTGCTGAAAAAACCCTGCAACTGGGCGCGGATGTGCCGGTTTGCATGACGGCCAAAGCCCAACATATGCAAGGTATTGGCGAGGTTTTGAATCCGGTTCCAGACCTGCCGGAATTTGCGATTGTTTTGGTAAATGCCGGCGTTTTAATTTCCACAAAACACGTTTTTGCTGCATTGTCCAAAACCAGAAATCCCCCGATGGATGCCGCAAAAGGCTTTGCAGATTTTAACGGGCTTTGTGATTACTTGAAATCCCAGCGCAATGATTTACAAGCGGCTGCAAGCAAAATTTCACCGGAAATATCCCGTGTTATAAAGGCATTACAGGCAGAGCCTGCATGTGCATTGGCACGAATGTCCGGTTCGGGGGCGACCTGTTTTGGCCTGTTTGAAACCTTGCATCAGGCACAGGATGCAGCGATGAAAATCAAGAAAACCAACCCTGACTGGTGGGTGCAACCGGCAATGGTTTATCGTTAAACTATACGCGAAACAACAAAATCAGCCAGATCACCCAACGTGGTTTTCAGGGCGCTTTCGGGCAACGGCCCAAGCGCGGTTTTTGCTTTTTCCGCCCATCCCAGTGCCTTGGCTTTGGTGGCTGCCAGACAGCCGTGTTTTTGCAAAATATCCATGGCACGGGCCAGATCATCATTGCTTTGATCGCCCTTTTCAATGGTCCGAACCCAGAAATTCCGTTCATTGGCATCAGCGTTTGCAACCGCCAGAATGACCGGCAAAGTCAGCTTGCGTTCACGAAAATCATCGCCGGTATTTTTGCCCAACGAAGCGCTGGCCCCGCCGTAATCCAGCAGATCGTCAACGATTTGAAAGCTGATGCCAAGCGCATCGCCGTAATCCCGTAGCGCATTTACATGAGGTTCGGGCGCGTTGGCAATTATTGCCCCTACCTCGGTGGCCGCTGCAAAAAGCGCGGCAGTTTTGCCGCGAATAACCTGCAAATAGGTGGCCTCTGATGTGGCAAGATCCTGGGCAACGCTAAGCTGCAAAACCTCGCCCTCGGCGATTACCGCTGATGCGTTTGCCAGGATATCGAGCACCCGTAAACTGCCGGTTTCGACCATCAACTGGAAAGACCGCGAAAACAGATAATCTCCAACCAGAACACTGGATTTATTGTCCCAAAGCAGGTTGGCGGTCGGGCGTCCGCGCCGCTGGTTGCTTTCATCAACCACATCGTCATGCAGCAATGTGGCGGTGTGAATAAATTCAACTGTTGCCGCAAGTTTCACATCATCCGCACCCTGATATCCGCATATTTTGGCCGCCGCCAAGGTCAGCAAAGGGCGCAGCCGTTTGCCGCCGGCCTCGACCAGATGGGCGGTGACCTCGGGGATGCGCGGCGCGTGTTCGCTGACCATGCGGGTGCGGATTAACGTATTGACCGCTGCCATTTCCGCGGCCAATTCGGCCTGTAACTCTTCAAATGGTCCGTTTTTTGCCATTATCTGCCCCAAAATCAATATCATCGCTCGACGCTGCATTATTTGCCCGATAATCTGGTGGAATGAAAGAGATATTGCGTACAAATGACCCAACTTTGATCGCATTTGCCAGTGCAATGCTAAAAGGCGAGGGCGTTGGTTTTTTTGTTCTGGATCAAAATATGTCAATTCTCGAAGGGTCAACCGGCGCAATTCCAACCCGGATGATGGTGGCCGATAAGGACGCTTTTTGCGCCAATGCAATCTTGAAAGACAATGAAATCGAAACGGGCCTGTCTTTATGATATTTTTGCAAAGCGACCTAAGCCAAGACGGTTTTTTTGATGGAGATCTTAAATTCTGGCAACCAAAACAAGGGTATAGAGCATCAACAGATTCAGTATATCTGGCAGCAGCCGTCCCGGCGCTGGCGGGGCAATCGGTGTTGGAGCTGGGCTGCGGCGCGGGGGTGGCATTGGGCTGTCTTTGCCAGCGGATTTCGGGGTTGAGCGCGGCGGGGCTGGAAATTCAGGCTGAATATCTGGAGCTGGCAAAAAGGAATTTTTCTGAAAACGGGCTGTCTATCGAGGTTTTTGAAGGCGATTTGACCGAAATGCCTAAAATTTTACGCATGAAAAATTTTGACCACGTCATTGCGAATCCTCCATTTTTTAACAAGACTTCCCACACTGCGCCGGCTGATTCAGGCAAGGTTCTGGCCCATATGGCGGGGCCAGAAACCACTGCAAACTGGGTTAATACCGCGATAAAACGGCTTAAGCCCCGCGGTATTTTAACCATGATTCACCATGTAGATTCCTTGCCGGATATTTTTCAGGCAATCGGTAGTAAAGCTGGCGATTTCAAAGTGTTACCCATAGCATCGCGGGTTGGAAACCCTGCGCGCAGGGTGATTTTTCAAGCTAGAAAAGGCGCGCTTGGCCCGATGCGTTTGCTGGCCCCGCTGATTGTGCATACTGGCGCACGTCACGGAGATGCGGATGACGGGTATTCACAACAGACCGCAGCAATATTACGGCAGGGCGCAGCGCTTTGGCTCGGCTGATTTTTGCTTAAAAGAAGGGTGACAGGTTGAAAATTTTGTGGTGAGATATTTTCTATAGAGTGAACTCAACAAAAGGAACGTCCAATGAACCTGAATTCCCGTTTGAATGAACTGCAAAAAAAACACGCAAATCTGGCTCAACAAATTGAAGCCGACCAACGCAGACCGGGAATTGATGATCTTGAAATTGGTGAGCTGAAACGGGAAAAGCTTCGGCTTAAGGAAGAAATTATACGGGTATCATCGCAGGTTTAGGCAATCATGGTTTTTCAGCGCGTGCTTTTGTCATGCGCTGAAAATACTGTGCAAAAACCTTGCCCCAATCCTCATTATTGACGGCCATGCCAAGCGGTGCCAGACCTGCGGCTAAAACATCCGCTGGTACAATTTTTGACAGCCGTTCTTTACTTATTTGGCGGACAAAATCGGCAGATAGTTCTGGATGCGATTGTACGGTTAGCGCTTTTGGCAAGGCGGCATTTCCATAAAATAACGCCGCGTAATTACAGAAACCAGAGCTGGAAAACACCGTTGTATCCGCTGGTAGGTCCAATATCTGGTCTTGATGGATGGCATGGGAGCAATAGCTTTCCCTTAAATCAGACATCCAGTCGGGTTTGTTTGAAACGGAGTATTTTTGCACCCCAACCCCCCAACCTTTGTTCGATTTACACACTTTTCCACCCATGGCTTGAGCGATAATTTGATGGCCAAAGCACACCCCGATCAGTGGTACACCATTTTTAAGACACTGCTGGATGAATTTTTCCAACGCATTAATCCAGAGATGATCATCATAGACCCCATGCCGTGATCCGGTAATAAGCCAACCATCAGCCTGATCAGGGTTTCCGACCCTTTCCCCTGAAACAACGCTTTTTGTGAAAAATATGGCCTCGGGCAAAAAATTACCGATCAAGGATGTGAACATTTCAGGGTAATTCCCAAACCGAGCGGCAAGGGTTTCTGACGGTTTACCGGTTTCAATAATGCCAATTTTCAATTTATATGCCTGTCCTGCCAAGGGATGATGGATATTTTGAGCCTGCTTAGCGAAAGCAGTTTCGCAATGCAAAAATAGGCACAGCATTTTTGCTGTGCCTGATAATAGAATCGGTATCCGTATTTAACTAAACAAAAAACTGCCCGCCATTTGCCGAAATGGTTGAGCCGGTGATAAAGCCCGCGTCATCGGATGCCAAAAACACCACACACCGGGCAATTTCTTCGGGTTCACCAAGGCGACCCACCGGAATTTGCGGAATGATACGCTCATTTAATACTTTTTCAGGAATGGCGCGGACCATTTCGGTGCCGATATAGCCGGGGCAAACTGCGTTAACCGTGATGCCAACAAATGCGCCTTCTTGCGCCAATGCTTTGGTCAGGCCCAGATCACCAGCCTTGGAGGCGGAATAATTTGACTGGCCCATCTGGCCTTTCTGTCCATTTATCGACGAAATATTGATAACACGGCCAAATTTACGTGACCGCATGCCTGGCCAAATCGGGTGGGTCATGTTGAAAACGCCGTTCAGATTGGTGTCGATTACCTCGCTCCACGCTTCACGGGTCATTTTATGGAACATTCCGTCGCGGGTGATTCCGGCATTATTGACCAGAACCTCGATCGGCCCAAGGTCGGATTCGACCTGTGAAATTCCTGCTGCGCAGGCGTCATAATCTGCCACCGACCATTTATAGGCTGGAATGCCGGTTTGTGCGGTGAATTTTTCAGCTGCTTCGATATTGCCTGCATAACTTGCCGCAACAGAATATCCGGCGTCTTTCAGGGCGATCGAAATCGCGGCACCAATGCCACGGGTTCCGCCGGTTACCAATGCTATTCTTGTCATGATTTTTCCCTTTTTCTAAATTCAGTCGCGGGCAATGCACATCGCAACGCCCATGCCGCCACCGATACACAATGTTGCCAGGCCTTTTTTGGCGTCGCGCCGCTGCATTTCAAACAATAATGTGTTCAGAATTCGGGTGCCAGATGCGCCGATTGGGTGGCCAATGGCAATGGCGCCGCCATTTACATTAACAATTTCAGGGTCCCAGCCCATATCGTTATTGACGGCACAGGCCTGTGCAGCAAAGGCTTCGTTTGCCTCAACCAAATCAAGGTCCGAGGCTTTCCAGCCCGCCTTTTGCAATGCTTTTTGCGAAGCAAAAATCGGCCCGACCCCCATGATCGACGGGTCAAGCCCCACGGTTGCGTGCGATACAATCCGCGCCATGGGCGTAATTCCGCGTTTTTCAGCATTTTTTGCGCGCATCAACAGACACATGGCAGCCCCGTCATTCAACCCCGACGCATTGGCTGCCGTCACGGTACCGTCTTTGGCAAAAGCCGGGCGCAATTTTTGCATATTTTCAATTGTTGCGCCATGACGGATGTATTCATCAGCCTCGACCACTGTATCACCACGGCGGTTTTTTACGGTAAAAGCTGTGATTTCATCCGCAAATTTACCGGCCTTTTGGGCTGCTTCGGCTTTGTTTTGCGAGGAAACTGCAAAAATATCCTGCATTTCGCGGCTGATTTTCCACTGCTTTGCAACGTTTTCAGCAGTGGTTCCCATGTGATAGCCGTTAAACGCATCCCATAATCCATCGCGAATCATTGAATCGATAAATTGCATATCACCCATTTTCTGGCCGGATCGAAGATAGGCAACATGGGGCGACAGGCTCATGCTTTCCTGACCTCCGGCAACCACAATTTCTGCATCGTCAAGCAAAATTTGTTGAGCACCCAGCGCAACAGTTCGCAACCCCGAACCACATACCTGATTGATGCTCCAGGCAGAGGCTTTTTTTGAAAGCCCCGCATTGATATGGGCCTGCCGGGCCGGGTTTTGGCCCTGACCGGCGGTCAAAACCTGGCCAAGAATGGTTTCGGAAACTTCGTCAGGGTCAATTCCGGCACGTTCAACAACCGCGCGAATTGCAGTAGCGCCCAGATCATGCGCGGCTGTGTTTTTGAACGCTCCGAGAAAACTGCCAACAGGGGTTCGGGCAGCCGAGGCAATCACAATATCGGTCATAGGGGGTTCCTTGAATGATTCGGGGTTATGTTGCGGTGCAGCGTAAAATAGGCGGTTTCAAAAGTCACCTATTAGTTTTCTGTCAGTTCTTTGCGTGTTTCAGCAAAAACTTTGCGATTGGCAGAATAACCTGTTCGCGGGATTTTGACCCGACAATCATGCCTACATGGCCGGTATCAGGCTGAATTATAGTGGCATTTTTAACCTGTTCCGGTAAGGCAAATGTGGTCTCTGGAGGAGCGATTATGTCTGACTTTCCACAAACAAACATGCCGGGGAGACTGATTTTTGTGGCATCTATTACCGTATTACCAATGCGCCACAGACCGTTGTTGATCTGGTTTTGAATGTGCCATTTTACCAAAAGATCATCGGCCACCGGCCCTGTCAGGGGAACACCGTCATTTAACCAATCTTCAATAGCAACAAAATTCTGGCCGTCTTTTGATGTCGGATCCATCTGATTGAAACGCAAAAATTTGTCGCCGAACTGGGCGGGGTCTATTGCTGCAAACAAGGCCTGCAAGAAAACAAAAGGAAGGTTGCCAAAAGCATAGGACAGGTTTCGGATCAGTATTTGCAGGTTTTTGCCGTTATCGGGGGCTCCCATTTGTTGTAACAATAACCGGTTTCCGGTTGGTCTGTAAAAATCCCATGGCGCGCCAATTGTGCATAAGCAATTGACTTTACTGGTTAATAAAGCCATGCTGGCGGCAATTGTTCCCCCCATGCAATAGCCCATAATGCCAACCTTTGCCCCTGAAATTCGGTGGATTTTGTTTAGTGCAGGCATAGCACGAGACAAAATATAAGTGGTAAGGTCAAACTCGGATTCTGCTGTTTCCGGGGTTCCCCAATCCAGCAAATAGGGCCGCAACCCCGCAGCAACCAGCATCTGCATCAGCGAATTTTCTGATGACAAGTCAAGAATATAAGGCTTGTTAACCAGCGACGGAATTACCAAAACCGGCGGTGCTGATACGGTTTTCGACTGGGCTCCATAATCAAACAATCGAGAGCTACCGGATTGCCAAACCACAGGCCGGCCGTGATTTTTACGATGAAAGGGGTGGTGTTGCCATGTCTTTAGCGCAGCAAGAATTTTGTGCATTTCCGCAAGATTGTTTTTGAATTCGCTCACCGGATCAGCGATATGACCGGAAAGCATTTCTTGCTGCATATTTATGAGTGTCGCGCCCAGATGAAATGCCAGCGGATTGGGCTGGCCCTGCCGTTTTTCAAGATTGGATTCGACATGCATTTGGCCAGGTCCCGGAGTATTTTCACTTGTTTAACACATGGCTTGGTCTCGCGAATGCGAAATTTGCGTTGCAGTTGCGAAAAAGAACAGTAATCTGGCGATATTCCAACATTTGAGGCGTAAACATGGCCACCGAAAATTCTGCCAAACCCGTTATTATCAAGAAATACGCGAATCGGCGGCTCTATAACACCGAAAAATCCAGCTATGTGACGCTGGATGATTTGGCCCAAATGGTGCGGGATGGTCAGGATTTTGAGGTTAAAGATGCCAAATCAGGTGATGATATTACCCGATCAGTGCTGACCCAGATTATTTTTGAAGAAGAATCCAAAGGTCAAAACCTGCTGCCAATCAAATTTTTACGACAGCTTATCGGCTTTTATGGTGATTCTCTCGAAGGTTTTGTGCCTGGATATCTGGAAGAATCCATGGATGCTTTTGCCCAAAATCAGGACCAGATGCGCGAACAGGTGCATTCGGCAATTTCGACCAACCCCTTGATGATGAATTTTGAATCCATGACGCGCGGCAATATGGAGTGGATGGAGAACGCGGTAAAAATGTTTTCGCCTTTTGCTGCTAATGAAAAAAACAGGGAAACACCCGAGCCCGAATCCGAAAAGAATTCGGAACTGGACGCGCTTAAAACCCAGCTTGCGGAAATGCAGGCCCAATTGGCCAAGCTTGCCGGTGGCTCATGAACTTTGGGCAAAAGGCGCCAAATGACCATTTGTATTCAGGCAGATCGGCATTTTTGCTGAACGCCCGTAATAATAGCCCTGCATTGCGTCAATGCCCAATTTTTGGACACAGGCTGATTCTGCCGCGGTTTCAATAAATTCGGCCACCGTATACATATCAAAATGGCGACAGATTTTGACCATGGCTTCGACCAGAACCTGATTATCACGGTTCTGGTCAATGCCGGTGATGAATTGTCCGTCAATTTTGACCATATCAAACTTGAATTGGCGAAAATGGGAAAAGGCAGTGCTGCCCGCGCCGAAATCATCAATGGCAAAGCTACAGCCGATATTATGGACAAATTCCATAAATTGAACTGTGGAATCTGGATCATCCATGGTGCCTGATTCGGTAATTTCAACAATCAGCCGGTCGGCAGTGGTGGGGTTGTCGCGGGTATTGCGTTCAAGAATCCCCATCCATTCAGCATCATTGATTGAATTTGTCGACATATTAACCGAAAGCCGCTGGCGTGGATCAGCCTGAAGCATATCAAGGGTTTTTTGCAGCGCAATCCTGTCAAGCGCTTGAACAAGCGAGGTATTTTCAACTGCGGGAATGAAATCAGCGGCAGCAATAGTGCGCCCGTCGCGGTCCCGAATGCGAATCAACCCCTCGTGAAAAGCAATGAGCGGCCTTGTGCCAGACCGTACGACCGGCTGAAATGCCAACCCTACCCGCCCTTCGGCAATGGCGGAATTCACCATGGCACGACAGGCTTTTATCTTTAAGTCCGGTTCTGCCGTTGCAAGTTGAAAGTCATCATGGGTGGCAGACATTTGGGTTCTCCGGAAATCGATATACAACTCTAAGGTTACGCAAAAAGGTTAACAGAACGTAAACTTTCACTAAATGTTCTAAAAATGTTCCTATTTTTTTCAGCGATTTTTAGATAATTTTGCAGACTCTTGGCCTGAAAGCTAAGTGCTGATTAACTTTCTAGTGCAATTATAGCGCGAATAATTTCCAATGCTGATTCAGAAACCCAATCAGCCCCGCCGGTCAATCGGGCTATTTCCTGACCTTCGCGGTTTAGAATCACCGTCAAGGGCAGGCCAAGCGCGCCGAACTGGCCGCCCATCGTGCCGCGTGGATCCAGCAGAATCGGCAGGTTATCCACGCCAGCCTCATCGTTGAACCGTTCAATTCCTTCCAGCCGGTTGCGCCCTGTTGCAATGGCCATGACCTCAAAATCGTCCCCCCCCAGCAGGGTTTGCAGCTCTGACAGGGCTGGCATTTCCTCTCGACACGGCGCGCACCATGTGGCCCAGAAATTTACCACCCTGATTTTGCCGTTGCTGTCCGATAAAAAATGCTCACCACCCGCAGGATCGGTAAATGAAACGGTCACCGGGTCTTGGGCTTGTTTCAAAACTTTCAGCTTTCGCATCTCGCCAACCCGCATTTCCATCAGTTCAATGCGCAATTCGGGGCTGATGGTCTGCGCAGCAACAGGGTTTGCGCCCAAGCTGATTGCGGCGTATAGCAGGGCTGGAAAAAGGGCGGAAAGTTTCATCTGATGCTCCTGCACAAAAAATTCGAGGCTATAATGACAACAATATCTGGCAAAAAAACAGCAAATGCAATGTGGGGCGGGCGGTTTGCTGCCGGGCCGGATGCGATCATGGAGGCAATCAACGCCTCGATCGGGTTTGACAAACGTTTGGCCGAACAGGATATATCCGGTTCCCGCGCCCACGCGGCGATGCTGGCTGCCTGTGGTATTATCACTTCTAAAGATGCCGAGGCGATTGAGAAAGGCCTGCTCACGATATTGTCAGAGATCGAGCGCGGCGAATTTCCGTTTTCAACGGCGCTGGAAGACATCCACATGAATATCGAATCGCGCCTGACCGATTTAATCGGCGAACCGGCAGGGCGGTTGCACACGGCGCGGTCCCGTAATGATCAGGTCGCAACCGATTTTAAATTATGGGTGCGGGACCAGTTTGATGCCTGTATCACGGCGCTTGATGCGTTGATGCACGCATTTCTGGGCCAGGCCGAGGCCGGTGTAAATTTTGTAATGCCCGGATTTACACATTTACAAGTGGCCCAGCCGGTCACATGGGGCCATCATATGCTGGCTTATGTTGAAATGTTTGCCCGCGATAAATCGCGCATGATTGATGCACGGGCGCGCATGAACACCTCGCCTTTGGGCGCGGCGGCATTGGCGGGAACATCCTTTCCGATTGATCGGGATATGACTGCAACAGCGCTGGGGTTTGATCGCCCTGCCGGTAATTCGCTTGATGCCGTTAGTGACCGTGATTTTGCGCTGGATTTTCTTTCAGCGGCGTCAATTTGTGCCACGCATTTGTCGCGTATGGCCGAGGAATTGGTGATCTGGTCTTCGGCCCAGTTCAAATTTGTGACCATTTCCGACCGTTTTTCCACCGGATCATCGATCATGCCGCAAAAGAAAAACCCTGATGCGGCAGAACTTATCCGCGCCAAGGTTGGCCGGATCAACGGGTCATTGATTGCGCTTTTGACCATCATGAAAGGTCTGCCGCTGACCTATTCCAAAGATATGCAGGAAGACAAGGAACAGGTTTTTGATGCTGCTGACAGCCTGATGCTGGCCTTGGCGGCGATGACCGGCATGGTGCAGGACATGCGCCCGAATGAACCCGAGCTGCGCGCCGCGGCCGCCACCGGTTTTTCCACAGCCACCGATCTGGCCGACTGGTTGGTGCGCGCACTGAACATGCCGTTTCGCAACGCCCATCATGTTACGGGTGCATTGGTGAAAATGGCCGAAGATCAGGGTTGCGATCTGCATGAATTAACGCTGGACCAGATGCAAACGGTCGAAATTTCCATCACCGATGCGGTTTTTGAAGTGCTGGGCGTTGATAATTCGGTGGCCAGCCGCACCAGCTTTGGCGGCACTGCGCCCGAAAATGTAATTGCGCAAATCAAATACTGGCAGAAAGAAATATCATGAAATTTACTCTAATTTTAGTATTTGTTAGTATTTCCTTAACCATCTCCGGTTGTGGTGTGAAGGGCGACCCTTTGCCATTTGCCAAGGCCGCTTCACGTTAATAATTGCCCAAAACGGGCAAGATCCGGAGATTCCATGACATATACCATCCGCCGCAAGCTTTTTGCGTTTGCTATTGCTGCCGTTTGTGCGGTTTCTACCCCTGTTAAAGCCCAGGATACCGCGCTTCGCGGGCCTGTCATTCTAACCATAAGCGGTGATGTCGATGCCGCATCACGCGGGCCGGTTAATGAAGATTACGACAAGTTTTTTGTCTTTAACGAGGTTGAGTTCCAATCCGCCGCCCAATTCGATTTTGCCGCGCTTCAAACGCTGGATACGGTGAAAGTCAGCACCGACTTCCCGATGGGAGGCGACAGGCACGAATTTGAAGGCCCGACCCTGAAAAGCGTGCTGGATGCTGCCGGTATCCATGCCACCGACGCGTCGATTGTAACGATGCGGGCTTTGGATGGTTACGCGATAGAGGTCAGCTATGGCGAATTGATCAATGCTGGTGCCATTGTGGCCTATCGTCGTGACGGGGCGTTTTTTGCCATTGGTGATTTTGGCCCAACCATGATTATTTTTCCGCGCAGCGATCGCGCGGATCTGGCCGATATGAATGATGATTGGTGGATATGGTCGATTTATCATATTAACGTAGAATAACTTGAACCTGCCTGCCGGTCGCGATAGGGGTTTGGGCACCCTTTTACTGGCTTGAAAATGTCGCGACCAAGAATAACCTATCTGATACTTGCAATCATCGGTGCTGTGGCGCCGGTGGTGTTTGATTCTGGCTGGCACCCGGCGCTGTTCGCCCCGGGTTGGGGGCAAACCATTGCATTGCTTGCCCTGACGGTTTTTGCTGCCAATGAATGTGTGGCACGAAAAACCTATCTGCCGCTTGTTGCTTTGCCGGTTGCGGCCCTGTTTGGCCTTGGCGCCGGCTTGCCGTTTTATCTTTTTCTTCGCTCAAGACCTATGGATTAAACATGGATCATTTTATTTACAAAGCCGGCGTGCTGCATGCCGAAAACGTTGCCATTCCGGAAATCGCCGAAAAGGTCGGCACGCCGTTTTATGTGTATTCCACCGCCACATTGCAGCGTCATTATCAGGTATTCGAGGAAGCGTTAAAAGGCATGGATCACCTGATCTGTTATGCGATGAAAGCCAATTCCAACCAGGCTGTGCTGAAAATCATGGCTGATATGGGTGCGGGTATGGATGTGGTTTCGGGGGGCGAATATGCCCGCGCGATTGCGGCCGGGGTCTCGCCTGAAAAAATTGTGTTTTCGGGGGTTGGCAAAACCGCTGCTGAAATGGAAATGGCGCTGCTGGGCGGCATTCGGCAATTTAACGTCGAAAGCGAACCCGAACTGCTGATGCTTAGCGCGGTTGCCACCCGTTTGGGCAGGGTCGCCAATATCACTTTGCGGGTAAACCCCGATGTGGATGCCAAAACCCATGCCAAAATCGCTACCGGAAAATCCGATAATAAATTCGGTATTCCGATGGAAAATGCCCGTGCGGCCTATGGGCAGGCCGCAAGCCTTTCGGGCATAAATGTGGTTGGTATCGATGTGCATATCGGGTCTCAACTAACGGATCTGGCGCCGTACGAGGCTGCCTTTACCAAAGTGGCGGAGCTGACAGAAATATTGCGCGCAGATGGTCATACCATTTCGCGGCTTGATCTGGGTGGCGGGCTTGGCATTCCTTATCAGCGTGCCAACACCGCACCGCCTTTGCCGATGGAATATGGCGATGTTATCCGCCGCACGGTCGGGCATCTGGGGTGCGAGATTGAAATCGAACCGGGGCGGTTGATTGCCGGAAATGCCGGTTTGATGGTTGCTTCGGTGATTTATGTCAAACAGGGCGCAGAGCGCAAATTCCTGATCATCGATGCTGCCATGAATGATCTGATTCGCCCCGCCATGTACGAGGCTTACCATGATATCGTTCCGGTAACCGAACCGGCACCGGGCGGCGAACCCGAACCCATTGATATTGTCGGGCCGGTTTGCGAATCGGGTGATACATTTGCTACCCAGCGCTTGATGCCGGAATTGCAATCCGATGATCTGGTGGCGTTTCGTTCTGCGGGAGCGTATGGCGCGGTGATGGCATCTGAATACAATTCCCGCCCGCTGATCCCAGAGGTTCTGGTATCGGGTGATCAATTTGCCGTGGTTCGGCCACGTCCGACCTATGCGGATATGATTTCACGCGATATAACGCCCCCATGGATATAAAAACCGGAGCCGCAAGATGAGCCTTAGCAGGGGCAGATATGATCCGAATTTCCGCGACCCGCTATCGGGGTTGTCGCGGCAGGTCGGCCTGACCAAACTGGCGATGACGCTTGAATCGGCCATGCAGGCTTTCTGGCCGCTGATCAGTCTGGCTTTCTTTATCTATGGTTTTGTGGCGCTGGGCGGGCTGGCGGTTATGCCACCCCTTGCAGCGCAGGGCTTGCTGGGGCTGTCGGGCGTTGGGCTGGTCTGGTTTCTGGTGTCGGGCTTTCGCCGGTTCCGCTTGCCAACCTCCGGTGCGGCGCTGGCGCGGCTGGATGCGGGGTTGGAAAACAGCCCTATTTCGGCGCTGCGCGATCAACCGGCGCTAATCAGCAACGATCCGGTCACCAAGGCGCTGTGGCAAGAACATATAGACCAAATGACTGCCGCCGCCATGCAGGCCCGCACCCGGCTGCCAAAACCGGAACTGGCGCGGCGCGATCCGACCGGTTTGCGCCTGATGGCGATTATTGTGGCGATTGTGGCAGTTTCTTTTGCGCCAAAACCCGATCTTGATACAATTATTACTGCCGCCACCGGTGAAACCATCACCCAAGCCGGCCCCGGTTTTGCAGTTGAGGCATGGGCAACCCCGCCGGCCTATACCGGTAAACCCGCACTTTACCTAACCGAAATTTCTCAAAATACCGAAATCAAATTGCCGGTTGGCAGCGAAATTGCCCTGCGGTTTTACGGTGATGCCGATTTCGCCCTAACCGAGGCTGTCAGCGGCGCGACAACCGTTTTGCCCGAGAAATCCGAAGATATGCCAGTGCGCGATGTGCAATTCAGTGCGCTTGAAAACGGCCGGATCAGCCTGACAAACGGCAATGATATTCTGGGCCAGTGGCAGGTGGTGATCATTCCCGATTTGCCGCCAACCCTGCTAGTGCCCGACGGGGTCGGGAAAACCGGCAAAGGCCTGATGGAACTGGAATATCTGGCCCAGGATGATTATGGCATTGATTCCGCCAGATTGGTGATCCGGCCTGATCTTTCACGGGTGGATCGCTGGTATGGGCTGTTGCCCGATCCGGTTGTGCCCGATGCCATTATCCGTGATTTGCCAATGCCGTTTTCCAATGATCGCACCAAAGTCAAAGATACGTATACCGAGGATTTTTCCAAAAACCTCTGGGCACATTTGCCGGTGGATATGGTGCTGGAGGTTACCGATGGTGCCGGCCAAACCGCCACCGTGGTGCTGGACCCGCAAAACCTGCCGGCGCGCAGCTTTTTTGACCCGCTGGCGGCGGGCATTGCTGAATCTAGGCGCGATTTGCTGTGGTCTTCTGAAAACGATTTGCGGGTATCGCAGGTGTTGCGCGCCATGACCCATAAGCCGGATGCGGGGATGTTTGCCTCCAGCTCCGGCTATTTGCTGACCCGCAGCACCATCCGGCGCATGGGGTACCAGATGCAAGACGGGTTTGACGATGTCGAACGTGCCGAAATAACCGAATTGCTGTGGCTGGTTGCAACCCTGATCGAAGACGGTGATCTATCGGGGGCCGAAGCCCGTTTGCGCCGCGCACAGGAACGGCTGGCGCAGGGGCTGGAAAATGGTGCCACTGACGAAGAAATGGCCGAATTGATGGATGAGCTGCGTGAGGCCACCGATGAATATCTGCAACAGCTGGCCCAAGAGGCCGGCCCCCCCGAAGCACCGCAACCGGGGCAGGAAACCCGCACCATGACCATGGATCAGCTGCAAGAAATGCTGGACCGTCTGCAAGAACTGGCTGAAAACGGCCAGACCGAAGAAGCCCGCCAAATGCTGGAACAATTACGCGAATTCATGGAAAATATGCAGGTCACCAACCAGCAAGCCCAGCCGGGGCAGGGCGGGCAGGAACAGCAAAATCTGCAAGATTCGCTGGAACAGCAACAACAATTATCCGACGAAGCCTTTCAGCAATTACAAGAACAGCTGGACCAAGGCCAGGATCAGGATGGCGAGGGGCTGGCCGAACGCCAGGAAGCCTTGCGCCAGTTTCTGGACGATATGCGCGGCCAAACCAACAGCGATGAAGCCAATAAGGCCATCGACGAGGCCGAACGCAATATGGGTGAAGCCCGCGACCGGCTGGAGGAGGGCGATTTTTCCGGCGCGCTGGACGAACAGGCCGAAGTGATGGAAAACCTGCGCCAAGGCCTGCGGGATTTGCAAAACCGCGAACAGGCGGATCAATCAGGCCAAGACGGGCAGCAAAGCTCTGATAATGATCAGCGAGACCCGCTGGGCCGCCCCGTTGGCAGCCAGGGCCGCATTGATAACGGAGATACCGAAGTGCCCGACCAAAACGCGATTGATCGTGCGCGGGAATTGATGGAAGAGATCCGCCGTCGTTCAGGGGATGCAGAGCGCTCTGTTGAAGAACTGGATTATTTGCGCCGCTTGCTGGAACGGTTTTAGGGTTCATACCCGTGAGGCGATCAAAACACCGGTTTGATTATTTGGGCTTTCGTTTCAGCTTGCGCATATACCGTTTGGATCGTGGCATCCACCACATGACAATACCGGTGATGCCAAACAAAATCATCGAAATGCTGGTTATGTCGGCCAGCCATGTACCGAACCTGCGGCTTGTCCAGCCACGTACATGCAGGGTTTCAAACAGCGAGTCCCAATATACTTTGCTGTGCAGTTCAACCCCGTCCGGATCAAATGTGCGACGGGTGAATCCGGTTTTAATAAAGTAATGCCCGGTTGGCTGGGTTACGATAATAAGGCCTGAATCCTTGGAAAAAGTATAGGAGGGGCGGTCGTGATATTCGCCGCGCTCGACTTTTTCGATGGGTTCCTCGGGCCAGATACCCATGGCGACACTCCGAGCGTATTCACGGTTAACCTCTTGTTCCGGCTCCCATAAATCAAACAGGGATTCGTCATAGGATTCAGATTTCAGCAATGGTAAAATCAGCCGTTCGTGGTTCAGGTAAAACCCGGTGGCCCCGATAATGATGATCCAGGGTAAAACCAGAACCCCGAGCCAGCTGTGGAATACACGGAGAAATTTCAGTAATCTTGCTTTGTTCATCTTTTAATACCCATCGGTTTTTGTCGCCTTCTAGCAAAGCCAACATGACAAAACGCTGACAAATTCGGCAGCTGGAATAAATAAAATTTACCATTTGATAAAATTTTTAACCTGTGCCAGTATTTATCAAACAAAAACGGAATGGGAGGCGAAATTGTCTAATTCAATTTCTACCGAAGGTATAAAGGCAGGCCGGCTGGCGGCCAGTGCATATGCAGATAATTTTAGGGATTTGCACGCGCCGCTTGATGCGCATAATGCTGCTGTGGCGGCAGACCGGTGTTATTTCTGCCATGATGCGCCGTGTCAGGTTGCCTGCCCGACCGAGATTGACATCCCGCAATTCATCCGTGAAATCTCCACCGGCGCCATTGGTTCGGCGGCAACAACCATTTTTTCCCAAAACATTCTGGGCGGTATGTGCGCGCGGGTTTGCCCCAC
>Ga0256839_1001526_pt1 | contig 27915 bp, 20 predicted proteins | sample 354166metaG_FD_185968 | JGI IMG/M metagenome (GOLD analysis project Ga0256839, IMG submission 185968) | Hydrothermal vent microbial communities from Mid Atlantic Ridge, Atlantic Ocean - 354-166 | ecosystem: Environmental > Aquatic > Marine > Hydrothermal vents | place: Atlantic Ocean: Mid... | reverse complement strand
AAAAACAGAAGCTGAAGCGGTTGCTGAAAAACTCAACGGCAATACCTATATTGCTATCCGTTCAGCAGGCGAAACCGGCCAGCTTTATGGTTCAGTTGCTGCACGCGACATTGCCGCAACTCTGGAAGAAAACGGATTTACCGTTGGTCGTAACCAGATCGAGCTGTTGGCACCGATAAAAACCATCGGCATGCACGAAGTACGTATTATCCTCCATCCGGAAGTTGATGCTGGTATTTCAATCAACGTTGCACGTTCTGAAGAAGAAGCCAAACGTCAGGCGTCCGGTGAAGACCTCACCCAACGTGATGCATTTGATAACGATGATGAAGAAGTCATTGCCCAGGATGATGCATTTGAAAACGAAGAAGACGGACCTTTGTTTGACGATGAAAATGGCGAAGATGCAGAGGTTGCTGAGACTGAAGCTGAAGGCACTGATGCGCCTGCTGAAGAAGCAAAGAGCTAATTATCAAGATTGAAGATTAGTAAAGGGGCCGCAATGAACGGCCCCTTTTATTTTGCCCACGCAAGAAGCGCTAAGCTCCGCCAGGGCAGCGCACAAGTGCCGGGCCGAAACTTGTCGGGCCATTTATTTTCGCTCACGCAAGATGCGCTAAAACGCATCGCTCCACTTGGGCGGCGCACTAGCGCCGGGTCGAACTTGTCGGCCTGACTGTAAACATAACGCAGTCTACGGCTTATTGGGCAATGGGCATAATATGCCCTCATCGCCGATCTTTGTGCAGCTTTTACACCAGTTGACACCGCTTTCAGTTTCCAGACGGCGCACCTCGGAAAGCGCCATTCCATCCGGTACCGGCAGACAAGAGCGGCCGCATTTTTCAAGCGTAACTGCGTCACCATAGGTTTTGTTTAGCAAGGTATAGAGACTGCCTGTTGCACACATTGCCGGGCGATAGCTCAAACCATCCGATTGAAGCGGTGGCAGCAATTCGCCGCGTATAGGTGGCAAATCATCCTCTGCAGGTGGGCTTGGTGCTGGATCCTGCCCTGGAGCGCATTGTCGGTATAATTGTGCCAATGTGCGTGGGTCGGTGAACTCAGCAAAGCCCCGATCACCAATACCACGACGGAATGAATCCCAAGCATTTCTGGTTTTGCGCCCGGCCAATCCGTCTTCAGTACCAGCGCGATAACCAAGTTGATTGAGGCACGACTGTATCCAAAGAATATTTTCTTTCGGACGCTGACGCGGGCGTGGTTTCACACAACCACCGGCGCGGGCTGAATAATACCAGGGAGCGCGACATTGAGCTTCAGGAATTGGCACAATATCAAATGGCAGATAGCAGCGACCGGTATAGGGTGAGCGCACACGCGGTGACCGGCATACAGGGTTTGGCCTCACACAACGCCCATTTCTCCATACCCGACCACGTTCGCAAGCATCAATATTTGGCCTACGGCAGACACCGCCGATCAACACATTCGGCAACTGACAAACAGCTGGCCTGATAACCGGCAGCTTGCAGCGACCATTGATCAATACCTTAGGCGCACGGCATACGGCTGGTCTGATAACCGGCAGCTTGCAGCGACCATTGATTAATACGCGTGGGGCGCGGCATACGGCTGGCCTGATAACCGGCAGCTTGCAGCGACCATTGATTATTACGCGTGGGGCGCGACATACGGCTGGCCTGATAACCGGCAGCTTGCAGCGACCATTGATCAATACGCGTGGTGCACGGCATACGGCTGGCCTGATAACCGGCAGCTTACAACGACCATTGATCAATACGCGTGGGGCGCGACATACTGCTGGTCGGAAGTTTGGTAACCTGCACCGACCATTGATTATTTGTTTTGGGGGAGCACAAATACGAACCTGCGCCAATTGGTAATCTTGTACAGGTTTTACCGGTATCTGGACATCTACTTGGCCAGCGAATGCAGGTAATTGAAAGAGAAATGCACTCAACAGCGCAATGATGGCCACGCCAATTACAGATGGCAATTTGTTGATACCTAGCCCTTGAGCCGCATTAATCATATTCACTCCAGATTATCGTTATATTTGTCGCAGAAAAGCCCACGACTTCCCCCTCACCACACCAGATAACATTATTGTGACGATATTATTGTGCCATATTGCACGCAATATAAATTCCCGCCTGCTGCAGCGAACTGGATTTGCTAGCAAAATTCCAACCTTCGAACATTGCAACAAACCCGGATACTATTGCCGCCGCACTTATTTTTTTAAAATAGTTGAAACCAGCATTTCAATTCCCATATTTATCGTATATCGACGATTAACGATTTAACGGGCGACCCAATGAGCAAAAACCAGATAGGTGAAGTCGAGTTGAACTTAGGCCTTCCAATTCCCTGGCCCAATGAGAGGCTGAAAGGTGAGCAATGGAGTGCGCGACTGAGTGCCCTTTCCCACCCGGCCCGTCTGGAAATTTTGCAATATTTAGCAGCCCGTGAAAATTCCTGCTGCAAGGATGTGGTCAACCGTCTTTCACTGGCCCAATCAACCGTCTCGCAACATTTGAAGGTTTTGGTTGAAGCTGGATTAATTGACACTAAAAATGATGCACAGCGTTCGTGTTATACGTTGAACAAGAAGGCGCTATTGTCTATTTCCAATGCGGTATCCGATCTCGCCGGCTCCTGCTGCCAGCCCAAATGCTGCACTTCCTCAAAAGACTGATATTGATCGAGAATTATTTTGCCTGATGCTAAAAAAGAAATTTTATCCGATGGATCCACCATTGGATCGCTGAAAAACCTGTGGCCCTATATGTGGCCAAGCGATCGCCCAGATCTGAAATTACGCGTTGCCTGGGCGGCCGTATTTTTGGTGATTGCCAAGATTATCACTGTGTTGGTGCCCTATTTTTATAAATGGGCAACTGATGCACTGAACAATAACCCAACAGCAGCTGAATTCCTTCCAGCCATGTTTTTAACGCCGGTTATGCTGGTTGTCGCCTATGCGGGCGCACGAATTTTAATGGTTGGTTTTAACCAATTGCGCGATGCTTTATTTGCCCGCGTCGGGCAACACGCTGTACGCCAACTTGCCTACCGAACCTTTGTGCATATGCACCAGCTATCGCTGCGCTTTCACTTGCAACGGCGCATTGGCGGCCTGTCACGCATAATCGAGCGCGGCACCAAGGGCATTGAAACCATTGTGCGGTTTACAATTCTGAATACCGCACCAACTCTGCTTGAGTTTGTACTGACCGCAGCAATTTTTGCTATCAGCTATGGCTGGTCCTATGTATTTGTAATTGCAATCACCGTTTGGGCCTATACTTGGTTTACAATCAAGGCCAGCGATTGGCGCATTACCATTCGTCGCGACATGAACAATAGCGACAATGATGCGAATTCCAAGGCTGTCGATTCGCTGCTTAATTATGAGACTGTAAAATATTTCGGCAATGAAGAAATGGAAGCTCAGCGCTTCGATCGTTCAATGGCGCGCTATGAGACGGCGGCGACCAAAACATGGACATCGCTTGGATGGCTCAACTTTGGGCAGACCTTTATTTTTGCCATCGGCATGCTGGTTTGCATGGCTATGTCGGCAATGGCTGTACAAGCCGGAACACAGACTATCGGCGATTTTGTTATGATCAATGCGCTGTTGATGCAATTGTCTATTCCGCTCAATTTTATCGGATTTGTTTATCGCGAAATCCGTCAGGGTCTTACCGATATAGAAAACATGTTCTCATTGCTTGCGGTCGAGCAAGAGGTAAAAGACGCGGATGATGCCAAGCCACTCGATGTTTCTTCGGGCGGTATCCGGTTTGACAATGTGTCCTTTCACTATGATGCAAACCGACCTATTTTGAAAAATGTCAGTTTTGAAGTGCCGCCTGGCAAAACCATTGCAATTGTTGGTCCATCCGGTGCTGGTAAATCTACCATTTCACGGCTGCTTTTTCGATTTTACGATGTCACCAATGGCGCAATCAGCATTGATGATCAGGATATACGCGGCGTTTTGCAGAAATCATTACGAAATCAAATTGGCATGGTTCCGCAGGATACGGTGCTGTTTAACGACACGATTGCCTATAATGTTCGATATGGTCGAATTGACGCGACTGACGAAGAGGTCGAACAGGCGGCAGAAATGGCGCAGATCAAGGATTTTATCGCCACCCTGCCCAATGGGTTCCAATCTGAGGTTGGCGAACGCGGATTGAAACTCTCAGGCGGCGAAAAACAACGCGTTGCCATTGCCCGCACCATATTGAAAGCGCCACCCGTACTCATTTTAGATGAGGCAACCTCGGCGCTCGATACCCAGACCGAACAGGAAATTCAAGCAGCTCTTGATGTGGTTTCCAAAAACCGCACCACTTTGGTGATTGCCCATCGGCTTTCGACCGTAATTTCAGCCGATGAAATTATCGTTCTGAAGGAAGGGGAGATTTGCGAACGCGGCACCCATCGCTCCTTGCTCGACAAGGATGGGCTTTATGCGGCCATGTGGGCGCGTCAACGTGAGGCCACCGAGGCTGAAGAAAGATTACGGCTGGCGCGCGAGAAAGAACAACTCGATATTGCAAAACCGGCTGAACCGGCGGAATAAACCACAAGCTTGCGAAGCCGCGCATTTTCAGATGCTGTGGTAAAGCCGTAAGTTTATATCAAAATATCCGGCGTTATTGTTGGCTTGCGGCGCTTATCGGCCTATATGGGTGAATTAAACTACTAGAGTGCATCCGTCTTTGACGGGTACACTCTATTTTCTTTCGCTCACGGCCATTTGGTGCTACGCACCAGCCTTCGCGAGAGCGATGCATAAGCATCGGGCCGCTCTTCGCAGCCTGACTGCTTCCATGTAAACATGACGCAGTCTGGTGTCCTTTCGAATCTAATGTTCGATAAGAGGTGCTGGATAATGATACGGATATTAGTGGAGCACCCATGAGTATTGCAAACAGCATCAAGAGTTCACTCGTACCCATCCACCCGGAAGGCTACCGCTTTATCGCAATATTTTTTGTGGCGGCCATTGTGCTTGGCTGGCTGTGGAACCCGTTATTTTATGCGGGCCTGCTGTTGACCGGCTGGTGCGCCTATTTTTTTCGTGATCCGGAACGGGTAACGCCGATTTCAGATGATCTGGTTATTTCGCCCGCCGATGGTGTGGTTTCTCATATTGGCCCGGTTGTGCCGCCAGCCGAACTTGGGCTTGGCGATAAACCCATGCTGCGGGTTTCTGTTTTTATGAATGTCTTTAATTGCCATGTGAATCGGGCACCGGTGCGGGGCAAAATCACCGGCATATTTTATAAACCGGGGAAGTTTTTAAGCGCCGATCTGGACAAAGCATCCAGCGACAATGAGCGCAATTCGATGGTGATTGACAGTCCTCACGGGCCGCTTGGCGTGGTGCAAATTGCCGGTCTTGTGGCGCGGCGTATTATCTGCTGGGCAGAAGAAGGCCACGAGATTGGCATGGGCGACCGTTTCGGCCTCATTCGCTTCGGTTCCAGATTGGATGTTTATTTGCCGGAAGGCGCTGGCACCCGTGTTGTCCTCGGGCAAACCATGATTGCCGGTGAAACTATATTGGCGGCTTTCCATGACACGGCAAAATCCAGCCCGATCAGCAAGGTTTCTTAAAAGATGGAACCGCCATTCCCGCCATTTGATCCTGATGAGGTTGAGGAAAACGATAACCCTCAGCACAAGCGGCTGCGCGATATTCCTTTTCGGATGCTGGCCCCAAATCTGATTACGCTGATGGCTATTGTATCGGGGTTAACCTCCATCCGCCTTGCGGTGGAAGACCGGTTTGAACTGGCAATCATTGCCATACTCTTTGCGGCAATCCTTGACGGGCTGGATGGCCGTGTGGCCAGATTGTTGAAATCAAGCACCCGTTTTGGGGCTGAAATGGATTCACTGGCGGATTTCGTGAACTTTGGCGTCGCGCCCGCCGTGGTGCTTTATATCTGGGCGCTGGACGAGCTGCGTTCAGCCGGCTGGATTGCCGCGCTGATTTTCGCCATATGTGGCTGCCTTCGTCTGGCGCGGTTTAACGTGATGCTGGACAACCCCAATCGACCGAAATGGCAGAATAATTTCTTTACTGGGGTTCCAGCACCTGCCGGCGCGATTATCGGGCTTTTGCCAATTTATCTGGGTTTTCTGGGGCTGGAAGTATCCAAGGTCTCGGCCATTTTCATCGCCGTTTACATTATCTTTATCGGGCTGTTGATGGTCTCGAACCTTCCGACATTTTCAGGCAAGAATATCGGGCGACGCGTATCGCGTAATCTCGTATTACCGGTGATGATCACAATCGTTCTGGCGGTGGCGCTTCTGTTCAGCTTTCCGTGGGTGACACTGAGCTTTGTCAGCATTGCATATCTCGCAGCCCTGCCCTTTGGCTATCGGTCCTGGAACAAGCAAATTGCAGCAGATAAGGCCGGCTAGAAATTACCGGTGGGTTGAATCAAAGGGGCCCGCCTTAGAGCGTTTCATCATTTGATTGAATCGCTCTGAGTGTTTTCGCTCACGGCCATTTGGGGTTTTTCTGCTGGCCCAAGTTTTGCGCTTCGCCTGGATCAAGTTTGGGCTCAACGTACAATTTGAGCTCGTGGGCGGCATCCGCAAACACCTGCCATGTCGCCGATATTCTAGATCCTCGGGTCACGCCCGAGGATGACAACAGAGGGTGTTACTCATGGGTCAGGATCCTAGCTATTCAGCGGCCTCTGCCAGTGGAGGTTTGCTATCCTTCTTCTTGAACGATTTCTGCTTAGGGGCAAGTTTTACAATTTTTTCGCCATTATCAGCATTATCCGCCAGCTTTGATTCAGCATCATCAACCTCCACTTTCGAGGAAGTCGTTTCAACGGCCATAGATTGGGCAATTTCGGCTTGCTCATTTGCCAATCGAACCGCCTTTTCTTCAGCAAGAGAAGCTCTCTGTTTACGGATGTATTGAACGGTTCGCATTGGCGCATTGAACAAATATGAAAAGCCCCTTCCCGTTACGCCGGCGGCAGAAACAATGTTGTAAGGCATTGCCAGCATGGTCGGAATAAGCACAAGGGTTAATATAGTGGAGAACGCCAGTCCGGAAATAATCGCCGTAGAAAGCTGCACCCACCAAATGGAAGTAATACCGCCAACCAGAACAGACTGATTGAAGAAATCCATGTTAATTTGCAAGGCCATTGGCACCAGTCCCAGAATTGTGGTGATGGTGGTCAGCATGATCGGCCGCATGCGCTGGGCTGCAGTTTTCAACACGGCATCGCGCACCGGCACGCCCTCCGAGCGCATGCGATTATAGGTATCAATCAGCACAATCGCATTGTTCACCACAATGCCGGCAAGCGCTACAACGCCTGTGCCAGTCATCAGAATTGAGAATTTTTGCCCCGTTACCATCAATCCAATCAACACGCCGACAACGGCAAGAATAACCGTGGAAAGGGTAAGGATGGTCTGATAAAATGAGTTAAACTGGGTGACCAGAATGATGAACATCAAGAACAGGGCGATGCCCGCTGCTTTCTGCAGGAACGCGCCGGATTCTTTTTGCTCCTCGTCGGCCCCGCGAAAACGGAACTGAACACTGGACGGCCATTTTTCGTTCTTTAACCAGGCTTCAAGCTCATTGATTTTCTCGGTGGGCGTGAGCGCCTTGCCATTTTCCTCGTAACCCTTAATCAGGTTCGCCTTGATCGACATCGAATAAAGCCCATCACGACGGGTGATGGAGGAAACTTTTGGCTCGGCTGCGCGCGTAACAAAATTCGACAAAGGCACCTGACCATTTTGGGTTCGCAGGCGTAGCTGGCTGAACTGGTCGAGCGTTCTTTGCTCTTTCGGCAGACGTACCCGGATATCAACCTCATCGTCGGAATCATCCGGCCGGTATTTACCAATCAGCACACCATTGGTTACCAATTGAACCATTGAACCAATGGCAGCGATGCCCGCATTATAGCGACCAGCTTCTTCGCGATTAACGCTCAACTGCCATTCAATGCCCGGTAGCGGCCTTGAATCCTCGCGGTCCTGCAAGCCTTTCATCGCGTCAACTTTGGCGCGAACCCGAACAACGGAAGCGACCATTTCATCATAATTGGTGGATTTTACCTGCAGACGCAGGTCTTTGCCAGTTGGCGGACCGCCTTCAATTTTACGAACCTCTACCCGCATTCCGGCAAGATCAGCCGTTTGTTTTTGAATCTCGGCGAAAATTTCTGCAGCCTTGGGCCGGCAACAATAATCGGCCAACTCAATCTGTAACTCGCCAATCACATCGGCAGGCTTGTCTTGAATTCCACCCAACGGGCTTCCAACACCACTGCCACCACCGGGGGCTGATGATGTCATAATAACATTATCAATACCTGGAATACGCAGCACCTTGGCTTCAACTTCGCCAACCAGATCGCGAATTTCTATGGCAGAAAGGTTGCCGCGTGCGGAAACCAGAACAATCGCCACATCGGGTTCTTCGTCAACGAAGAATTCGACGCCCGCATTGTTTTTACCAAACATACCAAACACACCAATTGTGAGCGCAACAATTGCGGCAATCACAAAAATGTTGCCCACAAGATTGCCCGAGAGTTTTTTCAAAACCCACAGGTAAGTGCCAAGAACACCTGGCACTTTAGAAATGTCCAGTTTCTTGTCGGACGAAAGCATCTGCGCCACTTCATCGACCTTTACCGGGCGCGACTGACGCCAACGGACAAATCTTGAAACCAGAGGCATTAACAAGAATGCCAATCCGAGTGAGATTATGCCCGCAAGAACGACCGCAATCTGCTCAACCGGCAGGTTAACGCGCTGTTCTTTGGCAAGGTCGCCAATTGTTTGCAGCACACCATCAAGGCCAAAACCAATTAGTGCATTCAAAGCCGGGAAAGCCAAGACAAATACGACAATTGCAGTAAGCACAATCCCGATTACGCCGCTTAACAACCAGGATGCATTTTTACCCATCCATGCGGATAGCTGTCCGATCAATGCCCCGGTAACGGGAAGGAAAATCAATGCGGTTATCAGTGAAGCGGAGAGAACTATGATCACCATAATTGGCAAATAGCTCATGAATTCGCCCGGCACGCCCGGCCACATCAACATCGGCAAGAAGGCGGCCAAAGTCGTAGCCGTCGACGATACCACTGGCCAGAACATCAACCGCGCCGAACGAAGATACGCTTCAACGGCGGGCATACCCTCGGCCATTTTACGATCCGCATATTCGGTCACCACAATGGCTCCATCAACCAGCATGCCGACGGTCAACACCATGCCAAACATCACCATCATCGACATGGTCATTCCGGCGGATGCCAATATCAAAAAGCCAACCATGAAGGATACGGGAATCGACAGGCCTACCATCAGGCCTGATTTCACTCCAAGTGAAGCCACCACCACAATCATCACCAAGGCAATGGCGGTGAGGATTGACGATTGCAGCGAACCCTGCACTTCGTTGATGAAGCTTGACTCATCCAGCAGGTAATTGACCTTGATTGTCGAAGGCCAGTCTTTGGAGAATTCCTTTACAACCCGACGCACCTCTTCATTATTGGCAATGATGTTTGTACCAATGCGTTTTACCACCTTAATGGAAATCGCCGGTTCGCCGTTTACCCTTGTGTAATTGGAGGCATCCTGAAAGGTCCGCTTGATCTCGGCAACTTCGCCAAGTGTTACAACGCCCTCGCCATTTTGCTTGATGGGAATTGAATAAACATCGCGAGCACTTTCAACCAGACCCGGCACTTTTACATTAAAGCGGCCGGTTCCATCATCAAGAAAACCGGCCGGTACAAGCTGGTTATTCTGCGAGAGAGCGGTGAGTAATTCTGTCTGGGTAATGTCGTAGGATTCGAGCTTCATAAGGTCGAGAACAACCTCAAGAACTTCAGTTCTGTTACCGGATAGATTGGCTTCGCGAACCGTTGAAACGGATTCAATTTCGTCCTTTAAGCGGCGGGCAAACCTGTACAAAGTGCGTTCAGGCACCTTGCCGGAAAGGGTTACAACGATTGTGGGAAGCAGGGAAAAACTGGTTTCATTAATTATCGGCTCGTCCGCATCGGCGGGCAGTTGAGACTGCGCCCTGTCGACCTTGTCGCGAATATCGGCCAGGACCTTATCTTTTTCCGTCTCAATATTGAATTCCAATATCACCGCAGCATAGCCCTGACCGGCAATCGCGGTAACTTCTTTCAAGCCATCCAACCCGCGCAAGCTGGTTTCCAACGGCCGCACCAGCAGCCTCTCCGCATCACCCGGCGATATGCCACGCTGGTTTACGGTCACAAAATAAACCGGCACATCAATATCCGGATTGGCTTCCTTGGGAATCGATATATAGGAAAGCACCCCGGCCACGATCATCACGGCCATCATGGTCAGAACCGTTTTGGGACGATTTAAGATATTTTCAAGCGCACCAATCATTGTTTGATACCTGCCGTTTGAACTTGTTCAGTATTATTATTAGGTTCCAATATTCCGGCCTTTTTCTGGCTCTTTTGCTGATCAAAAACCGCGGCTGAAACCGGCTCCACCAATTCGCCGGCCGAGACATATTCGTGGCCAAGCGTAATGATGCTGGTACCGGGTTCAATGCCGCTTACCCACATACCATCTATTGCCTGCGACAGAATTTTTACCGGAATAAATATCACTTTGTTGTCGGCCCCGACCCCACGCAGGCCAATTTCACCTGAATCTGCCAGCGTTAGCCAGGAAGGTTTAATCTTGTATGCCTGGGTCGATTCAAGTTTCACAATGCTGGAAGCTGTGACCCCATCGCGCAACAGGCCTTTTTCATTGTCCATCGCAATTTCAACCCGAAATGTACGGGTTTTCGGGTCTGCATTTGGCGCGATATAGGTAATTTTCCCCAGAACCTGTTCACCGGTTACCAACTGCACGCCTGCATCCATGCCGGTATTTATCCGGGCAATATCGCGCTCTGATACCTGACCGATAAACAACATTGGATCGGTATCTATCAACGTCACACAGATACCACCTTGAGACAGCTGATCGCCCTTTTCAGCCAGAGGAGATGTTACTTCACCAAAGACTGAAGCGCGCACTTCTGTTCGCTTCAAATCCTGTTTAGCCACATCGAGTGATGCGATAGCTGCATCTAGTGCCGAGCGCAGAGTGCGTAACTTGGATTTTGTGGTAAAGCCCTTTTCTACAAGCTCGCTATTGGCTTCAAAATCAGCCTTTGCCTGGTACAGCCTGGCTTCCGCCTGGGCCAGATTACTTTTTCGAATACCCTGGTCAATCACACATAACAGATCACCCGGCTTTACCTGATCACCCTTGTTGACCACACGTTTGGTCAAAGTGCCGCCGGTTTCTGCACGTACTGTTATCTTTGCTTCTGCCTGGGTGCGACCACGGATAAGTAGCTGAGCGCGGCGCGCCTGAGGCTGCAATGTTGATACTCTCACCTTAAATGCGGTGCTTGAGCGCTTGGCTTCTCGCTCAGCAATTGGTTTTGACTTTTGTGCGCTGTCAGATTGACCGCCAATAATCAACTCACCCGTATACATCCAGCCACCAAGTGCGGCCAATATTGCTGCTGCAACTATGTGAGAACCACGAAGTTTAAACGCCATCTTATTACTCATCCTGTGTGATGATATTGCATCATTTGTTTTAAGTGCTGCATCTTGGGAGGATGCTGCAGGTTAATTTTATTCTGCTGCCTGTTTGTCGGAGTTTCGTGGCTTGGTCATCGCAAGCAATTCATGCTGGTTATCTTCCAGAAACTTTAGAGATGCGGAATGAACCGAGCGTCCATAACGAGAAATCCACTGCAAACCATTATGTTCACACTCTTTTCTTGCGCCATCAATCAGCGCCAACTCTTCTTTTAAATAGGCGAAACGGCGATCAATGGCAGCCTGAAGAGTTTCGCGATCAACCAGATTGGCATTCATCGCGAGCAGCAAAAACTCGGACTTGAACAGGTCTTTTTGCGGGGGAATATTGAGAGAATCGCGAAATTCCCGTCGCCCGACCTCTGTAATTGAATAGATTTTGCGCGCCGGTTTACCCACTTGCGGTTCCAATCGGCAGGTCACCATTTTATCGGCCTCCAGTTTATTCAGGGCCGGATAAATCGAGCCAAAACTTGCATCAACAAAAAAGCTGAACTCAGCTTCAGTTGAAAGTTTTCGGATTTCATATCCGGTTGCATCACCCATATAGAGGATAGCCAAACAAAGACTGCGAACGTTCATAACTTATTCCTGACCCATTTTGATAACCAGACACCAATTTAATTCTGGAGGCTGGGCATGTGTGCATACCGACCCAAATACTAGAAATTGTATAAAACAAGTTTCATATGCCCAAAGAACATATGCTTCTTGTTTATATGGTTACCAAACATATATCGAGTAAGCATATAGCGCGAGGAAATTGTGAATCAAGATGGGGAATTGTAAAATAGTGTAAAGTTGCCAGCGACGGGGCAATCAATATTAGCGAATTCTGGAACGCGACCGCCTCTGACGGGCACACTCTATTTTCATGTCGCTCACGGCTATTTGGTGCAATTTTGATACTCAAGTTTTGCGCTTCACAATGCTCAACGTGCAACTTGAGAATGCCCCAGCCTTCCCCTTCGACAAGCTCAGGAGGAGCGATGCATTCGCATCGGGCTGCTCCTCGCAACCTGACTGCTTCCATGTCAACATGCCACAGTCTACTGTCATTCGGCGCATTTGCCCCGATTTACCGTACGCTGTACCTCAATAGAAGATTACTCAGAGAGAGATTTCAGCCAACCCATTGGTTCAGGCTTATTTTCCATTTTTCTGTGCAATACCCGCAATTTCGAAATTCGGGTTGTCATTTCAGCCAAATAGGCATCATCACATGATTGAAATTGCTCATCGGCCAAACGCGTCTGCTGTTCAATCATTGTAACTTCTCCAGAATTAGTAGAGCCCAAGCATCTGCGGATAATTTTAAACAAAGGTAAATTTTGCAATTAAATTGCGATCAAACTTGCCAATTTATAAAGATTGATTGCCTCAATCGGTAAACCGGTGTTCTTTGCAAAGATAAACCTTGCCATTTTCGATCGTTTCACTTGATGCCAGTTTAACTAAATCCGGCACAATTGTTTCAGGCAGTGGCACCGTTTCAGGGTCTTCTCCCGGAGCATAGCGCGCCCGCATGGCGGTTCTTGCAATGGCCGGATCAACCAGATTGGCGCAAATGCTGGTTTTTTCGTTTTCATGAGCCCAGGTTTTCACCAGGGCTTCAAGGGCTGCTTTGGACGCCGTATAGGGACCAACAAAAGGGCGGCAATTATGCACAGCACCCGATGTCATAAATAAAGCACGTGCCGCATCCGATTTTAATAAAAGCGGTTCGAGCGAACGAATCAGGCGCCAATTGGCCGTCACATTAACCGCCATTACCTCATTCCAAACCTTAATGTCTAAATGGCTAAGCGGTGTTACAACGCCCAGCACTCCCGCATTGGCGAGCAGAATATCCAATTTCCCCCATCGCTCATGAATGATGCCGCCAAGCCGATCGATTGCGTCATAGTCGGTCAAATCAAAAGGAACCAAAGTGGCGGAACCGCCAAACTCCTTGATCTGATCATCAAGCTCTTCAAGGCCGCCAACGGTGCGGGCAATGGCAATAACATGCGCCCCTTCACGGGCAAAACCGAGTGCTGCCTGATAGCCAATACCGCGTGATGCGCCGGTTACGACGGCTATTCTGCCTTCAAGTGCACCCATTGATTTACCCCTAATATTATGCTGCGCCAGAATGTATGGGTTCTGCCAAAAGTGATAATTGCCGGACATTGTCCTTATTATCAATATCAGTCAGTGCGGTTGGATACTCGCCGGTAAAACAGGCATCGCAAAATTGCGGCATTTCATTGTTACGCGCGGTATCAATCGCCGCGCGGTACAAACCATCAATTGAAATAAATGCCAAACTATCGACCTTGATAAACTCAGCCATTTCCTCAACCGTCATTCGGGAGGCCAGCAGTTTCTGTTTTTCCGGTGTATCAACACCATAATAGCAAGATGACATGGTCGGCGGACTGGCAATCCGCATGTGCACTTCACGGGCACCGGCATCGCGCACCATCTGCACAATTTTTTGGCTGGTAGTTCCACGCACTATGGAATCATCGACCAGAACAACGCTCTTGCCTTCGATCAGTTTACGGTTGGCATTATGCTTCAGCTTCACGCCCATATGGCGGATATTATCGTTGGGTGCGATAAATGTGCGGCCGACATAATGATTACGGATAATGCCAAGCTCAAACGGTATGTTTGCTCCCTGCGCAAAGCCAATGGCGGCTGGTGTTCCAGAATCAGGCACCGGTACAACCATATCAGCATCAATCGGGCTTTCCCTGGCAAGTTCTTCGCCGATCCGTTTGCGCACCGCATAGATGTTTTCGCCCTGAACGTAAGAATCAGGCCGGGCAAAATAGACATATTCAAACACGCAGAACCTTGGTTCCTTGCGTTCAAACGGAAACAGGCTTTCAATGCCATTATTGGTGATGATCACCAGTTCTCCCGGTTCAATATCACGCACATGGCGCGCACCGATAATATCCAGCGCGCAAGTTTCAGAGGCCAGAACATAAGAGCCATCGAGATCGCCCAGCACCAATGGACGAACACCAAGCGCATCCCTGCACCCAATCAGCTTTTTCTCTGAAATACCTACCAGCGAAAACGCGCCTTCCAAATGGCCAAGCGCATCAATCAAACGATCAGAAAAATTCTTACCATCACTCATGGCAATTAAATGCAATATGACTTCCGTATCCGATGTGGAATGAAATATGGCACCGCGCTTTTGCAAATCACGCTGCAATGTATGGGCATTGGTGAGATTGCCATTATGGGCAACGGCAAATCCACCACCGGAAAATTCTGCAAAGAATGGCTGAATATTGCGCATTTCATCTGCGCCAGTGGTTGAATATCGAGTATGGCCAATTCCGTGGCTGCCCGGCAGTCGCTTGATCACATTGGGTTTGGTGAAGGTGTCGCCAATGAGGCCCATGTGTTTTTCGGAATGGAACTGCGACCCGTCGAAGGTAACGATGCCTGCAGCTTCTTGCCCACGATGTTGTAGCGAATGGAGTCCCAAAGTGGTGAGCGCGGCTGCATCGTCGTGATCTGCGATACCAAATACCCCGCATTCCTCACGCAGCTTGTCGCCGAATATATCAATGTCCCAATCACCAGAGGCCGCTTTTGAGGAGGGTTCAGGGTTATCCATTGTCAGCCATCTCAGCTAGAGGGGAATTTGAACTTATTTCGCGACTAAATTTTCTTCTCGCTATCGCTCTCACCCTCGGGTTTCGAGGATGGCTTGAGGCGATCAAGAATGGAACTTTGCGGGTCTTCCGGCAAAAGGGCAACAATACGCTCGCCGATTGTTTCCAGCATCGGTTTTGATTTTGCCTCAGCTACCCATTTTGGCTGCTCATCCGGCACCAGCCAGTTGAAAAACAACATGGCCACGGTCACCAGCAACATGCCGCGCACCGCGCCAAAAACGAAGCCCAATGTGCGATCCAGTGCACCGATCCGGCTATCAATAATAAAATCTGCGATTTTCATGGTGATGACGCTGACAACAATCAAGGTGATCAAAAACACTGTCGCGGCGGCAATAATGTTTGCCACGGTGATATTTGCGGCAAGATCAGGCATATATTCCTGCACAAAGGGTGTTACATTTTTGTACAGATAAAATGCTGCTGCTGCTGCTGCAATCCAGGACACGATTGACAATACCTCACGGGAAAAACCGCGTATCATAGCCAATACTGCCGATACCAGCATTATCCCAAGTAAAATTCCATCGAGAAGAGTGATCGGCATGCCGTTCGTCTCCGTTGTTTATGCCCCAAGGGCGTTTGACCTACAGTTGCCACGGTTGAAAATTCATTTCAACCGGCAACCCATTAAATGTGTGCATGCCGGATACTTATAACCAGCAAATCAACCTTTTGATTTGTTCCCGCCGGCAAGTTGCGCAACAAGTTCACGTAATTCTTCAATTTCGTTCAATTCAAGGCCCGCAATGGAACTTGCTTTTCCCGCTCCCTTGGAAAGAGATGCCCGGCTAAAGCCCAGTTTCTGTGCTTCCTTCAACCGTGCATCGGCCTGGGTCACCGGCCTTACGGTTCCCGAAAGACTGATTTCGCCGAAATAAACACTATTGTCAGGAAGGGCAACCCCGGTAAGGGAAGAAACAAGGGCTGCAGCCACCGCCAAATCTGCTGCGGGTTCGCTTACCCGGTATCCTCCGGCCACATTGAGATATATATCATGGCTGCCAAGGCGAACCCCGCAATGGGCCTCCAGCACGGCCAAAACCATCGAAAGGCGGGCATTATCCCAACCGACCACCGCCCGGCGCGGGGTGCCCAGAGTAGAGGGGGCAACAAGTGCCTGAATTTCCACCAGCACCGGACGGGTGCCTTCAATTCCGGCAAAAACGGCGGCTCCAGGTGATACCTTATTGCGCTCGCCCAAAAACAGTTCTGAAGGATTGGCGACTTCCTTTAACCCGGATGCGGTCATTTCAAACACACCGATTTCATCGGTTGGGCCGAATCGATTTTTTACGGTACGCAAAATGCGGAAATTATGTCGCCCGTCACCTTCAAAATACAGCACCGCATCGACCATATGCTCAACCACCCTTGGGCCGGCAATCTGGCCATCCTTGGTCACATGGCCGACCAAAATAACTGTAGTGCCGGTTTGTTTGGCATAACGGATCATTGCTTGTGCTGAGCTTCTGACCTGCGACACGGAGCCTGGAACAGAATCAACCGAGCTTGTCCAAAGGGTTTGAACCGAGTCCAGAATAACCAGTGATGGTTTGGGAATAGATTTGAGCGTTGCCAGAATATCTTCAACATTGGTTTCAGCTGCAATGAGCACTGGTGCAGAATCAGCGCCTAGCCGCTTGGCCCGCAGACGCACCTGGGCTACAGCTTCCTCACCTGAAACATAAACGACGCTGCGGCCGGATTTCGCCAGTGCGACAGAGACCTGCATTAATATGGTTGATTTACCGATGCCCGGCTCGCCGCCCAGAAGAATTGCAGAACCCATCACAAACCCGCCGCCGGTTGCCCGGTCGAGCTCGCTAATACCAGAGTGAAATCGGGGCGCTTCTTCAATTTCGCCATCAAGCGAATAGAGTGCAACTTCACGGCCTTTGGCAGCCGATGCTTTCCCTGGCCCTCCGCCAATACCGGCAAGCGGATTGTCTTCCGACAGGGTGTTCCATTCGCCACAGCCATCGCATTTACCGGCCCAGCGCGTATGCACGGTTCCGCAGTTTTGGCAAATAAATTGTATCTTGGCTTTGGCCACAGGTATCTTCTCAATTATCCGTTGATATAGGTTCGGGAAAAACGATGCCCAAGCGATGTTAGTATTTCATAGTCGATTGTACCAGTTGCAGTTGCCGCCTCGCCCAATGTACAGTTTTCACCGATCAGCTCAATCCAGTCTCCCTGTTTGGGCCAGTCTCCCTGTTTGGGCCAGTCTCCCTGTTTGGGCCAATCGGTAATATCAAAGGCAGAAAGGTCCATTGAAATGCGGCCCAGTAATGGCAGTTTTTGGCCGGCAAATGCGCCAAATCGTTTGGTCTCGATTTCCGAGGCCCGATGATAACCATCGGCATAACCGACGCCCACTATGGCGACCCGGCTATCACGATCAAATACATATGTTGCACCGTAGCCAATAGCTTCCCCCTGCTTGATGTTACGTATTTGGACAATACGCCCTTCAAGCCGCAACACCTGCTGCATCGGGCTGGCAACACCACTTACCGCCGCACCCCCATATAGTGCGATACCGGGGCGCACGAGATCAAACTGGCAATCATCACGGCTTAGAATTGCGGCTGAATTGGCCAAGGATGCCCGGGCTTGCGGAAAACTCTTGCGAACCTCCAGAAACCTTTCAAGCTGTTTTTGATTGAGCGGATGATCCGGCTCATCGGCGCAGGCAAAATGCGACATGATCAATTGCGGCGAAAGATTTGCCACCTCGCCCAATTGATCGAGCGACAGGCCCAGCCGGTTCATGCCCGTATCAAAATGAATGGCATAAGAGGCATTGTTGATAGGGAACCAAAGTGCAACATCTTCCAGTGTATTGAGCACCGGTGACAGGCTGTGCGAAATATATGTATCGAGTGATTTCGGTCCTAGGCCTGCCAGCACATAAATTGTTGCATCTGGAAGCAACTTTCGAAGCAGCACACCCTCTTGCGGCAATGCCACAAAATAGGTTTTACAGCCCTTTTTTGCCAGTATATTTGCAACAGGCTCGAGCCCGAGGCCATAAGCATTGGCCTTTATTGCTGCGGCTGTTTCCGCATTCGCAGACTTTTTTGATAAAAGGGAATAGTTCGCGCCAATCGCGGCCAGATCAATTTCCAGCCGCCCACCTGACCCGGGCGATATTGAATTTAGAGGATATTCCATCGGTTCACGCCAATTATCCTCAATTTAGCCGGCAATTGCAGCGATCTAAATTTTTTGGGACTGCAAAGCATAGGCCGCCTGAAAAGAAATCAGCTTCTTTTGGCCCTCATCCCACAAACGCAATTTCACGGTTGAAAAGCTCTCTATCAGCGTCATACGTTTAATGGAGGCCAGTTCAGGATAGTCTTCCAGCACCTGTGGCAAACGATAATAGGGAATTTTGCTGTATAGATGATGCACATGATGGATGCCAATATTAGCAGAAAACCATTGCAGTATCTTTGGTAAATCATAGTGGGTACTGCCGTAAAGGGCCGCATCATGCAGGTCCCATTCTTCAGTTTCCGCCCAAACGGTGTCCTCAAACTGGTGCTGTACGTAAAACAGCCAAACGCCAATTGAAGCCGCCATAACGGTAATTGGCAACAGGATCAGTAAGAACGGCAAGAGACCCACATAATATACGATCACCCCACCAATGGCGGCGGTTGCCAAATTAGTACCCATAGCGCTCAGCCAATATTTAGATGAGTTCATAAAACCCAATGGCACACGGTTGCGCAACAAATATACATAGGCAGGTCCAACGCCAAACAGCACCAACGGATGCCTATACATGCGGTAAAGCAATTTTTGGAACCGGCTCAGAGCCATATATTCATTAACGGTCAAGGTTTTTATATCGCCAAAGCCACGTTTATCGAGATTACCGGAAGAGGCATGATGCAGTGCATGGTCCTTTTTCCAAACCTCATAGGGGGTGAATGTAACGATGCCCAAAATCCGGCCAACCCAATTGTTGGCAGCTCGGTTGGCAAAAAACGCCCCATGACCACAATCATGCTGAATGAGAAACAGGCGAACCAAAAAGCCGGCTGCCGGTATGCAAATGAGCAATGACAGCCAATATGAGATTGAAAGCGCCCACCAGGCTGCTACCCACAACAGCAGAAACGGAATTCCGGTAATCAGCAGTTCTACAATGCTGCGCGCTTGACTTGGTTCACGGTACTTGGCGAGGGTCTTCAACCAGTTTCGAGCTGGTGTTTGCGATGGCTCGGATGCATTCACGTGCGACATATAAATTCCCAGACTGTAGCTATCTATTTTTTCATCGAATTCAGACAGCAGAAATGGCCCCAAATTGATTCTTAATTTTCCTTGTATCGCATTTAAACCATTGAAAAAATTAATCAAGCAGCAAGGCCGTCAAATATTGACCATGCGACAAATTGCAGGGGAATTGTGTTCCGAATTAAAAGAAGTTGAACGCCAGGAAATGAACGCTCACGTTGAATTTATATCAATTAATTTGGTCATCAATCCAACCATTGGTGCATTTATGTGATTCAGTTCAAAGGCTTATGGCCAAAGTACAAAGAAATACATCCAATCTGTAAAATTTTCGTGCTGATTTGAGTTATTCAAATCGCTCCGGCAAATGATCGGTTTCAACTAAATCTGAAAATCTTGTGAATTCGGGGGTGAAACCCAGACTGACCGTTCCGGTTGGTCCGTGTCTTTGTTTTGAAATGATTACATCTGCCTTACCGACCGAATTATCAAACTTCATCTTCCAGTCAGTATAATCGGATGAGCCAAGTTCGGGCTCTTTATTTTGCAGATAATATTCCTCGCGATAAACGAACAACACCACATCGGCATCTTGTTCGATCGAACCCGATTCACGCAAGTCTGAAAGTTGCGGTCGTTTATCATCGCGGTTTTCCACCTGACGCGAGAGTTGTGACAGTGCAATAATCGGCACCCCAAGTTCCTTGCCAAGCGCTTTTAACCCAGTGGTAATTTCGGTAATTTCCTGCACCCGGTTATCGGTTTTTTTGTTGCCCTGCATCAATTGGATATAGTCAATTATCAGCACATCAAGCCCGCGTTGGCGCTTTAGCCTGCGGGCACGCGCTGCCAACTGGGCAATCGAAATACCACCGGTCTGATCAATATAAAGAGGAATTCGATGCATGATTTGCGAGGTGCCAACAATTTTTTCAAATTCCGCCTCGTTGATCTCCCCGCGCCTGATTTTACTCGATGATATTTCAGTTTGCTCGGCAATAATACGGGTAGCCAGTTGCTCTGACGACATTTCCAGTGAGAAAAACCCAACAATTCCGCCATTCTTGGCTTTAAATGTGCCATCTGGCTGGACTTCCGGTTCATAGGCCTCAGCAATATTATAGCCGATATTGGTTGCCAACGAGGTTTTTCCCATGCCGGGGCGACCGGCAAGAATGATCAAATCTGATGGCTGCAATCCACCCATACGCGCATCAAGAGTGCTTAAACCGGTTGCAACGCCGGAGAGATGTCCATCACGCTGAAATGCAGCGCTGGCCATGTCGATGGCGGTGCCGACCGCATCGCCAAATGTGTGGAAACCACCATCATAGCGGCCGGTTTCGGCCACTTCAAACAGGCGGCGTTCGGCATCTTCGATCTGTTTGGCCGGCGGCATATCAACCGGCGCATCAAAGGCGATATTCACCATATCTTCGCCAATGGTAATCAGCGAGCGACGGGTGGCAAGATCATAGATCGAGCGGCCGTAATCCTCGGCATTGATGATGGTTGTGGCCTCTGCCGCCAGACGCGCCAAATAGTGAGCGATGCTCATATCGCCAACTTTTTCATCCGATGGTAAAAAGGTTTTCAAGGTAACCGGATTGGCTTTCTTTGCCGCCTTGATCATTTCGCTGGCTATTTTGTAAATTTGGCTATGGATGGCGTCGTTAAAATGCTCTGCCTCCAAAAAATCAGAGACCCGATAAAACGCATCATTATTCACCAGAATTGCGCCAAGCAATGCCTGTTCAGCTTCAACATTTTGCGGTGGAGAGCGATAAAACTCCTCAGCATTTGCTACTATTTTAGCGATTTCGGCCATGAAAAATCGTTCCCGGATCTATTCAGGTGGTTTACGGATAATGTTTACGGGACGCAGATACAGTCACAGATATAGGCGGCAAATTCGTGATGGTATAGGGGCCCGACAGCGAATTTTTATTAATTTTGCTCTAGTCAATTTTAATCAATAATAGCGAGGATAACTCACAAAGTGATATTGACAATGCGACACCTCCAATAATTCACCGGAACCCGGATGGGTTACCCCTCGCCACTGAATTTCTTTTTCGGTACCTTCAAAATCTGTCCCGGATAAATTCTGTGCGGGCTTCTCAATTGATTGAGGTTTGCCTGATAGATGGTCGAATAGCGAATGCCGCGACCATAGGTACGGTATGAAATACGCCACAAACTATCACCACGTCGAATAATTACCGACGACCCGGTCCGCAAAACTCGCGTTGCCTCGGCAGCTTTAGACACCAGGCTTGCAACTTTAGATTTCTCCGGCTGCGTGGCTTCAGCAATAATTGGCGCTTTGGTGGGGGCTTGTACAGTTTCGACAGGTTTATTTTCAGCTTCCGGTTCGGCTTTTTTAATTTTGACAGCAGGCTTTTTCGCTAGGCTTGCTGCTTCATCTGTTTTTTCTTCTGCAGGTTTCATAGCAGCCGAATTGGTCGGCGTGGGAATTTGCTCCGTTGCTATCGTTGCTATTTTTTCTGGAATAACCGGCTTTGCCTTCTTTGGCATAACCGCTGCAGTTTCAATATTTTTTGCCATCTTTGGTGGAGACTTTTTCTTACTGCCGGTGGTAATTACAGGCTTTTTCTCAACGGCCTTTTCAGCGGTTTTGGCGGCTGTTTCAACCGCAGCTTCTTCAACGGCGGCTACTTCCATCTTCTTTGGCTCAGATTTCTTAACCGGAGAGTTTTCATCGCTAGTGGAACTGGATGCCGTGTTATCATTACCAGACTGCATGGCCCCGCCAACATCAGATGAAGTCGGTTGCTTTTGGACTTCCGTCACATTTTCAGTGCGTTCGGTTTGTTTTTCTCCAACAGCGGCTGCCGTTTCAACCTGATTCTCGTCTGGCGTTTTCTGTGGCTCCGCTTTTGGCTCTACCTTGGCGATAACGACCGGCGGTTGCTCCGGTTCGTGAATCAGCGGTACTTCGGCGCGCGCGGCAACAGTTTTGCCAGCAGCATCATAAATATCGGCGCGCACCACATGCTTGCCGCGGGCAAGATCGCGCTCAACTTCCAGCAAGAACCGCCCTTCCCGCGACCCATCTGCAAAGCCGATCAACTTGTTGTTGACATAAATCGCCACCCGCCGGCCAGGCTCAGCGGCACCGGCGATAAACATGCGGGCTCCATCGACCTCAACCGCCTCTACGATAATTGTTGGCGCTTTTTCACCCACTTTTTCTGCGGGCTTTTCACCTTCTTTTTCAGGTGTGATTGATTTTCCATCCACCGATTGAACAGGATTGGCAGATTCGGTTGTTCCTGATTTACCTGGTGCCAAAGAAGCGGTTTTTTGTTCGCTTGCATTTGGCTCTGCAGTTTTTCTCTCAACAACAGTTTCAGTTTTTTCCGCAGCCTCGCCCTTGTTTTCAATGGCAGCTATTTCAGTGCTTTTAGTTGCTTCAGGTTTCTTTTCAGCAACCTTGCCCGAAGGTGCGTCTACCTTCTTAACCAGGGTGGTTTCAGGCCCGGTCTTAGCTTTAGCAACACTATCTGCTATAACGGGCTTATCTGTTTCCGGCTTTTGCAAAATCCGGCTCGCCTCACCCGGCTTCATAACCATCGCCAACAATTGGCCATCTTGCTTTTTTGGCATACTGACAAGTCCGGTTTCTTCAGAAACCTGTACTTTACTGTCTTTACCGGTAGCACGAATGCCAAGCTGATGTTCCCCCGGCAATAGAGGATTTTCCAGAATTGCTACAAAATCACCACTTTTGCCCGCGGTGGTTTTGGCAACAATGGCGACACCATCAAAAATTTCGATAGTGGAATTTGGTTCAGCCTTACCGGCAATCAGGGTTGAGCCATCTATTTCCACCCTTAAAACATCAAAAGTAGGAATGATTTCTGATGGCGTTACAATCGGATTTTTTATTGTTGCAGCTTCCTCATCTGTTGCAAGTTTTGCAACCTTCGCATCCTCTGGATTATTTGCTGCATTACCGCCGCTTACCGGTTCGCTGACTATAGCGGTTTTGGTCGGCAAAACACCACGAGGTGGCTGGTCCAGATAACCCATTGTTGCAGCCACGCCAACGGCGCCCAATGCGCCGGAAAACATCCAGAAACCCAATTGTGATAGTTGTGCCATTAAATACCTCGACCCTTACAGAAACCATGTTGTCATTCGATTGCGACACGACAATAAATTATCTGCACTAAAATCTACGTTTATCCACTTGTTTTCTATTTATTCTATAGCACCTTGCACGACAAGGGAATCACATTGCGCTAATAAGTTTGTAATAGAAGGTGAACGGTAAATCAAAAATTGCCGATAAAAATCAATTTTTCAAAAACCGCTAATTCACTTCAATTAACATAAATCAGGAAATGAAATGACTGAAATTCGATCAGTTTGCGTTTATTGCGGATCATCCGACGGTAATAATGTAGTCCACAAAAAGCAGGCAGAAATTTTAGGCAAGGCGCTTGCAGATGCTAAAATTAAGCTGGTTTATGGCGGCGGCAATCGTGGTATTATGGGAGCAGTTGCGCGCGCCGCATTTGAAAATGGCGGTGAAGTCATTGGAATTATTCCAAAATTTCTGGTTGCACATGAATGGCATAAGGACGGCGTGCACGAGGTTGGCGAGGTTATTTTCACCGAAGACATGCATGAGCGCAAACATTTGATGTTTGAAAAGTCAGATGCATTTGTCGCCCTGCCGGGTGGCATCGGCACGCTTGAAGAGCTGGTGGAAATATTAACCTGGAGCCAATTGGGGCGTCACAACAAACCGATTGCGGTTGCCAATATTGATAATTTCTGGACGCCGCTCATGAACCTGTTTGACCATATGGATAACGAGGGCTTTTTCCACTCATCAGCACTGGTCAAACCGCTAATTGTTGATAGGGCAGAGGATATTTTGCCGGAAATCCTGGCAAAAGCGGCGCAAGTCAAGCCTACTGGCGATACGGATACCATCGCCAAGCTTTAGAGCGTGTCCGTCTTTGATTGAATCGCTCCAAATGCTTTCGCTCACGGCTAATCGGGGCTTTTCTAATGGCTCAAGTTTTGCGCTTCCCCCGGATCACGTCCGGGGTCAACGTGCAACTTGAGCTACGCACCAACCTTCGCGAGAGCGAGGCATTCGCATCGGGCCGGTTCCGCCCTCAAATTAATTTCATCAATTTGCAAGTCAGGCTCCAATCGCAGCCTGACTGCTTCCATGTAAACATGAAAGCGTCTAGCTAGAACATGATCCTAATTCCTGGCATTGCGTTGGTGGAAGATCGAAACCGAATACAGGGTCAGCGCCATCCAGATCAGGGCAAATGCAACAATTTGCCAAAAACCCAATGGTTCATCAAAGACGAATATTGCAAACAGGAATATCATCGTTGGGGCGATATATTGCATCAAGCCAATGGTGGCTAAGCGCAAACGCTTGGCACCCGATGCATATAGGATCAAGGGTATAGCGGTGACCAATCCGGTGCCGGCAAGCAGCCAATAATTCCATCCCTCACCATCAAAATGGCTTTGGCCGTTCATGCTCAACCATATCAGATAGGCAATTGCCAGCGGTGACAACAATATAACTTCGAGCAAAAACCCTTGCGTTGGGCCAATATCAACCGTCTTGCGCAAATAACCATAGAACGTAAATGAAACCGCCAAAACCAGCGCGACCCAAGGTAACTCGCCCATTGCAATGGTCATTACAGCAACCGCTACAAAGGCCAGAACAACCGCGAAAATCTGCAACGGAGCAAGTTTTTCCCCTAAAAAGACCATGCCAACCAAAATGGAAAATAGCGGGTTTATATAATATCCAAGCGCTGCCTGAGAGGCGATGTTGACCGAAATGGCCCAGATATAAACCCCCCAGTTTATCGAAATAAACAAGGCGGTTAAAAACATCATGGCCAATACGCGCGGGGTTTTAAGTGCTTTGACAAAGTCGCCGGTGCGCCCCAAGGCCACAAGAATAATGGCCGCAATAGGTATTGACCATAAAACACGATGGGCGACCACTTCCACCGCCGGAATGTGCTCCATCGCCTTCATGTATAAAGGCAAAAAACCCCATAGCAAATAGGCCGTAAGGGCATAGAAAAATCCGGCGGTGGCTGATTTGTCTGCTTCAGTTCGCGATGTTACCGGCGGATGGTCCGCGCTCATACAGCGGCATCGCTCTTCATCAGCTTATAGGTGAGTGAGTCCAGCAACGCCTGAAAAGAGGCGTCGATAATGTTGTCGGATACCCCAACCGTCCACCAGCGTTTGCCGCTGTTGTCGGTTGATTCAATCAGCACCCTGGTTATGGCTTCGGTGCCGCCATTGAGAATGCGCACTTTATAATCCACCAGTTCAAGATCAGCGATATATTCCTGATAGCGACCAAGATCTTTGCGAAGGGCCGAATCAAGCGCATTAACCGGCCCCTGCCCTTCGGCAACCGATAGAAATTGCTCGCCGCGCACATTGAGCTTTACCACCGCTTCAGAGACCGTAACTATATCGCCAATGGCATTGAACCGCCGCTCGACGCCGACGCGGAAACTCTCGACCTCAAAATAGAGCGGCACACCACCGAGCGAACGGCGCGCCAGCAGTTCAAAACTGGCATCGGCTGATTCATAGGCATAGCCATTGGCCTCGCGCTCTTTGACCACCGAAATCAATGTATCAAGACGCGGGTCAGACTTTTCAACCTCAATACCGCGTTTGGAAAGCTCTGCCAAAAAGTTGGATTTACCCGCCTGATCGGAAACCATCACATGGCGGGAATTACCGATTAATTCCGGCGGCACATGTTCGTAGGTTTCAGGTTCCTTAAGAAGTGCGGATGCGTGAATACCGGCCTTTGTGGCAAAGGCAGATGTGCCCACATAGGCCGACTGGTCTTGCGGTGCGCGATTAAGAAGTTCATTAAAGGCTCTGGAAAGACGGGTGATTTCTTTCAATTTGTCAGGAGAAATCCCGATTTCATATTTATCGGCAAACTCACTTTTTAACATTAGGGTGGGGATAATCGACATGAGATTGGCATTGCCGCACCGTTCACCCACTCCGTTGATGGTTCCCTGTATCTGACACACACCCGCCTTAACCGCAGCGAACGTATTGGCGACCGCCTGCTCCGTATCATCATGGGTATGAATCCCCAGACTGGAACCGGGAATTACCTTTGTGACCGCTTCAACAATGCTGGTAATTTCACCCGGCAAGGTGCCGCCATTGGTGTCACATAAAACGACCCAGCGGGCGCCTGCGTCATAGGCGGTTTTGGCGCAGGAAAGTGCATATTCAGGGTTTGCCTTGTAGCCATCAAAGAAGTGCTCGCAATCAAGCATTGCCTCTTTGCCCGCATCAATGGCGGCTTTGATTGAGTCGGCAATCGATTGCAGGTTTTCCTCATTGGTGCAGCCAAGCGCTACCCGCACATGATAGTCCCAGGCTTTTGCCACATAGCAAATGGCCGATGCGCTGGAGGTTAACAATACAGCTAACCCCGGATCATTAGAAACGGAAACACCTGCCCGTTTGGTCATTCCAAAGGCGGTAAAAGTGGAATTTTGGGTTCTGTTCTGTTGAAAAAACGCGGTATCCGTTGGGTTTGCGCCGGGATAACCGCCTTCCACATAATCAAGGCCAAACTCATCAAGCAGATTGGCAATGGTAATTTTATCTTCGACCGAGAAATCAATACCGGGTGTCTGCGCGCCATCGCGCAACGTGGTGTCGAATAAATATAAACGTGTTTTGGTCATAAAATTATCCCTAAGCCTGCGCGATGGCTGTTTTGCTCAACTGCCTGTCCTCGCCGCCAAACGGCTGCGGGCAAGGCCGGCAGCACAACGTGGTATCAAACAAATAAAAACGTGTTTTGGTCATAAAATTATCCCTAAGCCTGCGCGATGGCTGTTTTTTTGAACTGCCTGTCCTCGCCGCCAAACGGCTGCGGGCAAGGCGGGCAGCGAAGCGTGGTATCAAACAAATATAAACGTGTTTTGGTCATAAAATTATCCCTAAGCCCGCGCGATGGCTGTTTTTTTGAACTGCCTGTCCTCGCCGCCAAACGGCTGCGGGCAAGGCGGGCAGCGAAGCGTGGTGTCGAATAAATATAAACGTGTTTTGGTCATAAAATTATCCCTAAGCCCGCGCGATGGCTGTTTTTTTGAACTGCCTGTCCTCGCCGCCAAACGGCTGCGGGCAAGGCGGGCAGCGAAGCGTGGTATCAAACAAATATAAACGTGTTTTGGTCATAAATTTATCCCTAAGCCCGCGCGATGGCTGTTTTTTTGAAC
>Ga0256839_1001525_pt1 | contig 27919 bp, 23 predicted proteins | sample 354166metaG_FD_185968 | JGI IMG/M metagenome (GOLD analysis project Ga0256839, IMG submission 185968) | Hydrothermal vent microbial communities from Mid Atlantic Ridge, Atlantic Ocean - 354-166 | ecosystem: Environmental > Aquatic > Marine > Hydrothermal vents | place: Atlantic Ocean: Mid... | reverse complement strand
CTCGGCCTCACGGGCATAGGTGGCAATCAAATCATCAGCCTCGAACCCGCTTTGCTCGACACATGGCACCCCGAAAGCCCGCACTGCATCGCGAATAATGGGAAATTGCGGCACCAGATCTTCCGGTGGCTCTCCGCGATTGGCCTTATATTCCGGATAGAGATCATTTCTGAACGAGCCCCCCTTGGGATCAAAAATCACCGCAAAATGGGTCGGTTGGCCAAATTGCTTGACCGCCGGGTCGCCAATATCGATCAGCAATTTCCACAGCATATTGCAAAAACCGGAAACCGCCCCCACTGGCAGACCGTCCGATTTTCGCGTCAAAGGCGGCAGAGCATGATAGGCACGAAAAATATAAGACGACCCATCCACCAGATAGAGCCGATCGCCCTTTTTCAGTTTTTCTCCATTTGCGCTTTCAGCCATGAATGATAGTTTCCCTTGCAATAGCAGGAGCAACCTAGAGCACTTCCCGAAAAGTGGGAACCGGTTTTCGGATAAGAAGTGCTCAAAAACAAAAACTTAGAGCCCGGCTTTGATTCCATCAAAACCGAAAAGGCTCTAAAACACACCGCCATAAAGGGAAAGCAAACCCTATGAAAAATTATGTGATTTTGAGCGGCGCGGGTCTTTCCGCCGAAAGCGGCTTGGCTACTTTTCGCGATTCCGGCGGGTTATGGGAAGGCCATGACCCCATGACGGTCGCCACCCCGGAAGCCTTTGCTCGCGATCCCGATCTGGTGCAACGCTTTTACAATCAGCGCCGGGCCGGATTGCTGAACGCCAAACCCAATGCTGCCCATAAGGCGCTTGCCCAATTTGAGCAGGCAATAGCCACCAAAGGCGGTGCGGTGCTTCTGGTCACGCAAAATGTCGATGATTTGCTGGAGCGCGCCGGAGCAAAAAACATCCTCCATATGCATGGGGAATTATTTAAAATCCGCTGCACAAATTGCCACACGCATTTCACTTGGAAACAGGCATTATCATCCCAGACCCCCTGTCCCGAATGCCAAGCCCCCGCTTTGCGCCCGGCCATTGTCTGGTTTGGCGAAATGCCGCTTCATATGGAGAAAATCGAACAGGCTTTACAAAGAGCCGATGCATTCATATCCATCGGCACATCCGGCAGTGTCTATCCGGCGGCAGGCTTTGTAGAAATAGCCCGCGCCCGCAATATTCCCTGTATAGAACTAAATCTTGCGCCATCCGATAATCACTATGTCTTTACCAAAACCATTTATGGCCCGGCAAGCAAAACCGTCCCGCGCTGGGTGGCAGAAGAATTGAATCAATAAATCAAGCCCGCGCCTTTTTACCGCCTTCAATCACCGCCAAAGGCGCCACTTCCATCTGTCGGCGAATAGCGCGCTCTTGTTTGACATTAAAGAAGCGACGAATGAATTCGGCATATTTCGGACAAATTTGCTCGCGCCATTTGGAACCGGAAAAAACGCCATAATGGCCAGCATCGGGCTGGATATAATCCAATTGCATGTCGTCCGGAATATTGACGCATAAATCATGGGCCGCCTGTGTCTGGCCAATGCCGGATATATCATCCAGCCCCCCTTCAACCGTCATCAGGGCAACATTGGTAATCACGCCGGGGTCAATCACTTCACCGCAATGCTCGAATCTGCCTTTGGGTAATTTATACTCCTGAAATACATCACGAATGGTTTGCAGATAAAACTCCTCGGTCATATCGCAAACGGCAAAATATTCATCATAGAATTTGCGATGGCGCTTGGCTTTGGCCTCTTCCCCATCCACCATGAATTTGAAATAATCCCAATGGGAAGCAATATGGCGATCCGGATTCATGGACATGAAACTCATGAGCTGCAACCAGCCCGGATAGACCCGGCGCAATACCCCGCGATGGGGCGGCGGCACGGTGTAAATCATATTCTGTGCAAACCATTCAAAGGGCTGTTTTTCTGCCAGACGATTGGTCACGGTCGGTGATTTGCGCGCATCAATCGGCGAGCCCATAAAAGTCATGGAGGCCGGCAGCGCCGGATCCTCATGGGCCGCCATATAGGCCACCGCCGCCAAAACCGAAGGCCCGGGCTGGCACACGGCCAAAATATGTGCTTTGGGCCCAACCATATGGGTGAACTCAATCACATAATCGGTAAAACTATTGAGATCAAAACGCCCTTCACTCAGCGGCACTTCACGGGCATCGGCCCAATCGGTGATATAAACCTCATGCTCCGGCAGTAAGGCCAAAACGGTTTTCTTGAGCAAGGTCACATAGTGCCCGGACATGGGCGCGACAATGAAAACCCGCGGATCCGGCCCCCCATGGCCCCCACGGGCTTTGGCCAAGGCCTTCGGGTCACGGGCAAAATGCAATAATTGCCCGAACGGCTTGTCACAAATAGTTTCGATTTCAACCGGAATCTTCTGTGTCCCGATTTCAAAATTGGGCAAATTCCATTGCGGGCGTGGATAGTTCCGGGTCAAGGCCTCGAACATTTCCATGCTGGCGGCGGAAATCTTTGTGGGCAAAAATTCATGCAAAGGGTTGAGCGGCGAGCGCAGCATTTGCGCCCCTTGCGCAGCGGAGATCCGCCACGGGGCGAGCGCCATCTGATTCCATTCATAAAGAGAGTAGAGCATTCAACCTGCCATCCGGTTTGGATGCGCAAATTTGGACATATGAATATATCCGGTTACGCATATACGAAATTCTGGGCATTCCATAACGGCCCAGTCTATACCGCAGCGCACAAAAGCTCAACCCGGATGGTTGATCCGATTCTCCCTTATTTTTCAGCAACTTCCAGCAAGACAGCGGCAATATCCTTGGGCGGCATGCTATCCACAAGCGCATAAAGCGGGCGGCCCTCACCATTGATCACATAGAACATGCTTTGGTGATCCATCGTATAGCCGAGAGCCGAATCCGGCAGGGGCACTTTTTTCGCGTAAACCTTCATGGCTTTGCGCGCCGCCTCGGCCTGTTCTTTGCTGCCGGTCAAACCCAAAATGCGCCCATCCCAGGCCAGATGGTCGTGCAAAAGCTGAACCGTATCGCGTTCAGGGTCGACGGTTATAAAAAGCGCCTGCACCTTGTCCGCCTTGCCCCCCATCTTGTCGAGACTGGCCGACATCACCGCCAGCGCCGCCGGACAAACATCCGGACAGCTGGCAAAACCGTAATAGACAAAAACCGTTTTGCCCGCAAAATCTTCCGGCTTGCGCGCCTGCCCAAAATGGTCGGTCAATGTGAAATCAAAAGAAAAGGCGTCCGACAATTCAATCACATCGCGATGATGCAAGGGATCGACAGCTTTGGTGCAGCCCGCAAGCCCGCTTGCCAAAAGCCCCAGCAGCAAAAGAATTTGAGAAATCTTCATCATATCACCTATCACGAGACCCGATGGCCACCGCCTCGGACAAAGCCCGGATAAGGGTTTTCCACGTTTTTCCGGCAAAGGCAAATCGACCAACAAAATACCGGATCACGAACCAGGAGCAGGCCAAAACCGAAAAACCGATCGCCAATTTTCAAAGCCATCTGAATTGGAAATTTTTTGAAAATATGCAGGTGGCGGCACTTGCAAAGGAAGCTCAGTATCGGGGGAGAGAGAGAACTTCCGACGCAATAAATTGCACCACAAGCACCGCCGCTCTTTGTGTAGTCATTTTTGTTGCGCTTGCGCAAGGGGTCTTTTGCACTTGTAATGCGACTTTTTTAAAAAAATTTGCTTGCAAAAAAAATCACGTGCGATTGTTGCAAAACATACAATCTATGGGCGCTATTACGAATCAATCCTAGCGTAATAGTTTTGCGCCCGACTGCATTGATTACAGTTTCTGTAATTCGCCCCTCATCGGCCAAAGGCTTCACCGGAAAAAATTTCCATGGCAAAATAAAAACCATCCCGATCGCAACAGCCGCCATTTGGGACTGGCCCGTATAGACCAATATGGCAACCCCGTCACACTGCCACTCTGCGACAATGTTCCCTCTTTGTTTCAAGGCATAATGGCGCGAAAAACAAAAAGGCAATCCGGTCATTGCGGGGTTCAAAAAGGAAGACCCGGAGCACTTCCCGAAAAGAGTATCCTTCGACAAGCGCAGGATGAGGCCGGTTTTCGGGAAGTGCTCTAGCCTTGAAATTCCGGCAGGTGCACAATCAGCCCGTCAAGCTCTTTGGTCACCTTGATCTGACAGGATAGGCGTGAATTTTCCTGCTTTTCTTGGGCAAAATCGAGCATGGACTCCTCCATGCTCTCGGATTTGCCCACCTTCTCCCGCCACGCTTCTTCCACATAGACATGGCAAGTGGCGCACGCACAGGCCCCCCCACAATCGGCATCAATACCGGGCACCATATTTTGAATAGCCGCTTCCATCACGCTCTGGCCTTCTTCGGCCTCAATCTCGTGCGGGGTGCCGTCATGTTCGATATAGGTAATTTTGACCATCAAATACTGCCTGTTGTTAGATGCCTCGCGACCAAAGTTGAACAGGCCATGTAAGGGCCCAAAGCCGCAAGGTCAATGCGCTTATTGCAAAGCCTTCTCTAAGTCTTTGTTTTGGCGCTCCTGAGCCAAGGCGAAGGGCCGGACGGATAACCGGCTCACCCTGAGGAGCCGCGAAGCGGCGTCTCGAAGGGTCCACTTATCCTGGAAACGCTCTCTAGGTCTTTGTTTTTGGGCACTTCTTATCCGAAAACCGGTTCCCACTTTTCGGGAAGTGCTCTAAGAAATAACCCTTAGCGGGAAAACCAGAAAAAAGACCTTATGCCGCCATCACCTGCCCCAATCGATATAATATTGCCTGACGAACAGGCCACCCAAAGGCTGGGGGCGAGGCTATGGCCTTTGCTCCGGGCGGGCGATTGTATTTTGCTGTCCGGGGCTCTGGGCATGGGCAAGACATGCTTTGCCCGCGGCCTGATAAGAGCGGCCCTCGACACCGAGCAGGATATCCCCTCCCCAAGCTTTGCCCTTGCCCAATATTATGACAGCAATCCGCCGATCTGGCATTTCGACTTTTACCGCCTGAAAGATCCGGAGGAGATTTGGGAATTGGGCTTTGAAGATGCCCTTGATAATATATGCCTGATTGAATGGCCGGAAAAAGCCGCCAATCATATGCCCGTACAGGCTCTGGAAATAAAATTTGGCGCAGCGCCGGAGCAATCGCCCCCCCCGCCGGAAATATTGGAGGCAGCGCCGCGCATGGCGCAATTCATCCCACACGCAGATTGGCCTATGCGCCTTGCGGATTTCCTATAATATCAAAAAAATGGACGAGCCAATGGACCGCCAACAGGCCAAAGAAAATTTTATCAAACAGACCGGATGGCAGGATGCAGAAGCGCACAAGCTTGCCGGCGATGCCTCCTCACGGCGCTATACCCGCTTTGTCCGCGCTGATGGCCGCACAGCAATCCTGATGGACGCGCCGCCCCAAGCAGAAGCCGCCCCCTGCCCGCCAAATGCCAGCCCCGAACAACGCCTTGCCCTTGGCTATAACGCCAGCGCGCGTCTGGCCGGGCCCAATCTTCATGCCTTCATCGCCCTTGCCAGCGCTTTGCGCGAGGCGGGCCTTAACGCGCCGGAAATCTATGCCGCCAATGAGACAGAAGGCTTTGCACTCATGTCCGACCTTGGCAATGATCTTTATGCCAAGGCTATTGATAAAGGCGTGGATGAAAAAATGCTTTATGAAAAAGCCATAGACGTGCTGCTTCATATCCATCAATATTTCACCAAGCCCGCCCATATTCAGGATTACACCCTTCTCGAATATGATAATCTGGCGCTCATGGCCGAGACCGATCTTTTGCCGCAATGGTTTCTCGACTGGCATGACCCGGACAAAAAACCGGAAGCCAAAGCCCTACAGGAATGGCATCAGGCATGGGAGGAGGTTTTCACCGCTCTTTCACCACCATCCACTTTGGTTTTACGCGATGTCCATGCAGAAAATCTTTTATGGCTCCCGCAGCAGCAGGGCTTGCAACAAATCGGCCTGATTGATTTTCAAGATGCCCTGTTCGGCCACCCCGCTTATGACCTTGTCTCGCTGCTGGAAGATGCCCGCCGCGATGTCGCCCCGATATTGGTCGGCCACGCCCTTGACCATTATCAAAGCCTTGCCCGAAAATATTTACCCGATTTCAACCCCGAAAACTTTACCCGCGATTACGCCATTCTCGGCGGCCAGCGCAATGCCAAAATTCTCGGTATTTTCGCCCGCCTCGTTCGGCGCGACAAAAAACCCGCCTATGAATATCTCGTGCCGCGGGTTGCAACGCATTTTAAAAATAATCTACGCCACAAAGCCCTGGCCCCGGTGCAAAACTGGTTTGCCTCTCATGCAGCAGAATTGAATTTTCATGAATAATTGCTCCCCGAAAATAAATATCGCCATGATATTGGCCGCCGGGCTTGGCACCCGCATGCGCCCTTTAACCAATGACCGGCCCAAACCGCTTATCGAGGTCGCGGGCAAAGCACTGATAGATTATACATTGGATCAGCTCGCTGATGCGGGGGTCGATAAAACAATCGTCAATGTCCATTATCTCGCCGACCAGATCGAAGCCCATTGCGCCCATCGCACAAAACCGCAAATCACCATTTCCGATGAACGCAAAAAATTACTCGAAACCGGCGGCGGCCTGCTCAAAGCCGCTCCCCTTATCGGCCATGATCCTTTTTATTGCTGCAATACCGATGCAATTTTGCAAAATCATAAGGGTAAAAACGCCCTTACCCGTTTGCAGGAATTTTTTGACCCGGAAAAAATGGACGCCCTCTTGCTGCTTTGCCCGCTAAAATCTGCCAGCGGTTATGATGGGCATGGCGATTTCAGCCTTTCTTCTGGTGATGAATCCGGCCCCCTGCAATGGCGCCAGGACAGCCCGATCAATGCGCCGCTTTACATTTATACAGGCTATCAAATCCTCCACCCACGCCTGCTGCACGGTCCCGCCAATACACCTTTTTCCGCCAAAAATTTTTGGCAATGCGCTATGGATAAGTCCCGCGCCTATGGCCTGATCCATGACGGCAAGTGGATGCATGTGGGCGATCCGGAAGGTCTCGCGCTCGCCCGGAAAGAATTGGAAAACGCCTCGATTGAGCAATATGATGACCGATAAAAAATCCCCCCTTGGCGCGCTCACCCAAACCAAACCGGCCGCCCTCTATACCATGCCGGCGGGAGCTGATTTCCTGAAATCCCTCTCCCGCACATTATTGGAGCGCTATAAGGATGACCTTTTGGCCCTTGGTCGGCTGACCATTTTTCTGCCAACCCGCCGTGCCCATAGAGAATTGAGCAAGGCCTTTCTAAGCCAAAACAACACCCCGCTATTATTACCGCGCCTGAAAGTGCTTGGAGATATTGACGAAGAAGACGCCCTTGACCTTGACAATATTTTGCCGGACAGCGGCTTTGATGTTCAAGCCATCCCCCAGGCCATATCCCCCTTGCGACGGCGCTTCTGGCTGGCCCGCCTCGCCCGTGAATTTTACAGCACAGTCAACCCGGAAGATACAAGCCCCGCATGGCATAGCTGTCTTGCCGCGGCGGATGCTTTGGGCGGGCTTATGGATGCCCTGCACGCCGAAGAAATAAACCCGGACAAGATAGGCGAAATCCTCCCCGAGGAGCTGCCGGATCACGGCAAACTCGCTCTGCAATTCATCAAGATTGTCACCAGCCAATGGCCAATAGAATTACAAAATCTCGGCCTGATAGATGGTGCCGAGCGACGCTCTTTATTGCTCAACGCTCTGGCCGGGAAATGGCAAACAGCACCGCCGCAAGACCCGGTCATTATTGCCGGCTCCACCGGCAGCCTGCCTGCCACCGCCCGCCTGATCTCGGTTGTCGCCCGCAATGCCAATGGCCTCATCATACTGCCCGGTCTCGACACCCATATGAGCGAAGAGGATTGGCAGGGGATTGACGATCCCCACCCGCAAATGGGCTTGCGCCATTTATTGCAAAAATATTTCCCGGATATAAACCGCCAATCCATCCCGAACTGGCCGGGATCAGACAGCGCGCGTGCAATGCAAGCCCGCGAATCTCTCATCCGCCTCGCCCTGCAACCAGCCGGGCGCACTCAAGACTGGCATCAGCAAATAGAAACCTTCTCCAAAACACAAAATGGAAAAAGCGCTGTCAAAGGGCTATCCCTGATTGAAATGCCCGATAAGGATCGCGAAGCCGAAGCGATTGCCTTGCTCATGCGAGAGGCCATAGAGACCCCTGACAAAACTGCTAGCCTCGTCACACCGGACCGCCTATTGGCCCGCCGGGTCAGCCATAAATTGCGCCGCTGGAATATTCAGGTTGATGACAGCGCCGGCGCCCCCCTTGCCCGGACCCGTCGCGGTAATTTTTTACGCATGACGGCCAACTGGCTCAACCAGCCCGCCAATCCCATCACTCTGATGCAGCTCTTGCGCCATCCCCTATGCCAATGCGGATTGTCGCCAGAAGATTTTGCGACCAGCGCCGATGCCATGGATTTATCCCTGCGCGGTTTTGCCCCCGGCGAGGGCTTTCTCGCCCTGCGCGAACATTTACAATATGGGGCTTACTGGAAAAATGCTCAAGAAAGCGATGCCGGCGACACAGCCAGCACCACCGATTCTTGGCAAGAATGCAAAGTGCTGTTTGCACGGCTGCAGGAGACCGCCGCCCCATGGCAGGCCCTGTTAAACGAGAAATCCTCCCACCCGATTGGCGATTGGCTTTCTGCCCATATGGAAGTCGCCACCGGACTTGTCCAATCCCATGACCAAAGCGGTGCACAAATTTTATGGCAGGGGCGCGAAGGCGAGGCCATTGCCAGTCTTGTGCAAAATATAATTCGTGACAGCGCGGACCTGCCCCCCTTCACCGCCCGCGATTATAGCGATTTTATAGACGCCCTGTTACAAGCCACCCCCTTTCGCAACCAAAGCAATACCCATCCAAGACTGTCCATTTTGGGCCCCTTGGAGGCCCGCCTCATTCAGGCGGACCGGATAATTCTTGGCGGACTGAATGAAGGCGTCTGGCCCTCGCTTGGCGCTCAGGACCCGTTTTTATCGCGACCCATGCGCGAAAAAATCGGCCTGCCTTCCCCGGAACAACGCATCGGCCTTGCCGCCCATGACTTTGCCCAATTAAGCACCGCCCCGGAAACCGTCCTCACCCGGTCTTTGCGCGCCGATCGCGCCCCGACCAAGCCCTCGCGATGGCTATTGCGCTTAAACAATATTCTAACCGGGCTTGGCTTGCATGAAAAAACCGACCAATCCGCCAAGCTATCGGCATGGCTCCAGCAATTTTATATCAGCCAAGAGTCCATCACCCCCGCATCACCGCCGGGACCAACCCCTCTGCTTGCAATGCGCCCCCGCCGCTTGTCGGTAACCCAGATCGAAACCCTCATTCGCGACCCTTATGCGATTTACGCACAAAAAATTCTAAATCTCCACCCCCTCGATCCTCTGGATGCCGAAATAGGCGCCGCCATGCGCGGCACTTTGCTCCATGCGGTTTTTGCCGAAATTACCGGCCAATATTTTGATGCCGATAAAAAAACCTTACGCCAAAAACTGGATACCATACTCACCCGCCGCTTTGAGCAAGCCCATTTTCCACTTCACTTACAAAAATTCTGGCAAGCGCGCCTGCAAAAAAGCTTTGACTGGTTTGTTGCGTTCCATATCGCGCAGCGGCAAAACTATCCCAAATCCTTGATTGAGAAAAAGGGCAAAATCACCCTGCCCTTGCCCGCAGGAGAATTTACCCTGACCGTCCGGGCTGACAGGATTGACCTTGGCACCAACCAGAACGCTGCCATTATCGATTATAAATCCGGCCGTGTTGATACCGTCGGCGTTGCGAAAACTTTTAATCCGCAATTACAACTTACCGCCCTCATCCTGCTGGAAAATGGCTTTCCCTCCCTCACCATAAAAACCATTGACGCCCTTGCGCTCTATAAGGTCTGGAATCGTAAAGGGGATGGTAAAGATGATCTTGTTTTCCCCGATGATAAAATCATGGACCTGGTTGAAGAAGCCAAAAGCAGAACCCTTGCACTTCTCGCCCATTATGATGATCCCGACACAGCCTATTATTCCCAGCCGCGCCCGCAATTTGAAAACCATTTTGGTGCTTATGACCATCTCGCTCGACGCGATGAATGGAAAACCGAACAGGATAAGACCTCCTATGGATGATTTGATTAAAGACGAGGCCTTTGCCGAAACCATCCGGCGGCAAATCGCCGTGGCCAACCCGGATATTTCCGCCTTTGTCTCTGCCAATGCCGGATCCGGCAAAACCAAAGTTCTCACCGACCGGGTGATACGGCTATTGCTCACCGGTACACCGCCGGCCACAATTTTGTGCATCACTTTCACCAAAGCAGCCGCCGCGGAAATGGCCGAGCGCCTGTTCAAGGTTTTGGGGGAATGGTCGCTCAAAACCGACGCCGATTTAAGCAAGAATTTAAGTGCCCTTCTGGGCGTCGAAAAGATCAATCCGGAAAAACTGCCCCGCGCCCGTCGCCTCTTTGCCCAGGCGCTGGAAACCCCCGGCGGCCTTAAAATACAAACCATTCACGCTTTTTGCGAGAATATCCTGCGGCGTTTTCCCGTGGAATGCGGCTTGTTACCGGGCTTTAGCGTCATTACCGAGGAAGAAGAAGCGCAAATATTTGAAGAGTGCATCAATCGCTTCAGTCAATCCATCCATCAGCGCCCGCAAGACATCCAAACCGCCTATGACACCCTCACCTTGAAATATAATGAGGAGCAACTCGCAAAAAACATCACCACGCTTTTGCGTCATCACGGCATGATCAGCCGTTTTCTAGGCCAGCCGCCACAATTTGATCGCCTCGCAGACCTTTATGAAACTGAATACGACAAAGATGACACATACTATATCAACACTTTTCTGGGCAATATTGATGAAACCAAGGCGCGCATTCTGGTAGATTCCCTGTCCGGCTTGAACGGTGTCAATGACATCAAGCTGCGCGAGGCCTTTTTGTTTTTTCTGGACAATAAAAATGACCCGCAAGCTTGGAAAGCCCTACTCGCCAGCCTGCTCACGACAAAATTCAACCCATCCAGATATATTCCCTCCAAACCTTTGACAGAAAAAAACCCGGATATAGCTTCATGGGTCGGAAGCTTGCAACAGCAGGCCATAGAAACCATCCGGTCTATTCACGCCCTCCAAGCCTTTCAGCTCTGTCGCGCCTTCCACAAAATCGCCTTTGCCATTGCAGAAGATTACCGCACCCAAAAACAGGCCCGCGGCCTGCTCGATTTTGACGCCCTCATCCAACACACGCTGAAACTTTTTGATCATAATATTGATTGGGTTCTCTACAAGCTCGACTATGGCCTGCAACATATCCTCATCGACGAGGCGCAAGATACAAGCACCAGCCAATGGGCGGTCATCACCAATTTAATGAAAGAATTTTTTTCCGGCCAAGGCGCGAGTGACAGGCAGCGCACAGGTTTTGTCGTTGGTGACCACAAACAATCCATTTATTCTTTTCAAGGGGCCAATGTCGCCCTGTTTGAAGAAAACCGCCAATGGCTGAAAGAAAAAACAAGCAACGCACAACAAAGACTTGTCGATACGCAGCTCGAACATTCTTTCCGCTCCACAAAGCCGATTTTGTCTTTTGTCGATCAGGTCTTTCAAGACGAGTTGGCGCGTATTGGCGTTTGTCATGATCAGGAAACCCTGCACCATACGAGCGCCCGCGCCCAAACCCCCGGCCTTGTGGAATTATGGCCCCCCTTCTGGACAGAAAAAAGCGAAAGGCAGGACCCTTGGGATATCCCCGTGGATATTAAGGGGCAGGCCGAAAATCCGGCATTAAAAACCGCAACCGCCATTGCCGGACAAATAAAATCCTGGCTTGGCCAGCGCCTCCTGCCTTCTCGCGGGCGCATGGTTGAAGCGGGCGATATCCTCATTCTATGCCAAAGACGCGGCCCGGTTTTCCTGGCCCTCATTCGCGAATTATCCCGTCTTGATATTCCCTGCTCCGGCACAGACCGGTTAAAACTGCTCGATGATATTGCCATCAAGGATTTAATGGCGCTCATGCGCTTTTGCCTGCAACAAAGCGACGATCTAAGTCTGGCAGAATTTCTAAAAAGTCCCTTTATCGGCTTTGACGATAAAGCCCTTGCGGATATCGCCTATCATCGAAAGCCAAAATCCCTATGGCAAGCCCTGCGCGACAAAGACCCCGGAACCGCCGATTACCTGCAGTCGCTCATCACCGTCTCGCAAAACCAAGGACCCTACGCACTATTTTCAACCCTGCTTGATCAGGGCCAGCCAACCGGCTGGCAAAGATTATATCAAAGATTGGGCGCAACTTCGGAAGAGGCATTACAGGAATTTCTTGATGAAACCCTATCATTTGAAACCAGCCACGGCCCATCCACTTTGGCCTTTCTCCATCATTGCCGGTCTTTGAACAGCTCCATAAAAAAGGAATTGAGCGAAGCCAAGGATTTTGTCCGGGTCATGACCGTCCATGGAGCCAAGGGATTGCAGGCACCCATCGTCTTTCTTGCCGATGCCGGCCATCACCCCAAAGCCGATCGCGAACCCTTCATTGTGAATGAAGATAATGTACCCCTTTTCAAACCGCGCAAGGAAGAACGCCCCCCGGCCATCACCCGCCTTTGCGAAGCGCAAGAAAAGATCAAACTGGAAGAATATCGCCGCCTTCTTTATGTGGCCCTCACCCGCGCTGCCGATGAACTTTATATATGCGCCCATACGGACCGCAATAAAACGCCCGAAAGCTGGCTCGAGAAACAAGAGGGCGATAAAACAAGCTGGTATAAATATTGCCACAGCGCCATGGAAAAACTGGAGCAAAACAAAACCGCCACAGACTTCGACACCGAAAGACGGTCCGTGTTGTTTAGTGAGGCGCCGATAAAACGCTATCACAATCACCACAGCACCAAGCCGCAAACCGCCCGGCCAAAAAAAGAAAACACACGCCATGCCGCCCCGCCAAAATGGCTTTGGCAAAAGCCTGCACAGGAAATATCCCCGCGCTTTTATTCCCCCTCTGGCGGCGCTGATGATGGCATAGGCGACATAGCGGACAATCATCCGGTTCTTGCCCCGGAAACAGGCACACCGGCAAGCCTTAGCCCCCGGGAGCGCGGTATATTGATCCATAGCCTGCTGGAGCGCCTTGCCGGTCTACCCTCTGCCAGCCGCGCAGCATCCGGCAAAAAACTCATGGCCGTGCTGGCGCCCGGTCTTGGCACAAAAGAAGCCGATAATTACCTCAAGGAAGCCTTGCAGGTTCTAGCCCATCCCGATTTTGCAGAGCTGTTCGGCCCCCGATCGGCGGCCGAGATAACCCTTGCCGGCCCCATCCATCACAATGATAAGATTATCCACTTTTCCGGCCAGATCGATCGGCTGGCCATTCTTGATGACCGGATTTTGATAGCCGATTACAAAACCAGTCGCCCGCCCCCGGAAACCCAGGCGGAAATCCCCACTCTTTATGCGGCCCAAATGGCCGCCTATAGGGAACTTCTCATCCCTCTCTATCCGGACAAAACAATAATCTGCGCTCTTTTATGGACATTTGATGGGCGTTTGATGGAGGTGCCATCCACACTTATGGAGCATAGCCTTGCCCAACATTTTGGCTCATGACAGTAATTTCCAATAAATTCCATGAACAGATGACTTGAACCTTGTCCAATACAGACTATGTTCGGAACTATTACAGGGCGGGGTGAAGGCCGCCAGCAAATATAAGGATTTTGAACAAAATGGCGACAATAGCGGTCACAGATCAGGATTTTGAACAAACCGTCCTCAATGCCGAGGGCGATATATTGGTGGATTTTTGGGCAACCTGGTGTGGCCCTTGTAAAATGATTGGCCCGGCTCTGGAAGAAATTGCCACCGAGATGGAAGGCAAAATCACCATCACCAAAATGGATATTGATGAAAACCCGGCAACCCCGGTAAAATACGGCGTTCGCGGTGTGCCAACCTTGATGATCTTCCGTGGCGGCAATGTTATCGCAACCCTGGTCGGTGCCCGCCCAAAAAGCGACATCGCCAAATGGATCAATGAAACCGCCGGCAGCGCTATCGCATAAAATCCCGGGACAATCTCGATGCAAAAAGGGTGGCTTTGCGCCGCCCTTTTTTTATGCTAATTTTCACCCTCGACAAATTCTGCTGCGGGAGAACCTTATGCCTGACAATCGCTTCACCAGCTTCAAAGAGTTCTGGCCCTATTATCTGCGCGAACATTCGGCGCCGGTCTGCCGTCATTTACATTATATCGGCACCGCTCTTTCCATTGCCGCTCTATTGGCTGCTGTCTTCATTTCATTCTGGTGGATAATCGCTGCGCCATTACTCGGCTATAGCTTTGCTTGGTATGCCCATTTCAAATATGAAAAAAACAAACCGGCCACATTCCAATATCCGTTCTGGTCATTGGCCAGCGACTATCGAATGTTTTTTCTATGGCTGACGGGCCGGCTCGGCCTTACAGATGGATTGGACCACCATCTGGCGGCGGCGGGGGTAAAGACGGCGCCGCAGGCTTAGCCGCATTGCGCTTGCCAAGGCGGCGATCAATATAGATCAAAAACGCCCCCTTCATGCTGTCATCGGTAAAAGCCGTATAGGGCACAAAAATGCCATTGCCGTCCTTGCGCTCCAGCAAATAGCCATCATTCATGGTAACAATAGCGTTGAGCGCGCTCCAATAGGTCAGTAATTGCCAGCCTTCGCCAGCCTCAATCACACCCTTATCCCCCAAAAAAACCTGCCGACCGGATAGAAAAGCCCGCTTGGCCAATATCCGCTCGGTCTCTTCAGCAGTAGAAGACGGGCGCACCAAAAGCATAAGCAGAATTGCGACACACGCCCCCCAAAGCCCCGACCACGCCATGGCGGTCCACATTTCCTGGGGTACGCCGCGCAAAATAAGCGCCGCACCGGCCCCCGCAAGCCCGCCAACAATGGGCACAGCAAGCCCGGCCACAAAGGAAATACCGCCATTGCGGGCGGCCTTCAGCCCCTGTTTGAAATGGGCCTCAACAGCGGCAAAATGGTCCGGCGTCCGGCGTATGCTCAAAGATAAATCCATAACGGGGTGAGCTTCGGCCTGTTCGGCAAAATATGCAACATTATCAACGCTCTTTGCCCGCGGGGTCATGGCCCCAGAGCCTATTCGGTTTTGATTCAATCAAAACCGGGCCCTAATCCAGCGAGCGCTTGATTTCCTCAACCGCAAAACACTCAATCATGTCACCGGCTTTGAGGTCCTCATAATTGGCAAAGCTCATGCCGCATTCCTGACCCATGGGCACTTCCTGCACATCATCCTTGAAGCGTTTCAGTTGCGACAGCTCGCCTTCATGTATCACAACATCATCGCGAATGAGCCGCACCTTGGCCCCGCGCCGAACAACCCCCTCAACCACACGGCAACCGGCAACTCGGCCAAATTTGGAAATATTGAATACTTCCAGAATTTCCGCATTGCCAAGGAAGGTCTCGCGCACTTCCGGCGCCAACATGCCGGACAAAATACCCTTCATGTCATCGAGCAGATCATAGATGACCGAATAATAACGAATTTCAACACCGGACCGTTCCGCAACGTCCCGCGCCTGCTTATTGGCCCGAACATTAAAGCCGATAACCGGCGCGCTGGTCGCCTCGGCAAGGATCACATCGCTTTCGGAAATGCCGCCAACCCCGGAGTGCAAGACGCGAACCCGCACTTCCTCGGTAGCCATTTTTTCCAGCGAACCAATAATCGCTTCGACAGAACCCTGCACATCACCTTTCAAGACGATTGGCAATTCCTGAATCTGTGAATCGCGAATTTGCGCCATCATTGATTCAAGTGATGTGCCGCTTGATTTTGCAATCGCTTGTTGGCGCCGTTTACGCTGGCGGAACTCGGCAATTTCCCGCGCCCGCGCTTCTGAATCCACAACCGCAAACTGGTCCCCCGGCTCCGGCACGCCACTTAAACCCAAAACCTCAATCGGCATGGACGGGATGGCTTCATCGACACGATTACCGCGATCATCATTCAAGGCGCGCACCTTGCCCCATTCCGCACCGCAAACAAGAATGTCCCCGCGGCGCAAAGTACCCTTTTGCACGAGCAAGGTCGCAACCGATCCACGCCCCTTGTCCAATTGCGCTTCCACCACGGCTCCCATAGCCTGCCGGTCCGGATTGGCTTTCAATTCCAGCAATTCAGCCTGCAAATGAATAGCCTCGAGCAGCTTGTCCAGATTGGTTTTGGCAATCGCCGAAACCTCGACATCCTGAATATCACCACCGAGACTCTCGACTTGAATTTCTTCCTGCAGAAGATCGGTTTTCACCTTGTCGGGATTGGCATCGGGCTTGTCGATTTTATTGATCGCCACAATGATTGGCACGCCAGCGGCTTTTGCATGGCTAATGGCTTCTTTTGTTTGCGGCATCACGCTATCATCGGCAGAAACCACAATAATAACAATATCGGTCACTTCCGCCCCCCGCGCACGCATTTGCGTAAACGCAGCATGGCCCGGCGTGTCCAGAAAGGTAACTTTGGAATCATCGGCAAGCGTAATCTGATAGGCCCCGATATGCTGGGTAATCCCCCCGGCCTCACCGGCAACCACATCGGTTTGCCGCAAGGCATCCAGCAGCGAGGTTTTACCATGATCCACATGGCCCATAATGGTCACCACAGGCGGGCGCGGCTTTAAGTCTTCCGGCCTGTCCTCAACACCCTCCAGACCCATTTCAACATCGGCCTCGGCAACGCGTTTGACCGTATGGCCAAGATCTTCTGCAATCACTTGCGCCGTATCGGCATCAAGAATAGCACTGCCCGTTACCATCTGCCCTTGCTGCATCAAAATTTTGATCAACTCGACGGCCCGCATGGCCATACGATTGGCCAATTCACTAACGGTGATGGTTTCGGGAATAACCACTTCGCGGATGACCCGTTCTTTTTCACCACGGGCGCGACGCGCCGCTTTTTCCCGCTCCCGGGCCCGCCGCACCGAAGCCAGCGAGCGCTGGCGCTCGTCATCTTCCAGCGCTTTGGCGATGGTCAGCTTGCCGGAGCGACGCTTGGTCTCTTCGCGTGGCTTGTTAGACCGTGCCCCTTCATCATATTGGCGTTTGGTTTTGAGACGACCCCCAAGACGCGACAACATGTCGCCGTCTTCCTTTTTCGGCTTAACTTTCTTGCGCCCGGCAATATCGTCTTCACCGGCAACCGCAGCCGCAGCCGCCGAAGCATCAGCCGCCTTTTCCAGCAGCGCCCTCTTCTCGGCTTCCGGATCGACTTTTTCAACCTCTTCAGCGCGCTTCAATTCTTCCGCTTCGCGCCGCTTCTTTTCTTCTTCCGCTTTGCGCGCACGTTCTTCTTCAAGCTTTTTGCGTTCTTCGGCCTCGCGCTTTTCACGGGCAGCGCGCTCCTCTGCTTCTTTTTTCTTGCGCGCTTCCTGATTTTTGCGCGCTATGGCCAATGCGGCCGATCGTGCCTTTTGTTCTTCCGGCGACAAGGTGCGCAATACCGCGCCTTTTTTCTCCGCCTCCTCGCTAACAGATTTCTTGGGCGGCGCTTTGGGCGCTTCTTTCTTTACCTCTATTTTGGCGTCGGATTTTTTCAGCAAACCGTCCTTGCCGTCTGCTGCAACCCCTTTTTTGGGTATGGCAATGCGCCGCCGTTTGGTCTCGACCACAACGGTTTTGCTACGCCCGTGGGAGAAGCTCTGCTTGACCTGACCGGTTTCGGTCTTGCGTAAAGTCAGGGGCTTGCGCTCCTTCTTGTTATTATCAGCGTCGTCGCTCATTCAATCTCCAAGCCGCGTTAATCGCGGGAACATCCTTTTTACCTTGTTGCACCCCTTAACGGCGCATAATCAAGAGCGCCATCACATAGCGCCCAACGGGCCAATGGTCCATAGCCCAACCCCCCGCCATAAGGGGAAAGTGGCCATTATTCTCCCGAAAACGGGTTAATAACCCTAAATCCGCCAAGACGGGCCATTTCCATGGCCATGGCCTCGGCCGGTTTGCCCTTTTTTATCACCCCGTGGATGAAATTCGACACCCCCATGGCGCGGGATAATTCTTCCCCGGTAAAGCAGCCCAATATAGGCAAATCCCCACCTTTGGCCGTAATCACACGGCATAATTTCTGTCGCCCGTCGGCAGCCCCGTCACAGGCCGTAACAAAAAGCGCCGCTTGCGACCCTTTTAGAGCCTCACGGGTTTTCTCAAACCCCGTAACCAGCGCGCCACTGCGCTGGGCCAAACCCAATCGCGCCAGCACGGCCCGCTCCAGATGATGGCACACAGAAGCGATAAACCCTTCGACATCCTCCGGCACCGACACATCTTGGCGAAAGGCACGGGACAAATTAGATTTTTCCAGCGCTTTTTTCAAATCCGCCGGATTCGCCCCGACCCAGGCCCCGCGGCCCGGCAATTCACCGCGTATATCGAAGCCCGGCCGCCCTTGCGGGTCTAAAACCAGCCGCAAGGCCGGCGTCTCGGGATCCAACAGCGCCCCGGTGGCAATACAGCGCCGGGTATTTTTTCGGGCATTGGTCATGTCAGTGAAAACCCTCTTGCCCTTGCTGTCCTATGGCGCCACCGCGTCTTCGGCTTGCGCCAATTCATCGCCATCGGCCGCCCCCGACATTGCCGCCAGTTCTTCCTCGCTTACCCATCCGGCCTGCAAGCGCGCCTGCATGATCAATTCCTCAGCCGCATCAGCTTTGATATGGAAGCCCTCCAGCATGCCGTCATAATGTTTTTTCTCGCCATCCACCCGCTCGGTCCAGCCGGTCAGATCATCGGTCGCACAACCGGCAAGATCTTCAACGGATTTCACATCTTCCTTGGCCAGCGCCAGAACCATTTTCAAGGTCAGGCCATCAAACTCGATAAGGTCATCCTTGACCCCCAGCTTTTTGGCTTCTTCGGTCAGTTCCTCGGCTTCCTTGGCAAGATAGTCACGGGCCCGCGCCTGCAATTCTTCAGCGGTGTCCTCGTCAAAGCCCTCGATCATGGCCAGCTCTTCCAGCTCCACATAGGCAATTTCTTCCATCCGTGAGAAGCCTTCAGAAACCAGCAGGCCGGCAATCATGTCATCCACATCAAGCGCCGACATGAATAATTCAGAGCGCTCCGTAAATTCTTTCTGGCGTTTGGCAGACTCTTCTTCTTCGGTCATGATATCGATTTCATAACCGGTCAGTTGCGAAGCCAGACGCACATTTTGCCCGCGCCGTCCGATAGCCAGCGATAATTGCTCATCGGGCACGACAACTTCAATACGCTCCGATTCCTCGTCAATCACCACTTTGGCAACTTCCGCCGGTGCCAAAGCATTGACCACAAAGGTCGCAACAATTGGCGACCACGGCACAATATCAATTTTCTCGCCGCCAAGCTCGCTCACTACCGCCTGCACCCGCGATCCGCGCATCCCGACACAAGCCCCGACCGGATCAATGGAACTGTCATTGGACATCACCGCAATTTTGGCGCGACTGCCGGGATCTCTTGCCACGGCTTTGATTTCGATAATGCCGTCATAAACTTCCGGCACTTCCTGCTCGAACAATTTGGCCATGAATTGCGGATGGGTGCGGGAGAGAAAGATTTGCGGCCCGCGGGTTTCTTCACGCACATCCATAATATAGGCACGCACCCGATCCCCCTGCCGGAACGCCTCGCGGGGTAATTGCTGATCGCGACGAATAATCGCTTCCCCGCGCCCAAGGTCCACAATCACATGGCCATATTCAATCCGCTTGACCGTGCCATTGATGATCTCGCCAATGCGGTCTTTATATTCTTCAAACTGGCGCGCCCGTTCCGCATCACGCACTTTTTGCGTGATGACCTGCTTGGCGGCCATCGCCGCGACCCGGCCAAAATCTACCGGCGGCAACGGGTCGGACAGAAAATCACCAATTTCCGCCTCCGGATTGCGCCCGCGCGCTTCTGCCAAAGTGATCTCGGCGGCTTCATTTTCCACCTCTTCCACCACCTCCATCAGGCGCCATAATTTTGTCTCGCCGGTTTTGGGGTCTATCTCCGCTTTGACATTGGTCTCGGAACCATAACGCGAGCGCGCCGCCCGCGACAAAGCATCTTCCAAAGCCTCGATAACAATTTCCTTATCGATTTGTTTTTCGCGTGCAACCGCTTCGGCAATTTGAATAAGTTCCAGTTTATTGGCACTAACCGCCATAGGGAAATCTCCGTTCTAAACTTCTGGTTTTCATGTCTTGGGTGATGCAGATATATCTGCTTCAGGAATGGAATTTTTTTCGGCTTCCTTGGCAGCGCGCAAAGACTCGCGCACCAGATCATCGGTAAGGATTAGCTGTGCCTTGGCGATAAGATGAAAAGGGATGAGCGCGGTTTCTTCTTCACCCTCAATATCGAAACAAATAGTCTCGCCATCAATCCCGGCCAACACGCCCTTAAAACGCTTTCTGTTTTCGACCAGATGCACAAGCTCGAGCTTGGCGGCAAAGCCCTGCCAACGTTCAAAATCTTTGAGCCGCGTCAGCGGGCGATCAATCCCCGGCGAAGAAACCTCCAATATATAGGCCGCCTCGATAGGATCGGCCTCTTCCAATATTCCGGAGATGACCCGTGACAGATCAGCGCAATTCTGCGCCGTCATCATACCGTCCGGACGCTCGGCCATAATCTGCAACACGACCTGTTTTTTACCGGTCACCCGAAGGCGCACCAGCTCAAACCCCTGATCCTCGATCACAGGCTGCAACAGGCTGACAAGATTTTCTTCAATAACGGACAAAATACAAAGGCCTTGGAAGACAGCAATGGGTAACAAAAAAACGGCGCCGCTCTCGCGGGCCGCTTCCGATGGTCTCGAAATGCGAATTGAACCCCTCTATACGCCCCTATCAGGGCTTTGTCACCCCCCAAATCACCGGATCATTACCTGCGCAGAAAAGACAAATAGACCGGCACCCGACCTTCGCGCAGGGCCTTGGCCTCATAGCGGGTCTGCGGCCAGTCCGCGGGCCGCTCCAGCCAATCACCGCGACATTCTGCCTGCCACAAGAAATCAAAACTTTGGCGATTATGGCGCTCAACCTGCATAAGCGACCAGCGAATATAGTCGGGAATATCAGAGGCAAGCCGGAATTCCGCCCCGGGCCTCAGCACCCTTGCCGCATCGGCCAACAGGTTTTTGGAGATAACCCGCCTTTTATGATGCTTTTTCTTGGGCCATGGATCCGGATGCAGGATAAATAATCGCGACAAGGCGCAATCCGGCAGGTCGGCCAGAAAGGGCCGCGCATCCCCGTGCAAAACCCGAATATTTTCAAGCCCCTCGCGCTCAATCTGCGCCAATAATTTGGCAACACCATTTACGAAAGGCTCAACACCAATGCACAAAACATCGGGGTTTTGCGCTGCCTGCCAGGCCAGATGTTCGCCGCCGCCAAACCCGATCTCCAGCCAGACCGGCCCCTGATGCGCGATCACCTCATCCCTCTCCGGAGCAAGGCGCGGCAGCAAATCCTGCAACAAGGCCTGCTGCCCCGCCCGCAAAGGCCTGCCCTTGGCCCGCCCATAAAGGCGAAATTCCGAAGGCTTTTGGCTCATCGGCCAGCGCCCTCCTAAAATGCAGATTTCAATGCATCAACAAGATCGGTTTTTTCCCATGAAAACCCGCCATCGGCATCCGGCTCGCGACCAAAATGACCATAGGCAGCCGTGCGCTCATAAATCGGCCGGTTAAGCTGCAAATGATCGCGAATGCCGCGCGGCGAAAGATCCACCAATTGCTGCAAGACTTCAGACAGTTTTGCTTCATCCACTTGCGCCGTACCAGAGCAATCCACATAGACCGATAAAGGCTTGGCCACCCCGATCGCATAGGAAAGCTGGATTAAGCATTTTTGCGCAATCCCTGCCGCCACAACATTTTTAGCCAGATAGCGTGCCGCATAGGCCGCCGAACGGTCAACCTTGGTCGGGTCTTTACCAGAAAAAGCACCCCCCCCATGCGGCGCCGCGCCGCCATAAGTATCAACAATAATCTTGCGCCCGGTCAGACCCGCATCCCCATCAGGCCCGCCAATTTCAAACGCCCCTGTGGGGTTGACATAAAACTCCTCTTCCGGACACATCCACCCTTCCGGCAGGACATCCAATACAAAGGGCCGCACCAATTCGCGCATATCGTTCTGGCTCAAACCGGCAATATGCTGCGAAGACACCACGATAGAGCTGGCACCAACCGGCTTGCCATCCTCATATTGCAAAGAGACCTGACTTTTCGCATCCGGTAGAAATTCTTTGCGCGTGCCATCATGGCGCGCTTTGGCCAGCGCTCTTACGAGATCATGGGCAAGGGCAATCGGCGCCGGCATCAGCGAAGGCGTTTCATCAACCGCATAGCCAAACATGATCCCCTGATCGCCCGCCCCCTCCTCGCGATTATCACCGCCATCGACCCCTTGGGCGATATGGGCTGACTGACCATGAATCAGACATTCAATTTTCGCATTTTCCCAATGAAATCCGTCCTGTTCATAGCCAATATCGCGAATAGCTTCCCGGGCCTTGGCAATAAATTTCTCATTTTCAATTTTTATATCCGGATCATGCATATTGATCTCGCCGGCCAGAACCACACGATTAGTGGTGGTCAATGTCTCAACCGCCACCCGGGCATCCGGCCTGATGGCGATCAGCATGTCCACAATGGCATCGGAAACCCGGTCCGAAACCTTGTCAGGATGGCCTTCGGAAACGCTCTCTGATGTGAATTGGTAATTTTGCTTTTGGCTCATGAGGGGCACCTGTGCTTCGGTTTGTTCGCGTCTTTTCCAAAACAGACCAAGATTAAAGAACGGAACAATGGAAGCCGCCTGCTTTTGGCCATTTCGGATAAACACATAAGGATAAGTTTATATGGCCGCAAGGCTTAGCTGGGCAAACCCTGTTTGTCTATCGCTTTTTGGGATAAAATAGGCCCGACCACCTGTAAAAACCCGCAAAATCTCAGGCCTTTTCGTTGCCATCCTCATCTTCATCAGAAAGCGAGCGAATGAGATGTACCACGCGGCGGCGCACTTTGGGATCCGAAATGCGGGCAAAGGCACGACATAGCTGTACCCCTTCAGGGGTCGACAATAATTCTGTAAAATCATCAATCGCCCCTCCCTCCCGGGAGATCTCGGCAAAACCAACCGCCATGGGCAATTCTTCGGTAAACCCGTCATAGAAATATTGTACAGGCGCATCAAGAATTCGGGAAATCTCAAATAGACGACTGGCGCCAATACGATTGACGCCTTTTTCATATTTTTGAACTTGTTGGAAGGTAAGCCCCAAAGCCTCTCCCAACTTGTCTTGCGAGAGACCCAGCATCATACGTCGCAACCGAACGCGCATTCCCACATGCCTATCTATTGGATGTGGGGAAGATTGTGGCTGTTTGCGTTTTCCTTCCACGCGAAAACTCCGATAGAAAATTATCCCGAGATGCCTTGGTTACAGTAAAATGACAGATTTGCAAATAGCGCTATAGAATAGTGACAAACACCGCCACTACATCTTTTGTTGTAGGTAATGCCTTGACCACAAAAACGCCACAATCCCCATTAGCAGCAATCCATAAATCCAATCGCCGATGATCGAATAGAAAGGTGTTGCGCTTTTCTGCGGCAGCTTGGTTGTAATGGCTCCTTGCTGATAAAGCCCAAGCCGTTGTTCTATGCGCCCTTGGGCATCGATCACCGCCGATATTCCCGTATTAGCTGAGCGCATTATAGGTAAACCCGTTTCGATTGCGCGCAATCGCGCCTGATCCAGATGTTGGCGCGGTCCGGCCGTATCGCCAAACCATGCATCATTGGTAATGGTTATAATAAAATCCGGTCGGTCCTCTTTTTTATAACTGCGCCCGGGAAAAATAACTTCATAACAAATCAGCGGCGAAAATTTTAATCCGGAAACCTCCAGCGTTTGCAAGCCTTCCCCCGGCGTAAAGCCTTCTGCAACGGGGGCCAGGGCATCCAGCCCCAACCGCTTCAACGCACCATAAAACGGCAAATATTCGCCAAATGGCACCAGATGATGCTTGTCATAGCTGGCGGTAACTTTCATCGGCGCCACAAAACCCGAAGCATCTCTTACAGATGCGTCATCGCGCTCCAACACCAAAAGTGAATTGTAGTAGCGACTATCCGCGCTCGGTGCATCGCGCCGGACGGCACCGGAAATCAATGCCGCATTTTCCGGCAAACTATCCGCAATCACCCCGCGGGCATTGGTCGCTTCCGCCAAAAGTGAAACCGCATTTTCAGGCCAGATAACAATCAGCCTTTTATCGCCCGCTCCCTTCCCATCCAGTCTGGACAGATCAACATGGCGCATAAAATTTTGTTGCCATAAATCCCAATCAATTTTCTCCCGCTGCGGTATATTGGGCTGCACAATATGAATTTCAATATTCATATTATCCGTAGACGGATGAATCCACAAGCGCACAAGGCCAAAAAGAAAAATACCCGCAAACCCCAGCCCCGAAGCCAATCCCGGCCAAAGACCAACCCTGCCCGCCTTGCCCGTCACCATCGCCGCCGGCAAGGCGCTCAGCACCAGAACCAAAAGCCCGAACCCGTAAGGGCCAAGCCAGGCAGTCATTTGCGGCAGGACGGCATTGCCAGCCATGGCCTGCGCCGTCAAATTCCAGGGCAGACCCGTCAAAATATGGCCGCGCAAATATTCAAAGACAGAATAAAACCCTGCCAACACCAAAACCCGCAGCCAATCCTTGCGCCAAAACTTCAACGCCAACATCACCGCCAAGGCCGGAAACAAGGCGAGAAAAGCCGGCAGACCAAACAAAGCCAAAGGCGACAATAAAGCAAATTGATCGGCCTGAACAAAAAACGAAAACGACATCCAATACATGCCGGCCAGAAAATAGCCAAAGCCAAACCACCACCCCGTCGCAAAACCGGCAAAGCGTTTGCGTTTATGGTTTTGCCAGACCCCGTCCGCAAGCCAGACAAGCACACAAAACCCGACCAATAAGAGCGGTAAAAAATAATAGGGCGCCATAGAAAGCGCCGCCCCGACACCGCCGCCAAAAGCCCAAAGCGCGCGCCGCCAGCCTCGCGCCGATCTTACCCGCAGCCCAATCTGCGTGATTGTCTTTGCTCCAAATGCCATGGCCCAAGCGACTTTCAATTATGTATCGGCACTGATCCGCCGAATTAGCAACTTTCTGATCCGGCGCGGGTCCGCTTCGATAATTTCAAATTCAAGCCCGGCCGAATGGCGAATAATTTCACCCCGCGCCGGAATATGCCCGGCCAGAAAAAACACCAACCCGCCAAGCGTATCAATATCATCTTCTTCCACCGCCAGACTAAGCCCGGTTTCCTGTTCCAGATCCGCCAATGGCACCCGGGCATTGGCCAACCAGGAATTTCCATCCTTGGCCCGCAAGACCGGATCATCTTCATCATCATGTTCATCCCGAATTTCGCCGACAATCTGCTCGACCAGATCCTCAATGGTCACCAAGCCATCGGTACCGCCAAATTCATCAATCACCAAGGCCATGTGAATACGCCGCGCCTGCATTTTCAACAGTAAATCCGTAACCGGCATGGATGGCGGCACATAGAGAAGCTTGCGTACAATATCCGCAAGCGGACAATGTTTGTTTTCCGCTTCATTAGGATCTGCCAAAATTCCCACAAGGTCTTTGATATGTATCATTCCCCGCGGATCATCGAGATCTCCCCGATAAACCGGCAAGCGCGAATGACCCGCCTCGGAAAACACCCGCAATAATTCGGTAACGGAAATATCTTCATCGACCGCTACAATATCTGCCCGCGGTATCATCACATCTTCAACGGCGATGGAATCAAATTTCAACACCCGCTCAATCATGTCCCGGCGTTCAACCGACAGCCCCTCAAACCCGTCTCCGCTTTGCAGCGCACGGCTCAGCGCATCGCGACGGCGCTCGCCCCCGAACAACCCGCTAAAAATCCCTTTCCGTTTGCGCGGGACAATCTGCCCGCCCCCATCGCTCTCGCCATTGACCGGTTTCTCATTCTGGTCATCGCGGCGACCAGAAGACGGTACATCACCGTCACTCATAATATCATCTCCCTTGAGGATTTGGTTTTCAAAATAATCTCTTATGTTCAATATGGGTCTGGAATGGCCATAGCCGCAAGACAACGCCGCTCTATATCTTCCATGATAATCGCTTCGGCCTCATTTTGATGGTCATACCCGAAAAGATGCATGACCCCATGCAGGATCAAATGGGCCAAATGATTTTCAAACGGAATTTGTCGCCCCTTGGCTTCCGCCATGCAGGTCTCATAGGCCAGAACAATATCGCCCAAGGGCTGCTGGACTGCTCCAGCCTCGGGCAGGGGCGGAAAATCCGCCGGAAAAGACAGGACATTGGTCGGTTTATCGCGCCCCCGCCATTGCCGGTTCAAGGCCTGCATATGGTTGTCATCGGTAAAGAGAATACTGACACAACCCGGCTTAAAGCCATCAATCACCTTAGTCATTACACTATCAAAACATTTTTCAGCCAGTGCTTCCAATATGGATTGATCCGGCCAGTCCCCTGCTTCCACAGCCAGGGCATAAATAATTTCGCGGCGCATCTATTCGGCCTTATCCTTATTGCGATTGCCTCTGGCTTCATAGGCGGCCACCACTTTGGCCACCAGATGATGGCGCACCACATCTTCGGCGGAAAACCGCGTTACCCCCACCTCGTCCAGCCCCTCTAGCAGGGATAAAGCATCCCCGAGGCCGGATTTTTCACGCTCTGGCAGATCAGATTGCGATGGATCCCCCGTCACCACCATGCGCGAGCCCTCCCCGAGGCGGGTCAAAAACATTTTCATCTGGCCAATGGTCGCATTTTGCCCCTCATCGAGAATAACCACCGCCCGACTTAAGGTCCGCCCGCGCATAAAGGCCAGGGGCGCGATTTCTATCTCTTTTGTGGCGATTTTCTTGTCCACCAGCTCTGCGGACATCACATCATAAAGGGCGTCATAAAGCGGCTGCAGATAAGGATCGACCTTTTCCTTCATATCCCCCGGCAAAAACCCGATCCGCTCTCCGGCTTCCAGTGCCGGGCGCGATAAAACAATGCGCTCCACCTGCTTATCGAGAAAAAGCTGCACCCCATGGGCAACGGCCAGATAGGTCTTGCCGGTCCCGGCAGGGCCAACCCCGAACACCAATTCCTTGTGCTGCAAATCATCCAGATAATGCTGCTGCGCCTTGGAGCGGGCAATTATTGTTCGTTTCGGCAGCGAAAGCGACATTTTAACTCCTGTGCCTAAAGGCTTGGCCTTGTTTTGCCCCTTGGGCATTTCCTGCACCCGCAACACGCCCTCGACATCCCCCATATCCAGCGATTGCCCGGCCTCAAGGCGCTCGATCATATCCAGCAGGCTGCGCCGTGCCCAGCCCACGGCCTCTTCGGCCCCGCGCAGCAAAAATCCCGTATCCGTGGTGTCGATACGCGCATCCGTGACCGCTTCCAGTTTTTGCAAATAGGCATGGTGAGGGCCACATAGGGTTTTCAGAAACTGCATTTCCGAAAGCGGTATGACCAATTCGCTTTTCCGGGGCATTAAGAACGCACCCCCCTATCGTCTTCAAGCCCTCGCCCGTCCCCGGTATGGCCAACCGCATCGCTTTGGCCATACCCGCTAACCAACTGACCCGAAAGCGAATTTGCTTTTTTCGCCACTATCAGCACCGGCACGATCTGCCCCAGCAAATGATCCTCCG
>Ga0256839_1001524_pt1 | contig 27939 bp, 25 predicted proteins | sample 354166metaG_FD_185968 | JGI IMG/M metagenome (GOLD analysis project Ga0256839, IMG submission 185968) | Hydrothermal vent microbial communities from Mid Atlantic Ridge, Atlantic Ocean - 354-166 | ecosystem: Environmental > Aquatic > Marine > Hydrothermal vents | place: Atlantic Ocean: Mid... | reverse complement strand
AGTGCGCTGAGGGAGTGCTTGTCGAGTGGCGGTTGCATGATGGTGGAGGGTATATCAAACTCGCTTGATGCTTCAATCTATTGAGCGAAATTTAGGCTGAGTAGTTACAAATAAATTAACTATAAATGCTATGAAAAGAAAAAGAATAATCAATAAAATAGGAATAACAGCAGCCCAAGCAACATACCGATCATACCAATTGCGATTTTCAAAATTTCTGTCGAATTCAAGATGAGAAGTGTTATCATTTTCATACTCCTCTAGTTTTCTTTCCGTTAACAATTCATCTTTAATCCAGTTGTTGCGCATATTCTATCCCCATCAATTACCCAGAAGACTACAGCAATCTCCATAGAACTCAACAACCACCAGCTAAAGCTGATGGGTTAGTATTACGGACTAATAGTCCGGATACGGGTCAAAGACCCGTCTAATCCCCTGTTCTAAAATTGTGGTTCTTCGTAGAAGTGTGTAAATGCTAAGGAGCCATATCCAAAAAAAACAAAAAAATAAGACATCCATGAAATACTGGACGAAGAGCTGGAGAAACGTGGCCACTCATTTGCCCGCTATGCGGACGACTTTACCATTGTGGTAAAGAGTCTGCGAGCAGGCCAACGCATGCTGCGCAGTATCAGCAGGTACCTGGAGAGCCGTCTAAAGCTGATGGTTAACACCAGCAAAAGTCAGGTGGTTAAAACCAATGAATGCACATTTTTGGGGTTTACCTTCAAAGGCAAGCGCATTCACTGGCACCCGAAAACGTTGCAGAAGTTCAAGCAACAAGTACGGCGACTTACCAACCGCAACTGGGGTGTGTCGATGACATATCAACTCTTCAAAATCAGCCAGTACTTACGTGGCTGGATGATGTATAGGGAAATACGAATACCGTGATTGCAGGGATGCAATAGTGGGAATCCCTATCGGAATAAAATGATAGCACGGTATGTATCCCCACGCTGGAGCATGGGGACGAGGAAAAGTAACGGCGCTGTATGGGTTCCCACGCAGGAACATGGGAGCCAGAATGACCAAAGCGCTATCGCATATCGGCTAATTTTCCCTTGGAAAACCAGGCATACAATGTTGGCAAAACAAACAATGTCAGAAACGTTGCTGTCAGCAGTCCACCCACAATCACTGTCGCCAGGGGTTTTTGAATTTCAGCCCCCACGCCGGTTGAAAGTAACATGGGAATCAGCCCCAGCGCCGAGGTAATGGCCGTCATCAATACCGGGCGCAGGCGTGAGGTGGCACCGTCAAAAACAGCATCTGCCACTGCCAGGCCATCGGCAATACGCTGATTGATACTTTCCACCATCACCACGCCATTGAGTACCGCGACACCAAACAGGGTGATAAAACCGATGGAGCTGGGTACTGACAGGTATTGGCCAGAGATATAAAGCGCAAATACACCACCAATCACGGCTAGCGGTACGTTGACCAGAATCAACATTGCCTGTCCCATGGAATTAAAAGCAAAATAAAGCAGCAGCGCAATCAGGGCAATGGAAATGGGCACTACTGTGCTTAATCGTTTTTGCGCCCGCTGCTGATTTTCAAACTGGCCACCGATATCCACCGAGTAACCCGGCGGCAGTTCAACTTGCTGGTCAATCGCTTGTTGAATATCAGCCACCACACTGCCCATATCACGCCCTTGCACATTGGCCTGAATCACTACGCGGCGCTGCACATCATCCCGGCGCACCTGGGGTGGGCCGGATTCAATGCTGATATGTGCCACATCATCCAGACGTACCCAGGCACCCGTGGGTGATTGCAGGCGCAAGTTGGCAATCGCGCCGGGGTTGATACGAAAGGCTTCTGCCAGCCGTACATAGATGTCATAACGTTCATTACCACTGATTATTTGTCCAGCTGAACGACCACCCAGACCATCGCGCACCACGGCCATTACATCACCCACGGCCAGACCATACCGTGAAAGCTGGTCTCGTTTGGGACGCACCACCAGCTGTGCTTCACCGGCGATCTGTTCCATGGCGACATCTCTCGCCCCTTCGACCCCTTGTATTACTTTTTCAATGGCCTGACCTTTTTCGGCCAATACTGCCAGATCAGGGCCAAACAGTTTAATCGCAAGCTGGGCTTTCACTCCTGATAACAATTCATCCACACGGGTGGCAATGGGTTGTGAGAAATTCAGCAGCAAGCCAGGATGCTGCTCCAGCTTTTGCTCCATGAGGCTTTGCAACGCCTGACGATTATCTGCACTGGTCCACTGATTAACCGGCTTGAGACCGATGTAAATTTCAATGTTATTCACCGGCTCTGGGTCACCGCCAATCTCTGGTCGGCCAATGCGGCTCAGCGCATAAGTGACTTCCGGAAATTCCAGTAACAGTGCTTCCAGTTTTGGTGCCACCGTGAGGGCGGTATCCAGACTGGATGAGGGTGCCAGAGTAACGCGCAAGTTTATGGTGCCCTCTTCCAATTCGGGTACAAATTCCGTGCCGATTTGCGGCAACACTGCCAACGCAGATATCAACAACAGCACGGATCCACCGATGACGGTTTTTGGCGACTTTACTGCCCAACTGAGGCCGAGTCGATAAAGAATATCTAGTGGTTTTAAAACAAAACTTTCTTTGGCGCGCACACCGTGACGGAATAAATAAGTCGCCAAAGCAGGCACAATAATCAACGCTACAAACAACGCCGCTACAATCGCTAACATAATACTGATCGCCATGGGCTGAAACAACTTCGCCTCAACGCCTTCAAAACTGAACAACGGCATGAAGACCACCAGAATAATAGCCGTGGCAAAAAATATTGGCCGAACCACTTCTTTACCCGCCTGTTGCAAACGCAAGGCAATGCCTTCTCTATCTCGCTCAACATTGTGAGGGTCAGTATCCTTGCTGGCATTGTTGGCCAAGCGTATCTGAACGTCTTTGTCATGTTCTGCATCAGGATGTGAGAGATGTTTGAACATGTTATCCACCATCACTACCGAGCCATCCACTAACATACCAATGGCCACCGCAAGCCCGCCCAGTGACATCAGGTTGGCAGACAAGCCCAGCCAGGCCATAATCATCAAGGCAATACCGATGGAGATGGGAATGGAGATCAACACCAGGAACGTGGCGCGCAGATTCATTAAAAACAACGCCAGTACTACCACAATAAAAACAAACGCCAGCAACAATGCATTCACTACTGTGGTAACCGCCTGGGTAATTAAATCCGCCTGATCGTAGAACACTTCAAAACGTACACCGTCGGGCAAGGCTTGTTGAATCAATGCCACACGATTGTTAATACCGTCGATGGTGCTTTTGGTATTGGAGCCCATGCGTTTTAAAACAATACCCGCGACGACTTCACCCAGCGCTTCGGCCTCACCGTTATCCCCCCGGCGCGTCATGGTGACCGCACCCTGGCGTATTTCACTGCCCAGCGATACAGTGGCCACTTGTGCCACGGTAACAACGGTACCATCGACGGTTTTCAACGGAATCTGGCGCAACTCCGCCAGGCCTTGTTCGTTATCACTCAACCAGCCCACGCCACGAATCACCAACTGTTCCTGACCGCGATTCATATACCAGCCACCGGCATTACTGTTGTTGTTTTCCAGCGCATCCACCACATTCTGTTGGTTTAAACCGTAAGCCAACAGGCGCGAAGGATCGAGATTGACTTGGTATTGACGAACATCACCGCCAAAAGAAAGTACATCGGTAACACCATCTACTGGCATTAATAACAGTTTAACCACCCAGTCGTTAAGACTGCGCAACGCCATGGCATCGAAACCGGCATTACTATCAGCCACCAGCATATACTGATAAACCTGACCCAGGCCTGACGTATTAGGGCCAATTTCGGGCGTACCCACCCCCTCCGGGATCAGTTCTTTCGCCGATTGCAATCGTTCAAAAACCAACTGACGGGCGAAGTAGATGTCCTTGCCTTCTTTAAAGACCACGGTAATACCAGACAAGCCTGTTTTGGAAATCGAACGCACTTGCTCCACATCTGGCAGCGCGTACATCACCGCTTCAATGGGAAAGGTAATAAGTTTTTCTACTTCTTCTGACGCCAGCCCGGGGGCTTCGGTATTAATGGCCACCTGTACATTGGTCACATCAGGAAACGCATCCAGATTCAGTTTTGGAATAACCATAGAGGCCGACGCGGCAAGCGCCAGCAAGCCAATCACCACGAGTAAACGATTGGTGACTGACCAATTAATCAGTTTGTTTAACATGGTCTGTCTCCTTAGTGATTGTGCGGATCAAATCCGCCCTTGGCCATTTCAGACTGCACGAAAAAAGCCCCTTTACCGACAATAATCGTGCCCGCTTCAATCCCTTCAATCAGCATTTGGTCACCAACCGTCTCTACGATATCCACCTCTTTCGGTTCAAAACGACCGGGGGCAATCTGTACAAATAACTGCCAATCACCATCGGGACTGCGCAAAACAGCCTCAATAGGCACCACAATGCCATAACGTTTTTTATTGCCTTCAATCACAGCGGTAACAAATTGACCAGGATGGAGCTCATCATGCCGGTTAGCGACGTCGATATGCACCGCCAGAGTACGAGTGGCCTTATCCAGCGTATGGCGCGCCTGAGCAACCGTGCCGCTGAGCCAACGCTGACCGACTTTAATGCGGGCCGGAGAACCCAGTTCAATGCGCGCAGCATCTGCTGGTGTCAAACGGGCCTCAACCCAAAGCACCGATTCATCACTGATCGCCATCAGGACATAACCCGGTTCAATCAATTCACCCACAACAAAATCATCACTGATGATGGTGCCGTCCTGAAATGAAAGCAGATGAAACTCACCCGTGGCGCGCGTTGCATCGCCTGTTTTGATCAGGGATTCGATCTGTTTTTTTGTCATGCCATAAGCACTGACTCTGGCATAGGCTTGCTGATAAGCAATTTGGGCCGCAACGAAACGCTTCCCCGAAACCACTTTGCGTCCCAGCTTTTCAACCCGGCGCAGTTCAACACTGGCTTCCATCAATGCACCCTGGGCCTCGGCCATTTCCACACTGGAAAGCGTTACCAGTCGTTGCCCTTTTTTGACGTAATCACCCAGGCGGACATGCCGCTTCATTACCTGAGCGGGCGTGCGTGGAGTGACTTTAGTGGTGCGATAGGCATTCAGCATGGCTTCACCGGGAGCCGTAATGGCATCGCCCAGTGACTGACGCTTGACGGTTATCGTCTCAATACCGGCCATGCGCTGCTGGGTTTCATTCAACTCAACATCACCGGACTCTTCGCCATGACCATGACCGTCATCACCTTCTTCATCATGACCACCATGATCATGCCCTTTCTCTTCATGGCCATCGTCCGCATGATCGTGGCCTTCTTTTTCATGCTGATGTCCTGCCTCATCATGCCCTTCATGGCCATCCTCTATCTTGATGCCGGAAAAATCGTCAAGATCATCATGCTCATGTCCCTCTCCGGCAAAAATAACAACCGGGCTGACCAGACTGAATAACAACAATAAATAGATGGCACTCTTTAAAAACAAAGAGTTCAAAAACAAGGGGCTCAACAGTAAATGACTCAAAAACACTATGCGTTTCATTTTGATTCTCCAGAATTCGTTTCGATATCCTGCGGTGCCAGGCCCAACCAGCGCTCCACCTGATTGGAGGCCGCCAGCCAGGCAAAATGTGCCCGCTGATTTTCACCCAGCAGACTGACAGCCGCCTCCTGGGTATCGATATTTTGTTTCGCCTGCACAAGGTACTCGGTGACACTCAACTCACCAGCATTCCATAACTGATCAAGCAGACTCATTTGCTCACGCTGGGCCTGTTGCCCTCCCGCAAGCCACGTATGCCATGCACGATTCGTGTTTTGGTGTCGGGCAAGTGCGCCCATTAATTGCGCCTGGGCACGTCGATAAGCATCACGATAAGCCTGCTCTTCAACAATCGCATCGTGTGAAGCAGCACGCACCGCAGCCTTGAAGTTGTTGCGCACAAACAGCGGGATTTCCAGACTCACGCCCAACAGCGTTTCACTGTCCTCCTTACCGGCACGAATACCGAAGGTAGGATCAACACGACCTTCTTTTTGGGCAAGATTGACACGCGCCCGAGCTACAGCCATACGGCTGCGTAACATGGCCAGTATGGGCAATGATGCAAACCCGGCCTTGTCTATCTCTGCTGGTGCGGGTGCAAAATCAGTGGGCAACGATGGCCACTGTTCGTCTGAGGCGGATTGCAATAAGCCACTCACCGCCTGTAGCGCCGCGCCAGCTTCTGCCAACGCACTTTCCGCCGTCGCCTGCGACATTTGCGCCTCGCTCCAGGCGACCTGAGCCAGCGTCACATCCAACGCCGTGACATCACCCGCTGCCTGACGCTGCGCTGCCGCCTCCGCCATGGCTTTCATGAGTTCTGCACGATGCCGTGCCAGATCCCGCATTTCGCGTGCAGTAAAAAACCCGGCCAGCGCATTCAACGTCTCCAGCGCCGTACTCCGCCGCACTTCCTGCAAAGCCGCTAGCCTGACGCGCTGCTCCTGTTGCGCAACAGAAACCAACGCACCCTGCTTATCACTCCAGTCCAGCGTTTGAGTCAACCCGATGCTGCTGGTATTGATATCAGTACGCTCGGCATCCAATCCCAGCGACGGATTATGCAATGGCTGGTCGGCCCCCTCACTACGCGCCTGTGCAGCATCAACTTCTGCCCGAGCCCCTTGTACGGCGGGACTTTCTGCCCAAACCTGTTTGATAAAGGCAGACAATATCGGAGCGATTTTGTCCATCCCGATATTGTTGCCCGCAGGGCTGCTCATCATGGCGCGAGCCGCGCCGGAAGACGGGCGATCATCAGCCACTGTCGCCATCGGCAACAACACACAAACGCAAGCACCCGCATAAAAAATACGTGTAAATAACATGACAATAATCCTTCAAAAAGTCTTTTTACAGAAGAAAGCACGTACCACCGCAACAAGCACAGCGGCACACGAACAAACTGACTGGAAGGATTAAACGATAGGAGGTCGGAGCAGAGGTGAAATATACAGAGAAGGTAAAGAAACCACCGCAACAGCGCGGTAGCGATGATCAATATTCAACGTTTTCAGCGAAACGTCATAAAAAATTCCCACCAGATGTGCTGCCCCATGGCCGCAGTGATCATCCGGGTAAGACCCGCTTTTGGAAAAGTCATCAGAATGACCATGGCCTGAATCTGTGGCCCCACTCATAGCAGCAGTTATCATATGATCGGACATCGCAGCAGGATGCTGGTCCCAGGCAAAAGCCATCCCGGAACACACGTTTGTCAGCAATAATATGGAAATCAGGAATTTTCTCATCAGTATTGATTCTGCTGTAAGCATGCTCCAGAGTCAACTACTCTGCCTGCCTGTACTGTATCGGCACGTTAGCCAACAGATTTATATTTTTTCCGAAATAACAAACCCTTCACGACGCATAAAGAATCAAACACAATAACTTGTCTATATTACGCTAATATTTAGTCTGTATAGGTTCATTCTGACTGAACAAAAGCTCAAAACAGCCGTTCTATGTTGAGCTTTTGTGGGGGGAAGATCGCGCCAAGACGGACTGAAGATGAGATACAAAATGTATAAGTTATTGTGTTCTATCCCTAAGCATTCACCCCAACTTACGACACACCACGGGTAACATGAGAGTAAGTCACGATGATTTTGGGCTGGATTTTTTTGAACTTAAGACATTACATACGTTGCCCTAAAAAAGCTCTGCACAAAATAATCCCTATAATATTCCAGCATCACTGGAATTTAGCCTATAGAGAAACTGGGCGCTTTTTGTCCATAGCAATGGCTCTGGTAATTCTAGACTAACCCAGGAGTTTGCACGCTTTGTGGTAAAGTAGTAAACCCTCAGAAATTAAAACAAAAAAATGAATGAAGGGTATTCGATATGACAAATGAAGCAAGACGCCCCCTGAAAGTCCGGAATATTGGTGTGGCCAAAAAAACCGCGCGGCTATTAAGCAAAAAAAATATAACACCTAACCACATCTCAATTGCCAGTATTTTTTTTGCGCTTCTATCTGCATTCTGTTTTTTTTCATTTGGTTTAATCAACCAAGAAAACCAATGGTGGTTATTTCTCCTTGCCGCATTTTTTATTCAGATGCGTCTACTTTGCAATTTATTTGATGGAATGGTCGCAATTGAAGGTGGAAAAAGTACTAAATCCGGCGAATTGTTTAATGATATTCCTGATCGTATCGCTGACCCATTGATTTTAATTTCAGCCGGATATGCGATCAGCATTGTTACCTGGGGTGGAGAAATTGGGTGGGCGGCAGGACTGTTCTCAGTAATGACGGCATATGTGCGGACATTAAGCTCCAGCATTGGTGCTCCTGTTAATTTTCAGGGGCCGATGGCAAAACAACACCGGATGGCTTTTTTGACTTTTGCCTGTCTACTATCAGCAATCGAAAGTGCCATCTGGAACAGCGAATACGCTTTGTTGGTCACGCTCATCCTCATTTTGATAGGAAGTATTGTTACCTGCATCCGAAGAGCTATTTCTGCATATCAATATCTGGAAACATAACAATGTTCAATATCCCTCTGAATTCTTTCTATATAATACTCGTTATTTTCGGGATGCTGGCATTAGGCTCTGTTAGCAGAGTGTTTATTTCCAAAAAAAATCCCGATAAAGATTTCACTGAATTACGGCAACGAATACAGTCTTGGTGGTGGATGATAACTATTTTAGTTTCCTGCCTTATCATAAGCCAAACCGCCGCGATCATATTGTTTGGGTTTATCAGTTTTTTGGCCCTTAAAGAATTTTTCTCAATTGTGCCAACCCGACAAGCAGACAGGCGTGTGATTTTTTGGGCGTATCTTTCAATTCCTGTTCAATATTATTGGGTGAGCATTGAATGGTATGGCATGTTTATTATTTTCATCCCAATCTTTATTTTTTTATTTCTGCCTATGCGCATGGTATTGATTGGCGAAACAAAAGGTTTTATTCACGCAAGCGGCATTACACACTGGGCCGTTATGCTCACCGTGTTTTGTTTGAGCCATATTGCTTATTTGCTTGTTTTACCCGTTAAAAACATAGATGCAGGGAGCATCGGACTGGTGATATTTCTGATATTTATGACGCAACTTAATGATGTTGCTCAATACATATGGGGGAAATGTCTGGGCAAACACCCCATCATCCCCAAAGTCAGTCCGAATAAAACACGAGAAGGTTTTTTAGGTGGTGTCATCACTATTACATTGATCTCGGGGATTATTGCTCCTTTTTTAACCCCTCTTACGATGGCTTATGGTTTCTTGGCAGGGCTGATTATCAGTGTATCCGGATTTGTGGGTGATGTGGTTATATCATCAGTCAAGCGAGACCTTGAAATAAAAGACAGTGGCACACTTATTCCGGGGCATGGAGGAATACTGGATCGGTTCGACAGTTTGATATTTACCGCCCCGCTTTTTTTCCATTATATATACTATGTGGCGTACTAGGGGATGTTAACAACATGATGAACAAAATACCCAAGTTGTTGTTTTTTATATTTTTTGTCAAGCCGGTGGTTTTTATCATTCTCGGCCTCAACATACGAGGGAGAAATAACTTACCGCTCACCGGGCCTGCTATCATCGTTGCAAATCATAATAGCCATTTGGACACAATAGTCATAATGAGCCTTTACCCTCTGTCTAAGCTCCATAAAATACGACCTGTCGCCGCAGCTGATTATTTCCTATCACATCCTTTGCTTAAATGGTTCTCTTTAAATTGTATCGACATTGTTCCAATTAAGAGAAATTCACAATTAAAAAAGAGTGATTTATTTCAAGAATGTCATACCGCATTGAATAAGGATGATGTACTTATTATATTTCCTGAAGGAACTCGTGGTGCCCCTGAAGAAATAGGGCGCATTAAACATGGGATTTTTCATTTGGCGCAAGAAAGAAACGATACGCAAATTATTCCATTGGTAACACACGGCCTTGGCAAGTCTCTTCCTCGCGGCGAAGCATTACTGGTACCCTTTAATTGTGATGTGATTATCGGTACAAAACTGCCGCCTGAAACCACACGGGAAACGTTTATTGAAAATTTATCAAATGCATTTAATGATCTTCTAAAATATTGCCTTACTCGTAACAATGCGGAACGATAAAACGCATAACAAACTACCCCGCAGCAAGCTATTTCGCTAACGCTCGACTTTTGCTACGTAAAAGCGAGGTATCAATACCATTATTACGTCACTCCGGCGAAGGCCGGAGTCCAGGAAGTTCACCAAAAGTGGACGCTTTTAGGCAATCTATGGATTCCGGCTAAAAACAGGCCGGAATGACGGTATTCACAGCAAGCTGTGGGGAATTAAACCCCAAGCCATTAATATAGAAAATTATCATTTTATAATAAAATGCAACATCAGAGAGTTTCAAGCATCCACACAATACTGACTTGATTTGCCTATCACCTATACCAGCCAACTTTCAAATAGGTAATGGTAATCACCAGGAGTCGTGCGCAATGCTGAAACCACAAAAAGTAATCACATATAAACGCACTCACTGGGTACTTTATCCGCTGCTGCTGGCTATTCTGTGGATGTGGCAAGGAATACAGTTGCTGCACGCAGAACCAAACAATGGCTTCGATTTATCCCATTCATTGATACCCGTCGAAGAGATAAAACATGGTGGCCCTGAGCGAGACGGTATTCCCGCTATCAGTCAACCTGCTTTTATCAATGCGGCACAGGCAAACTTTCTGAATGACACAGATCGTGTTTTAGGTATTAATATACAGGGTGAGCAAAAAGCCTACCCGGTGCGCATTCTCAATTATCATGAGATCGTCAACGACCGTTTTGGTGACGTTGCCGTGTTAGTCAGTTACTGCCCACTGTGTGGCACAGGTATGGCATTTTTAGCCAATAGAAATGGGAAGGATTTTGATTTTGGTGTTTCCGGCCTGCTCTATAACAGTGATGTGCTGCTGTATGACCGACAAACCGAGTCCCTTTGGTCACAGATTCGCAAACAGGCAATAACTGGGCCACTGAAGGGCCAGCGCCTGCAACAAATTCCCCTCGAACATACCAGCTGGTCAGACTGGCGGGCACGCTATCCGCAAACCCGGGTATTGTCTCAAAATACCGGATACCGACGCGACTACAGTCGTTCACCTTATGCAGGTTATGCCGACAGCGAGCAAATAATGTTCGACGTCAGTGCCGTCGATCACCGATTCCACCCCAAAGAATGGGTGGTCGGCGTGAAAATCAACGGTGTCGCCAAGGCATATCCCTTTTCTGCACTGTCTGATGCCGCACAGTCCAAACAACACAGTGAATTGCTCGATCAGGTAGGCGGCCAACATATTCGCTTGGTATTTGATGCTGTCAACCGTAGCGGCCAGGTTTATGCCGCAGATACCCTGCTACCCAGTACCACAAGCTACTGGTTTGCATGGTACGCCTTTCACCCGGATACATTGGTTTATCAAAACGACCAACATAGCCCCGAGCCTGTGAACAAAGACGTAAAATAGAAACTGCCAGTGAATTAATCAATACCAAAAACCTGATATGCCGCTGATTTGATGCGAGTTCATTTATTCATCCGAATTTTTTCGTTCATTTTGGATGGGTTTTTGCTTTTTTACGTTTATCCATTCCGGAAGCCTTATTCATCACATGGTAAATATAGTTCTGTTCTTGTACCCCATGCACAAGGTACGCACCGGGGCCATTGGCGTAGATAACCACATCTTCAGCCGCATGTGTTTCCATGCTAATTGGCACCAGCGCTTCCTGGTGAAATCCTGCGTCTGTGGTATCTACCAGGGTCAAGTCAGCAACACGACCACTCTGGACGGGAACATCATTACGAGTATCCCCCCCCTTTTCCAACATTGCGTAACCACGACCATTAGCATAACCAACGGTCGTATAAGGCTTGCCATCACTTGCTAGGGAAAAGTCATCCATCGCCTCACCCCGGCTATCATTACCCACGACTTTGCCAAGAATCGGATTTCCGCGCGTGGGATAACCCGCGATGGTAAAAACATGGCTGTGATCAGCAGTAACAATAATCAACGTGTCCCGACTACGGGTTTTCTCCATCGCAACTTTCACGGCATTTGAAAATTCGATGGTGTCGGTCAATGCACGGTAAGCATTACCCGCATGATGCCCATGATCAACCCGACCAGACTCCACCATCAAAAAATAGCCCTCGTGGTTTTTTTGTAAAATATCGATAGCCTTGCTGGTCATCTCGGTCAGGCTGGGCTCTCCTCCCACATCGTCCTTACGGTCAGCGTCGTATTCCATATGTGAATAATCAAACAATCCCAGCAAATGGTCAGTTTTATCCGCGTCAATTGCATCAAACTGGGCTTTATTCCAAACAAAAGCCGCATTACGGTAATTGTTAACCCACTCTTCCGTTAAATTGCGCCGGTCGCCGCGCGCACCGGTTTTATCTTTATCCTCCAGATCGGCCTTATTTCCCGGCCAAAAATTACCACGACCACCGCCCATGGCAACTTCAAGCCCGTTACCATAAGGAAATTCAATTAACTGGCGAGCAATATCTTTGCAGCCATTCTTGACAGCTTGTTGCAGCAGATTGCGATCATTCTCCCAGTTACGTTCCGGCACATGAGCATAAGTGGCTGCTGGCGTAGCATGCGTCAAACGTGCCGTGGTCACCACGCCGGTGGACATGCCAACCATTTCTGCCTGTTCTAAAAATGTCACTAATTCATTGCCTTTGCTGCTGGCACAATCACCACGATAAACGTTCTGATTAACGGAAATAACACCAGCTTTGCTCTTTACCCCGGTCATCATCGCCGTCATGGTGCCAGCAGAATCTGCGGTTTGCTGATTGGTATTGTAAGTTTTACTCAAGGCCACGTAAGGCATAGTCTCAAAACTCAACCGATTTTCTTCACCGGTTTCACCACGCAACTGACCTTCAAGAATACGTGCTGCGGTGGTGGTCGAAATACCCATGCCGTCAGCTACAAACAAAATAATATTTTTCGCGCGATGCTTGTTGGCATGTAACTGTTGTGCCGTATTCACTGCCTTTTCACCCTCTGCATACCATTGTGCCGGTGATTCCGCATACGCGACACCAGCCCCCATCATTACTATAAAAACACTCACTATCCGTTTATTTGTTTTCATTACGCCTACCTTGCTTACGTGGCCATCAGGCTGTTATTTCATGCAATACATACGGGTATCCACCGTTGTTTTGCTTCTGTGCGGAAAAGTAGAAAAACACTATGACAACAGAATGACAATATTGTGAATAAATGATGAAAACAGAAGCCGATGTCATATCACAAATTAGTGCCATACCGAGAATCAACATGACCTTGACACAGCAAGGACACTGGATTGTTCATCAACGAGCGCTGGGAAAGCTCCCCTTTTCGACGTCCGGCGTTTACAATCCGTCCTTACATTCAATTGAGACATATTATGCGCACTTCACAGTTTTTGCTTGCCACCCAAAAAGAAACCCCTGCCGATGCCGAGGTTATCAGCCACCAGTTAATGCTACGCGCAGGCATGATCCGCAAACTGGCTGCGGGCCTGTATACTTGGCTGCCGCTGGGCCTGCGAGTACTGCGCAAGGTAGAAGCCATTGTGCGTGAAGAGATGGATCGCGCAGGTGCGCAGGAGCTGTTGATGCCTGCGATTCAGCCATCGGAACTGTGGCAAGAATCAGGGCGCTGGGAGCAATTTGGTGGCGAGCTGCTACGACTGCGCGACCGTCATAGCCGTGAATTTTGCTTTGGCCCCACTCATGAGGAAGTCATCACCGACCTGTGCCGCCGCGAACTACGTTCGTACAAACAGTTACCCGCCACGTTTTACCAGATCCAAACCAAGTTTCGAGACGAAACCAGACCACGTTTCGGGGTAATGCGCGCGCGGGAATTTTTGATGAAAGATGCCTATTCCTTCCACGCCAACCAAACATCACTGCAAGAAACCTACGAGCAGATGTTCACTGCCTATACCGGCATTTTCACTCGACTGGGCCTGGATTTCCGCCCTGTGCTGGCAGACACCGGCTCCATTGGTGGTAGTGCTTCCCACGAATTCCATGTGCTGGCGGAGTCCGGTGAAGACGCTATCGCGTTTTCCAATGCCAGCGACTACGCTGCCAATGTGGAACTGGCTGAAGCTGTGGCACCTGATGGTGAACGCCCAGCCCCCGGTATGCCAATGACCACAGTGGACACTCCCGGACAGCACAGCATCGAGGAAGTCAGCCATTTCCTCAAAGTCGATACGGCACAAACAGTAAAAACACTGCTGGTTCAGGGCAGTGAGACTGATGTGGTGGCATTGGTGCTGCGTGGTGATCACGAATTGAATAGCCTCAAGGCGGAAAAATTGCCCCAGGTAGCTGTACCGCTCACACTCGTAAGCGATGAACTCATCAACACCTGCTGTGGCTGCTCTGCGGGTTCCATTGGTCCATGTGATATCTCCGTTCCGGTAATTGCGGATCGTGCGGCGGCACAACTGGCCGACTTTATCTGCGGAGCCAACGAAAACGGTAAACATTTAACCGGTGTTAATTGGGCCCGCGATCTTCCCGAGCCGCAAGTCGCCGATTTACGCAACGTCGAGGAAGGCGACATCAGCCCCGATGGCCAGGGCACATTAGAAATCAAACGCGGCATCGAAGTGGGCCACATTTTCCAGTTAGGCCAAAAATATGCCGAAGCAATGAACGCTACCGTATTGGACGAAAACGGCAAGGCGACAGTGATGACCATGGGCTGCTACGGCATCGGTGTATCCCGCCTAGTGGCCGCAGCCATCGAACAGAATCACGATGAACGCGGTATTATCTGGCCCGATGCCATTGCGCCTTTCCAGGTCGCTATCGTGCCCATGAACATGCACAAATCACAACGCCTGCGCGAGGCAGTCGATAGTCTGTATAATGAACTAACATGCGCCGGTTTTGATGTGTTGCTGGATGATCGCAAAGAACGCCCCGGTGTCATGTTTGCGGACATGGAATTGACCGGCATTCCGCATCGCATTGTTATCGGTGAACGTGGGCTGGACGCAAACACATTGGAATACAAGGGGCGTAGCGATGCCGACAAACAGGATATTCCGTTAAATGCTGTCATCAGCTTCCTTCAGGAAAAAAGTACTCAGACGACATAAATAACATGCCCTTTTCATATTATTTTCAATCTCTCGTTTACAGCATATCGTTGCTTCTGCTAACAGGTATGACACAAGCAGCGACCCAGGAACGCCCTGATGAAACACTGCGTGCTGTGTTGGAAAAAGCCATCGGTGAGTCCGATAGCTTCACAGATCGTTTTGATGCCGAAGTCTGGCTCATGGACATGTCCACCCGCCTCAAGTCGCGCATACCGGATGATGCCGAGCGTCTGGATCTACTGAAAAACATCCACTACGAAGCTACCAAAGCCGATCTGCCTCCAGAAATGGTATTGGCGGTCATTCATGTGGAAAGCAATTTCGACCGCTGGGCCATTTCCCACGCAGGTGCCCGGGGGTTGATGCAAGTCATGCCCTTCTGGTTGAAAGAAATCCCTCAGGCTGGTGATAACCTGTTCGACATTCGCACCAACTTACGTTTCGGCTGCACCATCCTTAAACACTACCTCAAACGGGAAAAAGGCGATTACCAGCGTGCCCTGGCCCGTTACAACGGTAGTTTGGGCAAAGTCTGGTACCCTAATCGTGTATTTGCGGCTTTAAACAAACGCTGGTTCAAGTCGCGCTAAATTACGAGGCATAAACGGTGTGATCATTCTGCATTCTTCGAATGAATAGGGTGCTGCCTTTTTTGGGAAAACAACTCCTCCAGTAATTCCGTATCATCGTGTGAATAGCTAGGTGAACAACAACACAAAATCACTAAATCCTCATCGCCAATATTTTCAATACAATGCGCGGTGCCAGGTAAAATACACACTGTATCCGCTACTGATACGGTAAACATTTCATCGGCCAACGTCATACGCCCCTGACCTGAGGTAATGTGATACAGCTCTTCACTGTGCATATGCCGATGTAATTGAGTACGTGTGTTTACAGGAATTATCGCTTGCGCCAGACTTTGTTTGGTATTTTTGTGCGTTGCAGGATGCATCAGCTCACGAATCAATGAGCCATCTTTAGTGATGAAAGCCGTAATGGATTGATATTCTGTTTTCATGCGTCTGCTGTGCTGCCCCGATATTTAAGATGACTGCCACACTGCGCCCGGCAATCACTGGCACCAAACCCGACCAACAAAACGTCACCAACGGCCTGCTGATTGCAATGACATTCTGTTTCACTGAAAAGCTCAACCGCCTACGGGCCATTCAACTGCGGATTTTAGGTTCAAGGTTCCATGCACTCATCACGTTTACTCAATAGTAAATAACGGCGGTGGGTCATCATCAGCCAACTCACAACTCACATTACTGACTTGCGCTTGTGGTGGTCCTTTTGATAACCAAGCACACAATTCTTCCACTAATGGCTTTGCGCCACAGGCCAGTACGTCAACACGACCATCCGGTAAATTTCGCACGTAACCGCCAAGCCCCAAGCGTTTCGCTTCACGCTGTGTCGCGGCACGAAAAAACACACCCTGCACTCGGCCCGTCACATAACATTGCACACAAACTTGGTTCAAAACTTTACCCTGGCCGATTGACCAACACGCAACCTTTTCTTGTTCGTGGCAAAAACCACGTCAACAATATAACGATCACTGCGAGACTTTTCCGGCTCCAGGGCCACAAAATTGACTGTGCCAGTATAGTTTTTCCCTGCCACGATGACCTTTGCCTTGTCACCACGTTCAATATTATCCACAACCGCTCCACTCACCAGACTGCGCGCCAACATACGATCCGCTTCGGCCAGCACGATTAACGGTGCGGCCTGCATTCTACTCACCACGGTTTGTCCTGGCTGTGCGTTGCGCTGTATCACCCAGGCCGCAAACGGTGCGCGTATCATACTGTGGGCAAAATCATGCTCTGCACTCGTCAGGCTGGCACGCGCTGACAGTACGTCCGCCTCAGCCGCATCTCGCTGAATATTCGCCACTTGCAAATCATGATCAGACAACAGTGTACGATCATACAATTCTTGAGTGCGTTCCAGCTCTCGCTGGGCCTCATCCCGATTATTCCTGGCCTGCTTGAGCTTGGCCCTGCCCGCAAACACATCAGCACGAAATGTTTCGTTGACTAGGCGCAACAAAACCTGATCGGTCCGCACGCGGTCTCCCCTGTTTACCGTCACTTCAGCAATGACGCCATTAACCGGTGTGCTCAGGGCAACAGTACGCACCCATTGCAGAGTCGCTTCCTCCTCAGCCACCGAATCGGTGGATCTAACCAACCCGCCTGACCCCACCGATCCAGCTGACCCAATCAATGAAAAAACAAGTGCAAAAACCAATATCAGCAATACACCAACAATCCGGCCCGGTGAATTCATATGATTTCTCCTTTCAGTTCACACGACTATTTATTATTAGATGATTGTCGCTTGCCTGCGCGAGCATCCTCTGCTCATTCAGTATCGAGTTTTTCGTGATTGCCATCCGCCCGCCCCAGCAAGGCATCAATACGTGCCCAAGCCAGCGTCATAGCAAAATCCGCCCGCATGATGCGATATCGCAATACTGACATACTAACCATGGCATCACCCAAATCGGTCGCAATTTCGAGTTCGTACTGGGCGCGGCGGAGATCAAGATACAAGTCACGATACTCCTGATCAGCCGCCAGACTCTGTTTTTCAACCTGTAAGGTTTGCAACTCCGCCCAGAGATCCAGCAACTCTTGTCGCAAGACACGTCGCTGCTGCTCCAGATTGGCCTCGACCTTGCGTAATTCGGCCCGGCTCCGAGCCTGTAATGCGGCACTACGACCACCATCGAACAGCGGCACATCCAGCGAAACGCCCACCCGCCAGTTATCATTACCGCCAAAGGTCCGGGTATATTCAGACACTTCTGCCTGTCCCGATAGTAACGGATTGTTATCCGCCCGAGCCAAGCTCAGCTGCGCCTTTGCGCTCGCCTGCTGCGCCATCAGTGCCCGCAGTTGTGGGCTACCCTGCTCCAATTCAGCAAACCAGTCATTCACATCCTCCGGAAGGATTCGCGTACTAAAACGCAATATCGGGATGGATAGTTTCTCAGACAGCTGACCTGGGCGATTCAGCAAATCGGCAAGGCGTGCCCGCGTGGTGCGTTGTGCTGCCTCACTCCGTGCCTGGCGCAGCCGTGAAGCCTGAAACAGGCTGCGTGTCTCCATAAGTTCAATATCCGACAACTGGCCCAGCTCATTACGATCACGCGCAAGATCGGAATTCACAAAGGTCATAGACATTTCTTCAGTGTCGCGCGCATAAGCCTGGTCAGCCAACAACACATCAAAAAAAGCAGCCATAATGGCAATGCGATGACGGGCAAAGGTATCGAAATAAATCAACGCGCGCTGGTTCCGGTCTGCCAACGTCAGGCTTTCTTTAGCCGTACTGCGGCCAAAGTCATACAAAGATTTATTCAGGGATAGGCTGATGCGATGATCATCCCGGGACTGATCAATGCTGCTCGACTGTGGATCAATCCAACGCAATCGTCCAGAAAGCGTCACGTTAACACCCGTCTCTGCATCAACCCATTGTTGTTCTGCTTTGGCACGCGCCAGTTCAGCAACCTCTATTTTCAGTTCGGGGTAATCCGCCGACGCTAAGCCCAGCGCAAACTTAAGCGTCAGCGGCGTCGGCAACGAAGTCTCATCCGCCCACAACAAGCAAGGAACCAAAAAAAATAAGGGTAGAAAAATTAATCTACAAAAATATTGCCCCGACAATCCGTTCATTTTACCTGCTGAGCAACCTTGGCTTTTTGTCGCTTGTATTTGGTGAAGCGCATTTCTTTGTAAAGTCCCTTTTCGACAAATTCACCTAACCACATAAATTCTTCAACACTTGATGTCGCTCCCGTGTAACGCATTATCTGTTTGCCTTCCAAATCATAAAAGGCGAACACCGGAGTGACACGCACCCGGTTAACTTTAAAAGCAAAGTCTTTTTGTGGCATGGTCTGACCGTGAAAATCTGTCATTTCCACATCACCTTCGATATCCACGCTAAAATTCAAAAAGTGTTTACGAAAATACTCCTGTACTATGGGCTGATTAAGCACTGTATCTTTCATACGATGACAAAATGGACATTCATCCATTTCAAAAAATAACAAAATGCCTTTTTTACCTTCAGCGCGCGCTGTTTTCAGCTCTTCAGAAAAGTCGCCCCAGGTTTCGTTAAAAAAATAGGTGTAAGGGTCTTTACCCGGTACCGCCTGCGCCTGCCCCACAAACAAAAACAATACAACGGCAATGATGCCTGTGCGGGTGAATAATCTTTCCATGTAATTCACTCCCTCCGGTTATTTCACGGTTTGCTGCTCGATAAAGTCCGCAATCAGCTCTGCGGTAACCGGGCCCACTTGGCGGGCAACCACTTCCCCTTCAGGTGAAACCAGATAGGTGGTCGGTAAACCAGGAATAGAACCCAGCGCCGAGCCAGATCCTGGTTTACTACGCAACACCGGAAAATTCATAAAATATTCTTCAGAAAACTGTTTCAAGGCACTGAGGCTGATGTTTTCAAAGTTAACGCCCAGCACCACAGCATCCTTATCTTTGCGCTCTTCGTGAAAATCCACCAGTTCCGGAATTTCCGTGAGACAGGGAGGACACCAAGTCGCCCAGTAATTCACCACCACCCACTTGCCGCGATAATCCGACAGTTTGTGCTTTACATCCTGAAGATCCAGCAGAGTGAACTCCACGGGCTCTGCCTGTGCCCCCAGCGCAAAAAACGCGGCGAAACAAAAACTCAATAATGTTCTACATTTCGGGGGACGAACAATCACAATACCGGACACTCCTTAAACATCCTTGGTTTTCATTTCACAACTTTCACAATGCTCTTTGACAGTGTTCTCATAATACCGCGAAGTGGAATGTGATTACTACGAAATCCACCACTGTCTGATCGGTTATGACAACAAGTCATACCAAACATTCATACTAACCACTGAATGTGGGAGGGGCATATACTGCACTACACGAGGGAAAATACTGCCAATGGTCTGATCAGGTGTTGTTGATTTCCAATGCGGTATCGATGATGCCGTAATTCATAGCCAGCCGAGCCAAGTCTACATCACTGTTCACACCCAGCTTTTCATACAAGCGATGGCGATAGGTACTCACCGTTTTTGGACTCAAGCATAACTTGTCAGAGATTACTTGCAAACGTTGCCCCTGAGTCAACATCAGCATGACTTGCATCTCCCGTGGTGAAAGCGAATCGAAAGGTGTTACCTCTCCACCTGCGGTCATTTTCAGCGCCAGCTTCTGCGCAACATCGGCACCAATATAACGCTCACCTGCTGATACAGCCTTGATGGCCGCCACAATCTCATCCACCGCACAGCCCTTGGTGAGATAACCACTGGCACCTGCCTGCAACATGCGACTGGGAAAAGGCTCTTCCGAATGCACAGAGACCACAATAACCTTCAACTCAGGGTCTGACAGCAACAACTTGCGCGTGGCTTCCAAGCCACCAATACCGGGCATGCTGACATCCATCAACAACACATCGGGCGATTTTTTGCGCACCAGCGTCAACGCCTCCTCACCGCTAGCAGCTTCGCCCACCACACGAATACCTGGTGCATCATTCAGAATACGTGTAATTCCTGTCCGTACCAGCTCGTGATCATCAACCACCATAACGTTAATCATTACAAATACTACCCCCATAACTGCCCATTACATCCTGTAAGCAAACCTGTCTATGTTGAAACATACCGTACCGCATATCCAGCAGCCCCTACAACAATGTAGGAAAATACCTACACCCCATAAACGCTACACTAGGTGATTACGAGCCAACCCGCTACCCATTTGGGTATTATTTTCTTCGGGAGTTTGGGAGAAAAAGGTGAAAAACAAACAAATACCCGGAGTCTGATAGCGCCTACTCCTCACTAAAAAGGGTATTAGCGTACTTTAACCGTTCTTTCGTGCCCACATCCAGCCACATTCCCTGATACAGCTGTCCACTGACCAAGCCCCGCTGCATGGCCTGACGCAGCAATGGAGCCAGAGGGAAAATACCATCCTGGCAGCCTGCAAACAATTGAGGGCGGTAAATACCGACACCACTAAACGTGAATAAAGATTCGCCGACACTGCTTACCTTTTGATCATTCAACGCAAAATCCCCTTGCGAATGATGCGCAGGATTAGGCACTAGCAATAAATGTGCGGCCCCCTCAATGTGAGCAGGTAGCTGCTGAAAGTTGATATCAGTCAGCACATCCGCGTTAATCACCAAAAAAGGCGTATCGTCTTCCTGCAACAACGGTAACGCACGAAAAATACCGCCCCCTGTTTCTAACCCATGCTCACCCTCCGGAGAATAGGTAATATGCACACCCCATTGTGAGCCGTCACCTAGCCGCGATTCAATCTGCTCCCCTAACCAAGCATGGTTAATCACTATTTCACCCAATCCCGCAGCTTGCAATGCTTCAATATGCCATTGAATCAATGGTTTCCCCCCTACCATCAGTAGCGGTTTAGGTATGTTATCGGTCAATGGACGCATGCGTTCACCACGACCGGCGGCGAGAATCATTGCTTTCATAACAACGCAGGGTAAAGAGAAAAAAAGCGAGAGGAAAGGTTTATTACCTAGGGGCGTTAACAATGACCTGCGTGAGCGTGATTCTGACCCTTTTTTGTGCTGGCAAGGCGTGGTGAGGCGTAATAGTGGTTCGATTGCAACGACCACAACGCAAGCTAGCGCAAAAAAGGGTCAGAATTACGTCAATTCGTCCAACAAAACGTGCAAATCCCGTAACTCCGGATAGCGTGCCGAAACATCTCGAACATAAGCCAAAGTCCGCGGAATATCAGCCAAATAACCCGGTTTATTATCACGTAAATGCAGGCGGGCAAAGATACCCGTGGCTTTAAGGTGGCGTTGCACGCCCATCCAGTCAAACCAGCGCAGATAGGTAGCATCAGGCGCAGCTGGAATCAGGCCGACATCAGCAGCACGATATAAATAATCCAACGCCCATTGCTCTACCCTAGAACGCGGCCAATCAACATAACAATCACGCAGCAGAGAAACCAAATCATAAGTCACAGGGCCAAGTACAGCATCCTGGAAGTCCAGAACCCCCGGATTATGCTGTTCCCTTACCATCAAGTTCCGTGAATGATAATCACGATGAACAAATACCTGAGGTTGAGTCAGGGCAACTTCACATAACTGCTGAAATACACGCGCAAGCCGGGCTTGCTGCTCATCGGTAAAAACCCATCCACGATACCGCTGACAATACCAATCGACAAACAATGCCATCTCGCTTAACAACAACGTTTCGTCATAAACTGGCAACTCAACAACATGCGGTGACGCATTGCGCTGCATTTTGAATAGTGCATCCAATGCATCCGCATACAGCGACTCAACAGTATGTTCGTTTAATGCATCGAGATAAGCCTGTGTACCCAAATCACTCAACAGCAAAAAACCCTGCCCGAGATCTTTTGCAAACACCTGCGGCACATTAAGGCCAGCGGCAGCCAACAAATTGGAAACAACAACAAAGGGGTACGAATCCTCTTTGTCCGGTGGTGCATCCATGACAATCAGACTTTCGCCCATTCCAGCAAAACAATCGGTAACAGCAGAGCCTGTCATCCGAAAATAACGGCGAAAACTGGCGTCTGCCGAGGCAGAGGTAAGCTGAAAATCAACAGAACGTGAAGTACCATCAACCGCATGACTCAACACATCACGCAACCAGATTGTTAACGCATTCAGTCGCGCAGGCATTGCGCGCTCCATGACAAGCAGGCGTACACCATTACTCCCTCTTCACAAATCATTAAATACATCAACCTAAATTAATGTCGGTTAAAAAGACCGGGTAACTCCGACCTTTATAACAGAGCGATCATAACTTCTTCGCTCAATACTGGAGTCATTATTTGTATAACTGTATTGCCCGTCCACATCCCAACGTCGAAAAAATTTACGGCTGATTCGTGCAGATAAGCGTACCTGATTGTCCGCACGATGCTCTGTGGCTCCGCCAACCAGAATATTTTCATCATTGTAACGAGCATAGCGATAGCGGGCATCCAGGCGTGCGCGCCAAATACTGTTTAATTCCCACCAGCCCGTCGCTCGCAAGGTATGTCGCACTGGAGAATAACTAACAAATGACCTGATAACGCCACTATTACGAGGGAGTTCTTCTTCGACGAAATCTTTTCTGTCATTCAGCTCCAGCTGATAATAATAGCGCACCCGGCTTTTACCACCACGTAGCTGAATACCTGCACGTAGCTGATGTCTCCAGCCATCAAGATAGTCAAACACCGCATCAGTTGCCTGTATACGGCTTAATTTGTAACGCAAGTGTAGTTGATTGTTTTCCGACAATGCCCTCAGGCTACGCACATCGGCACTGATGATGCGCTGATATTCACTGCCGTTAAAATAAATTTCATTCCAGCTACCGCCAATGCGCATTTTCCAGCCACCCAGACGATCATAGCGCATTGCCCGTGCATTTAACTGAGCATAATCATTCTCGCCCAGTTTGCCATATTTTTGCAGGTTTGCGCCAAACACCATACGCACACCGTTATTTATACCACCTTTTAACCAGCGCCCGGCTGACACTGAAAGATCCATTGCAGTATCACTTTGATTGGTAACACCAAGAAGGTCATTATTAACCAGAGTGACATTGCTGTCATACATCAATGAGCTCGAAACAAAACCCGTCCAACCAGGGCTGGAACGGCGGGTTTTACGCGGCGAACTGCCTAAACGTTTCAATGCTTCCATCGCCAAAGCCTGAATCTGCTGACTGTCAACATTGCGATGCGCACGCTGAAACCATCGAATAGCCGAAGCTTCATCCTTTTGTTTATTAGCAACCAAGCCCAGATTAAAATAGGCATGCTGCTCAAAGGTGCGCACATCGGTCAACGCCAAAAAAATCCTGCGTGCATTTTCATACTGCTGGAGTCGATAATAACTCACTGCCATATTATATTTGAGCGCTGCCGATGCCATGCCAGCCTGTTTAGCATTTTTGAAATGATGCAATGCAGCAGTGTAATCCCCCTTGCTAGAGGCTTGCACCCCGGCATTAAAATACTCCTGCCCAAATTCGGCATTTGCATGCGTTGCCACTGACAAGCCCAAAACCGCACACCAACACAACCTCAAACCCCAGACCACAACTCCCTTTTCCATTTTAATCTCAATAGAATGATTTCTTATTAATAACAAAAACGTTAAAAAAGCTGACAACATGGTTCACCTTACCCATACCAAAATTCTGATTCGCTTCGGGTATGGACATCATACAGCATCATTCGATCCAATGATTGAGCAGTTTTTTACTTCACTCATCAGACAAAAATACCAGTTAATCTGCATATTCCTAGATTCCGCAGTTAACTCTTTAGGAGATGCAGTCAACTGCGGAATCCAGGTTCAACGCATTCTACCGACCGTTCTACTGCGGATTCTAGGGTAATGTTAACTTCATTATGAAACAAAAAAATCCCCTCCTTGAAAACAAGAAGGGGATTTCAGTAACACCGCCAATCTATAAAATACTACCTAGATCACCAAACATCATCGTCATTCAACGTGACATCCTGTCTCTAACTTTTATTAGTCAGACTCTCTTTCATGTTCATCTTCGTGGGATTCGCGCTCTTTATCGTGTTCTTCTTCGTGAATCTCATCACGCTCATCGTTCACATCATCATGGTCTTCACGCGCTTCATCATGATCTTCGATTTCATCTTCACGCTCATCACGAGCTTCCATCTCATTTTCATGCTCACCAGCGCCGTTCCGGTTTTCATGATCTGCACCATTGTCCACAGTTTCGAAAATCATATCCGGCAATAAAAGTTCATTATGCATTTCGCCTACATCATCTGACCCAATAACCCGGATGGTAAAATCTATATCATCCAGGTCTGCGCCAATACTGATGCCTGTAAACAGAAGAAATGCAAGACCGGCAATAATACTTGTTTGCACAGCTTTCATAACAACCACTCCTCTCCTCTACCTCTTTAATTCACACATTCGGACATCCGTTTCGCACAACGGACGACCATTCTTTACTCGTTACCCAACCACCAAATGAAGCTTATTATCCATTAACAATGACGTTGCTGGCGCGGCTTCCGCCCCGGTATCCAGGCTCAGCGTCAGCGTCCTTATTCGACCTTCATATTCAATATCAGCAATCAACTCACCCTGCGCTACCTGAGTAGCAATAACCGGCAAGCTCAGCAGATTGTCGCCCTTTTTGAGATCTGTTTTCCAGCTCAACTCGCGTTGGCCAGGATACCCAACCAACGCTACATTTTCAGGCAGACGAATAGTAATTTTGGCACCCTTCAGCGGCTCGCTGGAAGCAAAAGCCAGCCGGACGGTTTGTTGAGAATTCAGGGCAATCGACAGCACGGGCTGCTGTGGTTCCACCGTCTCTTTCGTCTCTATACTGGCAACGGTCTGCTCAGTTGTCTCTGGAAACATGCCCACAACAACCCACACAGCCAGCAGAGCAGCAACGGCACCACCAAAACCCTGCACAACCCCCTGGCGATAACGACTTTTCTGCTGAGGCACATCCTGTGTGACAGCACTCTTGTAAGCATTAGCCAGCACACGGTCAGCAAACCCCTCCGGGGGCTGCCCTATCGGCATTGCCCGCAATCCTTCCCGGATACCCAGCTCCACCGCATACGTCACCCGACAGGCTTCGCACGATGCCTGGTGGGTATCAAACGCTGCCTGCTCTGCCGTACCCAGCTCCTGATCCATACTGTCGTTCAGACAGTTATTAAATTCCGCACATTTCATAACGTTTTCATACCTCCTGCCTCTTGATCACTAACACGCTGTATGCACAAAAAGCGTTCCCTTTCTATCAGTGGGATTATTACCAGAGCACTATTCGTCACCTACGGCTGCATATCCGATTCAAGAATTTTCCGCATACGCGCTCGCGCACGGTGAATACGTGATTTCAGCGTCCCCACAGGCACATCGAGTATTTTTTGCAACTCCAACAACCGATAACCTTCTATGTCGTGCAGGGTCAGCAATACCCGATGGTCTTCGGACAGGCGTTGAAAAGCCGCTTGCATTTGATCGATACGCTGATCTTCAGCAAGCTCGTGATCCGGCGATTGCACACTACTGCCAGCCGTTTCATAAAATGCGACCTCATCGTCGATCAGCTCCAGCGGCGAGCGCTTTTGCCGCCGGGTACCATCCACAAACATACGATACAGAGACGTGACCAGCCACGGACGCAGTTTTTCAACCACTTCAAGCTCGGCACAGCGAGGGTAAAGCTTAACGAATAAATCCTGCACCAGATCTTCCGCATCTTCCGGATTACCGCAGAAACGATAGGCAAGACGATACAAATAGGTGATATGAGGACGAACCAGTGCATCAAAGCGCGCAGCTGAGCCTTTCTCCGATTTTTTGGAAGGAAATATCTTCATTTACCACAGAAGATTATAGAATCCAGGAGTCTTTGGACAGATTTTCAAGAATTTATATTAACTATTGAGTAAGGGGGTTTAAGCGGGCACAAACGAATACGCGCGCAAGCTGCACTCGCCAATAAACGCCTTTCCGACAAAAAAAGTTCCCGTTCCAAAGATAAAAACACAATCAGAGCCTGCACATTACTTGGTTTCACACGGGCATAACGCTAAAGTGGAGACATCCACAAAAAACCGGGCAATTTTATATGTTTCATCATCAGGATACCTTGCAACGCCTAAACGAAAACATCCCTCTAGGCGAAAAACTCACCAGCATACATCACGCCATCAAAGAGCAATTTGGCTTCATCGAGCGTATTGCCGTCGCCATTTACGACAACAAAACAGATATGCTGAAAACCTATGTACACAGCAGTGGCGACGGTGAAAACCCATTACGGCACTATCAGACACCGCTGGCAAATGCACCGTCACTCCAGGAAATCATGAAACGCCGAAAACCGCGCGTGGTCAATGACCTCAACATCTTTGCTGACGGCAAACAGAAACATTCCAAAAATATCCGCCAAAAAGGATACGCCGCCAGCTATACCCTGCCGATGTTTTTGAACAATATTTTTTTTGGTTTCGTTTTTTTCAACGCCAGCCAGAAAGATGCCTTTACGGATGGCACGCTACATTACTTTGACGTTATCGGTCATTTGATTTCCCTGCTGATCATCAACGAGCAAAGCTCCGTGCGCACCTTGCTGGCCACGGTCAAAACCGCGCACGACATGACCCATCACCGGGACTCGGAGACAGGGGCACATATTGACCGCATGTCACGTTACTCCCGATTAATTGCCGTACACATTGCTGACAAGCACGACCTGGACGACGAATACATCGAAAATGTCTTTTTATTCTCCCCCCTGCATGACATTGGCAAAATAGCCATTACCGACAGCATCCTGCAAAAAAAGGGAAAACTCACCGAAGCAGAAACAACAATTATGCGCACCCACTCCCACAAGGGTTGTGAGATTATTGACAGTATGTTGAAAGATCATGGCCTGGACAGCTTTGAAAACATTAATATCCTGCGCAATATTGCCGAATTTCATCACGAAGCAGTTAACGGTACCGGCTACCCCAATGGCTTGCAGGGTGCCGACATCCCTCTGGAAGCACGCATCGTCGCCGTTGCCGATGTATTTGACGCCC